>Ga0180216_1002325_pt1 | contig 15995 bp, 11 predicted proteins | sample eDN3rd37CBELigMG_FD_128879 | JGI IMG/M metagenome (GOLD analysis project Ga0180216, IMG submission 128879) | Enriched Miracle-Growth compost microbial communities from Emeryville, California, USA - eDNA 3rd pass 37_C BE-Lig MG (version 2)... ... | reverse complement strand
GAAGGATGAGATTGTACATTGGGAAGGTAACCACCGACCAAGCATTAAAGGTCGTGGCGTCTATCCGCGTCCTGTGCAGGATCCGCTACCTGTCTGGATTGGCAGTGGCGGTAATCAACAATCCGTTGCACGTGCAGGCATACTCGGCTTGCCGCTAGTGCTTGCTATCATTGGTGGTAGTCCTTATCATTTCGCACCGCTTGTGGAGCTGTACAAGCGTGCAGCTAAGCGCAGTGGTCACAATGCAGACAAGCTGCCTGTAGCCTCTCATTCTCACGGGTTTATAGCTGATACGACGGAGCTTGCAGCAGAGCAGTTCTATCCATCTACTGCAGCAGTTATGAATCAGCTCGGTAAGGAGCGCGGCTGGAGTCCGTATAACCGTCAAACCTATGATTATATGCGTGGAGTCGAGGGCGCTCTATATGTTGGTGATCCTGAATATGTCGCGCAAAAGATTATAAATTTACGTAAGCATGTAGGCATCACACGCTTTATGCTGCATATGCCGCTCGGCACCATGCCACATGATCAAGTGATGCATGGCATTGAGCTGTATGGTAAGGTTGTCGCTCCTATCGTTCGTGAGGAAGTTGCAAAGTGGGAGAAGGAACAAGGAATCTCCAATCAATAGCTACAATAGAACATAAATAGAAAACAAGAGATTTTACCATGGCTTTCATTAGAAACTCACAGTAAAATCTCTTTTCTATTACGGTAATCGTTAACGCTGCAATTTTAGCTCCCTCATCATCCTCCATTCACATAATGCTTACTTCCTTAACCATATGCCAAAACGGTTGATTACCTAGCATTTTTTCATTTACCTTACGATAGCCTTTTTTTTCATAGATCTGATAAGCGTGTTCCTTATCTTGATCGACTAATAAGCCGACTTTGGATTTCCCTAGCAAAGCGGCATCCAGCTCGGCCTGTTTCATAAGCTTAGAGGCGATTCCTTTTCCTTGGAAGCTTGGATGCACGGCAAGTGCGTCGATATAATATTCATCGAGCTCAGCTTCGATAGGATGATTGACGGTTTTTTTCAATTCACTCGAGCGCTGACGTTCAATCGGTGCATAGCGTGCAGCAGCTTCTTCACCGACGTAGCAAAGAATCATTCCTTGAATTTGATCAGCTTGCTCATATACGACAATCAATTCCTTACTAAATCGATTTCCAGGCTGTAAATAATATTGCAATAATATTGGAGCAGCCTTTTGAGGGCTAGAGAAGCCGGTATATAGTTCAGTTAGTTCACTGCCGATTGCAAGTATAATTAGCTCCACAACGGCATGCGCATCATTAGCTGTAGCAGATCGTAGCATGGTGTAATCTCCTTTGATGTCTAATGCTTGAAGAAAATTATATCATTATCACTATAACATGTAATGTTAACCGAGAAGAATCTCAAGCACGGAAAGGTGTTATTTGTACACAAATTGAATACTATAACCTTAAGACTGATTAGATAAGACATCGACTATTGCTGCAATAGTATTATTGCTAGCTAGACAAGGACAAGCTAAGCACTCTGTCATCATTGTGAATAAAGCAATCACTGAGATTGATGGGAGGAAGCAAATGAAACTAGGTCCGTTATGGAAGTCCCGTATGGAGCGGATGACCTTAAAAAATCGAATACTGTGGTTATTTGCTGTAGCAACAATAATCCCCTTTATGTGCATCAGTTATCTTTCCTATAATACGATTACCTCCATATTAGATACGAAGCTTCAATCGGGTATTCAGACTAATCTGAAGCAAGTTCGCCTATCATTCGAAAATCATATCCACAATCTAAATCATGTTTCCCAGCAGCTTGCTTATGAAGGAATTATAGGTGCGCAGCTGGAGCAATTTATGAATGAGAAACTTCCTTATAACCGCAGTTATTTAATTGACCAGATCAAATATCAATTAAACCTCATCACATTTACAAACCCCAATATCGGCTTGACCATGTACTATTTTCAAGATGATAACTTGATATTATTCGAAAACACTGGAGTTAAGGATACCTTCGATATAGATCAGCTCCCCGTTATTGCCAGCTATCATGACATAACCTACTACGGTCCTCATATTAGTAATGATCGATTTAATAATCAATATGTTATCTCTGCCCTACGCAAATTTGACATGCCGGAGCGTAATGATGCTTACGTATATATTGAGACAGGCTTCAAGCTGACACAAAGCATTCTTGAGCTCGAAGAGGTTAGTAAGTATACATACCATTTGATACTAGATAACGACGGAAGAATCGCGTATAGCGAGCGAAGTGATATCTTCCCAGAGAATAGCTTATTCTCCGGACTGCAAGCCTCATCCTCAGAAGCAGGAGTAGCCAGCGAGCATTATTGGTATCGACAAGTGAGCAATCAGGGCTGGAGTATCGTGTCGCTAATTGCAAAGGCTGATTATAACAAAGAAAAAAATCAGTGGCTAATGCAAATGCTTCTATTGCTGCTGTTATTTATTTTGGTTAGCTTAACGATCGGTTTGTTGCTTTGGCGGATGGTGTATCGTCCACTTTCAAGATTTAATAAAGAAATCAAATGGATGGCTAACAGCAACTTTAATGCTGTTAAAACACAATCGAATATACCAGAATTTGAGATGCTCCTACATCAATTTCAGCATATGAAGGTTCAAATCGCACAGCTTTATTCAGAGATAGAAATGAAGGAAAAACGAAGAGCTAATTTAGAAATTGAGAAGCTGATGTATCAAATTAACCCTCACTTTTTAATGAATACGTTAGATACTGTCCACTGGCTAGCTGTTATTAACGGGCAAGAGGAGATCGATCGCCTCGTTACTTCACTCAATAAGCTGCTCTTCTACAATCTTCGAAAAGGAAACAGCACCGCTACGATACGTGAAGAGATAGATTCATTAAAGCAATATCTGACACTTCAACAAATTCGCTATAATTTTCAATTTGATGTGCGTATACAAGCAGATGACGCAATCCTTGATGTACCCGTTCCTCGTTTCATATTGCAGCCACTGGTTGAAAACGCGCTATATCATGGTCTCGACAATGACGGGAGGATTGAGGTAGAAGTAAGCAAAACAGATAAGGATGAGCTCGCAATCGAGATTAAGGATAACGGAAAAGGCATATCAGCGGATGAGCTTGAAGTCTTGATGCATCGTGAGCTGACTGAACAGCATCGCGTCGGTATGGGTATTGGAATGAACTATGTTAAGCGAATATTGGAATCGCATTATGGAGACAGTGCCAATCTAATCGTTTCAAGTGAGCTTGGAAAAGGGACTTGCATGATTATTCGAATACCATTTGAAAAGGGGAATTAGCCATTATGATTAATGTGCTCATTGTGGATGACGATAAGCTTGTGCGTAAAGGACTAATATCTGTTATGCCCTGGCATATGTTCGAGATGAAGGTTGTCGGCGAAGCGGCCAATGGAGAGAAGGCGCTTGAACTTTTAGATAATAGTCATGTGCATTTATTAATTACTGATTTGTCGATGCCTGTCATGTCAGGGATTGAGCTAATTAGAATTGCAAGAAAAAAGTATCCCAATTTAGCAATCGCTGTACTAACGATGCACCAGGATTTTGAGTTTATCCAGGAGGCGTTGCGGCTGGGCGCGATTGATTATATTGCAAAGGTTCAGCTGGAGAAGGAGCAGTTCGAGGAAGTGTTGGCTCGTATCTATGCACGGATCATTGATGAAAGAGTGAAGAAGCAAGAAATGCATAGTGCAGCTGACATTTATACGATTGATACTGCCTATGCATTGTTGTCGCTTAAGGACAAGCCTGATATTAATAAGGAAGCTGGGGATGCGACACGGTTAGAATGGCGTATGACCCATAACGATCAAATTATGCTTTGGCCTGCAAAAGAAGATGTTTTCGAAGCTTGTGACGAAGAGCTGCCACGACTCCCGGCTGGCATCCATAGGCAGGAATGGAAGCTAGTCAAATTACAAGGACTGAGAGGCATACTTCGATCTGAAGTAGAGCAATGGCTTAGACAGTATAGAGAAAAAATGCTGTTTTACGAATGTGATGGAAGTGAAGGTTATCTGATTGAGAAATCAATTGCAGATCTACAGATGGAAGATATGGAGCCACATCAAGCAGAGATAGAGAGGATGCGACAGGGGCTGCATTCGTTTCATTGGATACATGACGAGCTATGTTTTCATGAGCTGCAGCTCCAACTGAAGCAATTGCAGTTATCTGTACCGAAGCTCATGCAGCTGCTGTATGGCTTTACAGTGGACTGGAATCGGTTGTTTCGAGCGATTACGCAAGTGGACACCGCTTTGCCTAGTGAATTTTTGTGTTGGAAGGAAGTGAGTGATTGGCTACTCTGCTTTAGAGAGCAAACCCTTAAGCAATTAGGCAAACTTGAAATCAATAGAGACGTGAGTGGAAGTATCATGTCGGCAATAAAAATTGTTCATGATGAATATGAATTGCCGTTATTTGCGATCGATGTAGCAAAAAGAGTCAATCTAAGCAGAAGTTATTTTAATGAGTGCTTCAAGAAAATTATTGGTTATTCCTTCAATGAGTATCTTCGAAAAGTACGAATCGATAAGGCGAGAGATTATTTGACGCAAACGATGAAGCCTATCGTTTGGATTGCAGAGCATACGGGATATGCTGATGAGAAATATTTTAGTAGAGTTTTCCGTGAGCAGACAGGTATGCTCCCTAGCGAATATCGTCAGCATCATAGGAGAAGGTAGACATATGAACGTAGCCAGTAAGAGAAGTGACTGCTCATTATAATTTCCGTTCATATCTCACACGAGATCACCATCGGTGATCTATCCTTTCATGACTTGGAAGCGTGATATATTTATGGTGCTCGCCCATATTGATATGAATTGAAGGGGGAATTGGTATGGCTAAACGGTTCATGTTAGTATCACTAGTTTTTATTTTATTGTTAAGTGCTTGCAGCGGTGGAGGAAACAATACTGAGAACGCAACTAGACATACTGATAATGGCAATAGCAGCACCAATGTTAGCGGTGAAAAAGAAGCAACGGAAGATGAAAGTAAGGAACAAGCGGATCCATTTGGGAAATATGCTGAGACGATTACACTTAACTATGGAAAAGAAGTAGACCCTACAGATAAAAGCTTGCCTGAAGGAGACACCCCAGAAAACAACCAGTATTCACGTTATATTAAGGAAGTACTGAACATCGATACAAAGGTAACGTGGCAAGCGGCAAGCGGCACGAACTATGACCAAAAAGTAAATCTAGCTATCTCTAGTAATGACTTGCCGGATGCGTTGATCGTCAAGGATTCACAGCTTAGAGCGATGGTAAAAGCGGGTCAATTAGCAGATTTAACGGAAGCATTTGAAAAGTACGCTTCTCCATCTGTGAAAAAGTTTATGGAGAAGACGAATGGCGTATCACAAAAGTCCGTTACGTTTGACGGAAAAATGTATGCGATTCCAAGTATTCAGGTGCAATCTGATGGTGTACATCAGATGTGGATTCGTAAGGATTGGCTAGACAAGTTAGGATTAGAAGCGCCTAAAACGATAGAGGATCTTGAAAAGGTTGCTAGGGCGTTCGTAGAGCAAGATCCAGATGATAACGGTAAAGACGATACGATAGGGATTGCTGGTCAGCAAAACGGAGGCAGACTGTATGCAAACTTTCTAGAATCAACGAACAATACGTACGGACTTGACCCGATATTTGGAGCTTATCAATCGTATCCTGGCTTCTGGCTAAAGAATGAGTCTGGCGAAGCCGTCTATGGTTCAATACTTCCTGAAACGAAGGAAGCACTTGCTAAGCTTAGAGATATGTATGCTAACGGGCTAATTGATAGAGAACTTGGAATTCGTAAAAGTGCTTCCGAGACAGTGACGGACGGTAAAGCGGGTATATTTTTCGGTCCATGGTGGATGGGCTATGGTCCGCTGCCTGATGCAATAAAAAACAATCCAGAAGCAAACTGGCAGGCTTATCTTTTGCCGCTAGATGCAGATGGGGAATTTAATGCACATATGGGTGCACCTTCTACACTGTTTGTTGTTGTTCGTAAAGGCTATGAACACCCAGAGGCTGTCATTAAGATGTTGAATTTACTAGTTCGCGATGAGTCTACCTTTGATATTTCAGTGCCCATTGGTCATTATCCGCTGCGTGTTCCGATGTCTTACACCGATGAAAGTGAATATTCGGCTCAAGCACTGAGAGAGGTGCTTGCAGGTACAAAAACCGCTGCAGACTTCACGGATCCAGGCTACAAGCTACTTGCAGCTGATATTGCAAACATTAAAAAGGTAAAGAAAGAGCCTTATGACAATTTGGATATTGAATATTGGGATCCGAAGGCTGACGAAGGTACCTGGAAGCGCGCGTATTCATTACTTGTAGGCTCCTCTAGCTTAACGCAAGATTATAACAAGATTTACAGCGTCCTATACTCTCAAACGAAAACAATGGAAAGTCGTTGGACGAATCTGAAAAAGCTCGAAGATGAAACCTTCCTCAAAATTATTATGGGTGCAGCGCCAATCGATGACTTTGACAAATTCGTAGAGGATTGGAAGAGGCAAGGAGGAGACATCATTACAAAAGAAGTTCAAGAGCATGTGAAATAATCTGATGATTCTATGCAGGGTGCAGGATGGATTGCTCTGCATCCTGCAAGCCGTATAGAGTGAAGGAGGAAAATAACATGCGAAACCAAAGCTTCACGAAGCACTACTATATTATGCTTCTCCCCGGCTTTATCTGGCTGTTGCTGATCAGTATCATCCCGATGTTTGGCATTGTGATCGCATTTCAGGATTTCAACCCCGGAAAAGGCTTTTTTCAATCAGAGTGGGTCGGATTAGATAACTTCGAGTATATGTTTGCACTAAATGATACACCTGTAATTTTCTTTAATACGGTATTTATTGCAGTTATGAAAATGATAGGGAACCTCATTGTTCCGTTAATATTTGCGATTATGCTAAATGAGCTTAGAATGATGATTGTTAAGCGCTGGATTCAGACCATCGTATACTTGCCTCACTTTTTATCTTGGGTAATCTTATCAGGGATATTGCTCGATGTATTCTCCTATACAGGCCCCATTAATACAGTGATGACGTTTATTGGGCTAGATCCTATTTTGTTTTTTGCTCGAGCTGATTTGTTTCCCTTTATTATTGTCGCGAGTGATGTTTGGAAGGAGTTTGGTTTTAATACCATAATCTACTTAGCCGCGTTAACGAGCATTAATCCATCACTTTATGAGGCTGCAGCAATTGATGGAGCTGCTCGTCTTCGAAGAATGTGGCATGTGACTTTACCGGGGCTACGGACGACGATTGTGCTGCTTGCGGTGCTAAGTCTGGGCAATGTATTAAATGCCGGCTTCGATCAAATCTTTAACCTCTACAATCCACTTGTTTACTCCACAGGAGATATTATCGATACATGGGTATATCGTGAAGGCTTGCTGAATATGCAGTATGGTCTTGCCACGGCAGTAGGTCTGTTAAAATCAGTCGTTAGCTTTATATTAATTATTGTGTCATATCAGTTAGCCTCAAGGTTTGCCAATTACCGTATATTCTAATAAAGGAGTGGGCTCATGCTAAGAGAAAACACATGGAGAGCGAAGCTATTCGACCTTACATTGTTAATCGTACTGCTTCTGATCGCATTCCTTTGTTTACTTCCACTATGGTATACGTTAGCCGTTTCACTTAGTGAGAAATCGGCAGCAGCAGCGGGACGAGTATGGCTATGGCCGGTAGGCCTTAACTTTAATTCGTATAAACAGATTATGGGGGATGGCTCATTTTTTAATTCCTTTTGGATATCGATCCAGCGTGTCGTATTAGGTGCATCCGTAACCTTCTTTATTACGACCTTAATGGCCTATCCACTATCAAGAAGTACGAAGGAATTTCGGATGCGGAATGTGTGTATGTGGATACTTGTATTCACGCTATTGTTTAACGGAGGTTTAATACCTTGGTATATGACGATCAAGGAGCTAGGCTTATACGATACCATATGGGGACTTGTGCTTGGGGGTGGTGTGCCCGTATTCAATGTTATCCTAATCGTTAACTTCTTCCGCAATCTCCCTAAGGAGCTCGATGAGGCTGCTCTTGTTGATGGTGCAGGGCCATGGCGAATGCTGCTCACTCTTTATATTCCCTTGGCTGTACCTGTACTTGCAACCGTTACGCTGTTTACCATCGTGTATCATTGGAATGAATTCTTTCATGGGCTGGTATTAACCTCTGGCCAGGAGAATTATCCATTACAGACGTTAATTCAACAGTTTGTCGTTGTCATTAATACTGCAAATATGACAGAGGATCAATATAAACGGATGAGCGAGCTCTCAAATCAAACATTAAATGCAGCGAAAATTTTTATTGCGATGGTTCCGGTGCTAATCATTTATCCGTTTTTACAGCGGTTTTTTATTCACGGCATTACGCTAGGCTCTGTGAAGGAATAGTCTTATTCGATTAATGACAAAAAGCATAAATCGGAGAATTTCATTGTACAACAAAACAGCCAAAACCACGAAAGGTTTTGGCTGCCTGTTGAATAGCACACGCTTGTCACATAAGTGAAGCTATATTATTTATTAGTTGTTACGATAAGCATCTCATACGGTGCTAGCGTCCACTGCTCTTGGGTCAATTCTGGACGCGTACGCGCGATAACGCTATATGCTTCATCAAGCGCTGGAATCGGTGCTGCTGCATTGCTGAAGTTATGAATGAAGATGTACTTTGTAGATTCATCTTCACGACTAACCGCATAGACAGAGGAAGGAAGCTGTACAGGCAGAGCCGTTTCAAGTGTTAGCTTATGAGCTAGCTCACGGTAGAAATCATCATAGAAGCTATCTTCAAAATGGCTGCCGATATGATATGCTTCACCTTTAGCGAATGAGTTGCGCGTCAGCACTGCACGTCCTGCATAGAAGTCATCTTTGTACGTAACAATCGCTTCAGCACCTTGCAGATGAACAAGATCGCATAGCATTGTGCAGCTATAGCTGCCAGATAGTACACCTGTCGCAAGAGATTGCTGTACAACACCCGCATTGGATTCGTGGTCATACAAGCCGTCGATTTCTTCACTTACAAGTCCCAGCACATCCGTTAGCCCATGAGGAGCATCACCCATAAACATTAGGTCGTTCTCATTAATCATGCCTGTCCAATACGTCGTTACAAGCGTTCCGCCTGCTTCTACGAACTTACGCATTTTCTGTTCAAAGCCTGCGCGCAGCATGTACAGCATCGGTGCAACGACGATTTTGTAGCCGTCAAGCTCGCATTCCATATCAATGAAATCAACGGAGATGCCTTGCTTTGTAAATGCACGGTAATGTGCTTGAACCTCTTCAATATATCCCATGTTTTTGTTACGAGGGCCTTGAGAGTCTTCTACAGCCCATTTGTTCTCCCAATCGTATACGATGGCAACCTCTGAATGAGTGTTCGATGCAGCGATGTCAGGAAGACGTGTAAGCAAGTCACCAAGCTGAGCAACCTCCTTAAACACACGTGTATCCGAGCGATCGTTATGAGATACGACAGCGCCATGCAGCTTTTCGCTGGAGCCGCGGCTTTTTCTCCATTGGAAGTATTGCACGGAGTTCGAGCCGTGAGCGATTGCTTGCATCGAAGATAACAGGTGCATGCCCGGTTTTTTCAGCTTCGAGACACTTTGCCAGTTTGTGCTTGATGGTGTGCTTTCCATTAGCAGGAATGGCTGCTTCTTAATTGAACGCATTAGATCGTGCATCATCGCTGTATCTAAGCCGATAGCAAAGTCATCTGTTTTATGCCATGTTGGGTAGTTGTCCCAAGAAATAATATCTACATCATTTTTGAACTTAAAGTAGTTCAGGCCATTGAAGTAATACATAAAGTTAGCTGTAATCGGCATATCCGTGTTATAAGGCTTCACTGCTGCAATTTCGTGATTCATGAAGTCTTGCGTTTGATCGGATACGAAACGCTTCCAGTCTAGGTTCATCCCATGAATCGCGTTTTCACCATGTGGCGCAGGAGATTCAACATCAGAGAAATCGTTGTACGTATGGCTCCAGAACGTTGTCCACCATTGCATGTTCAACTCTTCGATCGTACCGTACTTTTCCTTAAGCCAGCCGCGGAAAGCCTCTTGGCAAAGGTCGCAATGGCACTCGCCGCCATACTCATTAGAGATATGCCATAGCTTAACACCAGGGTGCTTCGCATAACGCTCAGCAAGCTTAGCATTAATAATACCAATCTTCTCGCGATAAATAGGAGAAGTGTAGCAATGATTGTGTCGTGCACCGAACAGGTTGCGCTGACGGTTAGGAGCTACGCGCAGCACCTCTGGATACTTTTTAGCAAGCCACATTGGTCTTGCGCCAGAAGGCGTTGATAGAAATACAGATATACCGTTTTCATAAAGAGAGTTAATAATGTTGTCCATCCATTCGAAATCAAACACTCCCTCTTGTGGTTCAAGCTTTGCCCAAGAGAACATGCCAATCGACATCACATTGCTGTTTGTTGCTTTCATATATTCAATATCTCTAGCTAGAATTGCTGGGTCATGCAGCCACTGCTCTGGATTGTAGTCTGCTCCATGTAATAAACGATCTGAGAATTGTAGTGTCATATTCCGATCTCCTCTACCTCATAATATTGGACAAGCCGTTCTTCAGTAGCGAAGGACGGCTTGTTTTAGGTTGTACAGAAAGAATTACTTTACAGAACCAAGCATCCCCTGAACAAATTGCTTTTGCAGCAAGAAGAAGATAAGGACGGTTGGCAATGTTGAAATAACAATTGCTACCATGATAATACCATAGTCTGGATTATAGGACGATGCAAGAGAAGACACAATAAGTGGCAATGTTTTCTTCTCAGGTGTTTGCAGTGCAATCAATGGCCATAGGAAGTTGTTCCAGTTTGCCATAAATGTAATGATCGCTGCAGCCGCATACGTTGGCTTCATCGTCGGCATATAGATGTGAGTGAACAGCTTCCACTCATTCAATCCATCAACTCGACCTGCTTGAAGCAGCTCACGAGGGAATGATTTTGTATTCTGTAAGAAGAAGAAAATCATAAACGCCGTCGTCGCTGTCGGAAGAATAACCGCCGCTGCTGAATTCAGCAAGCCCCATTGGCTAAACATCTTAAACAATGGAATCATAATTGCAGCAAATGGCATCATCATAGATAACAATAGAAAGCCGAATAGACGGTCTTTATTTTTTGAACGATAAACCTCGAAGCCGTAGCCGGCTGCAGAACATAGCAGTAAGGTAAGGACTGTACCAATGACTGCGATAATTAGGGAGTTTACAAATGCATCCCCAATTGGGCTACCTTCAAACAAATTACTAATGTTAGCACCAAAGTTGGACCCAAAGCTAAAGCGTCCTTTTACAATATCACTGGACGTGTTCGTCATCCCCATGATCATCCAAAGGAAAGGAAATAACGACACGATAGAAGCAATAATTAGAAACAAATGTTTACCGATTGAAGCAATATGTCTCATTATTTCTTTTCACCTCCGATTTTCATTTGGATGAATGCAAGAACCGCTACAATAATAACGATCGCATAGGATACCGTTGCTGCATAACCGAAGTTCGGTGTATACATGAACGACAGGTTATAGATGTACTGAGAAATCGTCATCGTCGAGTTACCAGGTCCACCGTTCGTAATGTTTACGACCTCATCGAACAATTGAAGTGTACCGTTCGTTGAGATAATTGCTGTAAACAAGATGATCGGTTTAACCATTGGAATCGTAATCGAGAAGAACTGACGAAACTTAGAAGCACCATCAATCGATGCAGCTTCATAAACACTTGGATCAATGTTTTGCATTGCGGATAGATAGAAAATCATATTATAGCCTGTCCAGCGCCATGTAATTGCCGCAATTATTACAACACGAGCCCAGACGGGATCCATGAGCCATGCAATAGGTTCGTTAATAATATGCATATTCATAAGCAGTTTATTGAAAATTCCATCAACTGCAAACATACTTTTGAAAAGTATGGAGTAAGAAACAAGAGATGTTACACATGGTAAAAAGATTGCTGTACGATAAAAGCCTTTAAACTTCAAATTAGGTTGGTTAAGCAAGTGGGCAATAATTAAGCCCAAGAAAAGCATAATTGGAACTTGAACAATAAGGTAAAGAATTGTGTTGTACAATGCTTGTCTGAACATAGGGTCAGACAGAAGTCTTGAATAGTTGCCTAGTCCAACGAATTCAGATACATTACCTTTTCCAGATTCAAAGCTCAGGATAAAGGACTGAATCATTGGATAGAAGCTGAATAGTAGAATTAATGCGGATGGCAGTAGTACAAACTGCCATCCGATTAGAGAGGATTTATTTAACTTGCCTCCCATTTTATCACCTGCTAACGATTAGATTATTGTACCTGTTGTTCAAATAGCTGTTGAATGTTAGCAAGACTTTTTTGAAGATCTGCACCATTCAAAATGCTTGGAAGCTCATTTTTCAAAGCATCCTTCGCTTCTTGCGTGTACATACCTAGAGAAATACCAGGTACTTTTGTAGACCATTCTGTAAAGTCAGCATAGATTGCTTGGTTACCGAAGAATTCAGATGTTTGTTGGTATGCTTCACTAGAGAATGAAGGGATATAAGAACCAACACCACCAGCTTCAGTTAGGAAACGCTCATAGAATTCGCTGCTGCCGCCGATTGTAGCGCCAAGGAATTCCATTGCAAGCTCTTTGTTTGCAGATTTATCAAGAACGAACCAGCTAGAACCACCTTCGTTAGAAGCGTTCACGCCGCCTTCAATGTCAAGACGTGGTGTAGGCGCTACAGCCCATTTACCGCTTTGGTCTGCTGCATCCATGATAGACGCGATTTGCCATACGCCAGATACTACAGTTGCTACGTCACCAGAGTTAAAGCTACCTACGAATTCACTCCAGCCAGTTACTGGCTTAGCAATACCTGAATCAGAAATTGCTTTGTAAACACGAAGTGTTTCAGTCATAGCAGGGTTGTCAACAAAGTTACCTTTGTTTTCAGGAGTGATGTACCAGCTGCCAGCAGATTGAAGCAATACAGAAGTTAGTGCCTCATCGTTAGGGTTGATTGTAGACATGTACTTACCAGTTTTTTCTTTAACAACTTTACCGATCTCGATGTACTCATCCCAAGTGATATTTTCTAGATCTTCAGCTGAGAATCCAGCTTCTGACAAAATATCTGTACGGTAGAACAAGCCAGTTACACCGATATCGAATGGAATACCGTAAATTTTGTTATCTACAGTAAGAGCGTCAACTTTGTATTGAGAAAATTGGCTGTAATCTACAGAGCTATCTGTGAAATCAGCGAATGTTCCTGGGTAGGAGTTAACATATTTTTGGATGTTAGGATCATTAACCAAAATAATATCCGGTAGACCTTCAGTAACACCTGCAGCCAAGTTTGTGTTTAGCTTTTGCTCAAGGTCAGTTTTTGACATATCCACAACTTCAATTTCGAAATCAGGATGTTCTTGCTTATAGATTTCAGCAGCAATATTTAGTGCTTTTCCGTTAAAGGATGGGTCCCATGCCCAAGCTACAACCTTTTTGCTGCCGCCTTCAGTTGAATCACCAGTAGTGTTGCCTGCGTTGTTGTTTGTGTCATTACTTCCGCAAGCAGCTAAAGTTGAAGCCATTAGACCAGCGACTAGTAATGATGAAAGTGCTTTCTTCTTCAATCGTTACAACCCCTATCTTTTTTTGTTTTTGTGTACATTCTCATTCTAAAGAAAACAAAACAAGCTGTATAATAACTATTTTGTCCTTTCGTGCTACAAATTATAGAAGGATGAAATCGCTTAATTTTTTACTAGTACTAATTTTGTATTGTAGTAAAAAATTTGGATAACATGTTTTGGTAAAGCTAAAGAGTGTACTTGCTCCCCAAAATGAATTATGTTAAAGGGAAGAATTATCGAAAAAAGAGGGTGACAGCATGACAGCATATCGTGTAATGATTGTTGATGATGAGGCGATATTTCGGACGGGCCTTACACATTTACATGATTGGGCGAAGGATGGAATTGAAATCGTGGCACAGGCTGCGAATGGAGCAGAAGCGCTAGAGCTTATGGAGCTAGTTCAGCCTCATGTTGTAATTACAGATATTATGATGCCCATTATGGACGGAATTGATCTTGTGAAAAATGTAAGAAAAAAATATCCTGACATTAAGATGATCATATTAAGCAGCTATAGTGAGTTTGAGTTAGTACGAGAGGTGTTCAAGTACGGAGTGGATGATTATTTATTAAAGCCGAAGGTCACTGTGGATGAGCTCGTTACATTAATACATAGCTCCTGTGAGACTTCACAGCTGAAGCGTGAATATTCAGCGCCGCTTCTTAAAGAACCTTCTATTATAATAAGTCAGTGGTTTGAGCAGGAGGAGCTGGCGCTTAGTGATCGGCATGATCTGCTGTCGCAGCTGCCAAAGCAGCAGTTCAGCTTGCTTGTGACAAGTATTGCGATGCTGCAAAGCTTAACAAATACCAGTCAGTACGAGCTTGAGCAGTATATACTTCAGCAATGCTATGAGCATTTTTCTAAGGTGACACATATGGCGGTGTTCACCAAGCATGATGTGTCTGTTGTGCTGAACTACGATATAGATGAGGAGCCAATGCTAAAGCCGCAGCTGGTTGCCTTCATTAAAGCAGTGAATGAAAAGTATGATACGTTGAAATTTGTTCATTCCAATAGCATGGACAGCCTTGATGAGCTGCAAGCAAAATATATGAGACTCAAGCAGCTGATGACGAAGGCGATTTATTTCAATAATCGAAGCTTAATTCTCGAAAACGAAATAAAGCTGGAGCATACAGATGTATCCTTTGACCATGATGGATTTGTAAATGCAATCAAATGGTTCACCTTCAACCAGGCAAGAGAGCAGCTGACTAGCTATTTTTCAGATTTAAGTGAGGTACAAGGCTTAGATGAATATTCGCTTAAACGTTTTATTCAGCATATCATCTATACGATTATGAGTGCTTTGGAGCATTTGCATTTACCGTTTACCGAGCAGAGCACAGAAAAGCTAAAGTGGTTTAAGCGAATTGATCAAGCGATCGTTGTTAACGAGCTCCAGAACATTATCGGAGAATTTATTGATATGGTTGAGCAGCAGGTGAACGAGCGTAATGATCAAGGAGAGATGAATACGCTCAACCAAATTATTGATTTTATTCATGAGCATTACCAGCAGGATATTTCTCTAGCCGAGCTGGCGGAAACCTTTCATATGAATTACAGCTACTTGTCCTGGTACTTTAAACAGCGAACGAATGAAAATTTAACGGCTTATATTAATAAAGTGCGGATCGAAAAGGCGAAGGAGCTTTTAAAGTATACCGATGACACGATCTCTCAAATCAGCTCAAAGATTGGATTCTCTGAGCATAATTATTTTTCCAAGGTATTCAAAAAATTCGTTGGAATGACACCGGTCGAATATCGTCACCAACAGCAAAGGTGAGGCTATGTTTAAACGCAACAGTATCTTTATGAAGTTTTTCCTTGTCGTGCTTGCAGCGACGCTTGTTGCTTCTGTCCTATTAACGCTCGCAGCTTCTCAAATCTCTGAGCGAATACTGTTAAATCAGACGACACAGAACGCTAAAATGAATTTACAGCTGGTTAGGGCTGAGCTGCTAAAATACAATGAGCAGATCGTCAATACGATGGTGCAGATTAATGTGAGTGATGCGTTTAAGCAGTATTTAACGAAGCCTGCTGATTCAACGCTTGAGCAGCTCAATATTGTTATGAATTTGGGCAACTACATCGATACGTACAAAGATTTTCTCAGTCCAGATAATACGCATTTTATTGTGGCAGGAGTAGGGCGCAACGAGAATCGAAATTATTCGAGCAATGCTCTAAAATGGGACAAGGT
>Ga0180216_1002323_pt1 | contig 16002 bp, 16 predicted proteins | sample eDN3rd37CBELigMG_FD_128879 | JGI IMG/M metagenome (GOLD analysis project Ga0180216, IMG submission 128879) | Enriched Miracle-Growth compost microbial communities from Emeryville, California, USA - eDNA 3rd pass 37_C BE-Lig MG (version 2)... ... | reverse complement strand
CGCAAGCCGCCCTGCCCGACATTGCCGCCATCGACATGCGCGAGGATGCGCCCGAAAAGGGCCAGTGGATCGCTCCGCGCCTTGCCCGGGAAATCTTTTCCACTCTGGATCGCGGCGAACAGGCCCTGCTCTTTCTCAATCGCCGCGGCTATGCCCCGCTCACCCTCTGCCGCGCCTGCGGCCACCAATATCAATGCCCGGATTGCTCGGCCTGGCTGGTCGAGCATCGTTTCCGCGGTGTTCTCATGTGCCACCATTGCGGGCACGAGCAGAAAATCCCCAGGGACTGCGGTGCCTGCGGTGCCGAGGATGCGCTGGTTGCCATTGGACCCGGCATCGAGCGCATCGCCGAAGAGGCGGCCGAGCGCTTCCCTGACGCGCGACGGGTGATTCTCTCCTCCGACATGGGCTCCAACGCGGCGCTGCGCGAGCGCTTCGCCGAGATCGCCCGCGGTGACTACGACCTCGTCATCGGCACCCAGCTTGTCGCCAAGGGCCACCATTTTGAGAAGCTCACCCTTGTCGGCGTCATCGATGCCGATCTCGGCCTTGCCCATGGCGACCCGCGCGCTGCCGAGAAGACCTTCCAGATCCTCACGCAAGTCGCCGGCCGCGCTGGTCGGTCCGTACGCCACGGCAAGGCGTTCATGCAGACCTACCATCCCGACCACCCGGTGATGCGCGCCATGGTCACTGGCGACCGTGAAGCTTTCTACGCCCACGAACTCGCCGCCCGCCAGGCCGGGGGCTTGCCGCCCTTCGGGCGCCTTGCCGCGCTGATCGTCTCGGCCAACGAGCACGACGATGCCATGGGCTATGCCCGCCGGCTGCTCTCGGCCGCCCCCATGGCCGAAGACCTCAAGCTTTTCGGCCCCGCCGATGCCCCCATCGCCATGGTGCGCGGCCGCCACCGGGTACGCCTCCTCGCCCAAAGCCCCAGGGATTTCGACCTCTCCGGCTATGTCCGCTTCTGGCTCAATTCCGCCGAACGCCCCACCGGCAACCTCAAGGTCCAGGTCGACATCGACCCGATGAGCTTCTTTTGAATTTTCGTATATACAAAAATTGACGTGAACCGAATGGAGGACTACATTGAGGGGGCTCGATGGACTTCGAATGGGATGAGGTGAAGAACGCCAGGAACCGCATCAAGCATGGCGTCGATTTTTCGTTGGCGCATGAGTTCGACTGGGACCATGCACTCATCGAGCCGGATCTGCGCCGCGACTACGGCGAGGATCGGTTCATTGCCCGCGGCATGGGTCCGGACAGGATCGGGTATCATATCGTATTCACCATGCGGAACGAGCGCACCCGCATCATCAGCATGCGGCCGTTCAACAGGAAGGACACTTGGCTATGGATGGGAAACTGAAGCAAGTCGATGTCGACGACGAGGTCGAACTCGATGACGACGACGCACCCGAGTTGACAGAGGAGTCGCTGCGCAACTCCATTCCGGCGTCCCAGTTCTTTGCCGAGCGCGGCCTTCCCATGCCCGGCCGTCCCAAATCCGCATCTCCCAAGGTCTCGGTCAGCATAAGGCTCGACCGCGAAGTGGTGGAAGGTTTCAAGGCGCAGGGCCCCGGCTGGCAGACGCGCATGAACGCGGTGCTGGCCGAGAGCCTCAAGCCCAAGCGCAAGCGTGCCTGAAACGGGGGTTTCGCACCGTCATCGCTGCGACATTTTCGCCTCTGCCGATTCCTTTGCCTGAGCCTTGCAAGCGCCAGCTTGCTTGTGATAGAGCGAGCGCGACTTTGGGGGTCTCCGGACGGCCCCTCCAATCAAGAAGACTTTACGTCAGAGACCGCCCGGGTTCTTCCCCTCATCTGGACGAACTTGCGGGCTGGCAACCAAGAGGGTGATGCGGCATTGGCAGCGCAGAATTCAGTGCTCATTGGGATCGCGCGGCCTTATGCGTCAGCGCTTTTCGATATCGCCCGCAGTGAAAACCAGTTGGCATCGGTAGAGACGTCGCTGAGCGACATCGCCCGGCTCCTCGGCGAGAGCGAGGATTTCTCGCGCTTCCTCAAGTCTCCCGCCATCAAGGCTGAGGCCAAGGCCGAAACCCTCGATGCGATCCTCGCCAAGACCACCACCAATCCGCTCATTGCCAATCTGCTGCGGCTCGTTGCCCGCAACAAGCGCCTCTTCGTGCTGCCGCAGATCATCGACGCCTTCAAGGCCATGGCCGCTGCCGAGCGCGGCGAAGTCACTGCTGAGGTGACATCCGCCGCTCCGCTCACCGACGCGCAGGCCAAATCCCTGTCGCAAACGCTTGCCGAAAAGGTCGGCAAGGCCGTCACGCTCAATCAACATGTCGATCCCTCGCTCATCGGCGGCCTTCAGGTGAAGGTCGGCAGCCAGTTGATCGATTCTTCACTCAAGACAAAACTCGCAGCGATGAAGATCGCCATGAAAGAGGTCGGATAATGGACATCAAAGCCGCGGAAATCTCTGCGATCCTCAAGGACCAGATCAAGAATTTCGGCCAGGAAGCGCAGGTTTCCGAGGTCGGCCAGGTGCTCTCGGTCGGTGACGGCATCGCGCGTGTCTATGGCCTCGACAACTGCCAGGCCGGCGAACTCGTCGAGTTCCCGGGAGGCATCAATGGCATGGCCCTCAACCTCGAAGAAGACAATGTCGGCGTCGTGATCTTTGGCGATGACCGCGGCATCAGCGAAGGCGATACCGTCAAGCGCACCGGCTCGATCGTGGATACCCCGGTCGGCAAGGGCCTGCTCGGCCGCGTCGTCGATGGTCTGGGCAACCCCATTGATGGCAAGGGTCCGATCGAGTTCACCGAGCGTCGTCGCGTCGACGTCAAGGCTCCCGGCATTCTGCCGCGCAAGTCCGTGCACGAGCCGATGTCGACCGGCCTCAAGGCAATCGATGCCATGATCCCCATCGGTCGCGGCCAGCGCGAGCTCGTCATCGGCGACCGTCAGACCGGCAAGACCGCCATTGTCCTCGACACCTTCCTGAACCAGAAGCCGGCGCACGCCGCCGATGCTTCGGAAACCGAGAAGCTCTACTGCATTTACGTCGCCGTCGGCCAGAAGCGCTCGACGGTCGCCCAGTTCGTCAAGACCCTCGAGGATGCCGGCGCTCTCGAATATTCCGTCGTCATCGCCGCGACCGCGTCTGACCCGGCGCCGCTCCAGTACATCGCGCCCTTCACCGGCTGCGCGATTGGCGAGTACTTCCGTGACAACGGCATGCATGCCGTGATCGCCTATGACGACCTGACCAAGCAGGCTGTCGCCTATCGCCAGATGTCGCTGCTGCTGCGTCGTCCGCCCGGGCGTGAAGCTTATCCCGGTGACGTGTTCTACCTGCACAGCCGCCTGCTCGAGCGCGCCGCCAAGCTCAACGAGGACCACGGCCTTGGCTCGCTCACCGCGCTGCCGATCATCGAGACGCAGGCCAACGACGTGTCGGCCTATATCCCGACCAACGTGATCTCGATCACCGATGGCCAGATCTTCCTTGAAACGAACCTCTTCTTCCAGGGCATTCGCCCGGCAGTGAACGTGGGTCTTTCGGTGTCGCGCGTCGGCTCCTCGGCCCAGGTCAAGGCGATGAAGCAGGTCGCCGGCTCAATCAAGGGCGAACTTTCCCAGTATCGCGAAATGGCGGCCTTCGCCCAGTTCGGCTCCGACCTCGATGCGGCGACGCAGCGCCTCCTCAATCGCGGCGCGCGTCTCACCGAACTCTTGAAGCAGCCGCAGTTCTCGCCCCTGAAGACCGAGGAGCAGGTCGTCGTGATCTTTGCCGGCATCAACGGCTATCTCGATAGTCTGCCCGTAGACAAGGTCGGCGATTTCGAGAAGACCGTGCTCTCGACCTTCCGGTCCAAGCACACCGACATTCTCGAGACGATCGCCAAGGAAAAGGCCCTCTCGGACGATCTGCGTGCCAAAATCAAGGACGCGCTCGACGCCATCAAGAAGACCTACGCGGCCTAAAGCCTGAAGGGAGACGTTGGGCTCATGGCCTCGCTGAAGGACCTCAAGAACCGGATCGGCTCGGTCAAATCGACCCAGAAGATCACCAAGGCCATGCAGATGGTGGCCGCCGCCAAGCTGCGCCGCGCGCAGGAAGCGGCGACTGCCGCTCGCCCCTATGCCGAGCGCATGGGCAAGGTGCTGGCCGGTTTGTCCGCCGTCTATGAAGGCCGCGCTGGCGCACCCAAGCTCCTTGCCGGTACCGGCAAGGACGATGTGCACTTGTTGGTCGTGGCAACTGGCGAGCGCGGTCTTGCCGGCGGCTTCAACTCCTCGATCGTGCGACTGGCGCGCGATCATGCCCAGAAGCTGATTGCCGAGGGCAAGACGGTCAAGATCATGACCGTTGGCCGCAAGGGCCAGGACGTGTTGAAGCGCACCTTCGCCAGCAACATTGTCGAATACATCACCTTGCGTGAGGTGCGTCAGATCGGCTTCGACAATGCAGCCGACATCGCGACCAAGGTTCTCGCCCTCTTTGAGGCCGGCGAGTTCGATGTGGCCACGCTCTTCTATTCGCGCTTTGCCTCGGTGATCAGCCAGGTGCCGACCGCCCAGCAGATCATTCCGGCCAAGTTCGAGGAAACCGAGGACGAGGCCGAGACCGGCGCCAATCTCGATTACGAGTATGAGCCGAGCGAGGAGGCGATCCTTGCCGATCTGCTGCCGCGCAACATTTCGGTCCAGATCTTCCGCGCGCTTCTCGAGAACAATGCATCGTTCTACGGCGCACAGATGACCGCAATGGATAATGCTACCCGCAATGCCGGCGAACTGATCGGCAAGCTGCAGTTGAGCTACAACCGCCAGCGCCAGGCTCAGATCACCAAAGAACTCATCGAAATCATTTCGGGCGCCGAGGCGCTCTAGCACTCTAGCGAGGACCACAAGATGGCTGACAAAAACACCGGCCGCATCGCCCAGGTCATTGGCGCCGTCGTGGACGTGACGTTCGACGGGGAGCTGCCGGCGATCCTGAACGCGCTCGAAACCGACAACAACGGCAACCGGCTGGTTCTGGAAGTCGCCCAGCATCTGGGTGAAAACACCGTGCGCACCATCGCCATGGACGCCACCGAAGGCCTGGTGCGCGGCGGCGAAGTCGTCGATACCGGCGCTCCGATATCGGTGCCGGTGGGCGATGAAACGCTCGGGCGCATCATCAACGTCATTGGCGAGCCCATCGATGAGGCCGGTCCGATCGGTGCCCAGACCACCCGCGCCATTCACCAGTCCGCCCCCGATTTCGTCGAGCAGAACCCGGAAGCCGAGGTGCTCGTCACCGGCATCAAGGTCGTCGATCTCATCGCCCCCTATGCCCGTGGCGGCAAGATCGGCCTCTTCGGTGGTGCCGGCGTTGGCAAGACCGTGCTCATTCAGGAGCTCATCAACAACGTCGCCAAGGCCCATGGTGGTTACTCGGTGTTCGCCGGCGTCGGCGAGCGTACCCGCGAGGGCAACGACCTTTATCACGAGATGATCGAATCGGGCGTGAACAAGGACCCGCACGGCGAGGACAAGTCCGCTGCCGGCTCGAAGTGCTCGCTGGTGTTCGGCCAGATGAACGAGCCTCCGGGCGCGCGCGCCCGTGTGGCGCTGACCGGCCTTACCGTCGCTGAATACTTCCGCGACCAGGGCCAGGACGTGCTGTTCTTCGTCGATAACATCTTCCGCTTCACCCAGGCGGGTGCCGAGATGTCGGCGCTTCTTGGCCGTATTCCTTCGGCGGTGGGCTATCAGCCGACGCTGGCGACCGACATGGGCGCCATGCAGGAGCGCATCACCACCACCACCAAGGGCTCAATCACCTCGGTGCAGGCCGTGTACGTCCCGGCTGACGACATTACCGACCCGGCTCCCGCCTCGACCTTCGCCCACCTCGATGCGACCACCGTGCTCGACCGTTCGATCTCGGAAAAGGGTATCTACCCGGCCGTGGATCCGTTGGGCTCGACCTCACGTATTCTCGATCCGCAGGTTGTGGGCCAGGAGCACTATGAGGTCGCCCGCTCGGTGCAGCAGATTCTCCAGCGCTACAAGGCGCTCCAGGATATCATCGCCATCCTCGGCATGGACGAGCTTTCCGAAGAGGACAAGTTGACGGTGGCCCGCGCCCGCAAGATCGAGCGCTTCATGAGCCAGCCCTTCGACGTGGCCGAGGTCTTCACCGGCACCCCGGGCGTGTTCGTCCAGCTCGAGGACACCATCAAGGGCTTCAAGGGCCTGGTGAACGGCGAGTATGACCACCTGCCCGAGGCTGCCTTCTACATGGTCGGCACCATCGAGGATGCCGTCAAGAAGGCCCAGAAGCTCGCCGCTGAGGCAGCATAAGACAGGCGAATAGCGAAATAGGGAGTAGCGAATAGGGATGGCGGCACCGGCGTTTAAGCGAACTATTCGCTACTCGCTATTCGCTATTCGCTAAAACGATATGGCTGAAGGCATTCAGATCGACATCGTCTCGCCCGAGCAGCAGGTGCTCTCGGAAGTGGTGCGTTCGGTCACTGTTCCGGGCACGGAAGGTTACTTCACGGTCATGGCCGACCACGCGCCGTTGATGACGACGCTGCGTCCGGGCTTTGTTACCGTCACGCCGGAAAATGGCGAACCGACCATCTATTTCGTGCGCGGCGGCTTCGCCGACGTATCGCCCGAGGGTCTGACCATTCTTGCCGAGAAGGCTTCGACCCTCGCCGAGTTCGATGCCGCCGAACTGCAGGAGCAGATTCGTCAGGCGCAGGAAGAACTCGAGCGCGCCCAGACCCATGAGGAGCGCAGCTACGCCCAGGAAATGGTCGATGCGCTGCTCAACCTGATGGCCGAAGCCGGCCAGATCGACGGCGCCCACGTCCATTAAGGCGAACGGCTACTAAAACTGACAAAGCCCGTCGCGTCGCCGCGACGGGCATGTTTGGCCGTCCCTGGACGACGGGCGTCAGCCTTCGATCGCCGCCGCCACCAGGGCCTTGGCGTGCAGTTGCGTGGTGTCGAACACCGGCAACGGGCTCACCGCGTCGTCGATCAGCATGCCGATCTCGGTGCATCCGAGAATCACCGCTTGCGCCCCACGCGCCGCAAGCTGCTCGATCGCCGCGACATAGATGCGCCGTGACGGTTCCGTCACGATCCCCTTGCACAGCTCTTCATAGATTATGCCATTGAGATTGGTGACGCCCGTTTCTGGCATCAGCACCGAGAGCCCCCTGGCCGTCAGCCGCTCGCGATAGAACGGCTTTTCGAGCGTGAAGCGCGTACCAAGCAGGCCGACGGTCTCATAGCCGTCCTCGATCAGCGCCTCGGCCGTCGGATCGGCAATATGCACGAACCGGGCATCGAGCCCCGCGGTGATCTGCTCGGCCACGATGTGCATGGTGTTGGTCGCCAGCCCAATGACCGACGCGCCTTGTGCAACGAGGCTGCGTGCGACCTCCGCCAACCGCTCGCCGGCCTTCGTCCATTCGCCCGCCCGCTGCATTGCCTCGATCGGGGCAAAATCCACCGAATGGACGATCAGTTCTGCCGAATGAAGTCCGCCCAGCCGCCTTGCCGTTTCTTCATTGATGAGCCGGTAGTAATGCGCCGTCGATTCCCAGCTCATCCCACCGATAAGGCCGATCGTCTTCATGGCGCCGAGCTACTGCCCTCTGCCATGCGCCGGGCAATGGCTTCGAAAGCCGCTGCAACTTCGCGATAGGCGCCCTGCTTGAAGGAGACGACGATCTCCGGCATCAGCTCCAGCCGCTCCCAGCGCCAGGCGTCGAACTCCGGCTTGTGCTCGCCGCCACCGGGCGTATCGATATCGATCTCGCTTTCATCGCCGGTGAAGGCCAGCGCGAACCAGCGCTGGCGCTGCCCGCGATATTTGCCCTTGAGCGCGATGCCCAGAAGCTCGTCGGGCAGGTCATAGTAGATCCAGCCCGGCACCTCGGCGAGCAGCGTCACCGATTTGATGCCGGTCTCCTCGTAGAGCTCGCGCACCGCCGCGTCATAGGGCGCCTCGCCCTCGTCGATTCCACCCTGCGGCAATTGCCAGGGCGCCCCCATCTCCGAGGTGTCTTCCGGATCGTCCTCCGGTTTGCGACGGCCGATGAACACCTCGCCCCTGCTGTTGAAAACGACGATCCCCACGCAATCGCGATAGGGCAAGGAGTCACGCTGTGGAACGTCGGTCATCGGTTCTGTCCTATTTCATCAGGGCGCTGGCCGGCACCAGCACCAGCCCCTTATCGTCGAGCCCCGCAGCCCAGCTGGCAACCGTTTCTATCGAAACCGGCAACGCACTGACGAGCCCGATGGCGCTGCCGGTCTCTCGCGCGCGCTTTTCCAGCTGGTCAAGGGCGGCAAGGATTGCCTCGCGGTCCGGGTTCTCGTCGATAGTAAGATCCGCCCGCGAGAACGGCACATCATTGCCCGACGCCAATTGCTGCGCCAGCGATCGGTTTGACGAACCATCATCGAGATAGCCGAGCCCGCGCAGCCCCAGCTCTTCCATCACCGGTGCGAAATCGACGCCGGAGGCGGTAAAGCGCGCACCCATATTGTTGATGACCCCGGCATAGCCGCCGAAGCGCGAGAGCAGCCAGAAAAGCTTGTCGAGATTGGCGCGCGGCGGATCACCCGTCAGCAGCGTCTGGGGTCCCGGATCATTCTCGGGATAGTCGAAAGGCTCGAGCGGGATTTCCAGGAACACCTCGTGCCCGTCGGACCGCGCCGCCGAAACTACGGTTTCGAGCGCGCGGCCATAAGGGGCAAAAGCGAGTGTCACATCTTCGGGCAAACGCTCGATCGCATCGAGCGACCCGCGCTCGTTGATGCCAAGGCCCACAACGATCAGCGAAATTTTCGGCAGGCCGCTGGCCAGCGCCGCCTCGGCCGGCCGGCTATAGGCGGCAAATGGTGTTTCGCCTGTCGCCGAGCTGCGCGGTATCGGCCCCTCTGCAGTTTCCTCTACGAGGTCAGGATGGAGACCATAGGGATTGTCGGAGCTGATCGCGCCTGCCTCGCCTTGGGCCGCTACTCGCGGGGCTGCAATCACCTCCGGCGCGGTGCCTGCGGGATATTGCTGCGGATCGGCGGTGATCGTCATCGGCTCCCCGTTGGCCGCGCTCACCTGCCGCGCGAGTGAATTGTTCTCGCGCCCCGAATCGATATCGGCTTCGGCAACCGGTCGGCCGCCATTGGGGTCATCGACCAGCGCCAGGCGCACACCTGCCGCACCGAGGATGAGAACAATGAGCGCAATCCCGATCCGCGCCAGCGGCAGGCCGCCGCCCTGCGCCCGCGCGGCAGCCCTTCGGCGGCTGCGGCTCAGCAATGGAGCGCTCAGATCGTCGGCCATGGCCCCCTCGCCGTTCGAACGGCACGAAACGGCGCCGAATCAGCCTTGAGCGCCGTCTCCCGTCCTTAGCACGATTTTCTACCGCCTCAGCCTCAACCCTCGGGCGAGGGCGGATAGGCGGGGTTGGTCTCCTCGCCATTGATCAGGCGGATGGCATATTGCAGCTGCGTGTCCTCTTCCGGATCGGCCGGAACATAGACCGAAGAACCGACCGTCGGCTCCTCGGTGCCGTTCTCGCCCTCGATATGGCCTTCCAGGCCCGCCTCGCCCAGGATCACGTCGCGCCCCTGCAGCTCCTCGGGAACCACCTGGGTGACGACGATGTCCGGAGTGATGCCGGCCGCCTGGATCGAGCGGTTGTTGGGCGTGTAGTAGCGGGCCGTCGTCAGGCGCATTGCCCCATTGGGCCCGAGCGAGATGATCGACTGCACCGAGCCCTTGCCGAAGGAGCGCGTACCGACAAGCGTTGCGCGCTTATGGTCCTGCAGCGCCCCGGCCACGATCTCGGCGGCAGAAGCCGAGCCGCCATTGATCAGCACCACCAATGGCACATCGGCAAGCCGGCCATCGAGCTCATCGGGCTGGGCGTCGTAGCGCGAACTCTCCTCTGGCACGCGCCCGCGCGTCAGCACCACCGCGCCCTGCTTGAGGAAAGCGTCGGCCACATAGACCGACTGGTCGACAAGCCCGCCGGGATTGTTGCGCAGGTCGAGGATGATGCCCTTGGGCGGCACCCCTTCCCGCTCCTCATAAATGTCGTTGACCGCCTGCTCGATGCCCACAAAGGCCTGTTCCGAGAAGCGCGAAAGCCGCAGCACGGCGACATCTTCGTCCATCGACCAGCGCACCGCCCGCAGCGCGATGATGTCGCGTGTCATGGTGAACTCGAGCGGCTCGTCCACGCCTTCGCGCACGACGGTGATGGTAATGTCGGTGCCCACCGGCCCGCGCATCTTCTCGACCGCCTCATCCAGCGTCTGCCCCTGCAGCGATTGCCCGTCGATTTCCACGATCAGGTCATTGGCAAGCACGCCGGCGCGCGCCGCCGGGGTCTCGTCGATCGGCGAGACGACCTTGACGACGCCCTCTTCCTGGGTGACCTCGATGCCCAGCCCCCCGAACGTGCCCGAGGTATCCTCGCGCACATCGTCATATTCGGCCGGCGGCAGATAGCCCGAATGCGGATCGAGCGAGGTCAGCATGCCCTGGATGGCGGCGCGGATCAGTTCCTTTTCGTCCGGCGCATCGACATATTCGGCCCGGATCCTGTCGAAGATTTCGCCAAAGAGATTAAGGTCCGAATAGATTTCGAGTGGTTCGCGCTCGACGTTTTCAACCGGCTCGCCAGGCACGTCCTCCTGGGCCAGTACGAAAAAGGTGGGCACGAGCACTGCTGCGGCGAGTGCTGCGGCGTGAAAGGGGGTGATGCGCATCAAGTCTTTTCCACTCTCATGTCGTTTCGGCTTCTTCAGCCCACCACCCGGTGGGATCTATCGGCTCGTTGTCGCGGCGCAGTTCAATATAGAGGGTCGGCTGGGAGTTGCCAGCACTGGTGGTAACCGTGCGTCCAATTGTACGTGATCCCATGCTCCCGACCGGCTCACCCATCAGCACGAACTGGCCTATGTCAACGGTGACGGTCTCGAGCCCGGCGAGCAGCGCCGTATAGTTGCGGCCGGTATTGAGGATGACGATTTGGCCGTAATTGAGGTACGGCCCCTTATAGAGCACCCAACCATCGGCCGGCGCAACCACCTGCGCCTCGGCGCGCGTGACCACCGAGACGCCCTGCGAGAGTCCGCCAAAGCCGTCGCTTTCGCCATAATCGCGCACGGTCACGCCATTGGCCGGCAGCGCCAGATAACCGCGCGCCAGTTCGAACGGAATGGCGGGCTCGGTGCGCGCCGTATTGGCCAGGGCGACGCGGATTGCCTCGGGCGACATCGCCGGCGGCTCCTCGCCGGTCTGGACCGCATTCGTCCGCGCCGTCAGGCTTTCCACCAGCTCCTTGAGGCTCGTTGCCTTTTCGGCGAGCGCAACGGCCTCGCGCTCCTCGGCGGCGAGTTCGGCACTCATCGAATCGATGCCGGTTTTGCGCGCCCGGATCAGGGTTGCGATGCGCAACTGCTCTTCCTCGAGCACGGAGAAATTGGCGCGTAGCGTCTCTTCTTCTTCCTGCACCTGCGCCTTGATCTCGGTGAGCCGCGCCAGGTCCGCACTGACCGCCTCCGCCCGCTCCTGCAATTGCGGCAGGATGGCCGAGATCAGGATGGCGCTGCGTGCCGAGCCCAATGCGTCCGAGGGATCGACGATCAGCGCTGGAGGCGGATTGCGCGAGATGCGCGCCAGCGCCGCCAGCACATTGGCGATTTCGGTGTCCGCACCGTCAAGGCGTCCGCGCACTTCCAGTTCGGATACGATGAGGTCGTCGAGCCGCGCCTCGACATCGGTGATCTCTATCTCGGCCAGCTTGACCCGCTGGGCCGCCGCGATCAAAGCCGCATTCTGCTGATCGCGATCGCCTTCGAGCTCGGCGATTTCGGCGCGCAGTTCGTCGGCGCGCTCCTCTGAAAGCGAGATCGAGCGTTCGATTTCGGCAAGCGCCTGCTCGGCTTCTTCGGGCGTCTGCGGATCGTCTGTGGGGGCGCCATCCGGCACCGGCTCGGCGGCCGGCGCCTGCGTCGCGGGAACCGTGTCTCCAGCCGTCGTCTCAGCCTCGTCGGCCTGCGCTGGGGGAACTTCCGCTGCCGCCTCGGCACCCGCTTCGGGCGCCGGCGTCTGGGCAATTCCCGGATAGGCGAAAGCTGCCACCAGGCCAAGGCCCGCGACAAGCAACCACCGCCAACTCACTTCAACCCGCTTCAAACCGCAGATTCCGCCTCAATCCGCTCGCTGGCGCAGCCCTAGCAAGCCCGTGTCGTGCTGTCGCGTATGCATGGGGCCACTTGAAGGAAAAGTGATGTCCAAATCGCTGCTATCCACGCGAATCAGTGCCGGTGAGCTTAGCAAGCCGGCTCCCAAGCTGGGGTTAACTTTGCTTAACCATGTCAGGCCCGATGATAGGGATGGCCCGCAAGGATCGTCGTGGTGCGATAAAGCTGCTCTGCCAGCATGATGCGCACCAGTTGGTGCGGCCAGGTCAGCGGGGAAAAACTCAGCACCAGGTCGGCCTTGGCGACGAATTGCGGATCGAGCCCATCGGCACCGCCTATGACGAAACTCGCTGCCGGGCGTCCCGCGTCGCGCCAGCGGGCGATCTCATCGGCCAGAGCCTCTGATCCCATGGATTTGCCGCGCTCGTCGAGAGCGACAACGACACCGTCCGGCAAGGCGCCGCTCAGCGCCCGTGCCTCCTCGACCTTGCGCGCCGCGGCCGAAGAGGCGCGCGATTCGGCCAGTTCAGTCACGTCAAATCCGGTAAGGCCGAGCGCCTTGCCGCTGCCCCCGGCGCGCTCGAGATAGCGCACCACAAGTTCCCGCTCCGGGCCAGCCTTCATGCGGCCGATCGCGGCTATAACCATTCGCATCGAAAAACCTCCGGCGCTTGCGGGGAACCGGCTTTCCGGCCCGCAAACGTGGCCAACCGAAGGCTAGTTCGGGTTCTCGGAGAACTCGGCCTGCCACATTTTTTCGATGTTGTAGAACTCGCGCACTTCCGGCCGGAAGATGTGGACGATGACGTCCCCGCCATCCACCAGCACCCAATCGCAATGCGGCAGCCCTTCGACACGCGGTGTGCCGTAGCCCTCGTCCTTGAGCGCCTTCATCAACTGGTCGGCGACGGCGCCGACATGCCGATGCGAGCGCCCGGAGGTCACCACCATGTGGTCCGAGAGCGACGATTTGCCGGTAATGTCGATGGCAACGGTGTTTTCGGCCTTGGCATCCTCAAGGCTGTCGAGGACGACGTCGATCATCGCGCGTTGGGAGGTTGCGGCCGGATTGGCCTTCATCGCCTCTTGCGAGGCCTTTTGGGGCAGATTGACCATCAGCAATGGCCTTCCGCCCACGCCATGTCAGCATGGGTCATGCGTTGTAAGAGCATCCTCTTGGGTTTCTCGAATGAACCTGGGTCTTGGCAAAGAACAAGCGGTCATTCCTGTCGGGTGATCACGATCACACTCGGCTAATATGCGCCCTGACCGCCGCGCCTGCAAGATGGGCCGACCAGATTCATTGTCCTCCATCACCTGCGAGGCGATGGCGGATCGCGCTCGAGGAAAGGCTCGACATCAATCCATGCAGGTAAACCCAGGCCGGCGGGCGGCAATCGGCAAGCAGCGAAGCGTCCGATTCATCGAGCCTGAAGCGGCCAAGATAGGTCCCGGCGAGCGAGGTCGGCGCCAGCCACGAAAACCCCGGGCGCGCATAAATGGCGAGCGGCACCATTGCTGCCATCTCCTGCCAGCGCTCCCAGCGATGAAAGCTGACCATGGAATCGGCGCCCATGATCCACACGAACCGCCGTCCCGGCAGCCGGCTCTTGAGAAAATCGATGGTTTCGAACGAATAGGTGAAGCCCTTTGCCGCCTCGAAACCAGTGACCGTCAGCGCCGGATGCCGCATCAGCTTGCGGGCCGCCAGCACCCGTTCGGAGAGCGGCGCCAGCTCGCCATGGCTCTTGAGCGGATTTCCGGGCGTAACCATCACCCAGACCGCATCGAGTTCGAGCTTTTGCAGCGCCTGCTCCGCCACCAGCACATGTCCGGCGTGAACCGGATTGAAGCTGCCACCAAACAGGCCAATTCGCATGCCGCGCTCGGAATGCGGCAGGTCGGTGATGCCGGAGATGATCTGGGGTGGAGTGACACTCCCCACCCCTTCCACCGGGAGGAGGCGCGAAGCGCCTTGTGACCCCTCGAGCCTTTCAATCGCTCCCATCAAGGCCGCGTCTGCCCGTTGCCGCGCACGCGATATTTAAAGCTCGTCAGCTGCTCGACGCCGACCGGCCCGCGCGCATGCATCTTGCCCGTCGCGATGCCGATCTCGCCCCCGAACCCGAACTCGCCGCCATCGGCGAACTGGGTCGAGGCATTGTGCATGAGGATCGCCGAATCGATCCCGTTGAAGAATTTCTCGACCGCCACCGGGTCCTCGGCGATGATCGCCTCGGTGTGGTGCGAGGAATAGTGCTCGATATGCGCAATCGCCTCTTCCAGGCTCGCGACCACCTTCACCGAGATGATCGCGTCCTCATATTCGCTCTTCCAGTCCTCTTCGCTCGCCGGTTTGGCCCCATCGATCGCCCGCTGCACCGTTTCGTCGCCGCGGATCTCGCAACCTTCGGCCATCAGTGCCTCGATGACGGGCTTGAGATGCGTATCGACCACGTCGCGATGCACCAGCAGGGTCTCCGCCGCCCCGCAAATGCCGGTGCGCCGCATCTTGGCATTGAGCGTCACCTTGACGGCCTTGTCGAGGTCGGCCGACTTGTCGATATAGACATGCACAAGCCCCTCCAGATGCGCAAAGACCGGCACCCGCGCCTCGGCCTGTACCCGCGCGACGAGTGTCCTGCCGCCACGCGGCACGATGACATCGATATTGCCGTTAAGGCCCCTCAGCATTTCGCCCACGGCCTCGCGGTCGGTGGTCGGCACCAGCTGCACGCTATCGCGCGGCAGCCCCGCCTGTTCCAGCCCCTGCCACAGGCATTCCACGATCGCCAGCGATGAGTGGAAGCTGTCCGATCCGCCGCGCAGGATCACCGCATTGCCCGATTTGAGGCAGAGCGCCCCAGCATCCGCCGTCACGTTCGGGCGGCTTTCGAAGATCACTCCGATGACGCCGAGGGGCGTACGCACCCGCTCGATATGCAGGCCATTGGGCCGGTCCCACTGCGCAATCACCGTCCCGATGGGGTCGGGGAGTTCTGCAATGGTGCGCAGCGCATCGACGATCCCGTCAAGCCGGACCTCGTTGAGCTTCAGCCTGTCAAGGAACGCCTTGGAGATGCCCTTTTTCTCGGCCGCCGCCATGTCGGTGGCATTGGCCTCGAGGATTTCGGCCGCGCGGGCCTTGACCGCATGCGCCGCCCCGATCAGCGCCGCATGCTTGCGCTCGGCGCTCGCCGTCGCCAGCACCCTGGCTGCCGCCCGCGCCCTCACGCCGATCTCGGCCATCAGTTCGGCAAGACTTTCGTTCTTTTCGAGGGCGCTCATCAGGCTTCCTCCTCATGTTGTTGGGCGATTACCACCAGATTGTCGCGATGCACCAGCTCTGCCCTTGTATCCAAACCCAGCATTTCCTGCACCACCGGGCCCTGCTTGCCCATGACCTGGCGCGCATCCTCGCTGTCGAGCCCGACAAGTCCGCGTGCGATCTCGCGCCCCTGCGGATCGAGGATCGCCACCGCATCGCCGCGTTGAAACTGGCCGCTGACATCGGTGACGCCGACCGGCAGCAGCGACTTGCCGGTCAAGAGCGCCTTGACTGCGCCATCGTCGAGCGTCAGCGAGCCGCTGACCGCCAGCGATCCCATGATCCAGCGCTTGCGCGCCTGCGCCCGGCTATGCGCCGGTTGGAACAGCGTGTGCCGTGCGCCCTGCATCAGCGCCCGGATCGGGTGATCCTCGGTTCCCCTGGCAATGATCATCGCCGTGCCGGCAAGCGTGGCGATCTTGCCCGCCTCGATCTTGGTCATCATGCCGCCACGTG
>Ga0180216_1002320_pt1 | contig 16022 bp, 13 predicted proteins | sample eDN3rd37CBELigMG_FD_128879 | JGI IMG/M metagenome (GOLD analysis project Ga0180216, IMG submission 128879) | Enriched Miracle-Growth compost microbial communities from Emeryville, California, USA - eDNA 3rd pass 37_C BE-Lig MG (version 2)... ... | reverse complement strand
GGCAGGGCGGCTCGGCGTCGGTGGACGGCAGCATCCCGATCGAGGTCGAGGTCCGGGACAAGGGCGGCAACCCGCTCGACGCGGTGCCCGTGTCCTTCTCGCTGGCCGCAGGGACCCACGACGCCGCCGTCGTGAACGCCGACCCGCAGACGAACGCCACCGGTAGGGCCACGGCGACGGTGGAGGTCGGTACGGTCGCCACCACGCTGCAGCTCACGGTCGTCGCGGACGGAGACGTGTCCGAGACCATCGATCTCGAGGTCCTGCCCGGCCCGGCCGACGAGCTCGTGCTCGTCTCCGGCGACAACCAGACGGGCACCGTCGGCGCGGCGCTCGCCGCCCCGATCGTGGTCCGGGTGGTCGATGCGTACGACAACCCGATCGCGAACCAGACGGTCGTCTTCCAGCCGCAGAACCCGGGCGAGGGTAGCTTCGATCCCCCCTCCGTCGACACGGGTGCGAACGGCGAGGCCGAGTCGGTCTGGACCCTGCACACCGTGGCGGGCACCTACCAGGCGACCATCTCCTCGGGTTCGCTCGCCCCGGTCATCGTGATCGCCACCGCCGAGCCCGGCGACGTCGCCGCGCTCGCCAAGAGCGCCGGTGACGGCGCGGAGGAGACCGTCGGTGGCCAGGTCGCCATCGAGGTCGAGGCTCGCGATGCCCATGGCAACCTCGTCGACGGAGTGGAGGTCGCGTTCGCGGTGACGAGCGGCGACGCCACGCTGGCGCAGCCGAGTGTGACGACGTCGGGCGGTGGAAAGGCCGCCAACACGGTGACCTTCGGCACCACCGCGGGCGCGGTCGAGGTGACGGCCACCGCGAATGGCGTGGTCGCGACCTTCGGCCTCGTGGCCGAGGCCGACGTCGCCGACGCGATCGCGGTCGAGTCGGGTGACGGCCAGTCCGGCTTCGTGGGCCTGGAGCTCGCGGACGACCTGGTGGTGCGCGTCACCGACCAGCACGGCAACCCCGTGGAGAACGAGATGGTGACCTTCGCCTCCGCGGACGGCACGCCGAACCCCGTCAGCGTCGCCACCGACGCGAACGGTCGGGCCTCGACCCGGTTCAAGCCGGACGTGACCGGACCCATCACCGTGTCGGCCACCATCGCCTCCGGGACCACGACGCAGGCGGACTTCACCGTGACCGGTCTCGAGCCGCCGGCGAGCATCGAGGTTGTCGCCGGTGACCTCCAGCGGATCAACCCGGGCGAGGCCTTCGCCAACCCGGTGGTGGTCCGGGTGCTCGACGCCAACTCCGACCCGGTCGAGGGCGCCTCGGTGACCTTCGCCGCGGTCGGCGGGACCATCGTCTCCCAGGACGACGTGACCGACGCGGAGGGCTACGCCACGGCCTTCGTCGCGGCGGACGCCGTCGACGGGGACGTCACGGTGACCGCTTCGGCCGACGGCTTCGGCTTCGCTCCCGCGGTCTTCGACCTGGTCGCCGAGGAAAGCCTCCTCTGCCAGGCGGTGGGCGCTTCGACCTACTACACCGACGCGAACGGCGATCTCGTGGCCCGCGATTGGGAGGATGGCGAGGGCACCTTCCGGATGGCCTACGACGACGCGAACTCGCTCGCGGCCTGGGTGAGCTTCGCCGAGGCGGTCAGCGGACAGCCGGCCTTCGGCTACGTCCACCCGAGCCTCGCGCTCGACTGCGACGGCACCACTGTCGAGGTCCAGGCCAGCGCGACGGGGGCGGAGCTCTTGGTGGACGGCGTCGTGACCGACTGGGCCGACCCGGCTCCGGCGGGCGTCGAGTGGAACTACGACGACACCACGAAGCTCTTCACCGTCTCCTGCAGCGGCACCCCGGGCGTGACGCTCTCGGCCTACGACGACGAGGTCGAGCACTTCACGCGGGTCCTCGCCGAGGGTAGCTTCGAAGACTCCCTCTGCACGGATCCCCCGGAGGTGGTCGAGCTCACCGCTCCCTGACGGAAGAGCCTCGAAGGCGTTCCCAAGGCCCCCTGCCCACCGGCAGGGGGCTTTTGTTCGTGCGACCCGCCGCCCGGTCACGGAGGACCCGTCCGTGCCGAAGGTCGGGCCCAGCGGCCGGCCTGCCACGCACACCGCCGGGCCGGGCCTTCCACGTGCGTTACGGAGGACCGGAGCTCCCCCTTCCGCCGCCGGTGTGGGGGCAGGCCGCGGCACGATCGCCGACGCGGCGTCATGCGGGAACGAGCGTCACGCCGAGATCGACGCGGCCCAGGACGGTCGAGCGCCACGGCGGTATACGGGGCGAGAGCCGGAGCGGTCTTCCGCCGAAGTTCGCGCCATCCGGTGGCCGAAGAAGTGGGCGAGCCCTCGTGGGTCCACTCCCGACTCGCCTCCAGGCGGCGGCTCAGAGGACCGCGCGGAAGCCGATGCTGGGGAGGAGGTAGCGGATGGGCGGGGTGCTCTCGGTGGTGTCGACCGGCTCGGGCGCGACCATCACGTTGATGATGTCGATGTAGAAATCGAGCATCCACTCCCGGTAGACCACCCGCCGGTCGATGCGGAGATCGAGACGCGTGAAGGGTGGGAGTCGGCGGCCACCGGGGATGGGCGCGCCGTCCTGCACTTGGAATCTCCAGCCCAGCTCCCAGTTGCGGGGGAGCTGGATGCCGGCCACGGCGTTCAGGATGTGCGTCCGGTCGTAGGCGTAGAGCTTCCAGCCCTGGGGACCGTGCCGCTCGGTGCGGGAGAGGGTGTAGGAGATCCAGCCGAAGAAGGGACCGGGGCCGCGCTTGCGCAGGAGGAACTCCAGTCCCATCGCCCGGCCTTGCAGGGCGAGGTGGCGATCGAAGGGCGCGCCTTCGTCGTCTTCGTCGTCGGAGGGCTCGCTCTCCTCGGGCTCGTTCGGAGTCTGGTTTGCGAGGGTCTCGAGCTCCAGGAAGATCGGGTCCATGTAGTTGAAGAAGGCCGTGACGTCGAGGCCGAAGCCGCCCTTGAGTTCGTACTCGCCCCCGAAGCTGGCCTGGTAGCTTCGGCCCAGGCCCACGTCGAGCGAGAGCTCCTCGAGGCCCGGGATCGGAATGGGGAAGCGAGGTGGCTGGCTGTAGATCCCCACCCCCGACTTGAGCCAGAGCGAATCCACCTCGTCCTCCCAGATCCGGTAGCGGGCGAGGAGCCGCGGATCGGCGGAGGCCTGGCGGACCGGGGTGGCCTCGTAGGCGTCCAGCCGCAGGCCCGGCGTGATCACGAGGTCGTCGCCCAGCCAGAAGGGAAGGTCCGCCCAGGCTCCGGCGGAGGCCATGTCGAAGGCCGGAGCCAAATCCCCGACCTCGTCCTCGCCCGCTCCGAGCCGGACGGTCGCACGCCGCCAGTTCAAATCGATTCCGCTGCGGAAGGTCACCTTCTCCGAGAGCGGTCGGATCCACTGCAGCCTGGACTCGATGCGGTAGGTCCGTCCGCCGAGGTTCCGGTTGCCGAGGATGTCGGTGCCCAGGCTGAGGCGATAGCTGTCGAATCCTGGGCCCACCCGCTGGCGGTAGCGGAGGTCGAGCCGGTGGAAGGCGGAGACGGCCGGATCGTTCACGGGACCGGCCGAGTCGTAGGAGCCGAAGGCGAAGAGGGTGAAGTCGTTCTCCGCGTTCCCGCCGTCCACCCGCGCCTGGTAATCCCAATAGCTCGCCGTGGCGTCGTCCGTCACGGCTCCGAGGATGAGCGCGGGATAGCCGTACCGCCCCGCGACCGTCCCGGTGACCCCGCCCACGGGTCGCCGCCAGAAGACGGAGCTGTTGACCAGGTCGATCCCCAGGTCGAAGACGCGCTCGTCGCGGGCCGCAGGGCGGGTGATGCCATCGACCACCCCACCCGTGAACCCCCCGTACTCGACCGGGAAGTTGCCCGGATAGAAGTCCACGCGGTCGATGAAGGCCGGATGGATCACCGCAGGACCGGCCAGGTAGTGGAAGAGCTGCGGGACGCGGATGCCGTCGATGAGGATGCCCGTCGCGCCGGGATTGGAGCCCCGGACGATGGGATAGGAGATGAGTGACATCACCTGGGTGACGCCCGGGAGGGCGCCGATCACGCGGAAGGGGTCGCCGAAGGTCCCGGGCACCTGGCGGATCTCCCGATCCCGGAGCGTGGTCCGCGAGACCTCCTTGCGCATGGCCTTGCCGACGACGGTGGTCTCGTAGGGGTCGTAGCGGTCCTTCTCCACCAGGTAGCGGACCTCGACCGCCTCGCTCTCCACGAGCAGCTCGCGCACGAGGAAGCGACGGTATCCCGTCACCACCGCCTCCACCTGCGCCTGGCCGGGCCGGGCTTCGATCGCGAAGCTCCCGTCCGCCTCGCTGTATCCGGCGAAGCTCTCCTCCCCGATCCGCACCTCGATCAGCGCGCCCGGCACCGGCCGCAGCGTCCCCATCTCCACCACCTTCCCGCGCAGGACGGCCGTCGGCCCCCACGCTTCGTGGCGCGGCTTGGCGGGGGGAAGGAAGTGGTGGTCGTAGGGGATCTCCACGGCCACCGGCGTCCCGCCGAGGGTCGCGGGCTCGAAGCGGAAGGAGCGGGCCGCCTCCAGCACCGCGCCATCCCAGGGCTCCCCGACGCCTTCGAGGAGCGAGACGTCGACGACCTCACCCTCCTCGTCGACGGTGAGGAGGACGCTCACGCGCAGCGCCTGCTTCGGCGGCTCCACGCCCTCGGGCATCGGCACGCGCAGCTCGCCGAGGGGGACCGGGGGCACGAGCTCCTCGGGAGGCTCCGTTGCCACCGCCTCGTCGACGCCCTCCGCGGACTCCGACCCGTCGGCAGGCTCCGGGGGCGCCACCTCCTCCGTCGTCTCCTTGGGCACGAGCCCGTCGGCGGGCTCTTCGGAATCGCGCTCGTCCGCGACCTCCGAGGTCGCGGCTTCGCCGGAGGAGACCGTGGGAGCCGTCTCGTCGGCGGATTCCGCCCAGGCGGGGGCCCACGGCCCCGCCCAACCCAGGACGACGGCGACGAGGATCGATCTCAGCGCCATGCGAGCGTCCACCCCAGGCTCGAGGACCGGAAGCCGAAGTCGTAGCGGGGGGAGCGATCCTTCTCGCTACGCGGACCGCCGCAGCGCAGCCGGTCCTGCCACTCCCACTGAACCGCCGGTCCCGTGGCGAAAACCTGCCCCAGCGGAAAGAGCCACGCCGCCCTCCCGATCGTCACGAGCCCTCCCCCTCCCTCGCACGGCCGCCCCATCACCCCGCCGTATCCCACGCCCGCGGCCACGTAGAGCCCGTGGAAGAGGTGGAAGGAGAGGTCCGCCGTATTCGACCAGCGAATGCCCGACGTGGCGAGCGAGTAGCGAAGCGAAGCCGAAACCGAGAACCAGCGGCTGAGCCGTATCCCGGGTTCGGCGGTGAAGGAGAAGGGCGAGTACTCGGGCGTGAACCAGCCGGGCGCGCGGCCGTCCACGTTCGAGACGGAATCGGTCCCGAAGCGGAGCTGGATCCGAAAGCCCTTCTCCGCCCACGCCTCGGTCGCGCTTGGCTCCCACTCGGAGATCCGATCCACCGAAGCGGCCTCCACGCCCGCGCCCCACCCCAGAACGAGGAATCCGAGAGCCAAGCTCAACCCACGAAACGTCATCGCCCGAGAGCATAGCCCAAGCTCGCTCGGGGACCGAAACGTGTTACGGATTCAGGGGCGCGCGTCGCCGACCTTCGCGGGCTCGTGGGCGGGGGCGCCGAAGAGGAGGTGGCTCTCGTCGCCGTGGGAATGGAGCTCCCAACCGAGTCCACCCGAAAACTCCAGGCGCGCGATGCCGAAGAGGGGGAGGGCGTCCACGATCCAGATCCTGCCCGCCACCTCGGCCTCCTCCCGCAGCTCGACCAGGCGCGCGTGGTAGGTGCCCGCCTCGGTCATCACGCGGGTCCACGTCTCGCCGACCCCCATGGTGGAGACGGCAGGGAACCCACCGCCCCCACGCTCCTCGGGCGCGAGCGGGACCTCGACGATCTCGCCTCCCAGGAGCCGCTGGCGCACCCTGGCGAGTTCGAACCGCCCGTCGGACCCTCGCTCCAGCCGAAGCTGAAAGCCCATCGTTCCGCTTCCGGGCCGCGAGGAGATCCAGAGCTCGAGCCAGATCCCATCGGAGTCCCGTCCCGCGAGCACGTAGCGGAGGTTCCATCCCACGGGCCTTCCATCGAGGAGGAGACGGTACTCCACCCAGCTCCCGGGGCGTTCGGAGGCGAGCCGATCGGTCTCGAGCCCGGGCAGCCACCGGCCGGTGGGAAATGGCGGCGCGGGAAGCTCGGCCGAGGCGGTGCCGCAGACGAGGAGGGCGAGGGCGAAGATCGAAGCTCTCATGGATGCTCCCAGCGGATGGTGGCCCAGCGCCGGCCCATCGGACCGTCGCCGATGCCGAGGACGAGGCTTTCGTCGGCGCGGCGGAACTCGAGGACGGCGAGGCCCTCGTCTTTTTGCGAAGAGCAATCGCCCTCCCAGCCGAGGGCGAGCGCCCCTTCGCAGAGCGAGGTGAAAGCCTCGCCTCCATCCCCTTCCACCGCGACCCAGGTGTCGACGAGGCGGCCGCCGACCCGATCCCTCGTATGCGAGACGACCCCGAGTCCCTCCGGCAGGGAAAGGGGAGGCGAGGCATGGCCACCGTCGCCTCCGATGCGACCGAGCGAGCGGATCACCTCGGTCGCCCCCCGGGTGTTTCGGGCCACGAGGATCCAGCGGAGTCCCTCGTGGAGATCCAGCACCGTGAGCGCGCGCCCGTCGGGAAGCTCGGCCTCCACCCATTCCACCGCGCGGCCCTCCCATTGGGCTCGGAAGTGGTCCACCACCTCGCGGGGCGAGGCCGCCGTCGTGAAGACGAGCATCTCCATCTCGGTGCCGTCCGAGACGATCGCACCATCCAGGTGATGGAGGGAGGAGATCCCCGGCGCCCAGAGGCCCTCCGGAAGCAAGCCCGTCGAGGATTCGGCCTGGGCCGGGTCGTACAGGACGCCCGCGAGGACGAAGCCCGCGAGCCCCAAGGCCAAAAGGACACGCACGACGGGATCCCGGCGTCCTTCCATCACGGCTCGGCCTCCTCTCCGATCGCGCGCCCCATGTATCCCTCCCCCCTCGCCCGAAGCTGCCGGAACGCCGGATCCCTCTCGTAGCCGGAGCCGAGTCCGTTGGCGTCCATGGGGAGGGTGTCGAAACACTTCACCGCCGACATCCGGTCCTCGCGCGTCCCGACCGCGGGGCCGTTCCGCCACTTGCCGGTCGCGCTCAGCGGCTCGCCCCGGCAATCCAGCCGGGAGGGATCCGTGCGCGGGCTGCCATACCGCTGGCTGACCACGCGCGCGGCAGGTGGAAAGGGGAAGAGGTCCTGCAGGCCGAAGCGGCGCAGGGCCCCTCCGAGCCGCTCGCCGAGGCCGAAGTACGCCATGCGCCCCACCTGCCGCGTGAAGGGGTGATCGAGATCCGCCGTCCCCACGTCGCCCCCGTCCTGGAGGGACCATGTCTCGGATTCGAGGTGGGCGACGGCCGGCGCGAGCGCGACGCGTCGGACGGCGTCCGGGAAGATCGAGCCGTCGCCCTCCATCCAGCGGTTCTCCACCTCGACGCCGAGCTCCGTGGAGGCGCCGATCGTGCGGGTGGGAAAGCCCATCGCGCGAAGGGAGGCGTCGAGGCGACCCTCGAAGCCCCGGAGCAGCGAGGAGAGGGAGGGGAGGAGGGGATCCCTTCCGCTCCGCTCGGCTTTACCCAGCACCTGGTGGCCGATCGTCTCGGTGGGGGCGTCGACGAAGCCCACGGCCCGAAGCTCGAGGCCGCTCAGGCGAGGCTTCGCCAACCAGGTCGAGGAATCCGGGGAGAGGTCGTGGCCCTGCAGGTTGGCGTAGCGAGCCCGGGTGCGCTCGAGGGCCCGCTCGCGCGCGGAGGAGAAACGCGCCTCGTGGCGGCCCGTTCCAATATCTGCGAGGCCGGTGGCGGTCTCCCAGGCGAGGAAGCGCGACGCCTCCTGCTGGCGGATCCGCAGCACCGAGAACTCGGTGAAGTAGACGGCCCAGAAGAGGACCAGGACGAAGATGGGCAAGAGGAGCGCGAGTTCCACGGCCGCGCTTCCTCGGTCGCGTCTGCGTGTGCCCCGGCCCCTCATCGCAGCCCCCGTACCTGGCCGAGGGCGGCTTCGAGGGCCTCGGCGAGACCGCCGCCCTCGCGGCCCAGGCGGCGCCATCCCTCCTCGACCGACGCGAGCTTGGCCTTCCAATGGGGGTTGAAGAAATTGGGCGGTTCCTTCCAGCTCCCCGGGCGGTGGTAGTAGGCGAGGGCGCGGGCCACGGCGAGTCTTCCCCGCTCGGGAAAGGGGTCGCCGGAGCCCGCTGCGCGGAGGATCGCCGCCTCCCGCTCGATCGCCCCTTCGTCCGCGCCGCTTCGCAGCACCACCCAAACGTCGGGCTGGCAGAACTCGCTCTCGGTGGAGTCGCAGCCCTCCCCCGTGGCGTCGAAGTGCATGTAGGGCGTGATTCCCCACCAGGGATGCATGCCCCGATGGAGATCGCAGTGGAACCTGGGGACGTAGAGGGTGACGACGCCGGTGGGGAGGGTCCGATAGGGGTCGTCGGGATCCCAACTGCAGGCCCAGCCCCGGGTCGCGCCACCCGTGGAGGTGACGGAGCCGAGCTCCTTGCGATCCACGCCGAGGGGGTGGCCGAGGAAGGAGGGGACGGCGGGGAGGTGCAGGTAGAAGTTCGCGCCGATCGAGTTGCCGGCCGGATAGCGGGCGGTGGCGTATCCCGGCTCCTCCATCTGCTGGTAGTAGGCCGCGGGCGTCGAGGGCGTGACGGCGGGGTCGGAAGCCGAGTGGAGGCGGGTGTGGCCCCGCAAGCGCGCCCCGGAAAACTGGGCGAAGAGCGTGCGGATGGCCGAGAGGCCGGGAAGACCACCGAGCGAGAGCTCGGGATCGGGGAAGGTGCGGTCGTAGACCATCGAGCCGTGGCGGCTGGCGTGGACGAGCTCGCCCATGCCGCGGCGTGCGTAGTTCCTCCTTCCGACCGGCCCGTCCTCCAGCCGCGCGCCGACCCGGTCCCGGGTCCCCCACAGCGTCATCGCCTCCTCGAGGTGCGCGTCGAAAAAGCGCCTCGCATTCGCCGCGAGGGCGACGTGGCCGTGGGCGAGCCGGGCTTCGGGCGCGGTCCCGCGGGCCACGCGCAGGACTTCTTCCGCCCGCAGCCGACCCAGGGTGGAGGCGAGCATCGCCGCCTGCGAGGCGAAGAGGAAGAGGTTGGCGCCGACCAGCAGCGGCACGCCCACGGTGCCGACCCATGCGTCGACGCGGAGGAGGGCACGGGCCGCGACCCGGATCACGCGCTCCATCCCCTCCGAGATGCTCGATAGGGCGAGCAATGCGTTCCCGACCACCGGCACCGCGGCGCACGCCGGACGTTTGAGGCCGCTACAGACGCTCGCGGCGGTCTTCAGCAGAGCGGCGAAGGTGCCGAGACCGCTGACGAGCCCCAGGACGATCGCGTCGGCGGAGAGGAGCTGCAGGATGCCCACGTAGTGGGCGATCTGGGCGCGGTTGGCGTAGGCGTAGAAGTTGAAGGCGCGCGCCTGCTGCGCCGCCAACGTGTAGGCGGTGTTGTCCGCCGCGTTCTGCAATCGGATCTCGTCGTGGATGGTCCGCCCCAGGCTGGAGATGGAGAGGACGGCGAGGGCGACGGCGAACATCAGGAGCGCGCCGAGGACGAGCGCCTGCCCATCCTCTTCCTTCGCGAGACGTCGAAGCGCCGAGAGCACCATGGCTCACCTACCAAGCGCGGCAGAGCGCGTTGCAGCCGCTCCCCTCGAAACACGAGCAGTCTCGAATGAAGCGGGCGTGGAAGTTGGATTGCATCCGCATCGTGTGATGCGCGACCAAGGGGACGAAGAAGGCACGTGGACCCCGCTCGCCCTCGCCGTGTTCGCGCATGGCGTTCCACGCCCGAGCGCTGATGGGCGAATAGGGACCGCGATGGATCTCCTCCTCGATCCGCGCGCCGCCCACCTTCCTGGCCGCCATCCAGGCGGTCCAGACGATGCCGTCGGCGAGGGGGATCTTCAGCTCGAACCAGTACTGGAGCTGGATCGTGAGGAGGGTGGCGTCGAGGCGTTCGGGCTCCGGTCCGAAGCGGTCGAATTCGAGCTCCTCGCCGCCCAGGTCGAAGAGATGGCCGTGGCTGGGCCAGTGCGGACCGAGGATGTGGACGTGGGCGCCGGGAAAGGCGAGGTGGGGATCGGCGGAGAGCGCCTCGAGGGCCGAGAGGCCTCCGTCGACCGCGTAGAACGAGCAGAGCGATCGGGCTTCGGGGAGGCGGCTCGGGCAGGCGGTGGCGGCGAGGGTGCGGACGGCCTCGGCCTGCATGCGCCGCGGATCGCCGCTCCAGAGGATGCCGGCGCGGGCGGCGCGGAAGGTGGCGTACTCGGTGAGGAGGCGGGCGCGGCCGAGGAGGGCGAGCTGGAGCGTGCAGAGGAGGAGGACGAGCCAGAGGGGGAGGACGATCGCCGACTCGACCAGCGCGCTCCCTTCCGTGCCTCGAATCCATCGCATGGACCCAAGGGTAGGAAGCGAGGCGCCACCGCCCCATCCGCCACCTGTCCGATGGGCGGGCCGGGCGCAGGGCTCGTCGCCGCGCCCGGCCGCGGGGGATCAGCGGGGCTCCAGGAGGTCGGGGCCGTGCGAACTCTGCGCGGCGACGAGCACCGCGACGTTGGCGCTCACCATGATGCCGAGCAGGAGGACGATGAGCAGCCAGGGGCGTTTACGAAGCATCTCTCTCATGATTCGAACTCGGTCCGAGGAAGGTTCCCGTGGTCACCTTGGTGCGTGAGGTCGACTCGTCGAGGACCTGGAAATCGATCGTGAAGGGTTCGCGGTAGTCCTCCTTCCGGACCCGGACGAAGACCGGGAGGCGGTAGCTCTCGAGGGAGCCGTTCGTGACGGTGTCCGTGGGGAGGGTGAGGTCGGCCTCCACCGGGGAATCCACCTGCACGCGGAAGCGCGCGGGGTGGGGGTTCTTGTTGACGAGGTGGAGCTCGAACTGGTTGCGGATGGTCTCCTCCTCGAGGACGTAGGGCACGCCGCGGATGCGGAGCACGTTGGCCTCGAAGGGCGTCCGGAAGAAGAGGCCGATGGTGAGTCCGGAGAGCGCGGCGAAGAGGAGGGTCCCGTAGAGGAAGAGGCGGGGACGCACCATCTTGCGCGGACGGCCGGCCAGCCCGGCGAGGGAGTCGTAGCGGATGAGGCCCTTGGGCTTCCCGATCTTCTCCATCACCTCGTCGCAGGCGTCCACGCATTGGGCGCAGCCGATGCACTCCATCTGCAGGCCGTCGCGGATGTCGATGCCGGTGGGGCAGACCATCACGCAGCGCTGGCAGTCGATGCAGTCGCCTCGGGCCGGCGCGGCGGTCGCACCGGAAGAGACCTGGGGCAGGGCGACGCGTTCGGCCCTCCGGAGCTTGCCTCGCGGCTCCCCTCTCGCGACGTCGTAGCCGATGACCAGCGACTGGTCGTCGTGCATCGCCGACTGCAGCCGCCCGTAGGGGCAGACCACCACACAGAGCTGCTCGCGGAACCAGGCGAAGTCGAACATCAGGAGGCCGGTCACGGCGACCATCCAGCCGAAGGCGGTGGGATGCGCGGCCGGCCCGTCCTGGATCATCTGGAAGAGCGACGGCAGGGAGACGAAGTAGCTCAGGAAAATATGAGACAGGACGAGGGAGATGAGGAGGAAGGTGAGATATTTTCCCCCGCGGCGGAGGATCTTCTCCTTCGTCCAAGGGGAGTTGTGGAGCTTGAGCCTCTGGTTGCGAGGCCCTTCGAAGAAGCGCTCCACCCGCCGATAGACGCCTTCGAGGAAGACGGTCTGCGGGCAGGCCCAGCCGCACCAGACCCGGCCGAGCCAGGCGGTGAAGAAGAGCAGGCTGAAGCCGAGCGAGGTCAGGAGGAAGACGACGAGCCAGAAGTCCTGTGCGTTGAACGTCCTTCCGAAGAGGTAGAAGCTCCGGTTGGCGATGTCCAGGAACACCGCCGGTTTGCCGTCGATGCGGACGAAGGGCAAAGCGAGATAGATCAGGATCAACATGGCGTAGACGATGCGCCTTCGCCGCACGAAGCGACCCTTGACGTCCGCGGGGTGGATCGCCTTCCTCGAGCCGTCGGCTTCGATCGAGGAGAGGCGATCCTTGCTGGATGTGGCTACGCTGGGATTCATTTGGAAGATCCGAATGCGGGACCTCCGGCGCGGAGGCCCCGCCGTTTGCATGGGTCGTCCGTCCCGCCTACGGACTCATTCCTCGACCTTTTCGCCCTGTGGCTCCTTGCCGGGCAGGTTCTTCCCCTTGAGCGTGAGGATGTAGGCCGCCACCTGCTCGACCTTGGAATCGCCGAGCACGCCCTTCCACGAGGGCATGCCCGCGGTGGCCACGCCCTCGGAGATCACCTTGTGGATCTCCATCGGGCTGGCTCCGTGGATCCAGTAGGCGTCCGTCAGATTGGGACCGATGCCGCCCTCGCCGTTGGCGCCGTGGCAGGCCGCGCAGTAGGCGGCGTAGTCCGCCTGGCCGGCGCTCACCTTCGCCGTGTCCTGGCTGTAGGCGAGGAGGAGCTCGTCGCTGAGCGCCTCCTTCCCCGCCGACCGGGCCTCGGCCGCCGCCTCCGCCTGCGCCATCTCGATCTCGTAGCGCTCCATCTGGAGGGGGCCGGCTTCGAGCACGTGGTAGTAGGCCCAGTAGCCGAAGGAGAAGACGATGGTGAGGTAGAAGATCGCCTGCCACCAGTTGGGTAGCCGGTTGTCGAGCTCCCGGATCCCGTCGTAGTCGTGGCCCATGTCGGGCTCGGTGACGGGCTCCATGTTTTCGATTTTCTTCTCAGGCGTCATGGATCACCTCCGTCTCCTCCTCGAGTGGCAGCGCGGAGATCCGCTCGAATCGCTTGCTCTTCCGCTGGACGACGAAGAGCCAGAGCACGGTCGCCACGAAGACGGTCAAGAAGAGGAGAAGCGCGAAGAGGGGAAGGTCCAGATACTGACTGTGTCGATAGAACTCCTGGTACATCACTGCGCTCCCGCCAAGGGCCCGCCCTCCGGCTGCGTGGACGGAGCGGGCTGCTTTCCGAGTCGTTGCAGATAGGCGATGAGGGCCGTCAGCTCGGTGTCCCAGTCGAGCTGCACGCCGTTCTTGGCCAGGTCTTCGGTGATCTCACGGGCCTGCGCCTCGTAGGCCTGCAGGCTCGTCGCGACCTCCTCGTCGGAATAGGGGACGCCGAGCTTCTGCATGACCTCGAGCTTCTTCGGCACTTGGGCGAGCGGCACCCGACGAACCTCGAGCCAGGGGTAGGCCGGCATGTTGGAACCGGGGCTGGTCGCCCGCGGATCCATCATGTGCGTGTAGTGCCAGAGGTTGGGGTACTTGCCGCCCACGCGGGCGAGGTCGGGTCCCGTACGCTTGCTCCCCCACTGGAAGGGGTGGTCGTACATGGATTCCTCGGCGCGCGAGGGATCGCCGTAGCGGAGCTTCTCCGAGCGGAAGGGCCGAATCTGCTGCGAGTGGCAGGTGTAGCAGCCCTCGGAGACGTAGACGTCGCGTCCGACCAGCTCGAGCGGCGTGTAGGGGGCCTGGGCCACGCCCGTCTTGGGCACGGCCTTGTCCACGAAGATGGTGGGCACCAGCTCCGCAATCCCGCCGACGAGGATGGCGACGAGGACGAAGAGGGTGAAGGCGAAGGAGTTGCCCTCGAGCAGCGTGTGCCATCCCGGCTTGCCCGGCTCGCGGCGGAGGATGAAGAGGCCGGCGATGCCGAGCACGAGGATGAAGGCGACCACCGCGATGGAGACGATGACGTCCGAGATGCCGAAGATGGCGACGAGGAGGGCCATCGCCAGGATGTAGGCGATGGGCTTGGAGGCCACGAGCTGCCAGGTGGTCGCCTCGACCTTCCTCTCCTCCACCAGGACCTGGACGGAGCCGTCGACCGCCTTGCCGGAGCGAGCGGTCTTCCAGAGGTTCCAGGCGAGGAGACCGAAGCCGGCGAGGTAGAGGGTGCCGCCGATGAGCCGCACCATGTACAGCGGCCGGATGGCGATGAGGGTCTCGACGAAGTTCGGGTAGAGCAGCGTGCCTTCCTCGGTGAACGCCCGCCACATCAGGCCCTGGCTGATGCCGGAGACCCACATGGCGACCATGTACATGAGGATGCCGATCGTCCCGATCCAGAAGTGGAGGTCGGCCGCCTTGGTCGAGTGGAGCTTGGTTCCGTAGAGCCTCGGAACCAGCCAGTAGAACATGCCGGCGGCCATGAAGCCGTTCCAGCCGAGCGCGCCGCCGTGGACGTGGCCGATGATCCAGTCGGTGTAGTGGCCGAGGGCCGAGACGCTCTTGATGGAGAGCAGCGGTCCCTCGAAGGTGGACATGCCGTAGAAGGTCACGCCGGCGATGAGGAATTTGATCACCGGGTCGGTGCGGAGCTTGTCCCACGCGCCGCGCAGGGTGAGGAGGCCGTTCAGCATGCCGCCCCAGGAGGGAGCCCAGAGCATCACGCTGAAGAGCATGCCCAGGCTCTGCGCCCAGTCGGGCAGCGAGGTGTAGAGGAGGTGGTGGGGGCCGGCCCAGATGTAGATGAAGACCAGGGCCCAGAAGTGGATGATGGAGAGACGGTAGGAGTAGACCGGTCGCTCGGCCGCCTTCGGCAAAAAGTAATACATGATGCCGAGGATCGGGGTGGTGAGGAAGAAGGCGACCGCGTTGTGTCCGTACCACCACTGGACGAGGGCGTCCTGTACGCCGGCGAAGACGGAGTAGCTCTTCGTCAGCCCGACGGGGATGACCAGGTTGTTGACGATGTACAGGACGGCGACGGTGACGATGGTGGCGATGTAGAACCAGATCGCCACGTAGATGTTCTTCTCGTTACGCTTCGCCAGCGTCCAGAAGAAGTTGATGGCGAAGACCACCCAGATCAGCGTGACGGCGACGTCGATCGGCCACTCGAGCTCCGCGTATTCCTTGGATTGGGTGATGCCCAAGGGAAGGGTGATCGCGGCCGCGACGATGATCGCCTGCCATCCCCAGAAGTGGATCTTCGAGAGGAGATCCGAGGCGAGCCTCTGCTTCGTGAGCCGCTGCAGCGAGTAGTAGATCCCCGCGAACATCATGTTGCCCACGAAGGCGAAGATGACCGCGTTCGTGTGCAGCGGGCGGATGCGCGAGAAGGTCAGCCAGGGGATCTCGAAGTTCGCCTGCCAGAAGGCGAGCTGCACGGCTGCCAGGACGCCGACCGCCATGCCGACGATCCCCCAGAAGATCGCCGCGAAGGTGAATTTCCTTACGATCGAATCGTCGTAGATGATTGTCTTTTGTTCCACGTCAGGCCTCGTTCGTAGAGGAGGACTCTTCTTCTTCCAAGGGAAGCAGAGACAGCCGATCCGCATGCTCGTGATCCGAGTGGCGGATGCTCCAGGCGAGTAGGAGGACCGCCCCGAGCACGAGCATCAGGCTCACGAAGACTTGGAGGACGAGTACGCTCATGCGGGCACCAGTCGTTTCTCTTCCCTCGCCGCTCTCCGCTCTCGCGTGGACATCATGCTGGCCACGGCGAAGGCGAGGACCAGCGTCGAACTCGCCGGCATGGCGACGGCCGCCCTGAGAGGCGTCATCCAACCGGCCATCGACGCAGAAATGGCTAGCAGGTTGTATGCCAGAGCAATTCCAATCAGCCTGCGCACCGTCCGCTGCAGGTGTTTCGAAAGTTCGATCGCCTCGCGGATGGCTCCGATCCCCTCGCCGAGGAGGAAGAAATCGGAGCGGGACGGAAGGACGGGACGATCCACCGCGGGGGTGCCGGCCGCGAAGGCGCGGGAGAAGGCGAGGCTGTCGTTGACGCCGTCGCCGATGAAGAGCGTGTCTTCCTGATCCAGCGAGTCGACCAGCTCGGCCTTGGCCTCCGGAGACATCTCGGACCGGACCTGGTCGGGGTCGATCCCCAGCTCCTCGGCCATCGCTCGGACCTTCGGCCGGGTGTCTCCGGAGACGAGCCAGATCGAAAGACCTTGCTCCCGCAGCGCCTCGATCTCTCGGCGGGCG
>Ga0180216_1002317_pt1 | contig 16033 bp, 11 predicted proteins | sample eDN3rd37CBELigMG_FD_128879 | JGI IMG/M metagenome (GOLD analysis project Ga0180216, IMG submission 128879) | Enriched Miracle-Growth compost microbial communities from Emeryville, California, USA - eDNA 3rd pass 37_C BE-Lig MG (version 2)... ... | reverse complement strand
CTTCCTATCAATATCGGGGCAAGATACGAATTAATAATCTCGCGAATCGCCGACCCGCCCATTCCAAGGGTATAGGTCCAGCCGGTTCCGGTAATGCCAGCATCCGTTTCAATCGTTGTGATGACCCACTCCCAAGTGCTAATCCTTTGAATCGAATCCTGCAGATGAATCGTTGGTGGAACGCGATAAAGCTTGCTTTCGATGCTCGTAATCCGCATGGTAACCCTCCTATTCTATTTTCCCTCTAATCATACCACAATTCAGAAAAATGAATCACCTGGAATTATAGAGTATCCCTACAGAAAAAACCATTGTATAAAAATAATCACGGATGTATAATGATTCATAAGAAAAGCTGCTATCGGAGCCCTTTCGGAGATGATGTCAAGTTCTTCTTAAACGGAAGCTTTTCATACCGGTAGGGATGATTATTCAGGGAAGCTTATACCTTCCTACGCGGAATACAAAAGGGATTAGGGGAGAAGACAAAGATGAAGATTTCTATTATTGGTGCAACTGGATATAGTGGGGTTGAATTAATCCGCCTTTTAAAAAGCCATCCAGAAGCTAAAATTGAATCATTATTTGCCAGTTCACAGGTGGGAAACGAACTGACAGATGTTTTTCCACATTTAACCAATATTGCACAATTTCCTTTAGAAAAGATTGATATAGAAAAAACAGCGGAATGGGTGTTTATTGCAACGCCATCTGGAGTCAGCAGCAAGCTGGTACCGTCTTTACTTGAAGCAGGGCGCAAGGTGATCGATATTTCCGGGGATTTCCGATTACCTCAAGATACTTATCAAAAGTGGTATGGAAAAGAAACGGCCGAAGAAAGCCTTCGACAAAAGGCAGTCTATGCACTTCCAGAATGGTTTTCAGAGGAAATCAAAGGGGCTCAGTTGATCGCTAATCCAGGTTGTTATCCAACAGCCTCTTCATTAGGGCTTGCACCTGCTTTGCCTTATATTGATCCAAACAGCATTATCATCGACGCCAAATCAGGGGTTTCCGGAGCTGGTCGAGGAGTTGGCTTAGGGACCCATTTTGGTGAGGTTAATGAAAGCATTCATGCTTATAAGGTAGGAAAACATCAGCATACACCGGAAATTGAACAAACGCTTAAGCGCATAGGTGGTCAGGATACTATTATTTCCTTCACGCCGCACTTGGTGCCAATGACGAGAGGAATTCTCTGCACGATGTACGCGACGATCACCAAAGAAGTGAACTTCCAGGAGCTTTATCAAAGCACGTATGAAGGGAAGCCATTTGTCCGCGTTCGTCCAGCTGGAAGCTATCCAAGGACAAAAGAGGTTCTTGGCTCCAATTACTGTGATATCGCGGTTCATGTGGATCAACGGACAAATCGCCTCATTGTTTTGTCGGTAATTGATAATGTTGTAAAGGGCGCTTCTGGTCAGGCTGTGCAAAATATGAATTTGATGGCGGGCCTAGAAGAAACGGCAGGGCTTGAATTTTGCCCGGTTTATCCGTAGGCTGTCGAAGGAATAAGCGGAGAATATCCGGTTAATTCTTTCAAAATTGCAATTCCGCCCAAAATAAGCGGAGTTTTTCCGACTAAAGTCAGGTTTTGGTTCATTTCACACAATATTTGGTCCGATAGTCGGAATCTCTCCGCTTATCCGACGTAAAAAAAGATTTAGGAGAGAGAAACCATGTTCATTTTAAAATGCGGTGGAAGCACACTTGACCAGCTTCCCTCTTCTTTTTATGAAGAGCTTATCCAACTAAAAAGAGACGGGTTCGATCCGATCATCGTGCATGGAGGCGGACCAGCGATTTCAAATACATTAAAGTCCCTTCAGATTGAGCCTCACTTCATAGATGGCCTCCGTGTAACAGACGAAGCGACCTTACAAGTGGTGGAAATGGTCCTGATCGGACAAACGAATAAACAAATTGTAAAACAGCTGAAAGGGTACGGATTTGGGCTTAGTGGGATGGACGGAAGCTTGATCAAGGCCAGCAAAATGGACGGTCCGTTCGGATTCGTAGGGCAGATCGAAGAGGTCCAACCAGAGCTAATCAAAACCCTTAGCGACAACGGCTATATCCCTGTCATTGCCCCACTCGGCATAGATGAGCAGGGACAGTCCTATAATATTAACGCGGATACAGCAGCAGGTGCAGTCGCCACAGCACTTGGTGTGGAACAGCTAATCGTTGTCACCGATGTACCTGGTGTCATGGAGAATGGTCAGGTAATCCCGGAATTGACCACCCAACAAGTATCCCAATTAATTGATAAGGGGGTCATCACAGGCGGCATGATCCCTAAGGTAAAAGCTGCGATGGATGCCCTAAAAGCAGTAGATGAGGTAGTCATCATTCCACCAGCCGACCTAAGCAAAGCCGTACAAAAAGAAAAGGTCGGGACAAAAATCAAAGGGGGTGCGGAATAAGATGAGCAGCAGTTTATTTCCCAATTACGGAAGATGGCCGATTACGATTGTAAAAGGTGAAGGCAATTATTTATATGATGAAAACGGAAAAAAATATTTGGACCTTGTATCAGGGATTGCGGTGACATCGCTTGGCAATATTCCTCCACATGTGAAGCAAAAGGTAGCAGAACAGCTGGATACATTATGGCACTGCTCGAACTTGTTCCATATTCCCCAGCAGGAAGCTCTAGCGCAAAAGCTAACGTCAATCAGCTGCACAGATCGTGTATTCTTCTGCAACAGTGGAGCGGAGGCGAATGAAGCGGCGATTAAGCTGGCAAGAAAATGGGGGAACCAAACGGGAAGGTACGAGATCATCACTTTTGATTCATCCTTCCACGGAAGAACCTTGGCGACCCTTACGGCAACTGGACAGGAAAAAGTGAAAATGGGCTTTAGTCCGTTGCCAGAAGGATTCAAAACGGTCCCATATAACGACCCAGAAAGCCTGAATCAGGCAATTAACGATAAAACCTGTGCAATTATGCTAGAAATGATTCAAGGTGAAGGTGGAGTCCATCCGGCAGACCCAGACTTCATAGACCATATTAAAACACTTTGTGAAAAACATCAGCTCCTCCTGATCGTCGACGAAGTGCAGACTGGAATGGGCCGTACAGGAAAATGGCTGGCCTATCAACATTATGATATCGAACCAGATATTATCACCCTAGCGAAGGGGCTTGGCAGTGGATTCCCAGTTGGGGCGATGATGGCGAAGGAGTTTCTCGCTGAGGTATTTGGTCCTGGCAGCCATGGGTCCACCTTTGGAGGAAACCCCATCGTAATGACGGCTGGCCTTGCCACGATCGAAGCGATGGAACCGTTGCTAGATAGTATCCAACAAAAAGGCGAATACTTGATGCAGAAGCTTGGAGGACGTGGAAAAGGGCTTTTAATCGGTATTGAATATGATTTTGATGTTGCACCAATCTTAAGCGAGTTAAGAGAAGAAGGGATCCTTGCCTTGCAGGCAGGACCGAAGGTCTTGCGGATTCTACCGCCGTTTACGATCACCAAAGAAGAAATGGATCATGCCATCGCAGTGATTGAGAAGGTGGTCCAATCATACAAAGGAGCGGTACAGCAATGAATGGATACCTTGTATTAAGCACAGGGGATGTTTTTGAAGGAACCCTGTTTGGAAAGAAGGAAGCTTGTGAAGGGGAGGTCGTGTTTAACACGGGGATGACCGGGTATCAGGAGGTTTTAACAGACCCCTCCTATTCCGGTCAAATCGTCACGTTCACCTATCCGCTAATTGGAAACTATGGGGTTAACCATTTAGATCATGAAAGTGTTATTCCGGCTTGTAAAGGGCTAGTTGTGGGGGAGCTTTGCCAAGTTCCTAGCCATTACCAGTCGAGCTTGAGCTTAGCCGAAATGGCTGAAAAATTTGCATTGGGTGGCATCTCTGGGGTAGACACCCGTGCAGTTACACAGATTGTGCGTACACAGGGGCTCGTCTTTGGCCGAATTACGACCAATCCAGAGGATCTACCAAAAGCGAGTCAGCCCTTGATGGATCAAGTAGCTGCCGTTTCGACGAAAGAAAAGGTGACATATCCGGGGAACGGACCACATGTGGTGATGCTCGATTTTGGCTATAAGAAGTCGATCCTCGATTGCTTGCTTGAAAAGGGCTGTAAGGTAACGGTTGTGCCTTATCACACTAGCCTGAAGGAAGTGGCCGCCTTAAATCCGGACGGAATCATGCTTAGCAACGGACCTGGCGATCCCCAAGAGATGCAGCCTTTTCTAAAGGAGATTAAAAAGATTATTGAAGCCTATCCGACGTTCGGAATCTGTTTGGGACACCAAGTCATTTCCCTTGTATACGGCTGTGAAACGTCTCGCTTGCCGTATGGACATAGAGGAAGCAACCATCCTGTGAAGCATGTGGAAAGTGGGAAGGTGTACATGACCTCGCAAAACCATGGATATATGGTGAAAGAGGATTCGGTCAATCCAAAAGTCCTGAAAGTTTCTTATATTAACGTCAACGATAAAACGGTAGAAGGCCTGCAGCATCTCTTCTTGCCGATCTCAACCGTGCAGTTTCACCCGGAAGCCCATCCTGGGCCAAGTGACACGGACCATTTGTTTGAACAATTTATCCAGCAATGCCAGAACATAGGAGAAAAGAGCTATGCCTAAATTAGATGACATCAAGAAAATTCTCGTGATCGGATCCGGTCCGATCGTGATCGGTCAGGCGGCTGAATTCGATTACGCAGGGGCGCAAGCCTGTCTTGCCTTGCGCGAGGAAGGAATCGAAGTTGTCCTGGTGAATAACAATCCTGCCACGATCATGACGGATGAAGAGGTGGCAGATAAAATATATATGGAACCTCTTACGGTAGAATCCCTTGAACGAATTATTGCAAAAGAGCGTCCAGATGGGATTCTTCCCACGTTAGGAGGACAGACGGGATTGAACTTGGCGGTGGAAATTTCCGATGCCGGGATCCTCGAGAAATATCAAGTAAAACTCCTTGGAACCCCTTTAGAAACGATCAAAAAAGGGGAGGATCGGGAAGAGTTTAAGCAAATGATGCTTGACATCGGTGAACCGGTTCCGGAAAGTAAAACGGTAAATACGGTCGAGGAAGCCTTAAACTTTGCTAAGGAAATTGGCTATCCTGTGATCGTTCGTCCAGCCTATACATTAGGTGGATTTGGTGGCGGGATCGCGTCCGATCAGGAGGAGTTGCGTACCGTAGCAAAAAGGGGAATTGCCGCCAGTCCGATTCAGCAGATTCTAATCGAGCGAAGTGTGAAGGGCTGGAAGGAAATTGAATATGAAGTGATGCGTGACAGCAATGACACCTGTATTATCGTTTGTAACATGGAGAATCTGGATCCGGTTGGTGTTCATACCGGAGATAGTATTGTCGTAGCACCTTCTCAAACTTTAACGGATCGCCAATATCAAATGCTTCGTTCCGTTTCCACGAAGGTTATTCGTGCCTTAGGGGTTGTGGGTGGCTGTAATATTCAGATTGCTCTAGATCCCAATAGTGAACAGTACTACCTAATCGAGGTCAATCCTCGGGTAAGTCGTTCCAGTGCGCTTGCATCGAAAGCAACCGGCTATCCAATTGCTAGAATTAGTGCCAAGTTGGCCATCGGCTACCATCTTGACGAGGTCATAAATCCGATTACGGGCTATACGTATGCCAGTTTTGAGCCAGCGATTGATTACATCGTATGTAAGATTCCGCGTTGGCCATTCGATAAGTTTCCTCACGCGAATCGTTTGCTAGGGACGCAAATGATGGCAACGGGTGAGGTCATGTCCATTGACCGCAATCTAGAAGCTTCACTGCTCAAGGGAATTCGCTCCCTGGAAATTGGCGTCCATCATTTGAAGTTGGATGGAGTGACCTGGACTCAGGAGGAATTGCTGAAAGGGCTAGATCAGGCAACAGATATGCGGATTTTCCTCCTTGCTGAAGCGTTCCGCAAAGGCATGACGGTTGCAGAGATCCATCAGGTGACGCAAATTGACCCTTTCTTCTTAGGGGCTATTGCGAATATCATTGGAATTGAACAAAAGCTTGCTGAGTACACCTGGGAAGCTGTACCGGAGGAATTATTAAAAGAAGCAAAACTTAGAGGTTTTGCAGATGAAACAATCAGTGACTTGTTTGGAATTTCCTTGACTGCGGTTCGGTTGCGCTGGCAGCAGTTGGGCTGGAAGCCTAGCTATAAGCTCGTTGATACCTGTGCAGCAGAATTTGTGGCAGCTACACCATACTATTATTCAACCTGGCAAGGCCGCGATGAAGTGCCTGTGACCAAGACGGGTAAAAAGGTTCTTGTCATTGGTTCTGGACCGATCCGTATCGGGCAAGGGATTGAGTTTGACTACTGCTCGGTCCATGCGGCGAAGGCTCTGAAAAAGCAAGGGATTGAGGCCGTTGTCATCAATAATAACCCGGAAACGGTGAGCACCGATTTTAATACGGCAGATCAGCTGTATTTTGAACCGCTTGCTTTATCAGACGTCCTTAATGTGATCGAGAAGGAGCAAGTGGATGGCGTGATGGTCCAATTTGGCGGACAGACAGCGATCAATCTAGCAGCTAAACTGGAAGAGATGGGTGTCCAGATCTATGGCACATCCGTTGAGTCTATCGATTTGGTAGAAGATCGCGATCTCTTCTATCAAATGCTGAAAAAGCTCAACATCCCGCATATCCCTGGGATCAGTGTGAACAGTGAAGAGGAAGCCTTCCAAGCAGCTGTTCAGTTGGGATACCCTGTGCTCGTTCGTCCTTCCTATGTGATTGGTGGGCGCGGGATGGTAGTTCTGAATCATCCGGATGAGTTGAAAGACTATCTAGATGAAACGACCTTTTCTTACCCATTGTTAGTAGACAAATACATCTCCGGAATGGAAATCGAAGTCGATGCGGTTTGTGATGGAGACCAAGTTTTGGTACCAGGGATCTTCCAGCATATTGAACGTGCAGGGGTACACAGTGGGGACAGCATGGCGATTTTCCCTGCACCTGGATTAACGAAGCAGCAGAAGGAGATCGTGACCAGCTATACGGAAAAGATTGCTAGAGCAATGAAAGCTAAGGGATTGATTAATATTCAGTTGGTGATCGCGGACAATCAGATCTACGTCCTTGAGGTGAATCCGCGGGCTTCCCGAACGGTTCCGATTGTCAGCAAAATCACGGGGACTCAGATGGTTGAACTGGCGGTCCAGGCACAGTTGGGCGAGAAGTTGACAAATACAGGATTGAAAGAAGAGATCTCCTTCTACGCTGTGAAGGGACCGGTATTCTCAACCGTTAAATTGGCAGGGGTTGACCCCGCATTAGGACCGGAAATGAAATCTACCGGAGAAGTGATTGGGCTAGGGCATAATCAACAAGAGGCAATCGGTAAGGCGATTCATTGGAAAGAAGGGGTTTGTCCGCCTTTACAGGCCGGTGACCATCTCGTGATTTCGCTTTCCGAGTCGATGAAGCGAGAATTTACGGACTGGATCCCTTTGTTAAAGGCCTATCATGTGTTGGCAACGCCGGGAACAGCGGCGTTCTTACGAGCTAAAGGAGTAGAAGTGGTCCAAGAAGTAACTGATGTTGAGCAGGTCAAGGCTTTTGGTCTAGAGCAAGAGATCAAGGCTGTGGTAAATACACCAACCGTCGGAAATAAGCGTGGCCGCTTGGGCTTTGAACTGAGACAACTTGCTGTCCAGTTGAATATTCCGTGCTTTACTTCCCTTGACACCTTCTATGCTTATTTGCAGGTGAAAGCTGGGGAGCAAACGGAACTATTGGATCTAAAGGCTTATCTTGAGAAAACGGAGGTAAAGCTATGAATTTGGGGGAGAACCTAGTAGAGCTAAGCAAAAAGATAAATTTGAGTGGTAGAGACTTTTTATGTTTAGCCGATTTTTCCAGAGAAGAGCTGCAGTATCTTCTTGATTTGGCTGCGGAGTTAAAGACGATGCAAAAAGAGGGGATTCCTTACCAGCCCCTGCTAGGGAAAACGATGGGGATGATCTTTGAAAAATCGTCTACACGTACCCGCGTTTCTTTTGAAGTGGGTATCTATCAATTAGGCGGGCAAGGAATGTTTTTCAGCAATCGGGATCTGCAAATTGGGCGTGGGGAGCCCATTTCGGATACAGCGCTGGTCATCTCACGTTATTTGGACGGGATCATGATTCGTACCTTTGAACATGAGAAGGTCGAAGAGCTGGCTTTACATGCACCCATTCCGGTCATCAACGGCTTAACCGATAAGTTCCATCCTTGCCAAGTGATGGCTGATTTTCAAACGATTATTGAGCAAAAGGGAAAATTAGAAGGATTAAAGTTGGCTTATGTAGGTGATGGGAACAATATGTCCCATTCCTTGCTGCTCGGTTGTGCGAAAATGGGAATGGATATCGCTATTGCTGCTCCAGAAGGGTATATGCCAGCAGCAGATGTAGTGGCTCTTGCGGAAAAAATCGCTAAAACCAGCGGTTCTAAAATCTTGATCACCGACCATCCGATTGAAGCTGTGAACGGGGCGGATGTGGTTTATACGGATGTGTGGGCAAGTATGGGCCAAGAAGCAGAACAGGAGCAGAGAGTGAAGATTTTTGCCCCTTATCAGGTGGACGAAAAATTGGTTAAGCATGCTGACCAAGATTATATTTTTATGCATTGTCTGCCAGCCCACCGTGGCGAGGAAGTAGCAGCAGAAGTCATTGATGGAGCACATTCCGTCATTTTTGATGAGGCGGAAAACCGTCTTCATGCGCAAAAGGCGATTATGGCTGCTGTCATGGGATAATAGCTAACAATCCCTTTCCTTTTTGCCGATATAAAAAATAGATGAACCGTACGCAAAATGGAGGGGACATACATGTCAACGATTATCAGTGAAACCAGGATCAATGATTATTACAGCAAGGCGAGGACATTGAAGAAGGAACTGGGGCAAGAGGATTTCTTTAAACTGATGATTGAACAGTTAAAAAACCAGGATCCCACCCAACCTTCCAATGACCTAAACCAAATCTTGAATACGGCCACCTTTGGGATTTTGGAAGGGGTCAATTCGATTCGTGAAGCCGTTGCTGATAAAAAATTGAATGTGTTTGATTACACCGGGCTTGTGGGGAAGGAGATTACGTTTGAAAAAACGAATATCGATCCATTTACCAAGGAACAGGTCCGGGTTTTGAAAAAAGCCGTTGTACAAGGAGTTTCCCTCCAAAATGATAAAATTATGCTGAAAGTAGACGATGGTATTGTTTACCCCGATGAGATTAAACAATTAGACTTTCAGGGACAGGATAAGAATCGTTTGTTTCAAGATACGATGGCCTATTTTTCGCTCGTGGGGAAAAGGGTGGATTATCTTCAAGGTGAGCAAGCAAATAGTGGTCTGATTGAAGCGGTTGTATTGAAAAATGGGGTAATGGAATTCACCATCGACGGAGAGAAAGTTTCTTTGGATAAAATAACTGGGGTTTATAATGCTGAGTAATGAGGAGAGCTGTTCCAAATTCGCGGGACAGCCCCTTTTTTGTTTTGTAGAGGTTTGGTAAAATCTAAAGGACAAGCAGAATGGACGGAGGGGAAGTTTATTGAAGGATATGAGGCTAGTTCCCGTAGAAAAATTGGGTGGGGAATATCGGGCAGAGGATTTTCCGTTTGAAACGACGGAGGAAATCGAGTCCCTTCCAAGTGTTATTTTTGGCCAGGATCGTGCAATTCGAGCGATTGACTTCGGGTTAAAGGTCAAACAGCCGGGTTACAATCTGTTTATTGTTGGACCATCTGGCTCAGGTAAAAGTACATATGCTTACAGCAAAGTAAAAGAAGTGGCGAAAGTGCAGTCCATACCCCAGGATTGGTGTTATGTTTATAATTTTGAGCAGCCAGATCATCCGCTTGCGCTTTCCTTTGAAGCGGGCAAGGCTTCTCTGTTTAAACAGGAAATGGAACAACTTGTGAAAGAAGTGGAGCGTTCCGTACAATCTGCCTTTTCCAGTGAGGAATTTGAAGTCAAACGAAAAGAAGTGCATAAGTCTTTTGATGACCAAGTGGAGAAAATATGGAAGCAGCTTGAGAACTATGTTCGTGACCATAATTTTTCCATTGAACGGACTGCACAGGGGATTGTCACCGTGCCTTTAAGGTTTGGTCGCCCTTTAAGCAATGACGAATTTAAAACGATGCCTGAAGCGATGAAGGAAGAGATCACGAAAAAGGGCAAAGAAATCGAGGTTGAAGTAACCGAAGCAGCACGTCGGATGCAGTTAATTGAACGGCAGATGGAGGAAGCCTATACGGAGCTTAAAACAGAAATGGCTCTCGGCGCATCGGAAGAAGCGTTTCAAAAGGTTCGTGACAACTATGCCGAGCATCCGAGAATCATCCAGTATTTGCAGTTAATGCAGCAAGATATGGCCGAGAACTTCCAGCTTTTTCAGGGGGAGAAGCAGGATAAGGATTTGTTGCTTTTTTCCTTTTTGGAAAACGAAAAGGATAAATATAATCGCTATAAGGTCAATATTCTCGTCGATCAAAGCAAAGCGGAAGGCGCCCCGGTTGTCTTTGAAACGAATCCAAGCTATCATAACCTGTTTGGAAAGGTTGAATATAAAGGCTCATTTGGCTCAATGTCGACTGATTTTACCATGATTAAACCGGGTGCTCTGCATCTTGCCAATGGGGGATATCTTTTGCTGCAAGCGGCGGAACTGTTTACCAACCCGTTTTCCTGGATTATGTTAAAACGGACCCTGAAAACAGCTGAAATCCGAATTGAAAATGTAATGGAAGAAAGGGCATTGGTTTCAACAGCGGGACTGAAACCAGAGGAGATCCCGCTCAACATTAAAGTGATCTTAATCGGAAATCCGTCCCTATACCATCTGCTTGCACAGTGGGATGAGGACTTCCAAAAGATATTCAAAGTGAAAGTGGAATTTGACTCGGAAATGGAAAAAACAACGGAACATATCCGTGAATTCGCTGCCTATGTGAAAAGGTATGCAGAAAAATCGGGACTCCTTCCTTTTCACCGCGAAGCATTAGCAAAAATCGTAAATTACAGTTCCCGCTTGGTCGAGGATCAACGAAAATTGTCCACGAGTTTTCACGCCACTTCCAAGGTTTTGGTGGAATCGAGCTTTTGGGCCGAACAAGAAGGTGCCTCCGTTGTCCTTTTGGAACATGTAAAAAAGGCGCTTGATGAGCAAGAGTATCGTTCTAATCGCATAGCTGAAAAAATCCGGGAAATGATTGCAGACGGTACCTTAATGGTCGATACCGAAGGGGAAGCCGTGGGACAAATCAATGGATTAGCAGTTCTGCACACGGGGGATTATATTTTTGGACAGCCCCATCGAATTACAGTACAAACCTTTTTAGGGCGAAAAGGGATCTTGAATATTGAACGGGAGGCCTCTTTAAGCGGGCAGATTCACGACAAAGGTTTATTAATCTTAAGTGGCTACCTGAATGCCAGGTTTGCTCAGGAACGTCCACTCCCGGTATCAGCAAGCATTACCTTTGAGCAAACTTATAGTATGATTGATGGCGATAGCGCCTCTAGCACAGAACTCTATGCACTGTTTTCTTCTTTGGCGAATGTCCCGATTAACCAGGGAATTGCTGTTACGGGTTCAGTGAATCAAAAGGGTGAAATCCAGCCAATTGGCGGAGTGAACGAAAAGATTGAAGGTTTTTTCCATGTGTGTAAAGCAAAAGGTTTAACCGGACAGCAAGGGGTGTTGATTCCACACCAGAACGTCAAGAATCTTCTTCTTCATGACGAAGTAGTTGATGCCGTAAAAGCAGGGAAATTCCATATTTGGGCTGTTCACACCGTGGAAGAAGGAATTGAGATTTTGACAGGAAAGAAGGCGGACCTCGTGTTTCAACAAGTGGAACAACGCTTGGATGAGATGGTGGAACGCTTGAAAAAACTAGAGTCAACTGACGATAAAAAGGAATAAGAACACGTTGGAAAATAGTACCGTTGCGATCTGTTTTGCTTTATGATAAATTAATTTATGTCGCTTCGGTTGTGACTTGCGATTAACACGAAAGCGAATTACAATAATAAATATCTATACCGTAAGGAATGTGTGTAGTTGCGGCCTGCTTTTAGCAGGTTGAGGAAAGTCCAGGCTCACCCGGCGCTGCGATGCCCGGAGTGTTCGTGCCTCTCGCAAGGGAGGGCAACCTGGTTTCGACTGGGTTGACGGCGGGGAAAATAACCTAAGGTGCATATGCATGATGGTATGAATACCCTGAAAGTGCCACAGTGACGAAGTTCTTCTGGAAACGGAAGAAGTGGAACGAGGTAAACCCCATGAGTGAGCAACCCAAATTTTGGTAGGGGCACCACCCAGCGGAAAAGACAAGGAACCAAAAGGGTGGATCGATTATTGATCGATAGTTAAATGACTACAACTTCTCGTACGAGGTTGGCAACCGCTAGCAGTACAAGAAGGACAGAACCTGGCTTACAGCATTCCTTACAGCCGATATAAAAGTGGCGGTGTAGCTCAGCTGGCTAGAGCGTACGGTTCATACCCGTAAGGTCGGGGGTTCGATCCCCTTCGCCGCTACCAATACATACGAAGATGATGTTGGGGATCCCTAATGTGGGGATCCCCATTTAAATACAAAAAAAGTTCAAATTTAATCCCATTGTGTCCTATTTTTCTGCTGGCAGTTTTTGTTATAATAGAACTATTCACGTGCACAATTTCATTCACATACACTAAGTTAATAAGTTAAACATATTGATTATTTTTTGAGGAGGTGCCAAAGGGATGAAAATGGTAATTGCAATCATTCAGGACAGGGACTGGGTGAAGCTGTCCAAAGGGCTCACGGAACACGGGTATGGTGTAACGAAGCTTTCAAGTACTGGTGGTTTTTTGCGACAAGGCAATACAACCATCATGATTGGGGTTGAAGATGAAAAGGTAGAGGATGTTTTACAGTTGATTAAGGATAATTGTAAGAAGAAAGAAATACCGATGACACTCTATCCCCCAAGCATCACCGGTTTGAATATGACATCTCCTCCAGTAAATGTCACCGTAGGTGGGGCAACCGTATTTGTTATGAATATTGAACAATTCCATCATGTGGAATAAAATGAAAGCCCTTTCTTTTCTCCAGCAACGGGGAAAAGGGAGGGGTTTTATTTTTATGCAAAAAAACCTATTGAATTTTTATTAATATTAATGCATAATATTACACGTAGCATATAGAAAAAGATTTTAGCCTAACGGCTTAAGATACTTAGATCAAATGGGATAAAGGAGAAACGATAACGATGAGTAAAGAAAAAATCGTCCTAGCTTATTCTGGTGGATTAGATACTTCTGTAGCAATTAAATGGCTGCAGGATACTTATAATTTTGATGTCATTGCTGTTGCTTTGGATGTCGGTGAAGGAAAAGATCTTGAATTTGTAAAGAACAAAGCAATCCAAGTTGGGGCCATTAAATCTTATGTAGTAGATGCCAAGGAATTATTTGCTGAAGAATTCGTGCTCCCTGCATTAAAAGCAAATGCGATGTATGAAGGGAAATATCCAGTTGTATCTGCACTATCTCGTCCTTTGATTGCTAAAATTTTAGTTGATATCGCGAAAGAAGAAGGTGCTGTGGCAGTTGCTCACGGTTGTACGGGAAAAGGAAACGACCAAGTTCGTTTTGACGTATCCTTTGCTGCATTAGATCCTAACCTTCAGATTGTAGCACCTGTACGTGAATGGGGAATGACACGTGATGAAGAGATCGCTTATGCCGAGAAACACGGGATTCCAATTCCTATTAACTTAGATAATCCTTACAGTATTGACCAGAACCTTTGGGGCCGTGCTTGTGAGTGTGGGGTGTTGGAAGATCCTTGGGCAGAGCCACCAGCTGGCGCTTATGACCTAACAGCAGCAATAGAAGATACTCCTGATACTGCAGAAGAAATTGAAATTGAGTTCGTAGAAGGAAAGCCAGTTGCTATTAATGGAAAGGAATTGCAATTAAGCGAGCTTATTCTTGAGTTGAATCAAATCGCTGGGAAGCACGGCATTGGTCGTATTGACCACGTAGAAAACCGTCTTGTCGGAATCAAATCCCGTGAAGTTTACGAATGCCCAGGTGCAATGACCTTGATTTTGGCTCACCGTGAATTAGAATTTCTTACACAGCCAAGAGAGGTTGCTCAGTTTAAACCAGTTATCGAACAGAAAATTTCACAGGTTATCTATGAAGGATTATGGTTCTCCCCTATCATGGATGCTTTGAAGGCTTTCGTTGAGGAAACGCAAAAGTATGTTACTGGAACAATTCGCGTAAAATTATTTAAAGGACATGCAACGGTAGTTGGTAGAAAATCTGCTAACTCTTTATATGATAAAGAACTAGCCACTTATGGCGCAGAAGATTCATTTGATCATAAAGCAGCAATTGGATTTATTAAACTGTGGGGAATGCCAACCAAGGTGTTCTCGCAAATCAACCGCGACAGAATGGAAAATGCACCAAAGGCGGTTATCATCGACAAGAAAGAAGCGGTGAAACAATAATGAAACTATGGGGCGGTCGTTTTACAAAAGCAACAGATAAACTTGTGGAAGAATACACCGCCTCCATTTTCTTTGATCAGCAGCTGGCGAAGGAAGATATTAACGGCAGCTTGGCCCATGTGACTATGCTTGGAAAATGTGACATCCTCCCCCAAGAGGATGTCAATGTCATTAAGGCGGGTTTAAAGAAGGTGGCGGCAAAGATTGAAAACGGTGAAGTGGAATTTACCGTAGCCAATGAAGATATCCACATGAATATTGAAAAACTTCTTATTGAAGAAGTGGGACCGGTTGGCGGAAAACTGCACACAGGTAGAAGCCGAAACGACCAGGTTGCGTTGGACATGCATTTATATTTGCGTGACCAAGTGATCGAATTGGTTGATTTGATTAGTCGCTTGCAAAATTCTCTGATTGAGCAAGCGAAAGATAATGTGGACACTGTTTTGCCAGGATATACCCATTTACAGCGCGCACAGCCAATTTTATTTGCACACCATCTGATGGCTTATGTAGCCATGCTGCAGCGGGATGCAGAACGTTTGATGGACAGTTGGAAAAGAATTAATGTGCTGCCATTGGGAGCCGGCGCTCTAGCTGGGACAACCTTCCCGATTGATCGGGAATACGTAGCAGAGTTGTTGAAATTCGATCGCGTGTATATGAACAGCTTGGATGCCGTAAGCGATCGTGATTTTATCGTGGAATTTTTATCCGGATCAGCCTTGCTGATGACCCATCTTTCCCGTTTGTGTGAAGAGTTGGTCCTATGGTCCAGTAACGAATTCGCTTTCGTTGAGTTGGATGATGCCTTCTGTACCGGCAGCAGCATCATGCCGCAAAAGAAAAATCCCGATGTTCCTGAATTGGTTCGTGGAAAAACTGGGCGCGTCTATGGAAATCTGGTTGGATTGTTAACCGTTTTGAAGGCATTGCCCTTGGCATATAACAAAGATATGCAAGAAGATAAAGAAGGCATGTTTGACACTGTCAAAACCTTGCACGGAGCCCTTTCCTTGTTTATCCCGATGATCGCAACAATGAAAGTCCGCAAGGAGAATATGAGAAAAGCGGTTACTCAAGACTTCTCCAATGCAACGGATTTAGCTGATTACCTTGTAAACAAAGGTCTGCCATTCCGCCAAGCGCATGAAGTTGTCGGAAAAACCGTATTATATTGCATCCAGCAAAATAAATATTTGTTGGATTTGGATTTGACGGAGTACAAACAGTTTTCGCCTTTGTTTGAGGAAGATATTTATGCAGCTCTTGACATCGACCAGGTGGTGAATGCACGGGACGTCCTAGGCGGCACAGCGAAGCCCCAAGTGATTAAACAGATTGATTATATGCAACAATTGAAAACAGCAACTGACAACTGGGTCGCTGAGCACCGTGAAAAGGTGCAGGTAGAGCTATAGTAAATCTAAAAAAGGGCCTATCCTAACTGGAAAGTTGAGGATAAGGTCCTTTTAGTTTGGGATCTT
>Ga0180216_1002316_pt1 | contig 16033 bp, 8 predicted proteins | sample eDN3rd37CBELigMG_FD_128879 | JGI IMG/M metagenome (GOLD analysis project Ga0180216, IMG submission 128879) | Enriched Miracle-Growth compost microbial communities from Emeryville, California, USA - eDNA 3rd pass 37_C BE-Lig MG (version 2)... ... | reverse complement strand
GGGCCGCTTACGCTACGCGTGTTCTCTAAGCCTTTGTTCCAAGGCAATTTGCGCTGGCCGCTGTTGTTCTGCGATGTTCGAGCTAAGGATGCGAACCATGAAAACCTGCATGGCCTTGCTAACCGCTGCCCTGGTAAGCGTTTGCTCCGTTTGGGCGGTCGCGGACGAGCGGCCCGGCCAAAAAACGTCGGCACCGGCCAAAGCCGAGCAGCCGGCGAAAGCAGCCGAGGCCGCGGCCAAGCAGGCCAGGCCGCGGATTCAGATGGCCATCCTGCTGGATACCTCCAACAGCATGGATGGGCTGATCAATCAGGCTCGCACGCAGCTCTGGAAGATCGTCAACGAGTTCGCTAAGGCCAGCCAGGAAGGCCAGCAGCCGCTGCTGGAAGTGGCCCTGTTTGAATACGGCAACAGCGGTCTCGACGGCAATAAGGGCTATCTGCGCAAAGTGGTCGATCTGACCGATAATCTCGACCGCATCTCCGAGGAACTGTTCGCCCTGACCACGCGCGGCGGCGCGGAATATTGCGGCTGGGTAATCTCCGAGGCGACTTCCCAGCTTGCCTGGAGCAAGTCGGACGACGACTTCAAATGCATCTACATCGCCGGCAATGAACCGTTCAACCAAGGCAAGATTAACCCCGATGAAGCCTGCAAGAAGGCCATCGAGGCCGGCATCATCGTGAACACTATCCACTGCGGCAACCACGACGTGGGAGTGCAAACCGGCTGGAAACGTGGCGCCGATCTGGCCGACGGCACGTATGTGTGCATCGATCAGGATCAGAAGGTTGCCGCCATCGCCGCCCCGCAGGATAAGGAACTCGCTGAGCTGAGCGGCGAACTGAATAAGACCTACGTCTACTTTGGCAATGCCGAGCAGCGTGAGAAACGTCAGGCCTTGCAACTGCGGCAAGACCGCTTGGCCGCCGGCGCGGCCCCGGCTGCAGCCGCCGATCGGGCAGAATTCAAAGCCTCTGGCCTGTACCGGGCCGAGAACGACCTGGTGGAACAAGTCCGTGACGGCGGGGCCGACAAGTTGCGTGAACTGAAGCCGGACGAGTTGCCTGAGGAACTCAAAGGCAAGTCCGTCGAAGAACAGCAGGCATATCTGAACGAGCTGGCCAAGAAACGGGCCGAACTGCAAGAGCGCATCAAGAAACTCAGCGCCGAACGCAACCAGTACATCGCCAAGACACAAGCCGAGCAGGCCCAGGCCGCCGGCGCGGAAAGCCTCGATTCGGCCGTGATCCGCACGCTACGTCAGCAGTTGGAAAAGAAGAACTTCTCGTTCGAGAAGTAGCCGTTGTCGGGCAAGCGGCCGGTTGCTGTGCCTGCCGTCAAGAGCAGCCATTCACTTTGCTTTGAGCGCATCGCGAGGGAGCGGTAGCCATGTCCAAACGAACCTGGATAGCGGTCGGGGCTACGGTGGCAGCCATCGCCATAATGATGGTGATGGCAGGCACGGCCCGGCAGGCTAACGCTTGCTTTATCGTGTCGACGCAGCCGGTGCATGTGTGGCTCGATCATGTCGAGGTCACCATCAAGGATCGGATCGCCGTCAAGACCTTCAACTGCACGTTCCGCAATCCCAACGCGGCCGACGTCATGGGCGCTTCCTGCTTCCTGGAGATCGAGCCAGGCGCGCACATCAACGACATGAGCGTGCTGGTCGACGGCAAGGAGATGAAGGCCGAAATCCTCGACGAGGCCAAGGCCAAGGAACTTTTTAACGAGATCGTCAAGAATGGCGGCTCGCCGGCCCTGCTGGAGTATTACGGCAACCAATTGATCCAAACCCAGGTGCCGCGGATAGCCGCCGGCGGCACGGTGACGGTCAAGTTCACCTACACCACGCTGCTGGAGCAGCGCGACGGCGTGGTACGGCTGCAAATGCTCAACACCAACCCTAAGGCGTCGATGCAGCCGCTGAAGAAAGCGAGCGTGAAGGTGAAGATCACCGCCACGCAGCCGGTGAAGAACGTGTACTCGCCCACGCATCCGATCCAGTTGGGAGAAGCCGACGATTGCGACCTGCTGGTCACTTGGAGCCAGGATGATTACCTGCCCAAGCACCCGTTTGTGCTCTACTACCAGGTGGCCCAGGAGGAAGTCGCCGCCAGCGTGCTGGCCCATCGCGAGCTGGGCGAGGACGGCTACTTCATGCTGATGCTTTCGCCCACGCAGGGTAGTGGCGCCGGCAAAGTCACCGAGCAGCAGATTTTGCCCAAGGACGTGGTCTTTTGCGTGGATACCTCGGGCTCCATGCTCGACGGCAACAAGATGGAGCAAGCCCGGGCGGCTCTGAAGTATTGTGTCGAAAAGTTGCGGCCGGGCGACCGGTTCAACATCGTCGACTTCAGCACCGGCGTGCGGGTGTTTCGCCCCGGCGAGTTGGTGCCTGTGAACGATGAGAACCGTCAAGCGGCGCTACAGTACGTGGAAAAGCTGTCTGCCCGGGGGGGAACGGCCATCGCCGCGGCCTTGGAAACGTCGCTGGGGCTGCTGAAGGAAAGCGACCGGCTGAAGATGGTGCTGTTTGCCACCGATGGTTTGCCCACCATTGGCGAGCGCGAGCCCGACGCCATTCTGCAAAGTGTTGCCCGGCACAACACGCAGGATGCCCGGATTTTTGTGTTCGGCGAAGGCTTCAACGTCAACGCCAAGCTGCTGGACCTGATTGCGCTGAACCATCGCGGCGAGGCCGATTACATCCTGCCGGAAGAAAACATCGCCCAGAAGATCAGCCGGTTTTACGATCGGATTGGTTCGCCCATCATGTCCGACCTGACCTTGGATTTTGGCGACTTGCAGGTGGATGACGTGTACCCCAGCAAGATCGCCGATCTGTTTCGAGGCGAGCAGGTCATCGTTTATGGGCGATACCGTGGGCAAGGCGAGCATAAGCTCACCCTGCGAGGCAAGGCCGGCAATGCACCCAAGGTCATGGAGTTTGCGATCAACCTGCCGGAGTTTTCGGAGAACGACCAGCAAGCGTTTGTGCCGCGACTCTGGGCAGGCAAGAAGGTCGATTATCTGCTGAACGAAATCCGCCGTGCCGGCATGGAGAACAGCAGCGAACTGATCGAGGAAGTGACCTACCTGGCCAAGTTGCACGGCATCGTGACGCCGTATACCAGCTACCTGCTGGCCGAGGACGTAGCAAGTACGGCCGGTGCGCGCGTTGGGCCGCGGGCGTTTGTGGAGCATCTTGAGCGTGCCGAGGCCGCGATGGCCCCTGCTGCCGCGCCCATGGACCGTGCCAACCAAGTGCGCGAGGCCAAGGTACAGGCCGACGCCCGTCGTGCCGCCGATCGGGGCCAGGCCGGCGGCCTTTACCTCCAAGCGGAGAAGGCACTGGAAACCGCTGGTCAGAAGAAGTCGGCGCTGGATGCCATGCGGTACATCGGTGCCCGGACGTTCTACAAGTCGGGCACGCAGTGGTACGACAGCCGCTACGATGCCTCGCAGGTGGACGAAAGTGCCATTCGCACCGTCCAATTCCGGTCCGAGGAATACTTCCGGTTGCTGAAAGAAGACCCACGGATTGCTCAGTACCTGGCCCTGGGCAATGTGGTGCTCCAAGTCGGCAAGCAATGGTACCGCATCACTTCCCAATAGCAGGCGGTGCGGCAACGGGGGCCTGGCCGACTGTCTGTGGCGAATGGGCGCACAACTTGCACCGCTCCACGCCGCCGCCAGGGCGAAAACCGATGCCGCCGACCCCGGGCGTAGGGTATAACGGCAGACTGGCACCGATACGATTTCGTTGAGGGCGGCTCCGTGCCGACCGTCCTACCGCAGAAGCGGGTGTCGCCTATGTCGCAATTGGACCTCGCCCCGCGCACGCCGCCGTACGCACCGGACCAGATCCGCCCACGCGTGGGGTGGGCGGCCCTCTTCACCGCGTACGTGGCCGCCCTGGCCGTGGCCATCGCGGCGGGCGGCACAGCCCAGGCACAGGGTAACATTCAGGGCCCCAATCGGGCGATTGCGAATCCCCAGGCGAACCGTGGCACGGCCAACACGGTGATGTTTCGTGAGGACCGCAACGTCAACCGGTCGATTGACAAGGCGCGCGAAGCCATCGAGGCCGGCAGCTACGACGAAGCCGTCCATATCCTGGGCGACGTGCTCCAACTGGGCGAGGATTTCTTTTATCGCCGCGAAGGGGCCGCCAACCTGATCAGCGTCAAGGCCGAGGTGCGGCGTCTGCTGGGCAGCCTGCCTGTTGAGGGGCGCAAGCTGCTGGAATTGCGTTACGGCGCCGATGCCCGCCGCCAACTCGAGCAAGCACTCGCGTCGGGCGACTGGGGGCTGCTGGCTCACGTCTCGGCGAAGTACTTTCACACGTCGGCTGGGTACGAAGCCACTTGGCTGTTGGCCTTGTTTCATCGTGATCGCGGCGAATCGCTGGCAGCCGCGTTGGCATTGCGGCAACTGAATGATGCCCCAGCCGACGTGAAGGCGAAGTTCCAGCCGGCGCTCTCGCTACAGACGGCGGCGTGCTGGTTCGAGGCCGGCATGCACCCGTTGGCCGCGCAAGAGTTGGCCGCCCTCAAGGCTCAGCACCCGGACGCCCAGATTCAGATTGGCGACCGGCTCGTAACGATCGCCCCCGCCGGTCAGGACCCGCTGGATTGGCTGGCGACGTTGGTTAATCGCGGCCGTGTTGCCGAGTCGGCGCAAGGGCAATGGTTGGTGCATCGCGGCAGTCCGCATCGCAATCAGGCCCTGCCCGCCAACAGCCCGGTGGTGGCCACCGCGTGGCGCGCGCCCGCTTACGACAACTTTGTGGACGTCGGCGGCGAACTGGGCGAAACGTACACCGAGCGCGGCGTCCGTGAGGCCTTGTACGATATCCAGCAACTGGCTGCCGGCTATGGCGAAGCCTTGCTGCCGTCGGCGCACCCGCTGGCGGTGGGCGATACCGTCATCTTTCGCACGGCCACGCAGTTGATCGCTGTCCATGCCGCCAGCGGCAAACGCCAATGGACCGCCGCGGTCGATCAGCAGTTGCAAGAGCGGCTGCTGAGCATGTACCAGGCCGAGCAGGCTGCGCAGCGCACGCTCGGAGCGCCAGAGCCCGCTGAGGTTGCCAATCGCCCAGGGAATATCAAGGGCAAGTTGGAACGGATTCAGTTAGCTTCGGCCCTGTTAACGCGCGTGGCTACCGATGCGGCCTATGGAACGCTCAGCAGCGATGGCCAGCAGGTGTTCGCCGTCGAAGGCATTGGCCTCGGCGGGATGCATCCCCAGTATCGCAACATTGGGGGCGAGAATCGTTCACGCGTCGATTTCAACACGCTCCGCGGCTACGACATCGCCACAGGCAAGCTTAAGTGGGAGCTAGGCGGTGAGCCGGGCGATACGCAACTGGAACTGGCTGGCCACTGGTTCCTGGGGCCGCCACTGCCGCTGGCCGGTCTGCTGTACGTGATGGTGGAGCAGGACAACGAAATACGGTTGGTGTGCCTCGACCCCTACGCACCCGAAGGCCGCCGCGTGCAATGGTCGCAATCGCTGTGCGTGATCGAGCAGAATTTCGTTGGCCAGCCGGCGCGCCGTTCCGCCGGTGTCTCGCCCGCGTTTGCCGATGGCGTGATGGTCTGCCCCACGGCCAGTGGCGCGGTGGTGGCGGTTGATCCGGCCAGCCGTTCGCTGCTGTGGGCGCTGCAATATCCACCTGAGGTCACGCCGCAAGTTCGCACCAGTTGGCTGATTCCTACCACGGGCGCGTATTACAGCACGCCGGGCTGGTGCGATGCGAGCGCGACCATCCATCGCGGCTGTGTGCTGCTAACCCCGCCTGGCTCGTCCCGGCTGCACGGCTTGCGGCTGCTCGATGGTTCTCCGCTGTGGGAACCGATCGAACGCGGCGACGCGTCCTACGTCGCTGGCTGCTACAACGACCTGGTGGTGCTGGTCGGCAGTACGTTCGTCCGGGCAGTGCACCTGGAAACGGGCCGCACGCTCTGGCAGACACCGTTCCCCGGCGAGCGCGTGATGACGGGCCGCGGTTATCTGGCGGGCGACTGCTACGTGGTCCCCCTGGCCGACGGCACCTTGGCCCAAGTGCGGCTCGATGATGGCACGGTAACCATTCGGCCTCTAGGAGGTTCGGCCGATGAGGAACGCCACGCCGGCAACCTGATTGCCGTGGGCGACCGCGTTTACTGCCAGCATCTGTTCGGCTGCGACAGCTACTTGATGGTGTCGGCCGAATCGCTTGAGCGGCGGCTGCAAACCAACCAGAACGACGCTGAAGCCTGGCTCATCCAGGGCGATATGCAATTGCAACAAGGGCAGCTCGAGCAAGCCGCCACAAGCCTGCGCCGGGCCATCACCCTGGGCTCCGAGAAGGCTAAGCCGCTGCTGGCCGAGTGTCTGCTCAGGCAGCTCCAGGCCGATTTTACGCGTCACGACCGTCTTCGCCAGGAGCTGGAAGAACTGGTTGGACAAGGCAGCCGGGCTGCCCGCTATTGGCAACTGGTAGCCGAGGGCCACGCCGCTCAAGGCAAACGCGTGGAAGCCGTGCAGGCCTACCTGCGTCTGGCCGAAATCGTGGTCGCCGGCGATGGCGGCGAAAAGACCGGGCATATCAAGGATGCTGAGCCGGGCCTCTCGGTACGGCAAGATCGGTTGGTGGCGGCGCGGCTGCATCAGCTTTGGAGCGAAGCAACTCACGACCAGCGGACAGCTATCGACCAGATCATTCAGGCCAAGCTAGCTGGCGAGCAAACCGCCGAGAAACCGCCGCAAACGAATGTTACCGCGCAAGCTACGCTCGCTCCGCTGCGGCAAGCCATCGCCTACTTTGGCTGGCATCCCGCTTCGGTGCCGTTGAAATGGCAACTCATCAAGAAGCTGCGGGCGGAAGGTGAGTGCTCTCTGGTCGAGGCCGAGGGGCTATTGCTGGAGGTCCTCGACTCGCCCCAGCAGCAGGATCAGGCTGCGGCATTGGCCATGCTCGCCGAGATGTTTGCTAAGGCAGAGCTATGGGACACTGCCACCTGGTATGCCAAGCAACTGAAAACGCGATTTGCCGGCCAGGTTCTGCCTCAAGGGAAAACTGGGGCCGAAGTGGCGCAAACCTTGCTTGCGTCGCCCAAGACCCCGCCTGCGGCCGAGCCATGGCCCACAGGGCGTGTGGACATCCGCGAAATATCGGCCAAGATCGCTCAAACGCCTCGGGCGATGATTGCCGACGCGCTGCTGCTGCCCCAATTCGGCGGTGCGGTCATTGAGATCGAGAACGGCATGCAATTAGTTGCCCGCGGCCTCGATCGCGACTTTTGGCAGGTACCATTTCGCCATCCGGAGACGGGGCACCCCATTGCCATCGCACCCCAAGGACACCGCCTGGCGGCGCGTGGCCGGATGCTGGTGTTCTCGACCGGCTGTTACTTGCTTGGGATCAATACGGCCGGCAGCGTACGGAATAGCGACGTAGAGATCCGCTGGGTGCAGCCGCTGATCGACCAGTACTCCACTGGCTCGGCAGCGCCGATGTTTGCCTTGCCGCACTGGGAAAACACCGCTTGGGGCACCCGGCGGGTTACGCTCCGCTCGGCGCACAGCGACCCGCTGGGCAGCCTGACACCGGTGGTCGGCCGGCAGGTCACGTTCGTGCGTGGCCGGCAGCTTGTATCGCTCGACGTGTTGTCTGGCCAAACGGTTTGGGTGCGCGACAACGTACCCGAGGCCAGCGAGGTCTTTGGCGACGAGGAATGCATCTACCTGGTGCCGCCTGACCGCACCACGGTCCAGGTGTATCGCACGACGGATGGCGCTGCCCTGCCCGCCAAACGCGTGCCGCCGTGGTCGCAAGTCATGCGGGCGGTTGGCCGCAAGCTCATCGCCTGGAGCAGCGATGGCAAGCAGGTCACCGTGCGGCTGTTCGACGTGGCCACACAGCAAGATGTGTGGACGCGCACCTACGATGCCACGGCCAAAGCCAATTTTGCCGACGACGGCCGGTTGGGCGTGCTCCAGCGTGACGGCAAGTTCCAGCTATTGGACGTAGCAACGGGCAAGACGCTGATCGACGCCACCGTGGACGCCATCGATCCGCTGGGCGCGATTTTTATCCTCCGGCATCACGATCGTTACGTACTGGCCGCGACCCATACGGCCAATGCCGACACACAGCAGTACGACGGCTGGGTAATCCGCCCGCTGCAGAGACCCGGCCAGACGCACACGCCGACCATCAACGGCGCCATGCACGGGTTTGACGAGCAGGGCCGCCTGGCATGGTCGCAGCCAGTGCGGCATTTGTCGCTGCCTCTGGAACAACCTTCGGGCAGTCCGGTGATCGGCCTGATGAGCCATCTATATGGCGTAACGTCTCAGCGAACGGTGCGAACCGGCCTTGGCCTGGTGCTGGTCGACAAACGCACCGGCAAAGTGATCTATCGTGGCATGCAAGATGGCATGCCGGGCGTCTATCAGCAGCATGTGGACCGCGAAGGCCAGTTCATTGAGTTCCGGACCAACCTTGGCACGGTGCGGATGACGTTCACCGATGAAGCCTGGCCAGAAGATCCCAGGCCGAACCCGGTCGAGCCCGACCTTCCTTCTCGGCGGCTGCTACCACGGGCCAATGCACCTGCGCCGGGCGCGAAACCAGAGCCCCTGCCTGATCGGCCAAACCGATGATGCGACAATCGCCATCGCTGCGCGCCGCCGTGGCATCGGCGGCGATGGTCGTCGAGTCGCTGGCGATCGTTCTGGCGACTGGTGCTTGGCTGCGCGCCGATGAGCCGACCCCGGCCGATGATGCCGAGCAGCAGCGTTCCGCTATCGTTGCCCGCCTCGGCACGCCTTACGCAACCGATGGCGACGGACACCGGGGTACCGTCTACGAGCTGCTGTTTTCGCCCGACGGCAAACGACTGGCTTCGCAGGGTGCGGACAACACGGTCCGCATCTGGAGCGTGCCCGACGGCAAGATGCTGCATCGCCTGGATGCCGGGCGGATACTGGCTTTCTCGCCCGACGGTTCCAAGCTGCTTACGGCCGACGCTACGCTAAGCAAACCCAACACGCTGCTGTGGGACGTGGAGCAAGGCAAGCGGATCGACGCGTTTCCGGGCCGGTGGGACCTGGCGGCTTTCAATCGCGACGGCACGCAGGTCTGCTACGTCTACCGTGGCCGAATCAACGCCCTTGATGTGGCGTCGGGCGAAACCCTGGGCAAATCGGTGCTCGCCCCGCCGGCGGCCAAGGCTATTTCACGGGCTGGCGACCTACTGGTCTCCACATCGAGCCTGAGCAGTAACCAGTTGCGCCTGAGCTATACTGCCCAAGGGCATACGGTGCGCGAACTGAGTGGCAACCGGCAGCCACCGCTGACGGTTACGTTCTCACCCGACGGCCAATGCCTCGCTGCCGCGGACCGCAACCATCAGATTCACGTATGGGAAGTGGCGACCGGCAAGTTGATGGCGGAATTCAGCGGGCTTGAGAAGCCGGCCCAGCGTTTGGACTTTTCGCCCGATGGCCGCCTGCTCGCCAGTGCCGGCCGCGACGGCGTTGCGCGGATCTGGGAACTCATCAGCAATGAACTGCTGGCGACGCTGGAAGTGGCGCCCGAAAAACACAAGACCGCGCCACGGCCGCTGGTAACGGCCGTGGCCTTCTCACCCAATGGGCGATACTTGGCCACCGGCGGCAGCGACAGTTTGATCATCTTGTGGGATGTGAGCCGGGCCATGGTCAAACAGCCCGACGAATCACCGCTCACGGCCGAACGCTTGAACCAGGCTTGGGACGATTTGGCGCTGGCCGACGCGCGTCGTGCCCGCAAGGCGATGTATGCCCTGAGCAGCCAGCCCGAGGTTTCGCTGCCCTATCTGGCCGAGCGGTTGCATGAGGTCGTTGCCATTCCTCGCGAGGAGCAAGTGCGCCTGCTGATTCGCGACCTGGATAGCGACGACTACATGGTCCGCGAGCGGGCCACCCAGGACTTGCAGCGGCAGCTCAACGTAGCGATTGATGTGCTAAAACAGGAGCTACGCCGGACGCTTTCGGCCGAGGTGCGATTCCGCATCCGGCTGATTCTCAGTTCGGCCGGCCAGAATAGGCCCCGCTTCACTCAGGCCCAGTTGTTCCGCTTCAAACGGCTGATTCAGGTGCTGGAGGGCATTGACCAGCCGCAAGCGGTGGAACTGCTCAAGCTGTTGGCCGACAAGTTGGCTTCGGCTGAGATTCAGGGTGATGCCCGCCGGGCGTTGAACCGGCTGGGCCATACGCTCTGACGCAAGGCTGGATGGGGGATGCTCTTTCTGCTCGCCGGTCCCCTGCCGGTGCATCGCGTGTTGGCCAGACGTCGATTATGCTTGGCGTTGGTCTGAAACAGCCCACCGGCGGACCGCACCGAGGCATCTTTCTTCACCAAAAATGAGTAAGAGCAACAAACGATGAATGTGCGTGGCATATCGGTAGCGATTGCGACCGCAATCCTGGTGGGTGTATTGCCGGCGGCTCTATTTGCCCAGACGCCGCAAGCGGCCGCGGATGGCCAGCAGCCGGCGGCCAGCGAACGGCCCAACATCTTATGGATCACCAGCGAGGATAACAGCCCTTACCTGGGCTGCTACGGCGATCCGCAAGCGTACACGCCACGGCTGGATCGCCTGGCGGCCGAGGGCGTGCGGTACCGCAACGCATTCGCCAACGCGCCGGTCTGCTCCACGGCTCGCACCACGCTGATTACCGGCATGTTGGGTTGCACCGCCGGCTTGCAGCACCACCGCAGCCGAGTGGCGATCCCCGAGCAGTTTGAGCTTTATCCGCAGGTGCTTCGCCGGGCCGGCTATTACTGCACCAACAACACCAAGACCGATTACAACCTGGCCAAGCCGGGCAATGTGTGGGACGAGAACAGCAAGAAGGCGCACTATCGAAACCGGCCTGCCGGGCAGCCGTTCTTTGCGGTGTTCAACATCGGCGCGACCCATGAAAGCCAGGTAGCCCCCAAGCCCGGTAAGACCAACTTCCGCATCGCGCCCGAGGACGTGCAACTGCCGCCTTATCACCCGGGCACGCCGGAACTGCGGCGCGATTGGGCCAACTACTACGATCAGTTGACGGAGTTGGATACCCAGGTGGGCCAGTTGCTCGACGAACTGGAACAACTGGGTGAGGCCGAAAACACGATCGTCTTTTACTTCTCCGATCACGGCGGCGCTCTGCCACGCGGCAAACGGAACATTCACGACTCTGGCACTCGCGTGCCCATGATCGTGCGGTTTCCCAAGCGGTGGGCGCACCTGGCGCCGGCCAAGCCGGGCCAGTGGGTTGAGACCCCTGTCAGCTTCGTCGATCTGCCGCCTACCCTGTTCCACCTCGTAGGGGCGAAGACGCCCGAGAACTATCAAGGCCGGGCGTTCCTGGGCAAGCAGCACGGCCTGGACCGCGATCACGTGTTCTTGTTCCGCGGACGGATGGACGAGCGGTACGACAACGTCCGCGCGATCCGCAACCGCTACTATCGCTACGTGCGCAACTACGCCCCGCACCGTCCCTGGGGGCAGCACTATTCGTACCCGTTCCGCGTGATGCCGGGCATGGGCTCGTGGTATCAGGCCTTTGTGAACGGCCAGTGCAACGACGTTCAGGCTCGTTACTGGCAGCCCAAGCCGGCCGAGGAACTGTATGAAATCGCGGCCGACCCGCATGAAATCAACAACCTGGTCGGCCAGCCTATTCAGGCCAAGCGGCTGGCTGCCTTGCGGCAAACATTACGCAGTGAAATCATCGCCATTCGCGATACCGGGTTCATCCCCGAAGGCATGTTCGACCGCCTGGCTGGCGACAAGACGATCTACGAGTACGCCCGCAGTGAGGCATATCCCATCGAGCGGATTGTCGACCTGGCGAACCTGGCCACCGATGGCAAGCCGGAGAACCTGCCGGCGTTGATCGCGGCACTGCGCGACGAGCATCCCGTGATCCGGTACTGGGGCGCAACCGGTTGCTTGATCCTCAAGGACAAGAGCCAGAAGGCGAAGGATGCCCTGGTTGCGGCGCTCGATGACTCCTGGCTGGACGTGGCCGTGGTAGCGGCCGAGACGCTGGGCTACCTGGGCGAGTCGGAACGGGCACTGGCCACCCTGGACCGCGTGATCAAGAACGGCAACCGGTACGAAGCCCTGGCGGCGCTCAACGCGCTCGACTTCATGCGGCAGGCGGGGCATGTTTCGCTGACCCGGGCACAAGCCATGGTCCGGAACTTAAAGCCTGAGGAACCCGGCCAACGGATTCCCAATTACCTGCTGGGCCTACAAGAACCGTAAGACAACCCAGCGGCCGTCAAAACAAAACAGCCGGCGTACCAGGTGCGCCGGCTGTTGTCGTTCGTAGTTAAGTGGCCGGTGGCTAGGCGACGGCCTCTTTGATGATGTCCACGTGCTCCACGCCGACCAGCTTTTGATCCAAGCCGCCGTAGAAGTAGCTCAGGCGGTTGGGATCAAGGCCAAGCTGGTGCAGGATCGTGGCGTGCAGGTGTTTGACGTGCAGCGGCCGTTCGACGGCGGCAGCGCCCAATTCGTCGGTGGCGCCAATGCTGATGCCGCCTTTGATGCCGCCGCCTGCCATCCACATCGTGAAGCCGTAGGCGTTATGGTCGCGGCCGGTACCTTGAGCGTATTCGGCCGTCGGCTGGCGTCCAAACTCGCCGCCCCAAATCACCAGCGTCTCGTCCAGCATGCCACGCTGCTTCAGGTCGGTCAGTAGCGCGGCAATTGGCCGGTCAGTGTTGTAGGCGTGGTAGTTGTGGTTCTTCTCCAGGTCGCCGTGGGCGTCCCAGTTGGCATCGTTGTGATTGCCGCCGGAGTAAAGCTGGATGAACCGCACGCCGCGTTCTACCAGCCGCCGGGCGAGCAGGCAGCGGGAGCCGAAGTCGCGCGTCCGCTTGTCGTCCAGGCCATACATCGAAAGCGTGGCCTGCGTTTCCTGCGAGAAGTCCACGGCTTCCGGGGCGTGCCGCTGCATCTTGTAGGCGAGTTCGTAGCTGGCGATTCGCGCCGCCAGCTCGGAGTTGTCGGCTCGGCTGGCCAGGTGCGCCTGGTTGGCGTCTTGCAAAGCATCGAGCAGGTCGCGCTGGAGCAGCTCGCTCATGCCTTGCGGCCGGGCCAGGTCCAGAATCGGCGGCCCCTGCGAACGCAGCACGGTTCCCTGGTAGGTGGCCGGCATGAAGCCGCTCGACCAGTTCTTGGCGCCGCTGATCGGCCCGCCGGTAGGATCGAGCATCACCACGTAGCCTGGCAGGTTCTCGTTGACTGAGCCCAGGCCGTAGTTCACCCAGCTACCCAGGGCCGGGCTGCCGCTAAGGATGCGGCCGGAGTTCATCATCAACATGGCCGAGCCGTGGATCGGGCTGTCGGCCGTCATCGAGTGCAAGAAGCAGATGTCGTCGACCTTCTGCGCGATATGCGGGAACAGGTCGCTCACCCACTTGCCGCACTCGCCATACTGCTTGAACTTCCAGCGGGGCTCGACGATCCGGCCGCCGTCGCGATGCCCGCCGCGGCCAAACGTCTTCACCTTCACGGTCTTGCCGTCCATGCCGGTCATGGAGGGCTTGTAGTCGAAGCTGTCGATATGGCTTGGCCCGCCATACATGAACAGGAAGATGACGCTCTTGGCCTTGGGCTTGAAGTGCGGCTCCTTGGGCGCCAGCGGGTTGGCAAAGGTTGCCTTGCCGCCTTGCTGACCGGCGGCAGCCTGGCTGCGGAAGAAACCGTCGTTGGAAAGAAGCCCCGTCAGAGCGACCGAGGCAAACCCGGCTCCGGCCTGCCAGAAGAACTCGCGACGCGTACGGCCGCAGAAGGTACCGCGGGGGCGATCAGCAGGTGCGTTCATCATCTTCGCCGTCGATCCAGAAACGTTGATGCATGAGCTTCCAGCATAAGGCTTATCGGCCGGCTCAGGCAAGCCATTTACGGGGGTAACGGAGCCGGGCGGACCTTCCAAGCGCCTGGGGGGATTGAACTTGTGATGACATTGGCTGGTTGGCTCGCAGGCTAAGTCGTCGCTGCCATAAATTCCCAAACGTGCCAGGTTCGTCCACAAGATCGGTTGCTGCCTGGCGAATACCAGCGCGACGGCGGTATGCGCTCGCACAACTCGGTTTGCTTTGCTGTGGCTCTGGTTGCCACCGGTATAATGACGCGGTACCTGCCGCCGCATTACCACAGCTAACGCTTCTGCTGCCTGCTGGGTTCACTGCCGCGGGCCATTGGTCGTACAGCCAGGGGGGCCAAATCATGAGTCAGCCCAATCCATCGACTACACGCGTGGAGCGATACAACCGCCGCCGGTTTTTGGAGGTGCTGGGCGTCACCGGCGTGGCCGGCGCGATCGGTGTCGGTCTGTATGGCCGAGCCCAATGGCAACGCTCTGCCCTGGCGGGCGCCATGCTGAACGATGCCCAGCAGGTGATGGTGCCGCGGGAACAGCAGGAGTTGCAGACTTTGCCTGTCCGGGCCAGGAACGAGATCCGCGACTGGTTCCATGTGCACTGTCTGAACGCCGCCGAGTTCGCATACGAAGTCTGCTCGCCGAGCTTTGCCGAGCGGCTGGCTGCCTGCGCGACCGATGAACTGAAGCAGCAGTGCGTAGCCAATGCCTTCCTGGCACGCGTGGTTTCCGCCGAAGAAGTGCAGGAACGGTTGCAGGTTATCGCTCAGGAGCTGGGCAACGAATTGGACACCAACTGGCGAGGCTGCTGCCAGCAGCTTTCGCAGCGGTGGCAGATGCACATTTCTGGCGGCGGCTACGAGGCCAGCCTGCCGCGCGACCTATCGGCTCGGCTCGATCACCTGGTGCAAAACTCGCTCCGCGAGGCAGTACAAACCGCCGATGGTTCACTGGCTCCATCGTTCACCGACGCCGTTTCGAGTATCGGCACGGCGGCCTTGTTAGCGCTGCCGGTAGCTTGGGTTTTGCCAGAACTGGCCTTGCCGGCGTTCGTGGTCCGCACCCTATGGGTGCTGGGCGAGTACGTGGTGCGGTTGCTTTCGGGACGCGTGGAAGGCATCCAGGCCGAGATCACGCACCGGGTGGCGTTGCTGGGGCGACGGCTCGGTTCCGAGTACGAGGCCGAGCTACGCCACTGCATTGGCCAGTTGCACCGGTGGCAACAGGATGCCGTGCGAACATTCACGGAAGATTACAGCCGCACCGCCATTTCCATCATCTAGGCCGCACATCAGCGCGAGGAGTGAGTCGTGTTTCCGCATCAGACGCGAACCTGGGGATGGCTGCTGGCGGTCGCGGTCTGCCTGGCACTGGTGGGCTGTTCGCCGGACGAGCGCCCTGACAAAATGCAGATGGCTCCGGTGGATTATTTCCGCGCGACGCAAGCCAACACGATCACGCCCGATGGCGCTATCCTCATGAGCACGGTTCAGGAGGTCGGGCCCAATCTGCTTCAGTACGAAACCGCCGAGGGGGGCGTGTACCAGGTGCGCTATTCGAGTCAGGGCGAAGGATACCACTATTTCGACGTGCGGCGCATGGATCGCGAGACGACCGTGGTTTCCTCTCCGGCGAATCCATGAGCCGCCTGCTTGCTGGCAACCCGCATGGCCGGCAGGCGTCTTGGCGTTTGCTCTTTTTTCTTTGCGATTGCCCTTGACGGTTTGGGGGCGGGCCAGTAATTAACCGCCTCGCTTCTACCTATCCAATCGAGTGGTTCCCTGAGCCATGTAGTGCGCTCGCTCTGCGCTACCGGCGCGGGCTCGCCCCAGTTGCGCGTGGCGGTGCGCTCGCGTTGTGTCAACAGCGGCGCGATGCCTGGGCGTGCGCAGTAGCGGCGGCAGTGCGCCCCGATTGGGCTTGGCGGCAAGGGGGAAGCGTGTGAGACAGCAATCGGTAGTAGCAGGCACGTTTTGCAGTTCGGCCCTGACTTTAAAAAACACATCCTGACCCATTCGCGGATGACTTGGTAAAAGCGTGCGCGCTTTCCCCGAGCGCGCGCCGCGGGGCACGTTCCCGCTAGCAGGCATATCGATGAATACAACGG
>Ga0180216_1002315_pt1 | contig 16046 bp, 13 predicted proteins | sample eDN3rd37CBELigMG_FD_128879 | JGI IMG/M metagenome (GOLD analysis project Ga0180216, IMG submission 128879) | Enriched Miracle-Growth compost microbial communities from Emeryville, California, USA - eDNA 3rd pass 37_C BE-Lig MG (version 2)... ... | reverse complement strand
TCCCTCGGCGCCCCCCCGCTCTCTCCCCCCCCCCTCCGCGACTCTGCCCTGCCGAACCGGATGCCCCCCCCCTCCCACGGCACCCCCTCCCCCGGAGCCTCGCCCACGGTGCCCTCTGCCTCGGTGCCCTTTGCCTCGGAGCCCGCCCCAGGGCGCCCTCGCCCCCACTGGGCCTCGTCGGAGCCCCCTCTTCTCGATGTCCGCGGAATCAACCCCCTCCCCAGCGTGATGAGTCGGCAATCCTCACCCCCAACCCGGCCCGCCCTCGATGTGCCACGACACCGGCCCCTCGACGCGCAGCACGAGGACGCCACCCTTCTGCCCGCCTCCTCATCGGAGGCATCGGCGTCATCCAGCCGGGACCTCCACGTCGATTCCGCGGACATCCCCCTCCGGAGGGCTCCGAAGCGGCGCCTGGACCAGCCTCGGGCTCGACGGGCCCAGGCGCCCGGTCGGGGGAATGTCGGGGTTGGGAGCTAGGCTCGAAAAGTGGAGGGAAAGATGGGGAGGATCAGAAAAGCGAGACAAGAGATGCTCGTCTTCTCGAGGCGGGGAGGGAGGCGCAAGGGCGCGGGGCGGAAGCCGAAAGGGGACCGCCCGGGAGTCCCGCACGAAAGGCGGGAGAGCTTCGCACGCGGCACACCGATCCACGTCACGGTTCGCGTCCTCAAGGGCGTCCCCAACCTGCGGTCACGCAAGGCCATGAGGGTCATCGCGAAATCCTTCGAGGCGGCACGGGAACGGCTCGGAATGCGGCTCACGCAGTACTCGATCCAGGCGAACCACATTCACCTGATCGTCGAAGCCGCGGACCGCCATGCGCTTTCGCGTGCCATGAAGGGGCTTTGCGTGCGCATCGCCCGGCGACTGAACCGGGCCACCGGGAGGAAGGGAACCGTCTTCGCGGACCGCTACCACGCCCACATCCTTCGCACGCCACGGGAAGTGAGAAACGCCGTCCGCTACGTGATGGAAAACAGCCGGATCCACGCCGAGCGAAGAGGCGAGACCTGGTACCGGAAGGTCGATCCCTTTGCCGGCGGCCCCTGCCCCAACCGCTTCCTCGAGGCGTGTCGCAAACTCGTCGCCGAACCAAGGTCGTACATCTTACGCAAGGCGTGGGGGCTGCCCTGGCTGTATCCCCCGGGCGCCGCTCCACCGGCCCAGCTCCGCATCTGCGAGCCGCGGAAGAGGTTCCGCTCCCCCGCCGCTCTGCCTCACCGCGTACGGGAACCCGTCGGATTCTTCCGGTACGCCCTTCCTCGAGCCGCCTAGTCACGAGAATCTGTTCCAGCCAGCGGATTTCACGCCGCTCCAGCGGTTGCCACCGGGCTGCTCACTGCTGGTCCGCCTCCCTTCTTCGCCCTTGGTGTTCGTTCTCGTAGTCGTGCATCGATCCCAGCCCCGCTCCATCGCCTAGCTCCAGCGACCGGTCGGCGGTCCCCCGCTGCCCCCCGCCTCGGAGGCCCGAAACCCTCGGTGAGAGGAATGTCCGCGGAATCATTGCGCTCCCTTCGTCCGGCCGCTCCCACCGAACGACCGAAACTTCGTCACCGCGAGAAAGGCGTATTGCTACTCTGACCACCTGATACAGGCCGTCGAGTCAGGTGCGAACCGAATCGCCTCCGCCCTGACGAGATGGAAGAGGCTCCCGCGCTTCGCACCTTCCCCGGATTCCGCGGACGTCGCCCCCGACTGCGTCTCGAATGATTCCGCGAACATCCATTCAAGCCTTGTGGCGTCCGGACCCATCGGTGGAGGGGATCGGGCTCGGAGCGGCGGCGTTCCTCCATAGAGGAGGTACTCGGCCGGAGTGGATTCGGCGGACATTCCGGGGAGGGGCACCGAGGGGCGGGTCCGGGCTCAGGGTTCGGCGGACATTCCGGGGAGGGGCACCGAGGGCGGGTCCGGGCTCAGGGTTCGGCGGACATTCCGGGGAGGGGCACCGAGGGGCGGGTCCCGGCTCAGGGTTCGGCGGACATCCGGGGAAAGGGAGGGGGGCCGTGGCGGGGGTGGGCTCCTACTTGCGTCGGAGGGATTGCCGGAGGGCGAGGGCGAAACGGCGGAGGGCGTAGCCCTCGAAGTCGTCGACGGGATCGATCTCCGGGCCGAAGACTTCGAGGGCGCTGTCGAGGGCGCGGACGACCTCCTCACCGGCGTCGAAGGCCTCCCCGCCCTCGGAGAGGCGCTCCGAGAGGCGGAAGGCCAAGTGGACGAGGTGTTGCCAGCGGTCGTCGCGCCCCACGTCTCACCGCGTCCCGATCACGTTCAGGGCGGAGCCGGCCTTGAACCAGCCGATCTGCTCGGCGTTCAGGCTGTGGGCGAGCCAGACGCGATCCTCGGTGCCGTCCGCGTGGCGGAAGATGGCCTCCACCTGCTTGCCGGGCTCGATGGCAAAGACGTCGACCAGCGTCACCCGGTCGCCCTCCCGCACCTTCTCGTAGTCGGCCGGGTCGGCGAAGGTGAAGGGCAGCACGCCCTGCTTCTTGAGGTTCGTCTCGTGGATGCGGGCGAAGGAGCGGACGATGATGGCGCCGGCGCCCAGGTAGCGGGGGCTCATGGCGGCGTGCTCGCGGGAGCTCCCCTCGCCGTAGTTCTCGTCGCCCACGACCACCCACTTCAGCCCCTTGGCCTTGTACTCCCGGGCCACCGCGGGGATGGGCTGCTCCTCACCCGTGAAGGCGTTCTTGGTGTGGCCCACCTTGCCGCCGAAGGCGTTCACCGCGCCGGTGAGCATGTTGTCGCTGATCCGGTCGAGGTGGCCGCGGAAGCGCAGCCAGGGACCGGCCGGCGAAATGTGGTCGGTGGTGGTCTTGCCCTGCGTCTTCACCAGCAGCGGCATGTCCTCGTACTCCTCGGCGCGCGGCGGCGCGAAGGGGGCGAGGAGCTGGAGCCGCTCGCTGTTCGGGTCGACCCGCACCTCCACCTTGGAGCCGTCCTCGGCGGGGGCCGCATAGCCGCCCACCGCGCGGACGAAGCCGCTCGGGGGAAGGTCGTCCGCCTTGGAGGGCGCGGGCAGCTTGAAGCGCTTGTCGCCCTGCACGATCTCGTCGTTCAGGGGGTCGAAATCGAGCGTCCCCGCGAGACCGTAGGCCAGTACGATCTCGGGCGAGGCGATGAAGGCGAAGGTCTCGGGGTTCGAGTCGTTGCGCGCGCGGAAGTTGCGGTTGAAGGAGGTGATGATGGAGTTCTTCTCCCCCTTCTGGATGTCGTCGCGCTTCCACTGACCGATGCAGGGGCCGCAGGCGTTGGCGAGCACCGTGGCGCCCACCGACTCGAAGGCCTCCATCTGCCCGTCGCGCTTGATGGTCTCGAAGATCTGATCCGAGCCCGGCGAGACCATCAGCTTGGCCTGCATTTTCAGCCCCGCCTCCGCCGCCTTCCGCGCGAGTTCCGCCGCGCGCGAGAGGTCCTCGTAGGAGGAGTTGGTGCAAGAGCCGATGAGCGCCGAGGTGAGGTTGGCCGGGTAGCCCTCCTCCTTCACCGCCTTCTTGAGCTCGGAGACCGGGCGCGCGAGGTCGGGCGTGTGGGGGCCGACCACGTGCGGCTCGAGCTCGGAGAGGTCGATCTCGATGACCTGGTCGAAGAAGCGCTCGGGGTTCGCCTCCACCTCCTCGTCGGCGACCAAGAGATCGCGGTTCTCCTCCGCGAGCTCGGCGAGCGCCGCCCGGCCGGTGGCGCGGAGGTAGCGCGCCATCGCCTCGTCGAAGGGGAAGATGGAGGTGGTGGCGCCGAGCTCCGCACCCATGTTCGTGATCGTCGCCTTGCCCGTGCACGAGAGGGCGCGCGCACCGGGGCCGAAGTACTCGACGATGCGGTTGGTCCCGCCCTTCACGGTGAGGATGCCCAGGAGCTTGAGGATCACGTCTTTCGGCGCCGTCCAGCCGGAGAGCTCGCCCACGAGCTTCACGCCGATGAGCTTGGGCTGCAGGACCTCCCACGGGAAGCCCGCGAGCACGTCCACCGCGTCGGCGCCGCCCACGCCCACCGCCGCCATGCCGAGGCCGCCGGCGTTCGGGGTGTGCGAGTCGGTGCCGATCATCAGCCCACCGGGGAAGGCGTAGTTCTCGAGGACCACCTGGTGGATGATCCCCGAGCCGGGCTTCCAGAAGCCGATGCCGTACTTGGCGGAGACCGACTCGAGAAAGTCGTAGACCTCGCGGTTCTCCTGCGACGCGACTTCCGTGTCCTGGGCGGCGCCCACCCTCGCCTGGATCAGGTGGTCGCAGTGGACGGTGGCGGGGACGGCGACCTCCGGCTTGCCCGCCTGCATGAACTGCAGGAGCGCCATCTGGGCGGTGGCGTCCTGCATGGCCACGCGGTCCGGCCGCAGCATGAGGTAGGCCTTGCCCGCCTCCAGGGGCTGGTTCTCGGGATCGTCCAGGTGGCCGAAGAGGACCTTCTCGGCCATCGTCAGCGGACGGCCCAGCCTCCGGCGAACGATCTCCAGGTTCTTGCGCGTCTTCTCGTAGACGCCCCGCACCATCTCCGGCGTGCTCTCGATGATCGGCATGTCTCGGTTTTTCCTTTCGTCGCGACTCAGGCGGTCCAGCCGCCGTCCGTGCGCCGGGCGAGCGAGCGTCGCTCGAGCTCCAGGAGGGAAGCGAGAGCGCTCCTCTCCGCGACCGGACGGAGGAAGCTGGGAGTATCCGAATAAACGGTTTGAACGACGTCGGCAAGGGAGACGCTGCGGTCCGGGGAGAGGCAGTCCCGGATTTGGGCGAGCCGCTCCTCCCGGTGCGCGAGGTATTGCTCGAGCAGTGCCGGGCCGTCCGGGATCGGGAAACCGTGGGCCGGGTAGAGGGCGCCCGCCGGCAGCGCCAAGAGCTTGCGCAGCGAATCCAGGTAGACGCCGAGCTTCCCCTCCGGCGGATCGATCACGATGGTCGAACCGTCGGCCACCATGTCCCCCGCGATCACCGCGCGGCTCCGCTCGTCGTAGAAGCAGAGGTGGCCGTCGGCGTGCCCCTCGGTGAGCACGCAGCGAAGGCGCATCGGCATGGGCCCCCCGAGTTCGATCACCTCCCCGTCGACCAGGGTGCGGTCCACGCCCCCGAGCCGGCGCGCCACGGCCCCGCTCGACCAGAGCGGGACGCCCATGCGCCGGGCGAGCGCCACGGCCCCTCCGGCGTGGTCGCCGTGGTGGTGGGTGACGAGGACGGCCCGAAGGCGCCTCCCCTCCTCCTCCATCTCCGCGATCGCCCGGGCGATCCGCTCCTGCTCGGCGGGATCCGTCGCCCCGGGGTCGATGGCCACGAGGTCGCCCGTCCCGACGACGACGCAGTTGGTGTGGGTGTGGGGCGGCAGGGTCTCGGTGCGCAGGGGGAAGACGTGGATTCCGCGCTGGAACTCGATGCGGTGCACCACGTGCTCCTCGTCCACGTACGGCGGCGCGCGGAGGATCGAGACGGCCTTCTCCGGCGGGAAGCCGGCGAGGGCCGCCAGCGCATGGTGCGTGGGCGGGTGGAGGATCGCCTCGCCCCGCTCCCACAGGGAGAGCGCCCGGGCAGGCTCCACCCATCCGCCCCCGGCGAGCTCCCCCCGGTCGAGCTCACCGTTCGCCTCCTCCTCCACCCGCGCGAGGAAGAAGCGCGTGTCGAAGCGGATCGGCGAGAAGGGGGGCGTGAACCACCGGCCCGCCGGAACCAGCCGGCGCCCGTCCAGCCGAAGCCCGCGCTCCGCGAGGAGCTTGCCGAAGGGCACCCCGCCGCGGAGGCGCTCGCGCATCTCGGCCAATTCCTCGCGGGAGAGCCCGTCCGCTCCCTCGGCAAGGAGGATCCCCACTTCCTCTAAGGCCTCTCGGATGGCGGCGACCATGAAGGGCGCCACCTCCTCGCGGGCGTTTCGAACCTCGATTTCGGCGTCGGCCTCCTCCACCTTTCCCCCCGGAAAGGCATACATGCCGGGTCCGAAGCTCACCTTCCTTCCGCGCCGCACCCAGAAGATCCGCCGCCCCTTCTCCCCCTCGCTCACGAGGAGGATGGAGGCGGCCTGGCGGATCTTCGCCGGCGGCGGCGTCCACTGCATTCCGGGGATCCCTTCACTCATGGCGCCAAGCCTACCGTTCCCGGGAAAACCTTGAAGGATGAACCTGCGCTTGTCAGGCTTGCCCCGTGACGACCCGCATTCGTGACCCGATCCACGGCTCGATCCTCCTCGACGCGCGCGAGCGACAGGTGATCGACGCCCCCTTCTTCCAACGCCTCCGCTGGATCCGGCAGATGGGCTTCGCCGACGCGGCCTTTCCCGGCGCCACGCACACGCGCTACGTGCACGCGCTCGGCGCCTGCCACGTCTCGGGGCGGATCTTCGACTCGATCCTGCAGCACCTCCCTCCCCTCCCCGACCGCGAACGCGAGAGGCTCCGGGCGGCGCTGCGGCTGGCGGTGCTCCTCCACGACCTCGGGCACCCGCCCTTCTCGCACTCCTCCGAATCCATCCTCCCGCCGCGCGCGGCGCTCGGGCTCCCCGACTGGCTCTCCCGCGACGGAAACGGCCGGGCGACGCACGAGGATTACACCCTCAAGATCGTCCTCGACTCGGAACTCACCGCCCTGATCGAAAGGGTCTATGCGGAGATCGACGTTCCGCCCGAGGCGATCGCCTCGCTCCTCAGCGGGGTGCCCGCGCCGAAGGGCCCGCACTTCGTCGTGGACGGGCTGGACTACGCCCCGCTGCTTCGACAGGTCGTCTCCAGCGAGGTGGATGCGGATCGCATGGACTACCTGCTCCGCGACTCCTTCTTCACGGGCGCGACCTACGGCACCTACGACCTGGCCTGGCTCACCGAAAACATCGGGGCGCACGTGCACGACGGCAAGGTGGAACTCGCGCTCGGCAGCCGCGCCATCATCGCCTTCGAGGATTTCTTGCTCTCGCGATACCACATGTTTCTGACGGTCTACTACCACCGCACGCCGATCTGCTTCGATCGGATGCTGCGCGAATACTTCCGCGAGACGGACGGCGAGTTCCAGATCCCCGCCGACACCGAGTCGTACCTCGCCTGCGACGACGTCCAGCTCCTCTCCGCCCTCCGTGCCTCCGAGAACCGCTGGGCGCGGAGGATCGCCCAGCGCAAGCCCTTCCGCCTCCTGCTGGAGACGAATCCCTACGACAAGGGCTGGGACCTCGAGGCGCTCGAAGACATGCTCGCCCGCGAAGGGATCGAGTTCTTCTCCACCGAGTCCGAGGGGATCGTCTCCAAGTACTTCGGCACGAAGGGGGAGGAGACGATCTGGGTCCACGTGAAGAACCAGGGGAGGTTCGTTCCCCTGGACGAGTACACGCCGCTCTATCGGCGCTACCAGGAGCGGGTGAGCCTCCGGCGCATCTACGTGGATCCGGCGCGAGCCGAGGACGCGCGAAGGATCAGCGGTCTGCCTCGGCCCGAGTAGACGACTCGAGCGCCGACACCGCGGGCTGGGCCACGGGCTTGCGCGAGTAGAGGTAGGCCAGGCCTGCGACGCCCGAGAGGATCGAGCCGGTGAAGACGCCGATCTTCGCCTCGGTGTGGGCGAGCGACGTCGGGTCGAATGCCAGCCCGCCGATGAAGAGGGCCATCGTGAATCCGATGCCGCCGAGCATGCCCGCGCCCATCACGTGCTGCATCCCCACCCCCTTGGGGAGCTGGGCGATGCCGACCCGGGTCGCGAGCCAGGTCGCACCGAAAACGCCCACCGGCTTGCCCACGAAGAGCCCGAAGAGGATCCCCAAGGTGACGGGGTCGAGGATCATGGAGGGGGAGGCGCCCAAAAGGACGACGCCGGCGTTCGCCAAGGCGAAGAGGGGGAGCACGCCGTAGGAGATGTAGGGGTGGAGGGTGAACTCCACCGCCTCGAGCGGCGCCTGGGCCTTTCGGACCTCGTGCTCGAGGGCGCCGAGGGCCGCGTGCTTGTCCTCCTCGGGCAGGTCCTTTCGCGCCGCGAGCCCGACCAGGCTCTGGGCCGAGGCGACGATGGCCGGGAGTTCGCCCGAGCGGCGACGCGCCGGGATCATCATGCCGGTGAGCACGCCGGCGATCGTCGGGTGGATCCCGCTCTGGTAGATGGCGAGCCAGAGAGGGGCCCCGACGAGGAGGTAGAGACCCGCCCGGCGCACGTCCAGGCGATTCATGATCCCCATGACCACGAGGAGGATCGCCGCCACTCCCAGGGCCGAGACGGAGAGCTCCTCGGTGTAGAAGAAAGCGATCACGAGGATCGCGCCGAGGTCGTCGATGATCGCCAGCGCACCGAGGAAGGTGAAGAGCGCGGCGGGGACGCGGTGGCCGGCCAGGCGGAGGATCCCGAGCGCGAAGGCGATGTCCGTGGCCATGGGGATCCCCCAGCCGCGCATCGCCTCCTCCTGGCCCCAGTTGAAGGCCGAGTAGATCGCCGCGGGCACCACCATCCCGCCGACGGCGGCGACCACCGGGAGGGCGGCCTTCTTCAAGGTGTTGAGCTCGCCGAGCACCAGCTCCCGTTTGATCTCCATCCCCACCAGGAGGAAGAAGAAGGCCATCAGGAGATCGTTGATCCAGAAGGCGAGCGAACCCTGGACCGCGAAGTCGTCGAGGCCGATGGAGATCCGTCGCTCCCAGAGCCAGGCGTAGGTGGCGGTCCACGGCGAGTTCGCCCAGACGAGGGCGATCACCGAGGCGACGAGGAGGAGCGTGCCCCCCAGGATCTCCACCCGCGTGAAGGCGAGGAAGGGACGGAAGAGATTCCGGACGAATGCGAGCGATGCTCTTCGGGCCATGGCGGGAGTTCTTTGCAGAGGAGAGGTGGACGCGCAACCGAAACCGAAATCCGCCGAGCGGAAATCCCACGCCCAATCGGCACGACGATCACCCTTCGTGATCGCTCCGATCACCTCCCGTGATCATGGCGATCACCAATCGTGATCGAAACGATCACATTTCGTGATCATTCGAAGATCATTGAGATTTTTCCACAGGGCTCCGCTTGAAGTACGCGATCCGGATGCGGATGGTAAGAGGATGCAAAGCCATCTCAACCTCCTCGCCCTCTTCCCCGAAAAGACCGGAGAGAGAGATCTCTACCGGGTCGTCCAAGGCGACAGCCTGGACCTCCTCTCCCGACTCCCGGCCGCCAGCGTCGATCTGGTCTTCGCCGATCCGCCCTATCACCTCTCGAACGGCGGCTTCACCTGCCAGAGCGGCCGACGTGCGCGGGTGGACAAGGGGGAGTGGGATGCGTCGCGCGGCCTCGCGGCGGACCACGCCTTCCAGCGGAACTGGCTGCGGGAGGTCCAGCGGATCCTCAAGCCGACGGGCACCGTGTGGGTCTCGGGCACCCAACACGTGATCTTCTCCATCGGCTTCGCCATGCAGGAGCTCGGCTATCACCTCCTCAACACCATCACCTGGTACAAGCCGAACGCCGCGCCCCACCTGGCCTGCCGCTACTTCACGCACTCCACCGAGTTCCTGATCTGGGCCTCCCCGAAGAAGCGCCAGCCGCTCGCGCACACCTTCCACTACGCGGAGATGAAGCGCGAGAACGGCGGGAAGCAGATGCGCGACGTCTGGCCGATCACCTCGGAGTTCGAGGCGCCGGAGCCCGGCGGCGAACCGGTGATCTGGTCCTTGCCCACGCCCGGGAAGCTCGAGAAGACCCACGGGCGCCATCCCACCCAGAAGCCGATCGCCCTCCTCGATCGGGTGATCCGCTGCTCCACCGACCCCGGCGCGCTCGTGCTCGATCCCTTCTGCGGCTCCGGGACCACCGGCGTGGCGGCCGTGGCGCTGGGCCGGCGCTTCATCGGGATCGACGCGGAGCCCGAGTACGTGGAGCTCTCGCGGGCGCGGATCCGGGCCCAGCTCGAGGAGTCCCGCTCGCTCGGCGTGGCCTAATTCGGGCCAAGGCGCGATCCCCGTGCCGGGGGCGCGCCGCGTGGGTATGCTCCCGGACGAACCCACGACCCGGGAGGCCACTTTGGCGTTTCGCATCTATACGAAGACGGGAGACAAGGGGGACACCGGCCTGTTCGGCGGCGGGAGGGTCCGCAAGGACGATCCCCGGGTGGAGGCCTACGGCACGGTGGACGAGCTGAACGCCGTGCTGGGCCTGGCCGAATCCTTCACCGAAGACCCCCAGGTAAAGTCCTGGCTCCGCCACATCCAGTCCGAGCTCTTCGTGCTCGGCTCGGAGCTGGCCACCCCCGATCCCGCGCACGTGAAGAAGCAGATCGTCCCCCTGGACACCGAGGCCATCGCTCGGTGGGAGCGCGTCATCGACGAGATCGACGCCGAGGTGCCGCCGCTCGCGCACTTCATCCTCCCGGGCGGCGACCCCGCCGCCGCGCACCTGCACGTGGCCCGCACGGTCTGTCGCCGCGCCGAGCGCCGCCTGCTCACCCTCGGGACCACGGCCGACGTGCGGCCCGAATGCGTCGCCTACCTCAACCGACTCTCCGACCTCCTCTTCATGCTCGCGCGCCTCGTCAACCATCGGCGCGCGACCGCGGAGCCGATCTGGGAGCCTCCGCTTCGGACCGGATGAAGGCACCCTCCCCGCTCAGCCCCCGGGAGCGAGGCGATCTCATCCGCGCGCTCTCGGAGGAGGTCGGCTTCGACGAGGTGGGCTTCGCCCGCGCCGAGCCCCTCGATCCCGGTCCCTTCGAGCGCTTCCTCTCCGAAGGTCTCTCGGCGGACATGGAGTGGCTTCGCGACGAGAGGCGACTGGACCCCGCGCGGATCCTCGAAGGGGCGCGCACCGTCGTCATCTTTCTGAAGAGCTACTTCGATCCGGACCAGCCTCCCGGGTGGATCGCCCGCTACGCGCGCGGCTCGGACTACCACGGTCTCCTCATCCGGAGGCTTCGGCGGGTGCGGAAGCGATTGCACGCCCTGGACCCGGGCGTCCGAACCTACGGCGGCGTGGACTTCGGCCTCCTCCCCGAAAAGCCGTGGGCGCAGCGGGCCGGCCTGGGCTGGATCGGCAAGAACGGCTGCCTCGTCACCCGCACCCGGGGGAGCTGGGTGCTCTTGGCGAGCCTGATCCTCGATCGGGAGGTGGAGCCCTACTCCCGCCCGCACGAGGACTTCTGCGGGAGCTGCACGCGCTGCCTCACCTCCTGCCCCACCGATGCCTTCCCCCGCCCCTACGTGGTCGACGCCCGGCGGTGCATCTCGTACCAGACCATCGAGAACCGCGGCGCGATCCCGGACGAGCTCAAGGAGGAGACCTCGTCGTGGCTCTTCGGCTGCGACGACTGCCAGGAGGTCTGCCCCTGGAACCACCGCTTCGCCCACCCCACGGACGAGCGAAGGTTCCGCCCCCGGGAGGACGGCCTCTGGGACGTCCCCCTGGAGCGATTGCTCCGCATGGAGGAGGACGAATTCGTCCGACACAGCCGCGGGACGGCGCTCGCGCGGCCCAAGCACTACGGCGTGCTGCGAAACGCCCTCCTCGCCGCGGGGGCGCGCCGCGACCTCTCCCTGGTGCCGCTCTGCGAGGCGCGGCTCTCGCATCCGCATCCGGCCGTCCGGGATGCGGCGGCGTGGGCCCTCGAGAGGCTCCGAGACAAGCGGTGACACCAAATGGCTGCCCCACTGCTGGAGTTCTCCTCCCTCCCTTCCGCCTCTAGGATCCAGGGCCATCGTGCGAAAGGAGTTGGCGGATGCATCGATCGAAGGGGGTCCTCTCGCTTCTCGTGAGCCTGGCTTGGACCGTTGGCATGCTCGCCTGTGGGGGAGATCCGACCCCGCCAGGCGGGCAAACTCCGACCGGCGGCACGGGAGGCGTGGGGGGAACGGGGGGCCTTCCCACGGGTGGAACGGGCGGAACCGGGGGCTCGCCCGGAACGGGTGGTACGGGTGGCGCGATCGTCCCCGGAGATTGCGCCGAAGACCCGGGGCAGGAGAGCTGCGCACGCTGTCTCGACGGTGCCATGCCGTCCTGCCTCATGCAGAACGCGAACGATTGCCCCGACGCACTGGGCGCCTTCCTCGTTTGCGCGAACGACAACGGTTGCATGAAGGACAACGGCTTGCCCGACATGGGTTGCAAGCCTTGTGTCAGTCTCCTCGGCAGCGCTCTCGGCTGTATGCAAAGTTGTAAACCAGTCGGCGATTGTTTGTAACACGAGCGCAGTGGCCCGGCGGCCGGACGAGGGTTAAGATCCTCGTCCGATGCCGCCGCCGACCATTGCCTTCGACGCCATGGGCGGGGAGTTCGCGCCGACGGAGATCGTCCGAGGCGCGGCCCGCCTCTCCCTCGAATCCGACCTCGACATCATCCTCGTGGGCGACGCGCCGAAGCTCTCGGCGCTGCTCGGAGAAACCCGCCACAACGCCGAGCGGATCGCGGTGCACCACGCGCCGCGATCCGATTCGCCCACGGCGTCGCTCCCCTCCACCTCCCTCTTCGAAGCGGCGAGCCTGGTCGCCGAGGGACGAGCCGACGCGCTGGTCACGGCCGGCGACACCGGCGCCCTCCTCCACGCCTGCCTGCGGACGATGCGCCTCCTCCCGGGCGTGGAGAAAGCCGCCCTCGCCGCGGTCTATCCGACGGAGCTCCGCCGCGGCGCGAAGGACGATCCCTTCTCCCTGATCCTGGACGTGGGCGCCAACCACGAGGCCACCGGCGAGGACCTCCTCACCTTCGCACTGATGGGCACCACCTACGCGCGGGTCATCTCCCGAAATCCCGTCCCCCGGGTCGCGCTCCTCTCCAGCGGGGCGGGAGCCGAGTGGGAGCACCCGGCGATCCTCGAGGCCGAGGCGGAGATTCGGCGCCTTCCGGACGTCGAATATCTGGGGCTGACCGAGGGCCATCTCATCCCCAAGGGCAGCGCCGACGTGATCGTGACCAGCGGGATCGTGGGTGCGGTCGCCACCCGCATGCTCGAGGGCGTGACGCAGACCGTGCTCGACCTCGCGCGCTACGCCTACCAGGAGCGGCTCTCCTGGAGGCTCGGGCTGACGATGGTCGCCGGCTTTCTGCGCCAGCTCAAACGCCTCACCGATTGGGAGGAGTACGGCGGAGCCCCTCTGCTCGGCTTCGACAAGGTCGTCATCCGCGCCGATCGCCGCTCGCACGCCCGGGCCATCACCAATGCGGGCAAGGTCGCGGCCAAGGCCGTGGCCCACCAGATCCCCCGGGCGATCGCCGAGCGTCTCGCGCCGCCCGAACCCCAGCTCGTCGCGGAGGGCTAGGTGGAGATCCTTCACGTCTATCGGTGGGATCTGGACAAGACCTACCTGCGCACCGACTTCGACACGCTCCGAGGCCTCCTTCGCGCGGCGCGGGAGAAGGCCAGCGCGAAGGTGAACGTGGCGGGGAGCCGAGCCCTGGTCCGGGAGCTCCAGGCGCGGCCGGGGGCGCGGGTGAGCATCATCAGTGGCTCCCCCCGCCAGATGCGCCGGACCCTCGAGGAGAAGTTCCGCCTCGACGGCGTGGAGATCGACGAGCTCGTCCTCAAGCCCAACGTGGAGAACCTGGTCCGAGGGCGCTTCCGCGCCATCCGCGACCAGGTGGGCTACAAGCTGCCGGCGCTCCTGGAGGGGAGGAGCCGCGTCCCCGCCAGGGCCTCCGAGACCCTCTTCGGCGACGACGCGGAGGCCGATGCCTTCGTCTACTCCATCTACGCGGACCTCGTGGAGCAGCGGCTCTCCACCGCGCAGCTCGCGCAGATCCTCGAGCAGTGCTCCGTCTACGAGGACGACGCCGAGCGCGCCCTCGACCTCGCCTCCACCCTGCAGAAGGGCCCGCCCATCGAGCGGATCTTCATCCACCTGGACGGCTACACCCCGCCGGCGCGCTTCCAGGCCTACGGCCGCCGGGTGGTCCCCATCTACAACTACTTCCAGGCCGCGGTGCTCCTCCTCCTGGACGGACACATCGGCCCCAAATCCCTGGTCCGGCTCTCCGTGGAGCTCTCCCAGGGCTACGGCTACTCCCTCGTCTCGCTCGCGAATTCCTTCCAGGACCTGGTGCGCCGGGGACTGGCGCGCGCCGAGGACGTGACGGCCATCCGCCTGGCCTTCGAGGCCAACGTCGCCCTCTTCGACAAGCTCCGCCCCGCGACCGAGGTGATCCAGACCTTCGTCGAGCGCCTGAAGATGGTGAGCGGCTTGAAGCTCTCCGCGGAGCGGGAGCAGCGGCCGATCGACTACCTCGCCATCATCGGGCAGGAGGGGCCGCCGAACACCTGGCGCCATCGGCGGCGGAAACGCGTCGAAGCTCCGCGGAGGAAAGGCCCGCCCTTCTGACACTTGTCCGGCCGATCGGCGCGTGCTTCAATTTTTCGAATCTCCGGCAAACGGGTGAGACATGGTTCGCTCGGACTCGAAACCCTTCCTCTTCGGCCGCAACGCCGTGGCCCTCGTCGCCCTCCTCTTCACCCTCGCCTTCTTCGGCTGTGACGGGGAGCCCGTGGACGAGCCGGGCGGTGACGGCGGGAGCGCGGGCGTCGCCGCGGGAGGCAGCGGTGGGACGGGTGGTGTCGGCGGCACCGGAGGCGACGGCGGCGAAGGGGGCGCGGGAGGCCATGGTGGCACCGGCGGCGAGGGCGGGACCGGCGGAAGCGGGGGCGAAGGTGGCGTCGGTGGCACGGGTGGCGACGGAGGGGGCGCCCCCTGCACGGAGGAGACCATCGGCGAGCCCGCCTGCGCCGAATGCCTGCAAGAGGCGCTCCCGGCCTGCGAGGAGTACGCCGAGACCGCCTGCACCAGCGAGCTGGGCGCCATGCTCTTCTGCGCGGGAATGAACGGCTGCCTCGGCGACGAAGGGGCGGATTTCCTCTGCCTGATGACGCATTGCCGCAACGCCTCCGAGGCCGCGCTCCGCTGCCTCGCGGAGTGCGAGGCCATCGCCGCCTGCGTGGAATTCGATTGAGGCCCCCGAAGGGCTTCTGTCGCCGACCCCGGGCTCCGACCTAAGTTCGCGGAGGAGCCGACACGGAGGTCGACATGCGCCGTCTCGTCCTCGGTCTCGTCGCGGGCCTCGTCGGGGCGCCGGCGGCCGGGAACGCCTCCCGCCCGGGGGAGATCGTCGCCACCCCCGAGGGCTGGTATCGCGTCGAGCGCGAAGGGACGCCCGACGAAGGCCAGCTCACGGTGATCGAGGTCGATCCCCCTCCCGGGCGGCCCTCCGCGGAACCACCCTTGCGCCCCGAGGAACCCCGCCCGGAGAAGAACGCCGACGAAGCCGCTCCCGCTCCCCGGCCGGATCCCTGCCGCCCCCATCGGGCGCGCTACGTGGAGATCCTCTTCCGCATGGCCGGGATCTGGGATGCGCCCTGGGCCCTGGACTTCGTGGAGGCATGGGCGGAGGGCTCTCCCACCCTCTCCCCCTGGATCCGCTTCAACCTCTACGGATTCCCCGCGGCAGGCCCCCTCCTCTCCTTCCCACCCGGGGTCGATCCCTTCCGCCCGCTCGCCTGGGATGCGGAGCTCCGCCGGGCGGCGAGAGAGCTCGCGGCCTGCACGAGCGACGGGGTGGAATCCAGGGCAAAGCTGTCATCCCCCTGACATCTCCGTCAGAGTCCGATCGACGAAATCCGAAATCTCCACGAACGCGCCCCATTTCGGTTCTCCGAAAACTGCAAGAATTTTCCAAAGACGACAGGGTCTTGGGGACCTCCATCCACGACCCCCCATTTGGCACTTTTCCTGCTTGGCGGGCCTCTGGGCCGAGGGCACCAAACTGCCCTCCTCTACCCTCGGGCCGGGCCCGGTCCGGCCCAGACGGAGAAGCTAGACCATGGAACTTCGGAAGCTCAGCTACGTTCTCGCCTTCGTTCTCGCTGCCTCCTTCGGCGCCTTCGCCTGCGGTGACGAAGAGGATCCGAAGGACGACAAGAAGGGCACCTGCGAGGAGCCCCTGGTTGCCTGCGGCGACACCTGCGTCGACACCCAGACCAACAAGGACCACTGCGGCGCTTGCAACAACGCCTGCGCCGAGGGCGAGGTCTGCGAGGAAGGCGTGTGCGTCGGCGGCAGCAGCGTCGAGTGCGAGACGGACGACGAATGCGACGAGGGCTTCGTCTGCAACGAGGAGGGCAAGTGCGTCGAGGAGACCACCGAGCCCGAGTGCGAG
>Ga0180216_1002313_pt1 | contig 16075 bp, 16 predicted proteins | sample eDN3rd37CBELigMG_FD_128879 | JGI IMG/M metagenome (GOLD analysis project Ga0180216, IMG submission 128879) | Enriched Miracle-Growth compost microbial communities from Emeryville, California, USA - eDNA 3rd pass 37_C BE-Lig MG (version 2)... ... | reverse complement strand
CGCTGCGAGGCTGCCCACTCGTAGCACGACCGGAGGCCCGAGTTTTTGGCCTCCGCCTCTCAAGTGAGGGCGAGACTGATTGCCCTCACTGCAAATCTTTGCCTGAACTTTCTTCCTCGACCCAAAACAGCGGCTCGGTCGGTGCCAAGACACCACCGAGCCGCAATACGCCTACGCGGACGGCGAGGCCCGAGGCATCATCTGTCTCGATGGCGAACCCGGAGATGGTGGCAGGGCCGAGCGCCGGTTCGAAGCGTTCGCGGGGGATCCGGGTCAGGAACCGATTGATCGGCTCGGTCGTGTCCATGCCCAGCACCGAGTTGTAATCGCCACACATCCCCACGTCCGACATGTACGCCGTGCCACCCGGCAGAATGCGTTGGTCTGCCGTCGGAGCATGGGTATGCGTGCCAACAACTCCACTGACGCGGCCATCCAGGAAATGGGCCAGGGCCTGCTTCTCGGAGGTCGCCTCCGCGTGGAAGTCGACGACGATCGCGTCCGCCGAGCCACGCTTCATGCCGCAAGCGTTCACTTCGTGATCGATGGCGCGGAAGGGGCAATCGATCTCGGTCATGAACACACGGCCGAGTGCATTGATGACCAGCACCTCCCCTCCATTCGCAGCCCGGAACAGGCCTGCGCCTTTGCCCGGGGTTCCTGGGGGGAAGTTGATGGGCCGCAGGAGACGCGGTTGCCGCTCGATGAAGACCAGCGCCTCCTTCTGATCAAAGGCGTGATTGCCGAGCGTGATCACGTCGGCTCCAGCCCCGATCAGCTCCTCGACGATCTGCTCGGTGATTCCGAACCCGCCGGCGGCGTTCTCGCCATTGATGATGACGAAGTCGAGCTTATAGCGGCGGCGCAGCCCCGGAAGTGCCTCGAGAACTGCCTTGCGGCCAGATCGACCGACGATGTCACCCAGGAAAAGTAATCTCATTCATCCTCTGCGCAGTTGCGCGGTCCGGATGGGGTGAGCACCCAATCGAGCCGCTGGTCGAAATGAAGTCGGGGTACCGCCGGCACCTCCTGTTCGTCGTACGCAAGGCCTATCGCGATAACGCCTCGGCTGGAACGGGCTGCCGCTATGGTCCGATCGTAGAACCCGCCGCCATACCCTAACCGATAGCCTTTCGCATCGAACGCGAGCAGTGGGACGAGTAAAACGTCCGGCTCGACCTCTGGCGCTCCCGGCAGTGGCTCACGGAGGCCCCAACGAGCCTCGCCGAGCGGATCGCCCGGGTGCCAGGCGCGAAAGCAGAGTGGCGCGCCTTTCGCTTGCACAATCGGCAGGGCGAGCCGGTAGTTTTCCAGCGCGATGCGCTGCATCAGCGGAAGCGGATCGACCTCCTCGCCTATCGCGACGTATCCCGCAACTATTGCAGTCTCAGGTAGTCCAGCGAATCCAAGGCCGTGCTCGGCAATCCGCTGGGCGGCTGCTTTGCGCTGTTGGGGGGATAGGTCGGCCCGGACGTGCTTCGCAGTGGATCTGAACGCCTGCTTCGCCGCAGCCACTGCGAATGTATCCGCCACCTTCGTACCCGTGCCCTTGTTAGAGCCCCGCCATGTTTGCTGGGCACGGCGGGCCGGCGTTGACTTAAGTGAAATGCCGCGAAGGCCGTCGGAGCGAAAGATCCCGCCAGGTCCCTACAAAGTAGGTGGGCGCCATGTGTCCAAGGCCACGGCCAAGGACAGGGACAGCTCCCAAGCGAGTCTTATAGGCCCAGGGGAAATGTGCTCCTAACGAGCCCCGCAGCGCAACGAATGTATTGATGGATGCGAAAAAATCCAACCTCTGAGCTGCGGCATTGACGTCAGAAGCTGCACCCTGCCAACTGCGGATGGATCTGGAGCAATCGTTAACCCTGGCAGAAGCTTCGGGCTGAAAGGGGCGCGTGATCAGCTCAGGCCCTTATCAGCCGACGCGCTGCATCCGTTGGTCCGGAAACGAAGCTTTCGGATCGAGCGCGGCCAAGCGGTCGCGCGTCTCGAATAGTTCATCTGTGACGAGCAGCGATGCCATGAGCAGAAGCCGGTCATCGCCGATCTGACCGAACTCGCTGATGAGTCGGTCTACTTTTTCTCTCACATGTTCCGCTAGAGAGAACAGGCGCTGCTCTTCGCCATCCTCACAACGCAGGCGGTAGGTACGCCCGTTCAGCGTTACCGAGACCTGCCCCATCGGCCCCCCCAGCAGCCGTGCAGGCTGCCGCCTCGTGCGAATCAATTTTGTCGTTCGAGGATGTTATGAATGGAATCAATCACCCAATCAATGCGGTTCAGAACTTCGATCCGCTGGCTCTCGAGCTGCTCGATCCGCGCTTCAGCCTCAGCAAGCTGGGCTCGTAGCTCGTTCCGCTCTCGCTCGAGCTGCTCGATGGCATCGAGCGTCGCCTTGCCTGAGGGCGAGGCTCCAGCAATCGCCGTCTTCGCAACGCGGCTGGCAGTTCGTGGCGCAGCCGTCCGTCCCTTCTTTTGCCGATCCCTCTGCGTCATTCGGCTGTTCCTGGCGTGCGACGCAGAGCCCCCCTGGCCATAAGCATCGCCAAGCAGGAACTTAAGTCGCCTCAAGCTGCGCAGTCAACTCAGGCGGACGTCAGACTAATCATTGTCAACCACAGGTGCTGCATCCAAGCCGCACGCCGCATTGACACCGTCACGCGCGGGGAACATCTAATCGCCACGTTCATTTGGGTTCCAAACGACAGAGGCCGCTTGCTACGGCCGGTCGCAAACGCTCGCCAGGAGAGGAAGATGGCTGTGAAGATCGCGATTTCAGGGTTCGGGCGCATCGGCCGGAACGTGCTGCGCGCAATCGCTGAGAACAAACGGTCCGAAGTCGAGGTGGTCGCGATCAACGATCTCGGCTCCCCAGAGGACAATGCACACCTCTTCAAGTACGACAGCGTCCACGGGATTTACCACGGAGAGGTCAAGGTCGAAGGCGATCGGATGGATATCGGCTTCGGCAATCCGATCCGTGTGCTCGCGATCAAGGACCCATCACAGCTTCCCTGGAAGGAGCTCGGCGTCGACATCGTGATGGAGTGCACCGGCATCTTCACCGACAAGGAGAAGGCCAAGGTGCATCTCGACGCGGGAGCCAAGCGGGTGCTCGTCTCCGCCCCCTCGAAGGGAGCGGATCTGACGGTCGTCTACGGCGTCAACCACGACAAGCTGACCGCTGACCACAAGGTGGTCTCCAACGCCTCCTGCACGACCAACTGTCTGGCGCCCGTCGCCAAGGTTCTTCACGAGCTCTGCGGGATCAAGTCAGGCTTCATGACGACGGTCCACGCCTACACGAACGACCAGAAGATCCTCGATCAGGCCCACAAGGACCGGCGCCGGGCGCGGGCTGCGGCCATGTCCATGATCCCGACCTCGACCGGCGCCGCTGTCGCGGTCGGCCTGGTGCTTCCGGAGCTCAAGGGCAAGCTCGATGGGACTTCCATCCGCGTGCCGACTCCGAATGTTTCGGTTATCGACCTGAAGCTCATCCCGGAGCGCGAGACCACCGTCGAGGAGATCAACAAGGCGATGGAGAAGGCGGCCTCCCAGGAGCTCAAGGGCGTGCTTGCGGTCAACCACAAGGAGCTGGTTTCGATCGACTTCCTGCACTCGCCCGCCTCCTCGACCTTCGATGCCACGCAGACGCAGATCGTCGACGGCGGTCTCGTCCGGGTGCTGTCCTGGTACGATAACGAGTGGGGCTTTTCGAACCGCATGATCGATACGGCTGTGGCCATGGGGAAGTTGCTCTGAGGGCCAGGGCGGTGACTGGTGCGAGGCGGACATGGTCGGTTTGCAGCCGCGATGTCCGCCTTTCCGTTTCTGCCGAGCCACGGACAGGCAGCCGGGCGGCTCGGCAGAGGCTCCGCGCGGGGTGAGCTCGTCCCCAGCCGCGGCGGCAGATCTTGAATCGTAGCAATTTCAACGCGAAACTGTGGGTCAGTACACTCCCTAGGAGACGTGCCAATGACTGAAAAACTCGAGGATATCGCCCAGGCTATGGTTGCCCCCGGCAAGGGCATCCTGGCCGCCGACGAAAGCACGGGTACGATCAAGAAGCGGTTCGACTCGATCGGCATCGAGAACAACGAGGAGAACCGCCGCGATTATCGCGAGATGCTGTTCCGCAGCACCGATGCAATGCGGAACTATGTATCGGGCGTCATCCTGTTCGACGAAACGATCCGCCAGAAGGCAAAGGACGGAACGCCCCTCGTCGACCTTATCAAGGCTGCCGGCTCCATTCCCGGAATCAAGGTCGACGCAGGCGCCAAGGCGCTCGCCGGCCCAACCTCTAAAATCGAGAAGGTAACGGAAGGCCTCGACGGGCTGCGCGAGCGGCTTGCTGAGTACTACAAGCTCGGCGCCCGTTTCGCGAAGTGGCGCGCCGTCATTACGATCGCGGACGGCTGCCCGACGTGGAATTGCGTCAAGGCGAATGCCCATGCGCTCGCCCGCTATGCGGCGCTCTGCCAGGAAGCGAACATCGTCCCGATCGTCGAGCCGGAGGTGCTCATGGACGGCGAGCATTCGACCCACGACATCGACCGCTGCTACGAGGTCACCGAGTGGACCCTGCGGACGGTGTTCGAGGAGCTCTATGACGCCCGCGTTCGGCTCGAAGGCATGGTGCTGAAGCCGAACATGGTCATCGCCGGTCAGAAATCGCCGAAGCAGGCGAGCGCGCAGGAAGTGGCGGAGCGCACCGTCCAGTGCCTCAAGGCCAGCGTCCCGGCCGCCGTGCCCGGCATCGCCTTCCTCTCTGGTGGTCAGACAGACGAGCAGGCCACGGAGCACCTGTCGCTCATGAACGCCATGGGCAACCTGCCCTGGAAGCTGACCTTCTCCTATGGCCGCGCACTGCAGGCGGCCGCGCTCAAGGCGTGGGGTGGCCGGTCCGAGAACGTCGCCGCTGCCCAGCGCGCCTTCGCGCATCGTGCCAAGATGAACGGCCTTGCCTCCCTCGGCCGCTGGGAGCGTTCGCTGGAGAAGGCGGCATAGTCAACATAGCCAAGGACTCTGCAAAGCCCGGAGCTCACAGGCTCCGGGCTTTTTTTTACCTCCGATAGATCCGATCGCCCCACAACACTCAGAAGTCAGAGACAACAAGGTGCGCCGGCGCATCTCAATATTTGATACAAATCATTTCAGAATTGACAGCGGGATCGTGGCAGGTTCACTCTCAGAGGACGCCCGTTCGGAATTCTCTCGGCACCAAAGGCCAAAAGGCAAGATCTCGGGAGATATTCTGGTCGATATACCTGATGAACCAAGAATAATGGCTCATCTTTCGGCGAAAAAAGCAATATGAGGGAGCATTCTTGAAATAGCTCGCTCAACCAAAACAACAGCGCAAAGCTGAAACCTTGGAGGAAATGTCCATGCGGATAAGAATGCTGGCCTTCGCGGCCGCAGCCTTGCTCCTATCGAGTTTCTCGGGACTCGTACACGCGCAACAGAAGATCCGGATGCAGACGGCCGTGCCGTCAGCCAGCATCTACTTCGAACTGCTCCAAAAATATGCCGATCGGGTCGACAAGATGTCGAACGGGCGGCTCAAAATCGAAGTGCTGCCCGACGGCGCCATCGTGCCGGCATTCGAAATCCTCGATGCCGTCGACAAGGGAATCGTCGAGGCCGGTTATGCCTGGACCCATTACTGGTCGGGTAAGCATCCAGCGGCCGGCCTCTTCTCGAACCCGATGGCAGGTGCAGGCGCCGGGCTTGATCAGCTGAGCCACGTGGCATGGCTGCTGGAAGGCGGCGGGTTGCAGCTGCTCGACAAGTTCTATGCAGACGTACTGAAACTCAATGTTGTGGCCCACATGGTGCAACCGATGGGGCCCGATCCGCTCGGCTGGTTCAGCCGTCCGATCGCGTCGGTCCAAGACTTCAAGGTCATGAAGTACCGCTCGCCGCCAGGTATCACCGGCGAGATCTTCAAGGAAATGGGCGTTTCTGCAGTTGCACTGCCCGGCGGTGAGATCGTGCCCGCGGCCCAGCGCGGCACCATCGATGCTGCGGAGTGGATCGGCCCCGCCGACGATCGCAACCTCGGACTCCATACGATCTGGAAGTACTACTACCTCCAGGGGCTGCACCAATCGACCGACATCGGCGAAGTGCTCTACAACAAGGACTTCTACGACAAGCTGTCCCCAGACCTTCAGGCGATCTTGAAGACTGCCGCCCTCGCCTCGATGGCCGAAACGTATACCTTCAACGTCTACCGGAATGCGCAGGCTATTGCGGAGCTGCGGGACAAGCATGGGGTGAAGGTCGAAGACACCCCGAAGGATTTCTTCCCTGAGTTCGTCAGGGCGACGAACGTGGTTCTAGACCGATACGCAGAAAAGGATGCCTTCTTCAAAGAGGTGCTCGACAGTCAGCGCAGTTTCGCGAAGACGGTCGTCCCCTATTGGACGAAGATCCTGGACCTCTATTCCGAGCTCGGGAATTCCGCGCTCGAAAAGCAGAAGTGAGCATCCGGGGCGGGGAAGCAAGTACCCGCCCCAACCATTCCTCCCGCTCTGCGGCTCATCCATGCATTCCATATCGCTCACGCGCAGCGTCCAGCTGCTCGACCAGGTCAATTACTGGGCGGGCAAGCTGGTCGGCTGGCTGATCATTCCGATGGTCTTGAGCCTCGTCTACGAGGTGATTGCCCGGTACGTGTTCAACGCGCCGACCATCTGGGCCTATGACATGACGTACATGCTGTACGGCACGTTTTTCATGGTCGGATCAGGCTACACGTTGATGCGGGGCGGCCATATCCGGACCGACATGATTTACGCCGGCCTCTCGCCGCGAAGTCAGGGCGCGATCGATACGATCTGTTATCTGCTCTTCTTCTTTCCGGCCATGATCGCCTTCCTCTGGGTGACGTGGCCGTTCTTCTTCAGCTCATTCCTGCGGGCTGAGCGCGTCGTTTCTTCTCCGTGGATGCCATACATTTACCCGCTGAAGTTCATGATGCCGCTCACCTGCGTGCTGCTGCTCATTCAGGGGCTGTCGGAGCTTCTGCGATCCATTCGTGCCATGCTGACGGGTGAATGGCTGCCGCGCCCCAATGCCTCCCCCGCTGCCGAGGAGAGGCCCAGTGTCTGAAGAATGGCTCGGCATCGCCTCGATTGCGATCCTGTTCGTCGCGATCTTCATCGGCTTCCCGATCGCATTTACGCTGGTCGCAGTGGCGCTTGGGGTGGGCTATTACGCACTGGGTCCCATCGCGCTCCACCTCATGACACTCCAGTTCTTTGCGGTCATGAAGGAGACGTCGCTCGCCTCGGTACCGTTCTTCCTGTTCATGGGATATCTGCTAGAGCAATCGCGGCTGATGGAGCGATTGTTCCGCGGCATCCAGCAACTGCTGGCGGGAGTGCGCGGCTCGCTATATCTCGCTGTGCTGATCACCTCGACGATTTTTGCTGCCGCGACCGGCATCGTCGGGTCCTCGGTCACGCTGCTCGGCGTCATGGCGGCGCCGTCGATGACGCGATCCGGCTACGACGTGCGCATGTCGGCGGGCGCCATCACAGCCGGTGGCACGCTCGGCATCCTTATTCCACCCTCGGTCATGTTGATCGTGATGGGCCCGGTTGTTGGTGTGCCGACGACAGACCTTTTCGCGGCTGCGATTCTGCCCGGTCTGCTGCTGGCTGGTCTTTACATCGTTTACTGCCTCGGGCGGAGCTACCTCAATCCAAGCCTCGGACCACCCCTAAGTGAAGAAGAGCGTGGCTCCACGACGGAAGTGCTGAAAGACCTGGCGCTCGGCGTTCTTCCGGTCGTGATCGTCATTCTGGCCACTCTGGGCGTCATCCTGGCCGGGATCGCGACACCGACAGATGCCGGAGCCGTTGGCGCGTTCGTCGTGTTGCTCATCACGCTCGTGTCGGGAACGCTCAGTTGGCAGAAGCTGAAGCGCGCCGTCTACGCGACGCTTGAAGTCTCCTGCATGATTTTGCTGCTGGTGGCTGCCTCCAACTATTTCGGCGCGGTATTCTCCCGGTTAGGCTCCGCCAACATGATCGCAGAGGGGCTTCTCACGCTCTCGCTCCCTGCGGGCGCTATGATCCTCCTCATTCTCGGCGTGATCTTTATCCTTGCCTGGCCGCTGGAATGGGTGCCGATCATTCTGATCGTCGTGCCTATTCTCCTGCCATTGGTCCAGAAGCTCGGTATCGACCTGCTGTGGTTCTCGATGCTCGTCGCGGTCTGCCTGCAAACCGCTTGGCTCTCACCGCCAGTTGCCCTCTCGGCCTATTTCCTGAAAGGGGTCGTGCCCGACTGGAAGCTCTCCGACATTTATGCAGGCATGATGCAGTTCATGGTGCTCCAGATCTTGGGTCTCCTGATCCTGTTCATGTTCCCGGCGATTGCCACATGGCTGCCGGCCATTTTGAGGAATTGACGAGAGCGCGTTGAGGCGGCCATGACTCCGGCCGCCGCAACGGATCGCATGAGGAGCCGACGCCGTTCGCCGAGCGAGCAGAGATGGCGACGGGTCCTTACCCGTGGTCACCGTTTAGCCGGATTTCATGAGGATAGGGCTGGCGTGACGCGAAGCTTCCTGGGAGCAGCCGGCTGATGGAACGGGAAGACGGCACTCAGCTCTTCCTGACCCTCGAAACTGGCGAGTCGGCCGTCGACCGCCTGGCGGCTGCGCTTGCAGCGACTCCAATCCCCTCGGTGTTGTTGGTACCGCCCGCGGGACAGGCCTTCGATCTTACAGCGACGAAGCAGCTCGTGGACCTCGCTCAGAGCAAAGGGGCGGCGGCGCTCCTGTTCGGGGATGCAGATCTCGCCCGCCAACTCGGCGCCGACGGCGTGCATCTACAGGACGGCAGGGATCTCGAAGATCGTTACCGGGCCGCTCGCAAGACCCTCGGCAGTAATAAGATTGTCGGCGCGCACGTCAGTTCTCGTCACGACGCCATGGTGCTTGGAGAGCAAGGCGCCGATTACGTTGCCTTCGGGCTGCTGCCCGAGTTCGCGCAATGGTCAGAAGAAGCCCGCGAGCGCCAGTGTGAATTGATCGCATGGTGGGCCGAGCTGTTCGAGGTGCCGTGCGTCGCCCTCCAGATTGGCACGAAGGATGAAGCGCCGATGTTGGCGAATGCGGGCGCCGATTTCGTGGAGGTCAGGGTCGCCGCGGGCGATCCGCTTGCAGACGTCAGCGAGCGGTTGAGAACGATTTCCGAGCGCCTTGCCAAAACTTTCGCGGAGTGAGGCGATGCGCACCCGAGCCACGCTGCTGATCGGATGCTTGGCGCTGCTCATCGGCACGGCGCCGTCGTTTGCTGAGACGAGTTCCTGGGCGACGGAGACGCAACCGCGCCAACCGTCGGCGAAAGCCAAGGCCAAGTCGCGGCCCATGGCGAAACCCGAGCCGAAGGGGCCTAAGCCGCTTCAGAACACGCAGACCGCCGATCCGGTGAGCAAGCTCGCCCCGAGCCAGCCGGATAGTCCCATGTCCAAGTATCTCGCCCCGGCAACAGGCGAAGATGCTGCTTACATCGCCTTCGAGCAGGGGCAGTACCTGACGGCTCTCAAACTGGCCGAAGCCGCCGCCACGAAAGGCGATCCGCAGGCGCACACGCTCATCGGGCGCATCTATGCGGAGGGCCTCGGCGTTCCCAAGGACGAGAGGGTTGCTGCCCAATGGTACGCCCGAGGCGCTGAACTCGGCGATGTCGAGGCCGCATTTGCGCTTGGCCTGCAGCTCGCAGAGGGACGGGGAATCGAAAAGGACCGGGAAGCAGCCGGCCGCATGTTCGAGATGGCCGCCGCCAAGGGCCACCCGTACGCCAATTACAACCTCGGCCTTCTGTTTCTGAGTGGCGATGGCAAACCCGAAAACCCCCGCCGCGCTGCATTGCACATCAGATACGCGGCGGAACAGGGTGTTCTGGCGGCGCAATACGACTTGGCGGTCCTTTTCCAGACTGGCCACGGGGTCGAGCCTGATGCCTACCAGGCGGCACTCTGGATGCGGCGAGCAGCCGACCAGGGGCTCGTGGACGCCGAGTACGACTATGCCGTCATGCTCCTGCGCGGGTTCGGGCTCAATGCCGATGTGCCGAAGGCGATCGACTATTTGCGTTCAGCTGCCGAGAAAGGATTTGCCGGCGCGCAGAACCGGCTCGCCCACGTACTCGCCGATGACAGCCACGGAGCGCCCAATCTCGTCGAAGCGGCCAAATGGCGCATTCTCGCGCGCGACAGCGGCCTCGAGGACAAGGTGCTCGACCAAATGGTGGCGAAGCTGCCGCAGCAGGACCGCATCGCCGCTGAGAAAGCCGCACAGGAATGGCGCGATCGTGCCGCCATGGGCATCCTGACTCAGTGACGCCGGAGCCAACCTCCGCACCCCATCCTCTTGTCATTACCCGCCGGAGCCGCTACTCGAAACGGCCACGCCTGGAGTGAGCACGGCACCGGGCCTCGCAACCTGTGCCGGTGAGCCGATGAAGAGTTGCTGGTCCCATGCCTGCATCCGCCCTTATGAACGTCATGATCTCCGCTGCCCGGAAGGCGGCGCGCAGCCTCGCACGCGACTTCGGGGAGGTGGCAGAGTTGCAGGTGTCCGTGAAAGGGCCGGCAAACTTCGTCTCGGCGGCAGACCACCGGGCCGAGGAAATCCTCTTTCGCGAGCTGTCGCGCGCCCGCCGGTTACGGATTCCTGATGGAAGAACGCGGCGAGGTCGCTGGTGCCGACAAGACACACCGCTGGATCATCGATCCGCTCGACGGGACGACCAATTTCCTGCACAGCATTCCCATGTTTGCGATCTCGATCGCGCTCGAGCGGGAAGGCCAGATCGTTGCGGGGCTCGTCTACAATCCCATCTCGGATGAGTTGTACACGGCCGAGAAGGGCAAGGGGGCGTTCTTGAACGACCGGCGCATCCGCGTTGCTGCCCGCCAGTCGCTGGGGGATGCGGTGGTGGCCACCGGCATCCCGCACCGGGGTCGGCAAGGTCACGCGCGGTTCCTGCGCGAGGCGGAGGCTGTCATGCGCGAAGTCGCTGGCATCCGCCGCACGGGGTCGGCGGCGCTCGATCTCGCCTGGGTGGCGGCCGGTCGTTTCGACGGGTATTGGGAGCATAATCTGCAGGCATGGGATTTGGCGGCGGGCATCCTGCTCGTGCGCGAGGCCGGCGGTGTCGTCACGGATATCGAAGGCGGTAGCAGCGTGCTAGAGACCGGCGCCGTGCTGGCGGGCAACGCCGCGATTTCGAAAGGGCTGCTGTCGGTGCTTGGGGCTGCTCAACGAGCCGCCTGATGCGCGCGTACCGCGACCTGGGCACGATATTGCCGGTTTTGCCTGCCACGTGATTTTCGCTAAGGTCGCTTGCGCGTCCGTCATGAGGCTCGAATAAATGGCCAGAAAGCGACAAGCAGACATCGCGGCGAAGTCTATTCATCGCACGTTGAGCGCGCCGGGTGGCTACCTGCTCAACATGATCTTCTTCTTGACGATCGTCGGTTTCATCGCCGCGATCGCCATGCCGACATTGATCACGGCCTTCTTCAATAACCCATTCCTGAACGGCCTGATCATCTTCGTCCTGTTCGTCGGCATTATCTATTCCTTCCGACAGGTCATGCGCCTCTATCCGGAAATCCGGTGGGTGAACGCCTTCCGGATCGCCGACCCGGGGCTAGCCATTTCCCACAGACCGGTGCTGTTGGCGCCAATGGCCACCATGCTGCGCGACCGTACGGGCACCATCTCCCTGTCCACGGTTTCCATGCGGTCGATCATGGATTCCATCGGCTCGCGGCTCGACGAGGCGCGCGACATGGGCCGGTACATGGTGGGGCTCCTGGTGTTCCTCGGTCTGCTCGGTACGTTCTGGGGCCTTCTCGAGACGATCTCCTCGGTGGGCACGACGATCAGCAGCCTTGACACGAGGGCCAGCGAAAGCGCGCTAGTCTTTGAGGAGCTGAAGACCGGGTTGGCAGCGCCGCTGAAAGGCATGGGAACGGCCTTCTCGTCCTCCCTACTAGGCCTTTCCGGGTCGCTGGTGTTAGGCTTCCTCGAGTTGCAGGCAAGCCAGGCGCAGAACCGCTTCTACAACGAGCTCGAGGAGTGGCTCTCAGGCATCACGGAGCTTTCGCCAGGGGGCGCCGGCTCCGCCGAGCAGATGACGCGCCAGCTTTACTCCGCTGTATTCGAAATTCAGCGGTCCATCTCCGAGCTGACGGAGCGCCTGCAGTCCAATCTGCCCGATGGAGGCAATGCCAACGATGCCGTGCGGGATCTGGCCCAGGGCGTCAACGAGCTCGTAGCCCAGATGCGCGCCGAGCAGAACGTCGTTCGCCAGTGGGTGGACGAGCAGGCGGCACAGCAGAACCAAGTGACCGGAATGCTGCGGGAGCTTGCCAGCAGTTTCAAGCGTCGCGGAGCGTAAGCCATGCCGCGCGGGCGCAGCCGCCATAGCGGTCAGTACGGTGAATTCTGGCCAGGATATGTCGACGTATTGTCGACGCTGCTCCTGGTCTTCACCTTCCTGCTGTCGATCTTCATGCTCGCGCAGTACTTCGTCAGCCAGGAATCGAGCGGCAAGGATGCGGCGCTGAGGCGGCTCAACCGGCAGATCGCCGAACTGACAAACCTACTGTCTCTTGAAAAAGGCAAGTCGAAATCGGTCGAGGACGAGCTGGCGACGTTGCAGGCCACGCTCGCCAGCCTGCGCGAAGAGAACGCTCGCCTCACAGGCCTAGTCTCCGAGCGCGACGAGGCGCTCCGCGGCGGGCAGGCGCGGATCAGCACCCTTACCTCCGATCTCGAAGAGCAGACGAAGCTCTCGAACGAAGCGCTGGCCAAGGTCGATCTGCTCAATCAGCAACTTCTTGCTTTGCGGCGGCAGATCGCGGCCCTCAACGAGGCTCTCGAGGCGTCGGAACGCAAGGACCAAGAGGCGCAAGACCGCATCAAGGACCTCGGCCAGCGCCTCAACGCGGCGCTCGCCCGGCAGGTGCAGGAGTTGCAGCGCTATCGCTCTGATTTCTTTGGTCGCCTGCGCGAGCTGCTGAAGGACCGCAAGGACATTCGCGTGGTGGGTGATCGGTTCGTCTTCCAATCCGAGGTGCTGTTCCCGTCCGGCCAAGCGGAGCTGACGCCGGAAGGACTGGCGGCCATCGATCAGCTTGCCACCGCTATTCTTGAGCTCGAGCGCAGCATCCCCTCGGAGCTTGACTGGGCTCTGCAGGTGGATGGCCATACGGACAGCCGGCCGATCAGTAGCTATCAATTCCCCTCCAACTGGGAGCTGTCGACGGCCCGCGCCATATCAGTGGTCCGCTATCTGATTTCACGCGGCGTCCCGCCCAATCGGCTCGTTGCTGCCGGCTACGGCGAATTCCAGCCGCTGGAGCAAGGGACCGACGAAGAATCCATGCGCCGCAACCGCCGCATCGAGCTGAAGCTCACGAACCGCTGATCGCGCTGGATAGCCTCTTGACTAGGCTCCCAACGGATTTGGTAGCCGGCCGCACGCCCTATTGCGCCGCCTCACCCGCGAACTGCAGTTCGGCAAGTCGAGCGTAGAGGCCGCCCTTGCGGATGAGCTCTGCGTGCGTGCCCTCCTCGACGATCCGGCCCGCGTCGAGCACCAGAATCCGGTCGGCCTTCTGGATCGTGGCCAGCCGGTGCGCGATGACGAGCGTCGTGCGGCCGGACATCACCTGCTCGAGCGCCTTCTGCACCAGCACCTCGCTTTCAGCATCGAGCGCACTCGTCGCCTCGTCGAGCAGCAGGATGGGCGCGTCCCGCAGCACGGCCCGCGCAATGGCGATGCGCTGCCGCTGCCCGCCGGACAGAGAGACGCCCCGCTCACCGAGCCGGGTCTCATACCCCTGCGGCAGTGCCCGAATGAACTCGTCGGCGTGGGCAAGCTTGGCCGCGCGCACGACGTCCTCTTGGCTGGCTGTCGGAGTACCGTAGCGGATGTTCTCCGCAACCGTGTCGGCGAACAGAGCAACCTCCTGCGGGACCAGCGCCATGCTGGCGCGAAGCTGGCGCAGGTCTGCAGCCGCAACCGGCACACCATCCACCCGTACGTCGCCGGAGTCAGGATCGAAGAAACGCAGCAGGAGGTTGAACACGGTGCTCTTGCCGGCGCCGGACGGCCCAACGAGGGCAACCGTCTCGCCGGGTTCAACCCTGAACGATACATCCTCGAGGGCCGATGTCTGGCGCGTCGGATATCTGAAGCTGACGTGCCGGAACTCGACCTCGCCACGTCCGGGCTTGGGCATCGGCAACGGATGGTCGGGGGAGCGGATATCGGGGCTCACGGCCAGCAGCTCGGCGAGCCGCTCCGCAGCCCCCGCGGCCTGGCTCACCTCGCCCCAAACCTCGGAGAGCTGCGCGAGAGCAGCAGCCGCGAATACCGCATAAAGGACGAACTGGCTCAGCCGCCCGCCCGAAATGTCTCCTCGCACGACCGCATCGGCGCCGTACCAGAGCACGCCGACGATGCTGGCGAAGACGAGGAAGATCGTCATGGCCGTCAGGCCGGCGCGGGCTCTGAGCCGCGCCCGGGCGGCCTCGAACGCGGTCTCGACCGAGCTGGCGAAACGGCCTGAAACCCGCTGCTCGCTCGTAAACGCCTGCATGGTGCGGACGGCCGCCAAGTTCTCCGCCGCGTAAGCCGACGCATCAGCCAGAGTATCCTGCGCCCGGCGTGACAAGCGGCGAACCAGCCGGCCGTAGGCGATGAGCGGCAGCACGATGGCGGGAATGGCCACCAGCACGAGCAGTGAGAGACTGGCGCTGGTGACGAACATCATCACCAGCGCCCCCACCAGCATGATGCCACTGCGCAGCGCCTGACTGAGGGCCGTTCCTGCCGCAGCTTTGATCTGCGTAGTGTCGGCTGTGAGCCGGCTCATCACCTCGCCGGAGTGGTTGATCTCGTAGAAGGCGAGCCCGAGCCGGGAAAGGTGAGCGAAGACATCCGCCCGCAGGTCCGCGACGACGCGCTCACCAAGCCAGTTCACGAAGTAGAAGCGCGCCGCACTGGCCGCCGCCAGCAGCAGCCCAATCAGCATTAGCATCGAGAAATACTGATCGACGAACGCGGCATTCTTCTCGGAGAAGCCGTGATCGATCACCCGGCGCACAGCGAGCGGCAAAGCCAGCATCGCGATTGCCGAAATGAGCAGCGCGACGCCCGCGAACGCCAGCATGGCCGGGTGCTTTAGAACATACGGCTTGAGGCTGAAGAGAGGACGCAGCGATCGGCGCGGCGAAGCCTCCGCACCATTCTCGGCGGCTACCAACTCCGCCCGGAACTTCCTCGATCCTCTCACCTCGTCGACAACTCCGTTGGAACGATCTGATCGCCTGCCGGCAGCAACACAACCCTCACCGTTATTGATGTGATATGCCAGAATTAACGCGCTGCGCGGCTGCCCCGATGCCGCAGTTCGGTGGATGGCTTGTGCCGAGAGACTCTTTCCACTATGAAGGCCCCTTGAGCATCCCTGAAGAACCGCTTTGTTCGCTCCGCTCGCGAGAGCGACCGTTTCGTGCCGAGAGCCGACAAATGAAGAAGACCGATATCCATCCCGACTACCACCAGATCAAGGTGGTCATGACCGACGGGACAGAGTTCGTCACCTATTCCACCTACGGGAAGGAAGGCGACACGCTGACCCTCGACATCGACCCGAACACCCATCCGGCCTGGACCGGCGGCGACCAGAAGCTCGTCGACCGCGGTGGCCGGCTGTCACGCTTCAAGAAGAAGTTCGAAGGCCTGTTCTAAGGCCCAATCGGCGCCGCCACGAGAGAGCTCGCGGCGCAATCCTACTCCGACGGAACCTGTCGGCACGCGGCCGAGTGGTGCAACGCACCCGGCCGCCCTTTCTCCTTTCCATCCAGAATTCCCAACCAGCTTCATCAGCGCACCGGGCCGCCACTGCGCTCGCACCCGAAGCGGCGCGATATGCTGATGAAGAGCAAGAGCAGGTGACTGCTCAATGGGATAGCGGACAACGCTCAACTCAAAATTAACCTGTTCAGGCGATGTTGCCCTGTGGAGTG
>Ga0180216_1002311_pt1 | contig 16079 bp, 9 predicted proteins | sample eDN3rd37CBELigMG_FD_128879 | JGI IMG/M metagenome (GOLD analysis project Ga0180216, IMG submission 128879) | Enriched Miracle-Growth compost microbial communities from Emeryville, California, USA - eDNA 3rd pass 37_C BE-Lig MG (version 2)... ... | reverse complement strand
TTGGGGTTGAGCAGGCATTGCTCGGTGGAGGCAAACAGGCCAGTGCCGTCCGTCTCGATGGCACCGCCTTCGAGGACCATCGGCACGTGCCGGCAAGGGAGGCTGGTCGTCGCCGCGAGGCGTGCGCCGATATCCTCATCGCCCTGCATCAGGAACTTGCCGCCCCAGCCGTTGAAATCGAAATCGACCAGTGCGCGCGCGCCGTCTGCCGCCATGAGGCCGATCGGTGCGGTATCGCGCAGCCAGATGTCGCCGAATGGCATATGGACGACCTCGACAGGGGGGGGGGCGAGGCTGACGGCGATCGCATGGTCCGTAGAGGTGCGGGCGAGAAGGGAGACGGTCTGGCCATACTCCGCCACTGCATTCGCGAAAGCGGCCGCCTGCTGCTGCGCTTCGGCGAGAGCCACAGGCCACTCGGCCGGGTCGCCGGGAAAGCCGATCCAAAGGCGCGCCTGTGGCGCCCATTCCGGAGGGGTGAGGTGAGGCATAGGGACTCTGTTGATCGGGAATGCCACCCTTTTCAGACTGTTGCGGCGGCATAGCAAGGTTTGTGAGAAAGAATTCCGTCCTATTGCCACATGATACCGATAACTCAAACCTACTCCACGCCTCTCGATTCCAATGAGTCATTATTCATTGCGTTGAGATGTTCGTCAGGTGAGGTGAACCGAGGAGAGGCCGGTTTGACCTGCTTTAGCATTGCAAAACCGCTCTGCCATCGTCATGCAGCGTGCGTGATTGCCGCAACGAGACAGATTCACTGATACGATGCTGAACCGCACGTCGCGCCCCTCCGAAACTGAGTCGGCCGGTTTCCTGCCAGCTGTCAGCCACTCTCCCCTCTTTGCCAAGGTGGCAGAGCGGGCGCGTAAGCTTGGTCCATTATTTTTCGGTGTAGTGGTGGCCCCCACTGTCGTAGCGGTGCTGTATTATGGGCTATTCGCGTCGGATGTTTATATATCGGAATCGCGCTTCGTAGTGCGGGCGCCGGAGCGATCTGTGGGAGCCGGCAGTCTCGGCGTGCTGCTCCGTTCCGCTGGTTGGGGCAGCGCCGGTTCGGAAGTCTATGCTGCGCGCGATTATATCCTGTCGCGCGACGCACTGAAGGAACTCAACAAGAACAATGAACTGACAGAGGCGTATAGCGGACGGAGCATTTCGATCTTCGATCGTTTCAATTCGCTGGGCATGAATGGTTCCAAGGAAAGCTTGTATCAGTATTATCTGGGCAAGGTTGCCGTTGGTTATGATTCGACATCGTCCATCATGACCTTGCAGGTTCGCGCGTATGCCCCGCAGGATGCGCACCGCTTTAATTCCATCCTGCTTCGCCGGGCGGAGAATCTCGTCAACGGCCTCAACGTGCGAGCGCAGACGGACCTGATTCGCCTGGCCCAATCAGAAGTCGACAAGGCTCAGAAGAAAGTGACCGATACCGGGTTGGCACTTGCCCGATTTCGTGATCGGAGCGGTGTCGTAGATCCCGGCCAACAGGCGTCGGTGCAGCTTCAGATGATATCCAAGTTGCAAGATGAACTGATTGCGACGCGGATGCGTCTAGTTCAACTGCAACGGCTGGCGGCCGATAACCCGCAGGTCCCGGTGCTGGAAGCGGGTATCCGCAGTTTGCAGGGCGAGATTGAGGAGGAAACGGCCAAGATCGTCGGCGGCCGTGAGTCATTGGCCGGCTCGGCGGTCCAATATCAGCGGGTTCTCCTCGACAATCAATTCGCGGAAAAGCAATTGGCTGCCGCCATGACCACATTCGAAGAGGCACGATCCGAGGCACTGCGTAAGCAAGCATATATCGAACGGATTGTTGAGCCGAGCATGCCTGACGAGGCACTTGAACCTAGGCGCATCCGGGGAATTTTGACTGCATTCGCTGTTGGCTTGGTCGCCTGGGGCGTCATTTCCATGCTGATTGCAGGCGTACGGGAACACCGTGACTGAGAGGCGGATCGAAACGAAGGAATTTCCGCTCGCGAACAGCCTGCGGATACAAGGTCGCGTTATTGGAGCACTGTTCCTGCGTGAGGTCATTACGCGCTATGGCCGGCACAATATCGGCTTCCTCTGGCTGTTTGTGGAACCGATGCTGTTCACGCTGGGTGTAACGGCGCTATGGACCGCTCTGAAAGCCTATCACGGGTCGTCACTCCCCATCGTAGCATTTGCGCTGACGGGCTATTCCACCGTGCTGCTCTGGCGTAATATGCCGTCCCGGTGCATCGGGGCCATCGTGCCAAATTTCAGCTTATTACATCATCGTTATGTTAAGGTAATCGATATTTTCATATCCCGTGTTTTGTTGGAGGGGATGGGGGCGACGATGTCTTTTGTCGTGTTGTCGATCTTCTTCATTGCAATTGGTTGGATCAACTTGCCAGAGGATGTGTTCAAGATCGCGGTTGCGTGGACGGTGCTGTCCGTGTTCGGCGCTGCTCTTGCCATTCTTCTAGGAGCGCTCAATGAGAAAAGCGAGCTTGTCGATAAATTCTGGCATCCTATGTCCTATATCTTGTTTCCTCTTTCTGGAGCTGCATTCTCAGTAGATGTATTACCTCCGGGCGCCCAGGAAATTGCTCTTTGGATTCCCATGGTGAACGCAGTGGAAATGGTGCGTGAGGGTTATTTTGGGTCGCAGTATCGGGCACATTATGATTTCCCTTATTTGGTAATCATTACACTCATCGTGGCGCTTCTTGCGCTGATCTTTACGCGCATTGCCGCTCGGGACCTGAAGCAAGAATGATTTGTCTGGAAAATGTTGCTAAGGATTATGAAACGCGGCGCGGCCGGGTCAATATCCTGTCCGGCGTTAACCTTACAATCGCCCCTGGGGAAAAGATCGGCATTCTGGGCAGTAATGGAGCTGGGAAGTCGACGCTGATCAAATTGATTTCTGGCGCGGAAAGTCCGAGTAGCGGACGCATCAGCCGCAGCATGACGACGTCTTGGCCACTGGCTTTTTCTGGCGGTTTTCAGGGGGCCTTGACGGGGCTAGACAATCTACGCTTCATTTGCCGCATCTATGGCGTACCGACGGAAGACAAGATTGCACCTGTTGAAGAGTTTGCGGAGTTGGGGGCCTATCTGAGGGAGCCGGTCCGGACATATTCATCCGGCATGCGTGCGCGCCTCGCATTTGCTATTTCCATGGCGATCGAGTTTGATTGTTTTCTGATCGATGAGGTTGTGGCCGTTGGTGATTCTCGTTTTCGAGAGAAATGTGAAGAAGAGTTATTCAAAAAGCGGGGTGATCGAGCGATGATTATCGTATCTCACAACGCAACATATGTGAAAAAACATTGTGATCGGGCCGCAGTTCTTGATAAAGGAATTCTGCATCATTTCAATGACATAAATATCGCATATCAGTATTATAATAGTTTGATGAGAAGCGGGTCATAGTCTATCGTAGCTTGATAGCTATCTCATGACATGAGACTAGCTTGGCCGGCGGTTATCGAAGCCGGTTTGAATGTATGGTAATAAAAGTCGAGTGGCTAATCCCAACATCGGGTAATCTATTCCATTGTATTACGGGGCTAAACTCGCGTGTCCCAAAGTCGCAGTCGATGCCCGAGGTGCGGAGAAATATCTTCCAGGACCGTCTCTTTCGGTCCATCTTCCGCTTCGGAGAGCACGATCCTGCGGAAACTCCTGACCGCCTTGGATTGATACTCGGATGCGCTGAAGGAATAAGGCCTTCCACCTCGTTCAAGGAAAGCCAGCATACCGGCGCGCAATCCGGCCTCGCTGTTCTCGACCAGTTCCCCATATTCATCGCCCAGCACACCACGATTGCCATCGATATCTGTGGCGATGATTGGCTTGCCCAACACCATGGCCTCCAGAAGAACTACCGGTTGCCCTTCATGATTGGACGACAGCACGAAACAAGCGCTGGCCTTCATCGCGGGGAACGGATTCATGCGCAGTCCGGCGAGCTTCACACTCCTACCGATACCCAGCGCCTCGATGAGAAAGTTCAGGTCCTGCCGTAGCGGGCCATCGCCTAGGATGACGAGCCGAGCATCCGGATGCTGGTTTATTACCCCCGAAAACGCCCGGATTAGTTTGGCATGATCCTTTTCAGGCGACATTCTGCCTAGGCAAATAAAGGTTTTGTTGCCACCGAACCAGGGCATCAAATCCCCATCCAGCGGCGCTTTCGCCATGGAAACGATGCTGTTGATATCGATTGTGTTGTCGCAACTTGCGAATTTCTCTTCGCCGATGTCGAATTCTTGGCCCAGTTTCTTGCGGTTGACTTGGTTCAGAGCGCCCGAGACGGAAACCAAATGGTCATAGCGGTTATATGCTAGAAACAGCTTGTCCAGAAACGGCCACTTTAGATTCCGCTCCTCGATCATGTCACTGTGCATATAGATGGTCTTTTGCACACTAGCCGGCGCAGCGGCGGCAATGGCAGCAATCGCCGGGTTGTAGCCGTCAAAATTGACGAAAGCGTCGTGCTTCATGTTACCGAATATATGCCGATATTCACGCTGATGGGCGCGCCAGTAGATGTCCCTCATTTCCTGGGCTTCCAGCAAGGTCTGCTTCACGTTGAAGCGTCTGGTGATCCAGATTTCCTCCGGCGTCATCACCATGCGACCGAGTTGCGCGATGCGTTTGACAGTTTCTGGCATTGAGTTGAATTTCTGAATGCGTATGGGGTTGATCTTGATCTTGGCCGGCTCGCACAGGGTCGAAATCTGGATATTCTCATTCTCTAAGCTGCGTAGCAAATTGAGATATGACGCCGTGATGCCGTTGGCGCCAAATACCGAGGCATACATGATGATCGACTGGCGTGGATCGTCGTAGCGGTCGATGACGGAGGCTTCCGATCCAAAGAACAGGAAGTCCACCGCGCGCCGAGTCGCGTTGCCATCCTCGAACGGGCAGAACCGAGCAAGCGCCTGCTGGTACGCAGGATCATCTTCTACGGACCGACCCAGCCCTTGTGTGATCGCTTCACGGACGTCCTCCACAGTGGCGCACAGGGTTCCGGGCAGATCAGCCATGTCGAGATAGAAGCCGCGAGCCGCCGAATATTCTTCCAAGTCGTACGTATAGTATATAATCGGCCGACGGGCAGGGAGGAAGTCGAAGAAGATGCTGGAATAATCTGTTATGAGAAGATCGACTACCGAAAGCAAATCACAGCTATCGATCCGATGCGGGGCAATGGCAACGGGAATGCCCAAGCCAGCCAAGGCCGATTCCATGAAATAATGTCCACGAAAGATGAGCTGATAGTCTTCGCTAATCATTGCAGACACATCAGCAATGACCTGGTCGAGATCGACCTCTTGGCTTCCCATTCTTCCACGCCATGTCGGTGCATAGAGCACGATCGGCTTGTCGCGCGTCAGGCCTAAATTATCCAGCAATCGCTGCTTGCGCGCGTCATCGGTGTTGATCACATGATCTATGCGAGGATAGCCAGTTTCGGCAAATTTTCCCGCATATATCCCCTCCGCGTCGTGACGTTTCATCAGAACGTCGCTGGTGTGCCGGTTGGGGCTCAACATATGCGTGGCATGTAGGAAGTTCCGAGTTATGTTGCCATATGCGACAAACTCGTTCTTCACGTCTTTACCCATGCTCTTCAGCGGCGTTCCATGCCAAGTGTTCAGGTATTTCTGTCCATCGCGACGGATGAACCAGTAAGGAAAGGTAGAGTTGTTGATCAGATATTCGACTGTGGCAAGATAACGGCGATACGCATCGCAGTCACGCGGGATGAAGATGACGTTTTCCCGATCTGCATATTCATCGGGGATTTTCGTTCCCTCATTAATTACCCAGACGTGCCGCCAGCCGGCAAATTCCGGCTGGTCCACGACATAGCGGAACATGGCATAGGGATTGCATCCGATGGATGCGCCGTGAAAACTTTCATACAGGATCGTATTCTTGCGGATGGGTAGCGTTTCCAGATACTCGCAATACTCCATCAGAGCTTTCGTTTTTTTGTTGGCTTCATATTTAGGGAAATCAACGCCGTAAGGCCGCTTCAATACCCGTGAATTGCGGAAAGTTTCACAGGCTTCTTCATATCGGCCCAATCGAGTCAGCAATCGGCCCAGATCATGATACCATGCCGGTTCGTGATCGGCACTCAGATCCAGCGCCAGTCGGTAGGCTCGCACCGCGGCCTCTCCATCGCCGCGCGCTTCCATCATCCTTGCTCGCAGATGCACATGACCGCTCTGCCGGCGGATCGTTGCCCGTCCTTCTTGGGAGATCGTTTCCAGATAGCCGTCGATGGTATCCGCTATACCCCCCGCCAACCCGCCGGTGTTCTCGGCCGAAGGTGCGGAATGATCCTGCAACTCGGGAAACCACGCCGAATAGGCGGCGGTGCCGGTGGCTTTAAAGGTGTCCCAGCAGGCCTTGCTGGTCAACAGATAGGCGCAGCAAGCCTCAGCATAAGCTCCTGCTTTATCGAGCACATAGCCGCAACGATAATACCAATAGGCGCGATGCTGTTTGTCCATATCGGCGGCTGTGCGATAAGCGCCTGCCGCCTCCCGCCATTTCTCCTGCCGCTCCAGCACGAAGCCCAGCCGATAGTGCCAGTAAGGAGATGAAAACTGGAGCGACAATGCCACAGAATAAGCATGTTGTGCCTTGACCCAATCATAACAACGATCATGTGCAAAACCCAGCTTGAACCATAAATCAGCATCGGCTGGTTGCTGCGTTATGATGGCCTCATATGCCGAGACCGCATCTTTCCACAGGCCACGACTTTGGTGGAATATTCCGATGCCGAAACGGGCCGAGTCGAGCTTCTCGTCCAACTGCCTGGCTCTGTCGTAAGCGGCTTTGGCCAATGCGGTCTGACCAGACTGTTCAAGCGCATAGCCGTGACGGTAGTGCCAATCGGCAGCTTCGCCGTTGAGGGCGACGGCTTTCGCAAATGCTGTTGCAGCTTCCGCGTTACGTCCCATCTTTTCCCGCGTATCACCCAGGCGAAACAGCAGGTCTGCGTTCCCCGGCGCCTGGTCTGTAGCTTCCGCCAACACATCGACGACCTGCCAGATTCGTCCTTGCCTCTCGACCGCGTCCGCGAGGGCGAGGCGGTAATCGAGGACGTCCGGTCGCTTCAGTATGAGGGCATGGAACGCTTCTTCGGCGGTAGCCCACAACTGATTATCGACCGCATATCTGCCGATGGCGCACAATGCGCCTTCAGTAGACCGGTTCCCGGCCAGCAGCGCATGACAGGCGTCCACAAACAGCGGGACTTCTTCCGCGGTGAGGGGTTTGAAGGCACGCACGTCTACTGCTGCCGAGCTAGCCATATATTGCTCACAGTGGCGCTTCATGGGATTTTCCACGCCGGATGAATCCCGGTTCTCCATCACCCAGTGCCAGACGAAATCATAGCTCCCGCGTGACGGGCTTCTCAGTTCAGCCCAGCCATGCTGTGCGAAGTGAAAGAGCGGATTAAGCCCTGCAGCCGCGACATCAGGGTTGTTGGCGAGATAGAAGTCAGTGTCGAACCACGGGTTCGGCGCAAAACCATCTCTAGCGCCTTGTTCAATATAATGAGTAAGCGAGTCCATGCCTTTCGGCAATCGGTACCGATATTTATCCTGATAGAAGCTGGGGACGAATAAGCCCGATTGATGGATTGCATGGCGGATGGCCGCTGTACGCGGATGGGAATTGGAGCCGCCGGCTATTCTCTTGAACGCACGACCGACTGAAGAAACTGCGCTGTATTTCATGGTTCCCCGAAATTGTGTAAGCTTGAGTATATTCGATTGCAATTGTGCGCATCTCTAGGAGCGGACCGACACCAAAGCCCACTCTACGTTGTGCGCGTATACTAGATAGGGCCCATAGTGCAAAGTCGGGCAGAGCCGAGGTCACCCGCCTTTGCTGCGATCGATGGGCGATCAAACTTTCCGTTCCCAATTAAGCGCTGTGCCGAAAACGAATGCCGGGATGCGTTTGTCCCCTATCAATTGCCTCCATACAGGAGTATGTTCCGGAATTTGCAGGCGGTGCGCAAATCGAGGTCTTAGCGATCGCCTTTTGTTGGCGGATCCGGGGAGGCGCACTTTAACCATTCATGCTCAGAACCTTTTCTTTGAGCAGGCTGGTGGACACTCCGGGTGTCCTAGGAAGATAGATTACCTTGCAATGAGGCTTTAGGAAGTCGAAATGTCCTTCCCAATCATCCCCAATAACGAATATGTTAACGTCATATTTGACAATATCAGAGATTTTTTGATCCCAGTTTTCCTCCTTGAAAACGAAATCGACGAATATGAGCGATTCTAGAACACATTTTCGATCCTCGAAAGGGAGGACAGATTTCTTATTCTTTACGATATTGAACTCATCAGTTGAGAGGCCAACATAGAGCTTATTCCCAAGATTCTTGGCCCTTTTAAGAAGGTTGATATGGCCCCGATGCAGCACGTCGAACGTGCCGTATGTGATGACATTGATCATTCGATACTCCATCCGAGAAGCTGCTTAACCTTGGTGACGACGCGATTTGAATTCTCATCGTCGGAGAATTCAAAAAAGAGCCGCTTTTTCCATGCATAATTCGGGTCGCCATTCAGAAAATCTCGCGAAGCCGCTCGGTCTAATGCGTCGATAACGTTCTCAAAATTTTGACAAATGTCTCCCGGGAAAGAGAAGTCGAGATCATAGAACGTCCCACGCTCATCGTTCTCGTAGCTATCTAGATCGTAAGCGAGACTGATTTCATGCTTTCCCGTTAGCATATAATCGATAAAGCAACTTGAATAATCCGTTATAAGGCATGAGGAGACGCGATAGAGAATCTCGATATTAGAACATCTTAATGATGATATATCGATGATATTATCGCCTTGTATCTGCTGAGAGTAGGCTTTGTGGCGATCCGCCATATGCTCGCGGATACCAAGCGCCGCGTTGTTATCGATGAGCCATTTTTGGAGACGATTTTTTTCGTTATCTGTGAGAGTATAGCCGGTATTATTCTCGCCATTTCGAAAAGTCGGGCAGAACAAGATTAAGTGTCTGCCGTTTAAAATATTTTGGATATGGCGCTGTTCTTCCTGGAGATCGGTGGGCAAACAGTCGAACTCGCGTGTGATGAAATCATGGCGGGGAAGCCCCGTCATCCAGATGTCGTTGTAGCTCTGCGGATAAAATCCAGCCGCCATCGCCATGGTATCGATTTTTGAAGAGCTGATCGTGGCAGTCAGCTTCTCGTGCTCACGAACAAGGAGGCCTCTTGTCTGAGCCGTGTCTCTGGACGCGTATCCGATCCTCTTTAAGGGAATGCCGTGCCAAAGATTGATAAAATAATGATGTTCGCCCGAAATCGGATAGATCACATTGGAAGTAGGAGTGTGCTTGATGAAGATTACCCTTGATCTAAGCAACGCCTGCTGACCTTCCGGGCTCTTCAGCGGATATATCTCAACGTTCTCGCCATCCAGAGCGACGTGCCTGCTGCGTGTTAATATGATCTTTTTAATGCCGGGGTCGTACCGGACAGTTTCAAAGACGGCGCGTTCATTACTAGCGAAGCTGTGGTCGTAGGCACAAACCGGGAAGGCCCACCAATTATCATGCTTAGGCGTGACGGCATCCAACTCTGCCATTTCTGTGTCGCTCAGCAGCGGCGGGTAAATGGGATTGAATGACGCGTCCCGCCGCACGCTAAAGTTCATATGCAGCTTTTCACTATCGGAAGTACGCAGCACATTTTTTTCAATTGTATTAATGTTTGCATCTGGTGCGGAGCAGGCGATCTTTTCTTTCCATAATTCCAGGTTTTCTACATAATAATGGTTCTCGGAAAAGATCAATCTTTTTAAGATTGGGAATCCATTTTTTATTAAATCAAACGCTATCTCCGAATAAATTGGATGAATAGGGTAAAGGTAATCTAAAAATGTCTGAAATTTGTACCCTCTCCACTTTAATATACGGAAAATTCCAATTTCATATTTAAGAATAATTTGTAATTTTGTTTCCTGTTTAGATATATTATTGATATAATCCTGAAAGTAAAAATCATTAGTAATATTTTTACGATAAACTGTAAAATATGATCCAATAAAAAAATTATAAATATAATCTTTTTCGAAGTCTTCCAAATAGTTATTTTTGATGATCTCCATAGGAATAGCGACGGGATAGCGGTTGCGCTCCTTCAGGCGCGTATCGTGAAGGCCTTTGGTGGCCTGCAGGCCCCACCAATCAGTGGTAAGCGCGTCCATTTTCTGGAAGACATGATCCAGCGTCCTGACGAGGTAGCCGCTGTCATTCGCGAAAATGAGTTCGTCATAATCGCCGATCGTCTGCCACCCCACGAGATCACGAGCGAGGCGGGCGTAAGAGCCGAAGTCATATTCGCCATGGCGGAAATGCCAAGCCTGCTTGACGATGCCGTGCAGCTTGTCGATCTCTCCGGGCTGCATTCGGCAGTCGGCAAGATAGAATATATCCGCGAATTTGGACAACTCACGCAGATAATCAATCACGTAATCGTCGACGATGCCGTGAGGGTCGTAGCCGGCAAAGAGACATATTCTGCTTATTTTCTGGTCATTGCTATAGCTCACGCCCTTGTCATGGCGGACGGCGGGGCGATCCAGTCTGGTTTTGAAACCGGCCTCCCGTCCCGCAATGGCGTAGTGTAGAAGGGGGTCGATCAGTTCATATTTCGGGTTGAGATATTCGCACCAATACCACCATGGATCGAAATTAGGATTGGGCTTGAGGAGATCCTTCCAGCCCACCGTGCAATAATGTTCCAGCGGATCAATACCAGAATCGATTAGTCCCGGATTGTTCTCCAGATAATAATCCCGGTCGAAGAGAGGGTGGATTGCGGACATGTGCAGCGTCAATGCGGACCCGTCCACTGGCAAAATGGGGTCGGGGTCCAGACTGGCGGTCCTGTTTGAAATGACCTTTTTCACGCATGAATGAATGTCCGATCCCCCCTGCGGAACATCATTGGCTCCGTGGCGCAGTAGAATATATCGACATATGGCGCCTACGTGATCGACACCATTCTCAGGCCTGAAGGGGATGGACTTGCTTTTCGGGTTGAGGCGGCGTCCCTCTTTGCGCCCGTGGCGGATATAGTGAAGCAGGGGATTGATGCCGGCTTCCGCAACATCGCGGTGGAGCGCGAGATAGGATGTCGTCGAGAACCATGGCGAGGGGTCGCGCCCTTCCTGCCATCCATCTAGTAGATAATGGACGAGTGGATCGACATGCTGGCTGGCGACGTCGGGATAGGCCGCATTGTAGAATGCCGAATCTATATAAGGCCGCAGTTGCCTGTACTTGAAGGCGACCTTTAAGTGATTCAATTTTCTGGCAACGGGCACGATATATCCAGAGAAGGTTCGGCAGAAATGCGGATATTCGATATAAGATATGGATTCCGGCCGCAATCGATATGACTCTTTTATGACGGAAATCGGCGCCCGGATGGCGTGGAGATGAGGCATCGGGTCGCGCATCACTTCTATTTGGGGCTGAAGGAGAGGACTGTTAGCCGTTGGCGGAAGCGAGCGAGGGCATCCTTGCGCGAGCCTGGTAGGTTTAGCGCAAAAATGGCGTATAGGGTGCCTGCACCGTCGCCGGTTCACCCTAAATTTAGGCGATAGGTCTGGCATCCCGATCTGGATCTTTGATGGAAAGCCAATGTTAAGAACGGCAGTTTTTACAATAGTTTCAAAAAACTACTTGGCCTATGCCCGGACATTGATCGGCTCCTTGGAGAAAAGAAATCCTTCCTTCGAGCGGTTTATTTGCCTCGTCGACAATCAAACAGAGGATGCGGGAACGACGGATTGCGCTGAGATTGTAACAGCATCGAATGTTGGGATACCCAATTTTCATGACATGGCCTTCCGCTACGATGTCATGGAACTGAACACGGCCGTCAAACCGTTCATGTTCCGCTGGCTGCTGGAAAACCAGGGCTTCGATCGGGCGATCTATCTCGATCCCGATATCTTCGTCTATCGCCCCTTGGCTGAGGTCGAGGCTCTGCTTGACGCAGGAGCCTCCGGGGTTCTGACACCGCATATCATGCGGCCGCTGGAGGACGGCGGCAAGCCGGACGATCACGATATCCTTCAGTCTGGCGTTTACAATCTTGGTTTTGCCGCGATGACGCGGCAACCGGAGGCGCTGGCTTTTCTTGCCTGGTGGGGACGGCGGTTGCAGTTCCAGTGCTATTCGGATGTGGGGAACAATCTGTTCACCGATCAGCGCTGGTGTGATTTCGCGCCCAGCTTCATGCCGAACCTCGCGCTCCTTCGTCATCCTGGATATAACGTCGCCTACTGGAACTTGGCGCATCGAAAGATCGAGGTCGGGCCGAACGGCGAGATGACCGTAAATGGCGAGCCACTCGTTTTTTTCCATTTTAGCGGCTTGCGTTTCGAGGAGCCAAAGCTGGTATCCAAGCATCAGCAACGGCTCGGATGGGCCAATCTGGGTGATGCCCAAGTGCTATTCTCCAACTACCGGCAAGCGTTGGTGGACAATGGTTGGGCCGCAAGCCGCAAGCATTCCTATGCCTATGACGAAGTGGACGGTATTCGCCTCTCCGGACCGATCCGCGGGCTCTATCGCAAGCGTTATCCGCAGCATGCGCCGAAAGAGAACCGTCTGGATGGCGCCTTCATTGTCCGCATGTGTAATCAGCGCGTGGACGTACCCGCCGCACGCGGCCGGGTTATCGTTACGGAACTGATGAAACATGTCCATGGAAGCCGTCCGGATTTACAGGCCGCTTTCAACCTGGAGACGCGGGAAGGTGTCTTGGCTTTTGCGCGCTGGTTTGAAGCAACACCTTGTCGAGAATATGGCTTGGATCCGCGCTTTACACGGCAGGGGTTGATTGGTTCCTCGCACGTGGAGCCGTTGCCGGACGCAGCGCGCGATCCAATTCCCAATGCGGGGCGCAGTCTCCGCTACCGCCTGTGGCGAAAAGCCCGTAAACGTCTGCTCGGCTTGGGTGCCAGATAGTGCCATCCGAAATGCTCTCTACGAGAAGATACGGGAAATACGGGCCGATATGCCGATAGATCAACTTCATGCTCCGGTGGATCTGCCCCCGACGAGCAAGGGGGAGGCGATTAGCAACCTCATGCACCTGATCTGGCGCGCCCGGCCCGATCTGCAAGCGACGTTCGATCTGCAAGATGCGAGGGACCGAGAACGGTTCATACGTTGGTATCGCGATACGGCGCCTCGGGAATTTCGCATGCCGGCCTTGATCCCGGTGAACGGACAGATTCCTGCTACGCCCACCAATCTGCTCTACGGTATGAAGGCGATGGCGGAGCGGGTATCGCGCTTTGGCCAATGGCTTCCCTTGCCGGTCCGCCGAAGGCTCCTGCGCGGGTGGACGCGCGCCGGCATCGCGCTATCCGCCTGGGGTGTGGGACGCCGCGAGGAGATTGCGTCGCAGCAGTTGCAACCGGGTGTCAACCTTGTTGGCTACGCTAACGGATTGCTCAGCTTGGGCGAGCATATGCGGATGACGGCCGTCGCCTTCGGAACGACGAGCTGCGAGGTCGCGTTCGTAGATTATCGCAATGGCGCCCGCGATCGTCAGCAGGCGGCTGTCGAGCGCGTCCCCTTAGCCGAGAGCAATCGATTTTCGGTCAATCTTTTTCACATCAACGCTGATCAGATGATCAATGCTTATTGTCACTTCGGGCACGGCTTCTTCGAACAGCGCTACAATATCGGCTTTTGGGCTTGGGAGCTGGAGGTTTTTCCGGTCGGCTGGGTGCCTGCCATTGATTTTCTGGACGAGATCTGGGCACCGTCACGCTTCGTGCAGCAAGCCTTGACGCGCACGACCGACAGGCCGGTGACGTTGATGCCGCAGTGTGTGGAACTACCGCCATTCGAGCGGCGAAACCGCGCCTATTTCGGGCTGCCCGATACCGCTTGCCTGTTTATTTTCGTGTTCGACTTCCTCTCCTATATCGACAGGAAGAACCCCATCGCGGCGGTGCGCGCATTCAAGGCAGCGTTCCCCAAAGGGGAAGAGAAGGCCGGCCTCGTGATGAAGGTGATGAACGCCGACGTGCGCGATCCGCGCTGGTGCGCCATGCTGAGCGAAATTGCCGGAGACAGCCGGATCGTTATTATCAACGAGGCAATGAGTCGCGCCGAGTCCCTGGCGTTGCTGGACTGCTGCGACTGTTTTGTATCGCTGCATCGGTCCGAGGGGTTTGGGCGCGGACCGGCGGAGGCTATGGCGCTCGGCAAGCCGGTTATCGTGACGAATTATTCGGGCAATACCGATTTCACCCTGCCGGACAACAGCTTTCTCGTGAATTACAAGCTGGTGCCGGTGCAGCCGGGCCAATATGTCTTTGGGGAGGGGCAGGTCTGGGCGGAGCCGGATGTCGACCATGCGGCGCGGCATATGCGAACTGTCCACGAAGATCGGGCCGAGGCTGAACGGATCGCGCGGCGAGGCCAGGCGCACGTTCGAGCGGCGCTATCGGCTCGTGAAGTGGGGTCGCTGATGACCCGGCGTCTCAGCGAATTGGGCCTGATTTGAGTTTGGCGAGCGAGGCCGTTGAACGGTGTCTGCTGCGTTATGCCGGGAGAAGATTGTTCTGCTCGACCTTTCCAATGTAACCCTCTGCGCCGTGAGTGGGACGTTGTTGCCGCAGACCGTGGCCGCGATGGAACGAGCGCAGGCCGGCATCGCGTTTGGGGCCGGGCTGTTCATGACGGACCGGCCTGGTGAAGTGGCGCCTCCCGAGGGCGTGGAGGTTGCGGAGGTGCCGTCTCTACGCTCCCGTGAGGATTATTCACTCGCGGTTCAGACGCAGCTTGCTTTGCGTGTCCGCACGGATTTCGCCATGGTGATCCAGTGGGACGGTTATCCGGTCCGCCCGGAAAATTGGACGGATGCCTTTCTCGACTATGACTATGTCGGTGCGCCTTGGCCGCAGTTTCCGAGTGCGATAGCGGTCGGCAACGGTGGCTTTTCGTTGCGTTCTCGGCGGTTATTGGAGGCGTGCCTGGATCCCAGCTTCCGCCCGGGACATCCTGAGGATGTGGTCATATGCCATACCAACCGTGCGCTGCTCGAGGATGTTTATGACATACGTTTTGCGCCGGTTGAGTTAGCGCGGCGCTTCTCTTGCGAGCGGATGGGAGAGGCGACGGAATCTTTCGGTTTCCACGGCTTGTTCAATATGCCGCGCGAGATGGGGGTCGAGGCGTTTCTGGCTTTTTTCGCAACATTAGATCGTCAATATGCTGGTGTCCGCGAACTGTGCGATCTGCGCGACGTACTGCTGTGCGCCGATGAGCCGGCTGCACGCGAGGAAGCGGGGCGGTTGCTTGCATATCTCGTTCGCTATCGCTGGCGCGATCCCGCATTCTGGCGTTATGTGCGGCGTAAGCTAGTAGGTGGCTCGTCGGTGATGCCCTTCGCTTGAGCGTGGCATGAAGCGTTTGTCATATTTGTTGGATGACATCGTTGGAAGCGAGCGATAGACCCGGCGCGGGATACGGCTGTGGCCCTTGGATTTCGTCCATGTATATGCCAGCTCCGCTTATAAATTCATCTGTAGAGTGATTGATGACCGCACGTCGAAGCAGCACTAAGTTGATCGGCCCGCGACGGGCGATGGTCTGGATGATTGGAGCCGGGCTGGGAGCCCTGATATTGTCGGGTTGTTCCAATCTGCCGCGCGGCGGGCCCAAATCCAGCGAGATCTCTCGTTTTGGAGCTGAAGGAGGTGCGGTAGAAAACGCGCCGGTGCAGATGCTCGATGTCAACGGAAACGTGACTCGTCGTTTGCAGGAAGTGATGGCACCACAATCCTTCGCCGAACTGCTCGGCGATGCGGCGCCTTATGGCTCTGTTGTCGGGCGGGGTGATGTGCTCGACGTCGGAGTATGGGAAGCGCCGCCCGCTGTTCTGTTCGGTAGCTATGGCGTGGCCTCTCCGGGGCCGGAGGGGGTGACTGCCGTCTCAGCCGGTGCTAATACCGGCCTCCCCCAGCAGATCGTTAATCAGGATGGCACGA
>Ga0180216_1002310_pt1 | contig 16083 bp, 20 predicted proteins | sample eDN3rd37CBELigMG_FD_128879 | JGI IMG/M metagenome (GOLD analysis project Ga0180216, IMG submission 128879) | Enriched Miracle-Growth compost microbial communities from Emeryville, California, USA - eDNA 3rd pass 37_C BE-Lig MG (version 2)... ... | reverse complement strand
GCGGGTTCTCTACCTCTGCCACCCCTTTTTCCCCCCCCTTCCTGACCCCCCAAAACACCCCAAATGGTCCCCCCCGGCCCCCGGGGGGGGGGGGGGTCAACATACCGCACATCTCCTGGGTTGACTTTGCGGGTCAGCGACTCGCGCGACAGTCCAGGGCAAGGCGGGCTGCCAGGACGCTCACCTTGGTGTGGATGTCCATGACGGTCTTGCGCGCCGCCTCCACATAGTCGGAACAGGGCTCCTCCAGGTAGTGGATGTCTGCAAACGCCGGCCCCTCGGCGGAAGCGGAGCGGCATCGTCGTTAGCGTGGCTCTACCGCCAAGGCTGCTTTTCAGGGCCTCGCCCTGCCGAGAAACGAACCCACTGGAAACGTGCGGCCTTCCACGGAGAGCAGGGCCACCGTCAGGGGCGGCTCGTCCGCCGAGCCGGCGCCCGACCGGAAGTACTCGGCGAACGCCTCGGCGTCCATCGTGGCGGACGACACCACGAGCTTAAGGTCCGGCCGCCTCCGCAGCACCCTGCACAGGCACGGGCACAGCGCGCAGGCGGCGTGTGTTCAACGACGGGCCATGCTTGCCATGCGCGCAACAGGCGCATCGGTCAGTACTTTTTCAGCAGGCCGATCAAGAGGTCCGTCGACAGCGAGCGCTCGTGGGCCTCGTCCAGCATGACGACCGAGTACGACAGCAGGAGAGGGTCCAGCATCATCTCGCGGATGAGCATGCCGTCCGTCATGTACTTGATACGCGTCGTCCCGGGCGTCCACATGTCGTCAAACCGAATGGCATAGCCAACCTTCCAGCCACGCGAAAAGCCAAGGCGATGGCGCGTGTTTCAGCCGCACGGGCCGGGCCAGGTTAAGGCGGTCGAGGCGCCGCCGCACCTCGCGGCCGAGCTTCACGGCCATCTCGTCGGCGACACGCGCGGCCACCGACGTGGCGGCCACGCGGCGGGGCTGCGTGCAGGCCACCATTTTGCCGTCCAGGGTCCAGCCGGCCTCGTCGAGGTACTGGGGAATCTCTGTGGCCGTGACGGGCCGCGAGTGAAGCAGCGGGGCTTTGGCGGCGTGAGTCCCGCGCATTGCAGCGCTTACAGCCGCTAGCGGCTTTCGGTAAAAGGTCCGTACGGGTCGTCTTGCCGCTGCCCGTCTGACCAACAATGATCACGACCGCGTTGTTGTCGATGGCGTACAGTATTTGCCGGCCTGCCAGCGGGAGCGGTCGCGGCAAGCGAGCAACTGGCCGTCAGCTAACAAAGCGCTGACGCGTTCGGCGGGCGGCGACCGTACGAAGCTGGAAGATGGGCAGCTGCTCCCGCTGCTGCGAAAGCGACAGCGAACCGTGCGGGTTGTAGGCTACCACCTGTACGTCGTCGGCCGACGTCCGGTCCACGTCGCTGCCTGGAGGGCGCTACCCAAGCGTCGTTGCGCGAGCGCTCCCGCCGTCAGCCGCCCAAACCAAACGCACCGGCGGACCGCCCCATGCACTGCCCTGCCCCATGGCCGTACCGGGGGCGACAGTGCCCGGTTTCCAGAACGCCATCGCGGCCGCAGGCCCGCCCGCCGTCCCGGCAGCCGCCGCGGTCTTTCGCCGCCGCAGCGCACTGGATGACGTCATAGACTTTATGACGTCACTCGGAGGGTACGCGCCACGAGCAAAAGGCACCTCCGCTTGGCCGAAACCGAGTGGGTTGCAAGACGGCACATCATTTATTAATTTTTGGCTTTAGGGGGGTAAATTTGGCGCGAAAAGTTGACCCGCGCAGGCGCTGCCGGCCGGTCCAGCTGCGGGCACGACGGCCGCCTGGCGTGCGGAAAGGAAGCCGCGGAGGTCCCCGTTGAAGCGCTGGGGGTGCAACACAAAACGACCGTCGGGGGGAAGGGAGGGGCGGGCGGGCGCATGCCCGCCATGGCGGCCGGGGCCGATGCGCCGACGGCCGTCGTGCCTTTGGCTGACCCGGCCGGGCCCGTGAGAAAGCGGGAAGGCCAGGCAGCTGACGGCCCCGACGGCCGAGAGCCGCTGGCGCCGCCTCTGTCGCCTCGGCCGGACCAGATGCGGTCCGCACCGGCGCAGGCGCCCCGGACGCCGAGCACTCCGACACAGCCCGCCGCTAGAACGAGCTCGCAAGACGCTGCAGGCCCACCGCCCCCCGGCCCGCCGGGCCTGGTGGACGACTTGGTGGCGCTCTTTCAGGCACTGAACGTCGCCGAACCAGCCAGCAACCACCCCGACATTGTCCGTGACGCGCTGCACGCCAAGCAGGCGGTCTTGCTGGAGCTGGACGCGCGCACACTGGCGCTCCTGCGGGACCACCCCAGGTGCGGTCGCTCACAGTGCCGGTACAAGCGAGCGTCGCCGGCGCTCATCCACCACGGTCTGGAGCGGGCCTGTGTGCTGCGTTGGACGAGCTCCGCAGGGTGAAGGAGGCCGCGCCCGATCTCCACGCCGCGCTGGCCGCCCGTTGCCAGCGGCCGCGCGACCGCCAGCACGCCGGCATGCCGCCGCTGCCTCAGGCGGACCACATTGATCCGTTCGACCAGGCGACCGGTAAGCCGCTCGCCCGTGTCGCCGGCTCGGCCGCGAAGGGTGGGGATGATGTGATCCCACCAGCGTGGCGGCGTCCGTGGTTGGCTGGACCGGTGGGCAGACTCCAGCACAGGCATGGGCCGGCCGCTGCGCGAGTTTCACAGCTTTCAACGCGCGCGCGATGCCTTCTTTGCCATCCTGCGCATGACCGAGGGCCGCGTGGAGCGGAGCGCGGCGCAGCGCAAGACGTTCACGGTCAAGGTGCACGAGCTCTTTGCCGACTTGCTCGACGAGAGCCTGGACACCTTCGCCGCGTTCTTTGTCAAGCAGCTGCTCAAAGGGTCCGCCATCGCGCGCACCCTCCCACGAGCGACGCTGGGCATTTGCTAACCGTGCTGGATAACCGGCGCACTCACGGGCCGACGGGGGGTCGCAGGGCGGATCCGCGGTTGACCGTCTTGGAGCTGGACCGGCAGCTGACCGCCTCGGAGCGCACGCGTTTGTCCAACCTGGAACGCCGCCTCACCGGCGGGCCCGCCGACGCAGACGCGGTGCGTGGGCCGCGCGCGAGCAAGGCAACCAGCGGAGTAAGGGCCGCGCCCCTCACCGACGTCTCCACCGTTGTACCGGAGTTGGCCGGGTGGGCCCTAGCCGAGCGCGGGCGGCCGCGGTGCCACCCGCGGGGGCGTCCGCGGGCCGGCTGCGGGCGCCGCCGCTAGCGCGCCGCCCGCCGGCGTCCACTTTGCAAGCGGGCGGGAAAGCTTCCTTGCCGACTTTATCGCCGCGGCCGACAGCGCTCGCTTTAACGCCGCGCTCCATACCGCCTTGCGCGACCGCATTCAAAGTACCTGGCTTTGCGGTGACCTTGCCGTCGCGCTCGCGCACATGCACTGACCTTGTACCTGCCGGCGGCGTGATGTGTGCGCGCGCGACCACAGCGTTGAGCGACTGGACCGCCGAGGTGGCCGACCTGTGGACCGACGGCATGGCCGTCGAGCGCATCCTACAGCTCAAGCTGTTGGCCAAGGTGTGCATCGTCGGCTTGGGGGCTAGCGTGACTACGAACGGTGCCAGCTCACTGCTGCAACCTTAGAACCGGTATATTCTTGACGTGCTAGTTTCTGGCGTTTGTGCACTTCGGCCCGTATTGGAGCGATGCCGCGGGCGCGGGCGAGGCGGGGCCTACGCGCCGCGCTCGCGCTACAACGGCCTCCCTGATCGAGTACGTGCAAGTGCACGGAACGTTCATGGGGCGGACGACGCTGATGACGCGGGGCTAACCGCAGCATGAGCTCCCTGTGTCCACCACGACCTCGCAGTCTACTGGAGGACGTGCGTGCGGAGCACTACATGCGCGTCGCCAGCGAGCTCGGCTACTCCGTGGCGGCGGTGATCTGGATTGCCGAGCTGTTTCGCGGCGCCCCCGCCCCCATGGTCGCCGCACTGTACGGGAGGCACGCGTTTCTGGTCACTGCCACCCTGCTGTTGGGAGACTTACCTGGCGAACCTTCCACGAGTTCGCTGGGCGGGCTACGCGCTCCCACCAGCGCCACGTCGCCATCGGCGCAGCCGCTGCTGACGGCTCTGCAGGCCGCACTGGAGCGCGCTCGGTCGCAGCTGGTGGCCGCCCCGGCGACGGCCGGAACCGCTGCGCCAGCCGGGCCAGCCGATCGGCGCAACACGCATGCACCGATGGCGGCCCGGACGGCCATGGTCCAGGTGGTCCTGCTGGAGGACGTGTTCCGCGCCCTCCGGCCAACAAACAGCGGCGATCACGCCACCGTCGGCAGCACGTCGGCGGCCGGCGCGCCGCCCACCGCTGGTCCGGTCCGGCACCCGCGCACGCTCCCTGCCATCGGTACCGTACTGTCCGTCAGTGTGTGCGCCTGGTATTGCCGCTACCTGCTGACGCGCTCGTGAAACGTGCGCCGCCCGTTGCCGTGCGTTCTAGATGCCGACGCCGACATCTTTGACGACAGCCTGCTCCCCCACCTCGTCCCGAGCCTCGTCCGGCTCGCGACCGCGCTGACCCCCACGCCGGCCGCGGCACCAGCGCCGCCGCAGCCCGCAGCCAGTCCTGGGCGTCCGGAGCAAGGTATCTGCGCGCTTTCCTGGATTGAATGAAGCAGGCGGTCGTCGACGGTCGCTCAAAAAAAGAGATCCGGCCACGGTCCCGCCTACTTTGGGTGCAACAGATGTGCGGCGCCGCGTGATGCGCCGTGTGCAACCGGCCCTCGCCGTCGAGCCGGCCGTGGCGTCGCCGCGGGACGAGCTCATGTCGTGGTTCATCCTCCAGTACCCGGCCCAGCGCGAGATCGTGGAGCTCGTCGTGCAGCGCGTGCTGGCCGGCGCGGTGGACGGCCTGCTGAGCCTCGCTGAGGTGCGGCGGCGACTCGGGTCGTGCTCGCAGTGCGGCGCCATGCCGGTGCATGGATTGACGCCCGTATGTCGACTTTTGCTGCTGCGTCTGCCTTTCCACCCAGGCCCAGGTGGTGCCGGCCATTCTGGCCACGGCATGGCCCGGGAGCGACGTACGACGGCCGGCGATGATGGCGGCTCGCGCGCAGGGCAGGCACTGATCCGGTGCGCGTTCACACGGTATCTGCGCGCTCAACTCAGGAGGAGCAGGCAACGGCGGCCACGGAGAAGGCCTTGGAGCAGGTCCAGCAGACGGCGGTGAACCTGGTCCTGTCGGAGTGTACTCCGCGCGTCCTACACGCCGTGCAGCTTTTGCTGCCGCCCTCGACGCCGGAGCTGGTGGTCACCAACACGCTCGCGTTTGCGCGGCAGTGCGTCAACCGCGACGCCGCCACGGCGGTGGCCAAGCGGCTGCGCGAGACCGGCAGTGCCTTGACAGGCCGCTTCGCAAAGGCGTTCACCGCGGCCGTGCCCCGTCAGCCACCGTCGGCCGCCGCCGATGCGGCGCCCCGCGGCACCGTTGACGCCACGGCGGCCGTCCGCACCGCGGCTGCCCGGCTGCGCAGCTGCCTGGGCCAACTGGGCGACAGCACAGCCGCGGCCGATGCCGCGCCAGAGAGCGGCGACACCGCGACGTTCCGCGTCTTCGTATGTGCCGCCGTCGAGGCCGCCCTGAGCTGGGTATCTCCCTGCGTGCGTGCAACTATGGGCGTCGGTCAAAACCTAGTGCTGACGGCGGGGATGACTGTAGGCCTCGTGAGACGCGACGACAGTTGGAGCGCCACCCTGGCTTAACCACCGGCAAGCTCCTCGTCGGCCCGCTCCTGATGTGTCTGAGCTGGCTCGCTGACTCGGAGCGCGTGGCGGCGGCGGCAGCGGCGGCCGAGCGCACCGCCCCACCGCTGACGGCGCGGCTCATGCGCGCTGTCCGGCCGCTCTTCCCGGCCGACGTGCCGTGCCCGCTCGACGCCTACCTGCGGGGCACACCGGCTCACCCGGCCGTGATCGACAGCGCCGTGGCACATTTGTTGGCCTCGCCCCGGCGCGCCTAGAGCCCCTGTACATATTGTGTACATGACCAAGAGCTGTACAGCACTGTACACTATCACACACCGCTCTCCGCGCGGCGGACCAGCCGCCGCCGTGGTGCTGCTGGCGGTGCCGCTGCGGCAGGGCCGTCGTTGAAGAGCCGGTCCGCCAAGGCGGCGCTGGTGGCGGGCCGCACGGCGCGGCCCCGGTCCGCGAGGCTGTCGTCGTCCGAGTCGTCGTCGCCGTCCAGCTTGTCGTCGCTGGCGCCGTCGTCGACGATGAAGCCGCTCAGGTCCGTCGAGTCGCTCTCCGCGTCGTCGGCCGCGCCAGGCTCGCTGCGCGACGTGCGGCGCCCGTGTGCGGGCGTCGTCGACGCGCTGGTGTCGGACCACACCACGTCGCCGGTGTCGGACCCTTCCTCTGCATGGGCCCGCGGACGGCCCGATGTCTGCGGCACTGGGGGTGGCCGGCGGCCGCGGTTCACCATGCTGCAGCACACGCAGACCGTTCGCGCCGCGTCGCAAGGGCCCGATTAGCACCGCCGACCCACCCGAACAGCCGGGTAAGCGCAAGACGTACGCGTAGATGCGGCCAGGCGACAGCGGCAGGCCCTGCGCAAGGCGCTGGAGCGTGGGCGACGGCGCCAGCAGGGATTGACGGTACAGGTGCGGGTCGTCTGCGGGCGTGGCGTCGTCGCCGTCCGTTACGAAACTGTTGGGACCCTCGCCGGCAACCGCACAGTGGCCGCATGAGCAGATGCACCTGCAACACGAACGCAGCCAAACGGGATGCCGCTGCGTACCTGCTGCTGGTGCCGTCGTCGTCGTCGTCGTCATCGTCATCGTCCAGCCCGTCGTCGTCGTCGTCGCCCTGGCCATCGTCGTCGCCCGACAGCTCCGCTTCCGCGTCCAAAAACATGGCCGCCGCGGCCGAGAGCTCGCGGCGCCGCCGCGGCCGCCGCTTGGCTGGCCGCGTCGGCGTCGCCGGCGGGCGCACCGGCAGCGCTGGGCGTGCGACGGTCGACTCCGGCGGGCCCGCTGCCGTGGTTGGTCCGGCTGGCGCCGGCGCCGTGACCGGCAGCGGCGGCGGCGGCAGCGGCGGCGGCCGACCTGGCAGCCACGGCGTGGGCGCAGCGCCCTCCAGCACGGCGCCCTGCGCACCGCCCGCAGGTCGAGCGCGCTTGAGCGACAACCGTCCCGGCGCATCCAGCCTGCTCCCGTGGGCCAGGAGGTCGGCCGCGGGGGACGGGAAGGCGCTGTTCGCCGCGTTCCTCTCTGGCGCGTTGGCGAGCGGGCCAGCCGGCCGCGGCAGCGACGGTGGCGGCGATGGAAACGCCGCGTCGGGCGCGCGCCCCTTAGCCGCCGCGGCAGGCACAAGCGCGACAGCGGCCGCCGCGGCCACCACCGCCGGCGACATCGGCAAGACCGGCATGGCCACCCGGCCAGGCGCCACCGATGCCGGCGGCGTTGGCGGCACCGTCATGGGCGATGGCGGGAGTCTATCCGCGGCATGCGGGGGCGCGCCGCTTCGGGCCGGCGCGGGCGCCGGTGCCAGGTCGTCCTCCGAGTCTGACGACAGCAACAGGTGCGTGTTTTGCACCGCTGGCCATGGCCCCACGCCATGACGAAAATTGCACGCGCACACCCGTCAACGACACGGAAACCGTTTCGCTCTGCAAGCCAGACCGACAAAGCCCACCTTGCTTCTCCAGCAAGTCGATGCTGTCCAGGAACCCGGGCATGTCCTCGAAGGTGTCCTCGTCCACGTCCACCAGCGCCGGCGCTGGCGCGCTCGTGCGCGCAGGCCCGGGGGTGACCAACGCGGGCGCGGGCGCCGTTGCTGGCCGCTGCCGCGGCAGCTGCGGCGCGGGCGGTGCAGTCGCCACGGCGGGTGGTCGCGGTGGCGGCGGCGCAGGTGTCATCATCAGCGAATCGGGCACCTGCAGAATCATCAGGTCGTCGTCGTCCATGGCGTCGAGCGGATCGCCGACGACGGGAATGCCCGCCGCCGGCGGGACGACGGGCACAGCCGGTCCGAGAGCCGCAGGGCGCCCGCTCGGCGGCGCGGCGACCGGGACGTGTGCGTCCCCCATGCTGGCCGCCAGCGCATCGTCGTCGTCAAAGAACATGGCCGCCGCGTCCAGCAAGTCGTCGTCGTCCAGCGCGACGGGCGACCGCGCGCTCGGGCCGGGCTTGGCCAGCACGCCCTTAGAGTCTACGGTTGCCTCTCCATCGGCGGCGGCCAGCGCCCCGTCGTCCCAGCGCTCCGACGCGAGCCGCTCGAGCACGTCCGCGTCGGATAGTGTGCACTGCTGCATCCACCATGCCAGCGGGTCTGGCCACGCAGGCGCGACCGGCGCGGTGAACAGCGCCAGCAGCGTGTCCAGCACAGCGGGCCCGTCGTCCGTCGCGCGGGCCACGCCGATGCCGCCGCCGCCGCCACCGCCGTCGTCGTCGTCCGGCGGCGCCGGCGGCGCGGCTGCCGGCTCGCGGAGGGTGGGGCTCGCTGGGCGGGCGGAGCCATCGTTTTTGCCGGGCGCCTGAGGCGAAACCTTTAACTGCGAAGCGGCGAGGTGCGTCAGCCCACCCAGGTCGGCGCGCGGCGTGTCACAAACAGACGCGCGCGCTTACGTTAAAGGACGGCGGCGGCGCTGCCGAGGCCACCAGCTGCAAGTCCGCCCACGCCGTGGGGTCCAGTTCGCCCGCGGCATGCATGCTGCGCACGCGGATGTCCCAGGCCGCGGCATCGGCCTCGGTGGTAACGCGCATGGTGCGCAGGAGCTCCAAGTAGCCCCGGCAGCGCTCTGAATGCGCGACGGTCGCGTAAGGCGACGGCATCGCGTCGCCAAACGGCACGTCGGGCCGCGACGCGCTCACGAACGCGGACACCGCGCCGGTGCTATCGGCCGGCATGCCGGTGGTCGCCCAAGTGCGCAGCTGCGCCTCCTGCGCGTCGTCCAACTGGAACAGGCCGGCCCACTCGCGCAGCCCCTGGCTGGACAGGAACGGCCCGTCGAACCTGGCCCAGCGAATGCAACTATGGCGGGGAGCGTGTCGACACTAAGACGCGGACGTCGAACCAAACGATGGCCAACGGCCCCAGCCCCGCAACCACGCCGCACCCGTCAGGCGCGCGCCGCGCTTGCCGCGGCTTGGCGCCGGAGCGTCCGGCGTCGTCGTCGCCGCCATGTGTCGCGCCCGGCGGAGGTTCCAGCACCAGGTTGACCTGCCGCCCCGATCCGCAGGCGCCACGGCTCCTCCCCCCAGCCCGCTTAAATAGACGAGTGCGGGCGGGCGCCGTCGCGTCGCCGCCGTGGCGCCGCACCTTGAGCAGCTCGGGCTTGAACTGGTCCGGCACCATGCGCGGGTTGTGCGGGTAGAACACAAAGTTCTTCGCTGCGGTCACCTTCTGCACGGACTTGACGACGCCTTGGCTGCGCTTGAACAGCGCCTCCTCCTTGCCTTGGGTCATCAGCATGATGATGCGGCCCTGGCGGGAGGCCACGCACCAGCAGCGGCGGACACGGGTGGCGACATCAGCCGTGCCGTGCGTGCTGCCGCCGGCGGCGCAGGCAGCCGACGCCGTACCCGGCGGGCTCGGCCGGTGCGGCCCATGCGCTGGAGCATGCGCGTGGGCGACGACTGCGAGTCAAAGCATACGATCAGGTCGACCTCGCCAATGTCCAGGCCCTCCTCGCCAATGGACGTGCACACAAGCGTGTTGTAGCCGCCCTTGCGGAACTCGGCCACGACGCGCAGCTGCTCCTGCTGGGTCAAGCCCTTGCCGCTTCGCCGGCCCTGCGAGCGGCGGGCGTGCAGCATGCCACGTCGGGGGGGAAGGGGGGGCGGTGACCACCGGTGAGCGGCCGCCGTCCATGTGCGTGCCCAGGGGCCCCGTCGCCGCGTTCGACCGAACCTGGCCGATAAACCCCATGGGCTTGATCACGGACGAGGCGCGCCGCATGTGCGCCACAATCTCGTCGACCGAATCGCGAAAGTGCGAAAAAACCATCACCCGCGTCGTCTGCGGGCTCTCGTGGGTGAGGAAGTGCTCCTCGATCACCTGCACCAGCTTGACGATCTTGGGGTGGCCGACAAAGTCCGGCGAGGCGATCTGCCACGTCCACCCCCCGGCGCACTCGCCATGCAACGAATCCCCGTGAGCAACGCGCCGGTACACCTCACCAAACTGCGCCGCTTCGGCCACACGCACCCGCTGCTCCAGCTCGCGCATCAGCGTCTGGAACTCGGGCCGGTGCAGCAGCTCCTGCTTGGCGCGGCTGTTGCGCATCTCCGTCTCGTCGTCGCGCAGCGCCTTGAGGTGCGCGTAGAACGGGCCGAGGCCGTGGTAGTGCAGCATCATGTACGCGTGCGAAAGCGAGTGGAGCATGGCCAGGTCGTTGAAGATGGCGCCGACGTCGACAAACTGCTTCCGCGCGTCCGGCCACGCCGCAAAGTACTCGCGCTGCCGCACGACCAGGAACGGGCTGATCTTGTCCGGGTCGTTCGCTTGCAGCACGCCAGCGCGCTGCAGCCGCTGCATACACGGCACCATCAGCTGCTTGAACTGGTCGCGCACTGACGACAGGTCGTCACCCATGGGCACCACCAGCTTCTCCATCTGGCGCGCGCGCCCGGCGGAGCAGCAGACGCATGGAGCGGCTGAGCCGCGCGACCCCCCGGCGAATGGCTCAGCAGAGGGCGGCAGCGCACCTGCCGGCCGTGGATGTACGGTCGCACGTCGAGGGCGTCCTCGGTGCGCACCTCCATGTGCGCGATCAGCAGGTTGTCGATCACCTGCTGGATGGCCTGCCCGTCGGCGCCCGGCGTGGCCGAGAGGGCCAGGACGCGGAACTGCGTCGTGTAGTTCATCAGCAGGCGCACCACCTCGCAGTAGGCGTAGTTGCCTTGCGCGCTGCCGCGTGCGGGCCCCGCCCCCAAAACGCCCGTCGGCACGCGCGGCGTTACGGCCACGCGGCGGCTCACCGCAGTACTGGGCCGCGCGTGGGACGCACCGGTGGGCCTCGTCGACGACGAGGCACACGATGGACTCGCCGGGGCACGCGCCGTTCTCCAGATCGCGCTGCAGAATCTGCGGCGTGACGAAGAAGATGCGCTTGCTGCGCCAGATGGCCGGCCGCCGCTCGGTAGGAATCTGGCCGGTCAGCTCGGCCACGACGTCGCGGCTGATGCCGGTGAAGCGGTGGCAGCCGTCGACCTGCTGCGCCACGAGCGGCTTGGTGGGCGCCATGAACACGAGCTTGCCCGTGGGGTACCACCGGTAAAAGTTGTACATGACGACGGCGGCGATGAACGTCTTGCCGAGGCCCGTGGGCAGGCACACGAGCGTGTTCTGGAAGAGCGCCTTGGCCACAATGTTGAGCTGGTAGTCGCGGACAGCGACGTTGATCGGGTAGACCCACGTGTCGGCGGCGGCTTCGTTGAAGGCGGGCAGCTGGCCCGGGCTGCGCGGCTGGGCGCCGGCGCCCCGCGGCCGTGGCCCGCGCCACATCGCTTGCTGGGCGTGGGCGAACGGCTGGCCGTACGTTCCCAGCAGGCCTACGAGATCCAGCCGTCAGCAGCGAAGGGCGACGCGTCAGCAGCCTGCAGCCTGCGTCCTCGCCAGCGGGCCGCGCTCACCAGCGTACCGGTGCGGCTCACCGCCGAGTCCGCGACGGGTGCCGCGGGCCCCGTGCCAGCGGCAACGGCGGGTCCACGGCCAGGCACGTCGCCGGCGGCGGCGTCGAGCGCCCAGGCGTCGCCGTCCTCAAAGGCCCAGGCGGCATCGTCGTCGTCCTCTGCCGCCGCCATGGTCGCTCGCTTCGTTCGGCCAGCGCCAGCGCCGGTCGCCCTAGCACTGGCACGCTCCTGCAAGCCGCGCCGCCATGGCCTCGCCCGCGGTCCAAGGGGTGTAACAGCTGTCGCGGCAGCAACCGCGCTGCCGTTTTGCCGTGCACTGCCCCCCACCTTTCAATGCTCGTCCCCGCCTGATTTACATCCCACGCTGTGTTGGTCCGCTGCGCTGCTACGCCCCGGGACGGCGCCCGCGGAAGGACGCGGCGGCCGCCTGCGCCTGCCTGCCGCTGCCTCCGGCGCCGTGCGCGATCGTCGCGCCACCGATGACGTCATCCGTTTTGGCGCGAAAATTTGGACGGCGCCTGGCGCTGCGGGCGCGCACGGAGGAGGGCGGTGACGAACAGGTGGGCGCAGCAGACGACGCAGCAGGACGACGCAGCAGGTCGACGCAGCAGGACGACGCAGCAGGACAGGGAGGCGTTGCATAGGACAAGCGTCACAGAGAATGGCTCAGAGAACGCACCACGCCAAGGTGGGACGCCGAGGCTAGCGCGCGGAGGACAGCGACGGGACGGCACAAGACGACGCAGACGCGGAGGGCGGCGGAGAACCTCGACGCTAAGGTGAAGCGGGACACCTCGACGACGCGTCTCCCTTGGCCACCGGGGATCGGCACGGCGGGGAACGCGGTTGCGTCGCCCTGCCCTCGCACGACGACCCCGCGGCCATGGACGCCGACTGGGTGTCCCTGCCGGCGGAGCTCATCTTGGAGATTGCCCGCTGGACGGACTCCAACGTGACCCTGCGTGACTGGATGCTCGTACGTTTGCCGCCGTCTCGCCGCTGGGTGTGCGCCAGCCTGCTAAAGCAAGCCGCCTGTTTGGTGGCCGCTGCACCAGACCCACCCCCGGTTCAACGATGTCATCAACACGGACAGCGCCTTTTGGCGCGAGCGGCACCGGCTGCCTCCGCCCGGCTTCGCCGACGTTTGGCAGCCGGCCATCCCGGCCGACGACGCCCCGGACGCGCCGCCCGTGCGGTACCCCGCCATCCGCGTCGATACAGGCCGTATCCGCAACCTGGTGAAGCGCTGTGCGTGCTGCCGAGCCGACCGGCCGTCGACCCAAATGGCGGAGTGTGTGCTGACCGCCCAGGAAAGAGGACACCGCCCACGCTTTCGCGGCGCAGCGTACGTGAATCAGTTCTTGGAATGTCAGTTCCCGGTGTGCGCGGCGCACGGCCAGCGCGCCTACCTGCATCCACTGTGGCGTACGGAGCAGTGCGTCAAGTATGCCGCCGCCCCGGTGCACTCAGCCCGCCGCATGCGTTTGGGGCATCTCACTGCGCGCCGGACCGTCCCCGCATGGGGTCCCCTGGCCGCAGGTGCGTGCAGGAGCGCCGCTGGAGGACGCCGGAGGACGCGACCGAGTGGCAGCGGTTCCGCCAGTCCGTCCTGTCCGGCCGCCGGGTGCGCTACCTGCTCAGCGCCGATGAGGTGGAAGCCGCGCTGGGCGACGAGCAGGACGACCGCGCGCAGCACCACCTCCTAGCGAACGCCACGCTCCGCGTGCACGGTGGCCTCCTCGGTACCCTGAAGGCGATCGCGGCGCGTGGCTACGAGCGGCGACGCCTGCAGCGCGACCTCGCGGAGCGGCAAGTGCCGTGGAATGACACGGTGCACGGCCGCATGGACATCTTGCAAGGTTGGAGTGGGAGTCACAACCAACATCCGCGCAAGCCTTTGCATTATATTCTCAATATACTCGTGCGACCTATGTGGCGTCCTCGGTTGCAGGCACGGACCATTGGGGAACCGTGGCCACCCTCGAAGAGCGCCACTGGCTGGACGCGCACGCCAGCTACGAAGCCGTCAGCAGCGTTCAGCGACTCACCGAACGGCTCGAGCTGCTGGTCCGCTCCGTAGTACGGGCTGCCCCCCTCCGCAGCAACCACACGGTCGTGCCGTCCTTGTCTGACGAGGGGATTGCCCCGACCTTCTCGATGGTCTTCGCGCCTTCGCTCAGCCATGGCCCGACGTGGCTGCGCGCAAGGCGGCCATCCAGACGCAGGTGGAGGCGTGGAAGCGGGAGCAGCGCCACCGTGCGTACTTGTTGTACTACATCAAAGAGCATCCCGAGTTCTTCGCTAGGCTGGTCCACAGTACGCCGCCGCCGCCGCCGCCGCAGGGGCGTGGCCAGCATCATGGTGCTCTGCTCATGGATTCGTACCGCGTCGTCCGGCCGCCGTCCCGGGTAGGCGTGATCGACCGCGACGCGGCGACACCCTACGACGACGTGCATCGTCGCCTCAGGGAAGCCATGGGCGATCTATATGATGGCATGCTCGCGATGCGCCTCTTCTCCGCGGCGTCGTTTCCGTATGACTGTGCCGCACTGCGGGCGACGGTCCCAGGCGGGGCGCCTAACCAGAGGCACGCGGCTCGCAGCGGTACGTGCCGAGGCGATGCAGCGACTTTGTGCGGCAGTGCGACCCAGAGCAACGGCGGCTCGTGACGAGCCAGCGGCTGGCGTGCCTGTGGCCCGCGGAGAACCCCGCGCTATGCCGCAGGATGGCGCGCTTCGCCCGGCTCGTGCGGGCGCTGGACCAGCTCAGCCTGCCGTACACGGTGTTCCGCGAGAACGAGCTGACGCCGGACCTGCGCGCGTGGCTGGACCGCGACGTGGAGCCGGTCGACCAAGACGGCCTAGCGCAGGCCGTGGCGCGCGAGGCCGACCGCGTGCGCGCGTGCCAGCAAGCGCTGGCGACGGAACTCGCTGCGCACCCAGGTACGACCAGGCTGTGGCGTGTGACGGACGAGCGGGCCATGCGGTCGCTTAGAGATGCCGCCGTCGCCACGCTGACACAGGGGCGCGTGGGGGGCAGAGGGCCGGTCCATGGCGGACCTCTGCGCGGCGATGTTCCGTCCGGGCGGGCCGGCGTGCTTCCTGTCGGTGGCCGAGGTGGAGCTTTATGTCACCCGGACCTACGTCGCGCGACCGGGCGTCGACGCCGATGGCAACGCGACCGTGCTCTACGTTTGCGAGCTCCTCATTGATCGTACGCGCGGGGGCCCCTCCTGCTGCTGCCGCGCACACCGGCAACGCACTAACGCGATGGCGCGTTGCGCTGCTGGAACGACTGCGGTCGCAGGCGCGGCCCCGCTGGACGTGGTGGACACCAACGTGTCGGACGAAGAGTTTGGCGAGGAAGCCGACAGCGAGCTTGACGATGTCATATAATGTACAACAATGTCATGCACAGTCTACTTTACAGTGGGCATGTACAGCTATATTGTGGCCTCAGTATTGGCCTCGGCCTTGGCCTTGGCAGCAGTGTCGTCCCGCGCCTCGCGAGCGTCACCGGGAGCACCGTCCACGGGTGCCGGCGCTGGCGCGGGGCTGGTGCTTTCCAGGCCATTGCCGCCCTTGCGTGGCCGTCCAGCGGCGCTGCCCGCCGGCAGCTTGGGCAGCGTTTCGTACTTGAGCACGTGGGACGGCCGGGACAGGTACCGTTGTGTGAACTGGCACCTGAGGCAGGTGATGTTCACGTGCTTCTCGCGGCGGCCTACCACGGATGGGAGTGCGCGCGTGTGGCAACCCCGCGCCCGTCAGCGCCCATTCTTCGAGCAGGCGTCCCTGCGGCAACAGGCGCTGGGCGTACTCCGGAGGCGCACGCGCGCCGTCACGCCGGGCTGCAGCGGGGCGTGGCACTTGCGGCACTGCAGGCGGCGCGCCTCGTGGTCGCTGCGGGCACGTCGCGGCACACGCGCGCGGGCCGGCCACGCATGAGCCGGACGCGCACGCAAAACGCCGCCCAGCGTTGCTCCCTAGCGACGCACATGCGCATCACCACGCGCTCTTTCACGTTGTGACCCACATCGCCGAGATACTGCGCCAGCGGCGCGTTCTGCGGAGGAGCAGGCACGCCGCGCCAGACGCGGGTTAGCAGAGCAGCTGATGGCTGCATGCAGCGCCGCTCCGGCGCACCGTGCTCGCCAGGGCCTGCGAGGCCTGCAGCAGAAAGTTGACGCGCTGGAGGGCCTCGCCGCCCGACATGGCCGGCGTTCCGCCTACCGCGCCCCGCACGCCCGAGCGCGCGGGCGCCCCCTTCCAAGAAGTAGCGCCTCGTCGGCGTCTCCGCTCGTTCCTGCCTCCTCCGCGCCGTCCGCCGGGCCGGCTACTGCACGGCCACTCCCGCCAGCGCCGCCTGCGGCTGCCTTGGATGACGTCATTATGACGTCATCCACGCCCACCGTCGGCGCAAGGTGCGCAGCCCTCTGCCGATCTACGCCCTTTCACCGGGTCTTCACGGCG
>Ga0180216_1002308_pt1 | contig 16092 bp, 13 predicted proteins | sample eDN3rd37CBELigMG_FD_128879 | JGI IMG/M metagenome (GOLD analysis project Ga0180216, IMG submission 128879) | Enriched Miracle-Growth compost microbial communities from Emeryville, California, USA - eDNA 3rd pass 37_C BE-Lig MG (version 2)... ... | reverse complement strand
GGGCGCCGTACGCTGGTCCGGTGGCCTGTGGAAGGTCCCCCGACGGGCTGGAATGAACGCGTACAGCCGGATACCGCGGGCGCTGTGATAGCAGGCGCAGCCGCGCTGGTCTACCCGCTCGAGAGGCGGTGGGAGCTGGGGGGTGAGGTCGATCTCACAGCGGGCGATGCCTCGGCTGATGCTGCAGGTCGGTCGGGTGGCCAGGCGGAGTACCGGGTAGCCGCCCGCTGGGTGGACGGTGAGCCGGCCGCCATCGAACGGCAGGTGGGTGCCAGCTGTATCCGCGACGTGGCGATCCCCATCCCCGACCGCGGCGACCTGGTCTTCCGCCCAGCCTTCGCGCAGCTGGTCCGCACACTAGCACAACCATGCGAGGCGACGGTTGGCAGTGTGGCACTCGACGAGCCGGCGCTCGAGACGCTGGCCGGCAGCGGCCCGCTCGCGCCAAGCGATGCCCTCCCCGCCCCCGAAGTAGTGGCCTCGCCCCTGGTGCCGTGGCTCCTCGCGCTCGCCATACTGCTCGCCCTCGCCGAGCTCCTGGTGAGGCGCAGCGGCAGGGGACGGGCAGCAATGGCGCTCGGGAGTGGTGGCGCTGGTCCAGCATCGGAGGCTTATGCCACTGCCGGTGAGCGTAGAGGGATGGTAGCTACGACCAGGGGGGTCAGGTGACGTCGTAACAGACCACCCTCGCGCTCTTACCCGAATCGCCAAATGCACGGGTGAGCCAATTCCAAATCGGCGTTGACAGAATCCCGGATCCTGAATCCGAAGCCCCTGGTCCCTAGCCCCTGGTCTCCGACCCCTGACCCCCAATCAACCGCTCGACCCATTCTTCCGGCGAGATCTTTATCCCCGTGTAGAAGCTACCGAACTCGCCGTAGCGGGAGCTGGCCTCGTCGTAGCGCATCTCGGTGACGATGCGTTTGATGTCGAGGAGGTCGTGGGCGAAGAGGGTGACGGCCCATTCCCAATCGTCGAGGCCGACGGAGCCGGTGATGACCTGGTAGATCTTGCCGGCGTAGCGACGGCCGGTGAGCCCGTGTTCGCGCATGAGGCGGTTGCGTTCGGCGACGGGGAGGGTATACCAGTTGTCGCCGTGGGCGCGTCGTTTGGACATGGGGTAGAAGCTCACGTACTTCATCCCGGCGGGGACCTCCGGGTAGAGGCGGTAACGGAGGTGGGGGGTGGCGCGTTCGGCGGCTATCTGCTCGTCGATGGCCTCCTGGAACTCCTTGCTCCCCGGCGCGAACTGGTTGGCGGCCTCGGCGGTGGCGTGGTAGAAGCCGGCCTCGGTGACGGAGAAGTAGTCGTATTCGAGGCGGAGGAGCGGGCCGAGCGCGGAGCGGCGGATGCGGAGCTCGACATCGGCCAACTCATCGACGGTCTCACGGAAATGGAGGAAGAGGGTGTCGGCGCCGCCCCCGACGAGGAGGAACGCACCGCTCCACCCCGCGCCCTGCGGGGTGGCGAGCTCGGTGAGGAGCGCACGGGCGGCGGCGGCGACATCCTCCCGTTCGGCCGGGGTCAGGCGTCGGATGGCACCCCAGTCGAGCGAGAAGACCTGGTGCAGTGCGTACCATCCCTCGGCGGTGGCGGGAGGGATCACGGATCTATCGGTCGTGGCGCTCATAGTCGGAAAATGGGAAGTGGTTCCACATTGCGACGCCGGGTACGGAGCTGCCGTGATGCCGTAACGCCGGCGGATCTAGGCTGACGCCGGCACCGCGGGCGGAGTGCCGCGCCGGTGCCGGTTGGTACCGTCGAGTCGAATCTAGGCGATCGCGTCGACTGCCGCGAGCTCTTCGGGGGTCAGCTGCCAGCTCGCGGCGGCAACGTTGCTCCGGACCTGTTCCGGCTTGGTCGCGCCGGCGATCACCGAGGCGACGGTCGGCCGAGCGAGGAGCCAGGAGAAGGCGAGCTCGAGGAGGGTGTGGCCGCGGGACTCGGCGAATTCGCGGAGCGCCTCGACGCGGTTCATCCGCACGTCGTCCATGAGGCGCGCGTAGTGTGCGCTGTTGGCGAGCCGGCTCCCCGCGGGCGCGGGCTCGCCGCGGCGGTACTTCCCGGTCAGGAGCCCGCTCGCCAGGGGGAAGTAAGGGATGAAGGCGACGTCGAGCCGTTCGCACTCCTGGAGCATCCCCTCCTCCGGCTCGCGGTGGAGGAGGCTGTACTCGTTCTGCACGCAGACGAAGCGGGCGTACCCATGTTCGGTCGCTGCGTCCTGGGCCTCGCGGAGCTGCGCGACGGAGAAGTTGGAGCAGCCGATCTCGCGGACCTTCCCGCTCCGGACTAGCTCGTCGAGGGCGCCGAGGGTCTCGGCGATCGGGACCTCAGGGTCGGGCTCGTGGAGGATGTAGAGGTCGATGTAGTCGATCTTCAGACGACGTAGACTGTCCTCGGCCGCGCGGCGTACGTACTCCGGCCGGGCGCCGCGCCGTTCGTCGTCCATCGGCTTCCCGAACTTGGTGGCGATCAGGACCTCATCCCGGCGCCCGGTGATCGCGCGGCCGATGTACTCCTCGCTCTGGCCCTTGCCGTAGATGTCGGCGGTATCGAAGAAGTTGATCCCGGCGTCGAGGGCGGCGTGGACGACCTCCGCGGTCGCGGCGGCGTCGAGCCGGGGGCCGAAGTTGTTGCAGCCGAGCCCGACGACCGAGACCTCGAGTGAACCGATCCTACGCTTTTCCATCCTCTCCTCCCCAATCGAACCAAGGCAGTAGGCCTGACACCGTTTTCGCGCGGGGCGTACCGTGCCGCACCTGAACGGTGCTCACCAACATCCCCAGACACCGTTCTCGCGTGGGGTGTACCCCTAGTGTTCACGCGGCCGGCAGCGGAGCCCGGCGGGCCCCGCTACCGGCCAGATCCGTTCCAGGGGTACCCCGGGCCCGCGCCGCGGACGCGTAGTATCAGATCGCGAGCATCCGGTCGATCGCCTGGCGGGCGCGAGTGCGGATCGGCTCGGGGACGTCGACCACGTACTTGTTCTCGCGCAGCGCCTCGAGGACCCCCTCGAGGGTGATCATGTTCATGTGCGGGCAGCGCACGGAGCAGAGCCGGACCATCTCGCGGTGCGGGAGCTCGGCGGCGATGTTGTCGCCCATGCTGCACTCGGTCAGGAGGAGGTAGCGCGGCGCGTCGATCTTGCGGACGTATTCGAGCATCGCGGAGGTGCTCCCAGCGAAGTCCGCGGCGGCTACGACCTCGGGGCGGCACTCCGGGTGCGCCAGGACGACGACGTCCGGGAACTGCGCGCGCGCGTCGCGGATGTCCTGGACGGTGAACTGGTCGTGCACCTCGCAGCGGCCGGTCCAGCCGATGACGGTGTTGGCCGTGTCCGTGGCGCCGTTCCCCTCGAGGGTTACGACCTCTCTGCCACCGTTCACCGTGTGGACCTTCGGCACGATGATCGTCTTCCCCGTCTCGCGCGCGACGTTGCGGGCGAGGTACTCGTCGGGGATGAAGATGATGGTGTCGCTCTCGAGGGAGGCGACGACTCGCGCGGCGTTGCCGGAGGTGCAGCAGATGTCGGTCTCGGCCTTGACGTCGGCGTAGGTGTTGATGTAGGTCACGACCGGGACGCCGGGGAAGCGAGCCTTGAGGGCGCGCACATCCTCCGCGGTGATCGAGGCGGCGAGCGAGCAGCCGGCCTCCTTGGCGGGGAGGAGGACCGTCCGGTCGGGGTTCAGGATCTTGGCGGTCTCGGCCATGAAGCCCACGCCGCAGAAGACGATCGGGTCGGCGTCGATCTGCATCGCCTTGCGGCAGAGCTCGAGGGAGTCGCCGGTGAAGTCGCAGACCGAGTGGTAGAGCGCGGGCTCCATGTAGTTGTGGCCGAGGATGACCGCGCCCCGTTCCTCCTTGAGCCGGTTGACCTCCCAGGCGAGCTCGGCCTTGTAGGCGAGCTCGGCCTCGGGGACCGTGTCCCGGAGCTTGTCGAGGAGCTTCTGGTAGAGCGCATCTATCGAAGGTGCCGCGATAGCCATGATCAGCTTCCTTTGACGACGAAATCGAGTGAGATGTCGAGTGCCGGGGCCGAGTGCGTCAGTGCGCCGACCGAGATGAGGTCGACGCCGGTTTCGGCGACCTCGCGGACGGTGGCGAGGGTGATCCCACCGGAGGCTTCGGTGAGGGCCCGGCCGCCGATCTTGCGCACGGCTGCGGCGAGCTCGGCGGGGCTCATGTTGTCGAGGAGGATGAGGTCGGGGCCGGCCTCGAGGACCTCGTCGAGCTGGTCGAGGCGGTCGACCTCGATCTCGATCATGGTAGTGGGCGAGATCGAGGCGCGGGCGCGACGGATCGCCTCGGGGAGTGGGATCCCGGCCGCCGCGAGGGCGGCGAGGTGGTTGTCCTTGGCCATGACGGCGGCGCCGAGATCGTAGCGGTGGTTGGATGCACCGCCGCAGCGGACCGCGTACTTCTCGAGGAGCCGCAGCCCGGGGGTGGTCTTGCGGGTGTCGACGATCCGCGCGCCGGTCCCCGCGACGGCCTGGACGTACCGCGCGGCCAGCGTCGCGGTCCCGCTGAGACGCTGCAAGAAGTTGAGGGCGACGCGTTCGGCGGAGAGGATCCCGCGGGCCGGGCCGTACAGCCGGGCGATCGCCTGGCCGGCGCGGACATGGGTACCGTCGCCGACCAAGGGCTCGAAGACGACGCGCGGCTCGGTCAGTTCGAAGGCCAGCCGGGCGACCGGCACCCCCGCGATGACGCCGTCGGCCTTGGCGATGATCCGTGCCTCCGCCATGAGGTCGGCCGGGACCAGGCTCTCGGTGGTGACGTCGCCGCGGCCGAGGTCTTCGGCCAGGGCCTGTTCGACTATGGCGCGGAGCTGGAGGAGGGGGGGCGCGGGGATCGGGTCGCCAGGGCTCGCGTCGACACGCGGCGTGGTCACGGCGTCGGCCGTAGCGCGCACGGTACTGGTGTCGGCGGGTGCGTCAGTCTGGTGGTCTCGCGGCAACATTCCCAAAATACGGTTCTCTGCTAAGACATATATTGAAGATGGCCAGTCGGGTCGCGGGTAACAAGGGGGGAGCGGTGCGCTCCCCCCTTGCCGGGTGGTGTGAAGTGATCGATCGGTAGTGGGCTAGCGCCGCTTGGCCGCGGCGCGCTCCTCGGCGAGGAGGAGTGCCTGGTAGACGTTGACGACACCGCCGGTGACGGAGAGGTCGGCGAAGCGGATCGTCTCGTCGCGGGTGCCGGGCTTGACCACCAGCTGGTCGCCCAGCGGGGTGGCGGATTCGAGGATGATCCGCCGGACCTCGGCCGCGTCGAGTTCGGGGTAGTAACTCATGATGAGGGCGGCCACGCCGGAGACGACGGGCGCGGCCATGCTGGTCCCCGAGAGCGGCTCGCACCCGCCGTTGGGGGTAGGGGCGAGGATGTTGTGCCCGGGGGCGAAGATGTGGACCCGCTGGCGGCCGTAGTTGCTGAACGGCGCCGCGAGCTGGTCGCGGCCCTGCCAGGAGGAGGCGCCGACCTCGATCCAGAGGGTGGCCGAGTCGCCGGTGAGGAAGTAGCGGTTGGGGAAGTTGGGGGTGCTGTCCAGGTCCTCGGCGTCGTTGCCGGCGGCGTGGACGAGGAGCACGCCCTTGCTCTCGGCGTAGCGGACGGCCTCATCGACCGCGGACTTGTAGGGGGAGAACCCCTTGCCGAAGCTCATGTTGATGATCTGCGCGCCGTTGTCGACCGCGTAGCGGATCGCGTTGGCGATGTCCTTGTCGCGCTCATCGCCGTCGGGGACGGCGCGGACCGCCATGAGCCGGACGTTGGGGGCGATCCCGTCGGTGCAGATCCCGTTGCCGCGGACGGCGCCGATGATCCCGGCGACGTGGGTCCCGTGCTTGGCGTCGGGGCCGACGACGTCGTGGTTCCCGTAGTGGCGTTCGGCGGTGTTGTAGTAGTCGTCACCGACGATGTGGCGGGGGTCGAAGTCGGGGTTGAGACCGTAGTCCATCAGGCTCTCGAGGCGCTCGAGCTCCTCCCGGATGACCTCCGGGGTGACCCCCTGCGTCGCGAGCTCGAGGTAGACCTGCTGCGCCTGGCGCAGCTCGAGGCGCGGCGAGTTGATCGCCCGGACCTTCTCGACGGTGAGCGAGTCGGTGCCGAGGTACTCTTTGAGGAGCGCGTAGAAGCGGTCGACGGCGGTGGCGATCATCCGGACGTGCTGCAGGTCGGCCTGGGCCTCCTCGCGCTTGGCCTGATAGGCCTTCTCGACCGCGCGGTACTCGTTGTACTCGGCGCGGGCAGCGCCCGAGAGGGTGTCGGGGTTGGCGCCGGCGAAGCGCTTGTGGTACCGTGCATAGAGGCGAGTCACCTCGTAGGTGTCGCGGCCGACCTGGCTGCCGTCCTTGCCGCCGATGAAGTTCCAGCCGTGGACATCGTCTACGTAGCCGTTGCCGTCGTCGTCCTTGCCGTTGCCGGCCACCTCGCGGGGGTTGGTCCAGAGGTTGGGCGCGAGGTCGGGGTGGCTGGTGTCGACGCCGGAGTCGATGATGGCGACGACGACGCTGCGCCGCGGTGTCTTCCCCGCGAGGAGCTCACGGTAGGCGCGGTCCGCGCCGATCCCGACGACGCCATCGGTGGCCGGGTCGAGGTGCCACCAGCGCTCGAGCGCCATCGTGGGCGCGGTCGCGGCGGGCTCCGGCGTGGAGGGCTGTTCCGGGGTCGTCCGTGCTGGTTCGGGCGCGGTCGCGGTCTGCGTGGGTACGGGAGCCGGCCCCTCGGTCGGCTGGCGAGCCGGCGCGCAGGCGCCGAGCCCGATCAGGGCTAGGAAGAGCAGGGACGAGAGCCTCATCAGTATCCTCCGAGAAAGTTTCCAACGCGCCCGCCTGCCGGGCGGTGCAGTGTGAGGCAAAGAAGGATCTGTCTGTTACCTCGAATACGCAAGCCGGGATCCGTCGGAGGGCGCGGTGAGCGGTGTCGAGAGAGGAGGAGCGATTGCAGTTCGATATCGAACCGGTGAGACTGGCCTGGGGCGCGTTGTTGGCGGTGCTGGTCGCCGGGGGGGCGTACCGGGTGCGGGCGCTGACCGCGAGCGGGGCGGTGGGCGCGGTGCTGGTGGGCACCGCGGTCTTCGGGTTGGGCGGCGTCGCCTGGGGGGTATTACTGGTCCTCTTCTTCATGAGCTCGAGCGCACTCACCGAGTGGCGGGCGGGCGAGAAGTCGGCGGCGGCCGCGGAGTTCGAGAAGGGTGGCCGGCGGGACCTGGGGCAGGTCCTGGCGAACGGCGGCGTCCCCACCGCGCTCGCGCTGCTGGCTGCGCTGCGCCCCGGCTTCGACGCCTTCCCGCTGCTGGTCGGGGCGCTCGCGGTCGCGACGGCGGACACCTGGGCGACGGAGGTCGGGCTCCTCAGCCGCCGGGCGCCGCGGCTGATCACGACGGGGCGACGGGTCGCGCCCGGGACCTCCGGCGGCGTCACCCCGCTCGGACTCGGTGCGACGGTGGCGGGGGGCGCGGTGATCGGGGCGGGGGCGGCGGTGCTGGCGGGGGGTGGGGTGCCGGGGGTGGCGGCCGAGCTGGCCGCGGCGCTGCGCTATCTACCGGCAGCGATCACCGCGGCGCTCGCGGGGAGTCTCTGCGACAGCCTCCTCGGTGCGACGGTCCAGGGGCTATATCGCTGCGAGCGGTGCGGCGTGGATACCGAGCGGCGCGTCCACCGCTGCGGCGCGGTGACCGTCCCCGTGCGTGGTTGGATGGCGTTGAACAACGATCGGGTCAACCTGATCGCGATAGTCGTGGGCGCGACCGCGGGGTGGGGAGTCCACCGGCTCCTCGGCTGAGGTGCCGAGGGGGCCGAATCGAGGCGACGCCGCCGGGCTCAGCGCTCGGTCGACTCCGGCGCGAGCGGCCAGGGCCCGAGACCGGGGCGGCGGGCGCCGGCCGGCCGGGGCATGGTGTCCTGACTCGCCTGTCGTTGGCGGAGAGTCTCCTGCTGTTCCGGGGTCAGGATCTGGAAGATCTCGGCGCGGGTCTCCTCGACGATCTTGGCGCTGCGCGCCCGCGTCTCCCGGCGCAGCTCGCGCAGTCGCTCGTGCTGCATCCGTAGGAGACTGTCGACCTGGGCGCGCTGCGCTTCGGTGAGGTCGAGTTCGCGCGTGAGCTGATCGAGGTACCGCGTGCGCGGCCGATTGGGGTTGCGCGGTGTCGGCTCCGGGAGGTCGGCGGGGGTCGCGGACCGGGCCGTGAAACTCGGCCGGAAGAAGGCGCGGTCGAAGGTGGCGCCGGCGAGCCCACCTAGGATGAGGGCGACGGCTATGATCGCCGTGGCCAGGAGCCGAGGTCGGAGCTGCGGGTTCACCATGGCATCAGTCCTCTATCAGGATGGCGGCGCGTAGGAGGTCGTCCCGGCTCGCGGGGACGATAGTCTCCAGCGCGTCCTCGATCACCCCGGCGAGTACCGTCTCCACGGTCAGACGCGGTTGCGCCACCGCGGCCGGTGCGGGCTCCTTCAGGGTGACGGCGCGCAGGCCGAAGACGAGCGCGATACTGGCCGCCAACCCGATCGGGATCGCGCGGCCGGCCCAGGCGGCGGCGTGGTACCACCAGGTAGTACCCCCGCGCCGGCGCATGAGCGGGATGGTGGCGGCATCGGCGATCGCGCGGCGCAGCCGCTCCCAGTCCGGGGTCGGCGTCGCCTGGTAGTTCACCTCGCGGAGCAACGTAGCGAGCACCGGGTCGGGTGCCGGGTCGGCGTTCGGGTCGAAGACGACGTCGTCCGAGGAGACCAGCTCCACATCGCGATCCTCGCCGCGGCTCATCTTCCGCGAGGGGTTGCCAGCATTGTCATATATCATAGTTCTCCACCTCCCCGAGGGGGGCGAGTAGCTTACGCAGTGTGGCCCGCGCCTGGTGCAGGTTCCAGCGGACCGTACCCGCCGGCATCTCCAGCATCGCCGCGATCTCGGCGCCGCTGAACCCTTCCAGCTCGAAGAGCTCGACGATCAACCGTTGGCGTTCGGGCAGCCGGTCCAACGCCGCTGCGATCAAGGTACGCAGTTCGGCGCGCTCGGTGTCGTGTGCGGGCGAGGCCGTCGGCGCGGCGGATTCCGCGGTGAGCGGGAGGGTGGCCCGTCTCGCCCGCGAGGTGCGCAGGTTCCGGCCGCGGTTGACCAGGATGCGGAAGAACCAGGGACCGAACGGGCGGCCGGTCTGGAAGGTGTCGATCTTTTCCAACGCGGTCAGGAATGCGTCCTGTACCAGGTCCTCCGCATCTTCACGGTGCTCGAGGAGACGGAAGGCCACCGCGTACGCCCGACGCATGTACCGCCGTACCAGTACATCGAAGGCGGCCGCATCGCCGCGCCGCACGGCTTCGATGAGACGGGTCTCGTCGAAACCATCGCTCGAAGCCGTGGGCAGATCCCCGGTCAGGCCCATCCGTCGACGCGACGATGCTCCTGCTGAGGATTCGGCTCAGGTGCGGGGATTCCCGCTACCACCCTGCCGGCGGCGCGCAGGCTGCCAGAGCTCCTTGGCCCGCTGCTGCTGCTCCGGGCTGAGCACCTGCAGGATCTGCTCGCGCGCAGCCATGGTGTTCTTACGGATCTCCTCGTTGATAGGCGCCGTCTTCTGGCGCAGCTCGGCACGCTGCTCGTCCGAGAGCTGGTCGCCGGAGACGTTGCCGCGCAGCTCCCTCATCTGCTGCTGCAGCGGACGGTTCTTCTCCTGGAGCTCCGCGTCGATCTTCTCGATCTGGGCGACCTGCTCCGCCGTCAGGTTGAGCTCGTCCTTGTGCTGCAAGATGACGGCGCCGGGGGTGCGAGGCGCCCGCTGCTGCGCACGGGAGCGGTTCCCAGGCGCGCCCTGCGTCTGCTGCTGTGGCTGCTGCGCCTGCACGACTTCCGGCACGGCGACCAGCGCGGCGATCAGTGCGAGTCCATAGATCAGTCTCATCGGTCCCATCCTGTGTGGTGAGGTGAATACGGCCGCCGGACGGCGGCTCGCGGACGCCGTATCATATTACAATCGACGACCGCATTATGTTTGCACCAGCAACATGGGGGGCCAGTTCCACGAGCCCCCCAGCGCCCTGTTCACACCGATCGCACCTGATCAACCCAGGCCGGAAGTCGTAGACTCGGCGTCGTACCCCGGGCAGGAATCGATCTCGCTGGCCACGCCCCCCAGGAGCGCGTCGCCCAGCTCGAGGAGCTCCACCACCCGCGGGTCGCTCAACCGATAATATACGTAACGACCGCGCTGCTCGCGCGCCACCAGCCCGCAGCCGAGAAGGCAGGCCAGGTGGTTCGACGCGTTCGACTGCGTCAGCCCCGTCGCCTCCACGACCTCCCCCACGCTGAGCGCGCCATCCCGCAACGACTCCAGAATGGCCAGCCGCGACGCATCCGAAAAGCCACGGAAGAGCTTGGTCTTCTGTTCGAGTCCGCTTCTCTGTCCAGTCGTAGTCAGCATCGCCTCGCCCTCCGGCCGTCCAGGGATCGGGCGGCATCGCCTGCCCTCACCATCCCCTCCCGCCTCGCACCCTGTTGACATATCAGTGTACAATGATATGTTCGAGGGACGGGGCTGGCAAGGGAGGGGTGACGCAGTTGGCCGGAGGGGCCGGGAGCTGGATGGGCGAGAGTGGGCCGTGTCGGTGCGGCCGGAGAAGCGAGCGAGATGGAGAGCAAGGATCCAAGGGGGGCATTGGCAGGTGAGGCGGGCGCTGTCGTCCCGGGCACTGCGGTTACCTGCATGCTCTCGGTCCGGGGGATGGACTGCGCGAGCTGCGCGCACGGGGTCGAGCGTGCGCTCTATGCCTTGTCGGGTGTCGAGTCGGTGGGGGTGGACATAGTCGGGGAGCGGGTGACGGTCTCGTACCATGCGGAGCGGGTGGGGCGGAGCGAGCTGGCGAGTGCGATCCGGCGGTTGGGGTATCGGGTGAGCGAAGATGCCGGCGAGCCGGCGGTACGAGGGGCGGGGGTGGGGGTGTGCTGCGAGGGCGAGCACGAACACGCTCATGGGCACGAGCACGGTGCATCGCCGAGCGCCGAGGCGAGCGCGCCGAAGGGGGTGCGGGGGTGGTGGTCGGAGCGGGCGCGGCTGCTGTTGGCGGTGGTGTCCGGGGTCTTCTGGCTGGGTGCGCTGGCGTCGGGCCATCTCTCGGGACCGGGGTGGCTGACGCTGGGGTTGGCGCTGGTCTCGATGGCGGCGGGTGGCCGCTACATCGTCCCGCGCGGGTGGCAGGCGTTCCGCAACCGGTCGCTGGACATGAACTTCCTCATGTCGATCGCGGCGGTGGGGGCGTTGTTCATCGGCGAGTACGTAGAGGCGGCCTCGGCGGTCTTCCTCTTCGCGGTGGCGCAGCTGTTGGAGAGCCATTCGATGGACCGGGCGCGGAACGCGGTGCGGTCGTTGATGGAGCTCTCGCCGGCGGAGGCGACGGTGCTGCGTGGTGGGGTGGAGGTGCGGGTCCCGGCGGAGCGGGTGGTGGTCGGGGAGGTGGTGGTGGTGCGTCCGGGCGAGAAGATCCCGGTGGACGGGGTCGTCGTGGCGGGGGTGTCGAGCGTCGACCAGTCGCCGATCACGGGGGAGTCGGTCCCGGTCGAGAAGGTGGCCGGGGACGAGGTCTTCGCGGGGACGCTGAACGGAGTGGGTGCGCTCGAGGTCCGGTCGACGCGTGCCTTCCGAGACACGACGCTGGCGCGGATCATCGATTCGGTGGCGGAGGCGCAGGCGACGCGGGCGCCGAGCCAGGCTTTCGTGGATCGGTTCGCGCGGGTCTACACCCCGCTGATCGTCGTCGCGGCGACGGCTTTGGCGCTCCTCCCGCCGCTGCTGGGGCTGGGTGCGTGGGGGGTGTGGTTCTACCGTGCGCTGGTCCTGTTGGTGATCGCCTGTCCCTGCGCGCTGGTCATCTCGACGCCGGTCACGATCGTCTCGGCGCTCACGGGCGCGGCGCGGCGGGGGATCCTGATCAAGGGTGGGTTGCACCTGGAGAACGCCGGCCGGGCGCGCGTCGTCGCCCTGGACAAGACGGGGACGTTGACGGCGGGGGAGCCGGAGGTAGTCGACGTCGTCGCCTTGCACGGCTCGACCCCGGCCGAGATCGTGCGCATGGCGGCGGCCGCGGAGCGACGGAGTGAGCACCCGCTGGCGCGGGCGATCCTGCGGTACGCGGGCGATGCTGGAGCACCGGGATCGGCGTCGTTGCAGGCGCTGACCGGGCTCGGGGTGCGGGCGGAGGTGGCTGGGGAGGTGGTGTACGTGGGGAGCGCGCGGCTCTTCCGTGAGCTAGGCGCCGGGGGCGAGGAGGTGGAATCGCTGGCGGCGCGGCACGAGGCCGCGGGGCGGACGGTGGTGCTGGTCGGATCGGTCTCGGTCCGGGCCGGGGTGGCGGAGAGTGAAGCCGGGGGCGCTGGCGTTGCGACCGCCGTCGGCCGCGGGGGTGGTGGCGGTGAGGTCCCGGTGATCCGCGGGGTGATCGCGCTGGCGGACCGGCTTCGCCCCGAGGCGGCAGGCGCGCTACGGGAGCTGCACGCCGCGGGGGTCGAACGGGTGGTGATGCTGACGGGGGACCGGGCTGGGGCCGCGGAGTCGGTCGCGGCCGCGCTGGGCGGCCCCGGGGTCGGGGTCGACGAGTACCGCGCCGATCTCCTCCCCGAGGACAAGGTCGCGGCGGTGCACGCATTGCGCGCAGAGTACGGCCGGGTCCTCTTCGTGGGCGACGGCGTGAACGACGCCCCGGCGCTCGCCGCGGCGGACGTCGGGGTGGCGATGGGGACTGCGGGGACGGACGTCGCGCTGGAGACGGCGGATATCGCGCTGATGGCGGACGATCTCTCCAAACTCCCGGTGACGATCCGTTTCGCGCGGCGGGCGGAGCGTATCATCCGCGCCAACATCACCTTCTCACTGGCGACGAAGGCCGCGTTCCTGGGGCTGGCGCTGATCGGCCAGGCGACGCTCTGGATGGCGGTCCTGGCGGACGTCGGGGCGAGCCTCCTCGTGGTCGCGAACGGGATGCGGGCACTGCGCGCCGAATAGGCGGGGACTAGGACGTCGTCTACCTCGAACTGCGCGGGGCCGTGCCTGCCGGCGCGCGGGGGGACGGCCGACTATTTAGCGCTAAATAATAGGTCCCGAGCCGCGCCTACCCGCGCGGGGGTATGGGGCGATGCAACGCCCGCGAGAAAAATATTGACCGCTATCTACCAGCCGATTAACTATCTGCGCGTCCTGCTGAGGCCGTGCGGGGTGTCCGCGTGGCCGGCCCTTCCCATCACTCCCCACCGGCAAGGGGCGCCTCATGAACAGATGGCTCAAGCGGTTGTTGATAACGGTAGGTGTGCTGGTCCTCATCGTGGGCGCGAGCGCCTCGAGCGTATATATCTCGACGGAGCGGAAGCTGCGGGAGGTGCACGAGGTGGCGATGCCGCCGATCGAGATCCCCACCGACTCCGCGAGTCTCGAGCGCGGTAAACACCTCGCCAACGCGATCGCGGTATGCATCGATTGCCACGGCCCCGATCTCGGCGGCAAGGTCTTCATCGACGATCCGGCGATCGGGCTGCTCTCCGCGTCGAACCTCACCCGGGGGGCGGGGGGCGTCGGCGATCGGTACAACGACCAGGAGCTGGCGCGCGCCATCCGCCACGGGATCCGCGCCGACGGCACCCCGCTCCTCTTCATGCCTTCTCAGGTTTACAACAATCTGAGCGACGAGGACCTGGGCGCTTTGGTGGCGTACATCCGGAGCCTGCCACCGGTGGACCGCACCCTCCCGGCCAACAGGATCGGCCCCGTCGGGCGGGCGCTCTACCTGGCGGGGAAGTTCCCGCTCCTCCCGGTGGAGCTGATCGATCACCAGAAGCGGGCACCCCGGGCGGTCGCGCCGGCGCGCAGCGCGGAGTACGGGCGGTACCTGGTCTCGTTGGGTGGGTGCTACGACTGTCACGGTCCTCGGCTCGAGGGTGGGCCGATCCCCGGGATGCCGCCCGGTACCCCGCCGGCGACCGACATCTCTCCCACCGGCGTGATCACCGGGTGGACCGAGGCCGACTTCATCAACGCCATGCGTTTCGGCCGGCGGCCGGATGGTACCACGATCAATCCAGTCATGCCCTGGCCGAATCTGGGGCAGATGACGGATGACGAGCTCGGGGCGATCTGGAAGTATTTGAGGCAGGGGGACTAGGGGGCGGGATTCGGGGGTTGGGATTCGGGATTTGGGGGTCGGGGGGGCGGCGGGCGGGGGGGGGGAGGGGGTGAGGGGCGGGTGCGGGTGCGGGTGGGACCGGAATTTGCCGGCGTCTGGGCGGCGGTTGGCTGGTGGGTGAGCAGGCGGTGATAGTGTGGCCGTTGCTCGCCTCGGCTCCGCGTTCCTCTTTCCCGAGGACAGCCCGATGGCGCTCGCCGGTGATCCTTCGTCAGGCACGACGCCGCGTCGGCGTATCCGGGTCCGGGTCGAGGGGATGGTCCAGGGGGTGGGGTTTCGGCCGTACCTCTACCGGCTCGCGGTACGGCTCGGGGTGGCGGGCTCGATCCGGAACGACCGGGGCGGGGTGCGGGTCGAGGTCGAGGGCGCGCCCGAGAGGGTGAATGAGTTCCTGGCGCGGCTCGAGCCCGAGGCCCCGCCGCTGGCGCGGGTGGAGCGGATCGCCGTAGAGGAGGTGGCGCCGCTGGGCGAGTCGGGGGTCAGGATCGAGGCGAGCGTCGCCGCGGCCGAGGCCGGGGATCCTCCGCAGGCGACGTCGTCCGGGGCAGATGACGTCGTGCCCCCTACCTCACCTTCTCGCGTAGCCACGACGCTGATCCCACCCGACCAGGCCACCTGCGCCGCCTGTCTCGCCGAGCTCTTCGACCCCGCCGACCGCCGCTATCGGTACCCGTTCATCAACTGCACCGACTGCGGCCCGCGCTACACCATCATCCGCGGGCTCCCCTACGACCGTCCGCAGACGACGATGTCCGGTTTCGCCCTCTGCGCGCGCTGCCGGGCGGAGTACCACGACCCGGCCGACCGTCGTTTCCATGCGCAGCCGAACGCCTGCCCGGAGTGCGGGCCGCGGGTGTGGTTGGTTGAGGGCGGAGCCGCCGCGCAGTCCGACGGCACGGGCGGCGAGGTGGGGGATGGCCGGGGACCGGACGCCGTCGATCCGATCCTCGCCGTCTGCACCGCGCTCCGGGCCGGCGCGATCGTGGCGATCAAGGGGCTCGGCGGGTTCCACCTGGCCTGCTTGGCGCGGGACGCCGCGGCGGTGCGTGCCCTGCGCGAGCGCAAGCGGCGCCCCGTCAAGCCGTTCGCGCTCATGGTCCCCGACCTGGCGGCGGCGCGCGCGCTGGTCGAGCTCGATCCGGTCGAAGAGGCGCTGCTCCGCGGTCCGGAGCGGCCGATCGTACTGGCGCGGCGGCGGGAACTCGCGGGTGAGGTCGTAGGCGACGTCGTCCTCGACGGTGCGTCGCGGGTTGCCGGCCTGCGTCGCGGGGGGCTGGCTCCCGGGGTGGCGGCCGAGGTCGCGCCGGGCCAGCGGGAGCTCGGGGTGATGCTTCCGTACACCCCCCTCCACCACCTCATCCTGGCCGAGGTGGGCGAGCCGCTGGTCATGACGAGCGGGAACCGGTCGGACGAGCCGATCGCGTTCCGGAACGACGAGGCGCTCGCGCGGCTCGCCGGGATCGCCGACCTCTTCCTCCTCCACGACCGCCCGATCGAGGCCCCGGTAGACGACTCGGTGGCGCGCGTGGTCACCGTCGCCGGGGAGCGCCGCGTGCAGCTAATCCGCCGCGCCCGCGGATACGCCCCGCTCCCGCTGCGGCTGCCGGTGCCGGCGGAGCGGCCGATCCTGGCCTGCGGCGCGGAGTCGAAGAACACCTTCTGCCTGGCGTACGGGGGGCGGGGTTGGCTGAGCCAGCACGTCGGCGACCTCGAAGAGTACGAGACGCTGCGCGTCTTCGAAGCTGGTGTAGCGCGCTTGGAGGCGCTGACCGGGATCGCGCCGGCGGTGGTGGCGCACGACCTACACCCGGAGTTCAGGTCGACGCGGTATGCGTTGGAGCGGGTGGCGGCTATCGAGCATGGCGGCAGGGGTGTGGCGGGACCGGTGGAGCAGGGGTTACCGGGGGTGGAAGGAGGCGGGACAATGGTCGCCGGG
>Ga0180216_1002306_pt1 | contig 16095 bp, 21 predicted proteins | sample eDN3rd37CBELigMG_FD_128879 | JGI IMG/M metagenome (GOLD analysis project Ga0180216, IMG submission 128879) | Enriched Miracle-Growth compost microbial communities from Emeryville, California, USA - eDNA 3rd pass 37_C BE-Lig MG (version 2)... ... | reverse complement strand
CGGACGCGGGCGCGGGCGCGGGCGCGGGCGCGGGCGCGGACGCAGGCGTGGCGGCGGCCGCGCGCAGCAGCAGCGCCGCGAGCTGCCGCGCGGCCTCCTTCGCCTCCCGCGCCGCCATCGTCGCCGCCGCGCGCAGTTTCGCGCCACTTTTTCCGGGCGCACTCAGAATGTTCTGGAACGTTCCAGCCACTTCTATAGCAGAACATTCGCAAACCTTCTGGACGCTTCCACAGGGTGGTGGCCCGCGACATTCATCGCGAAGCAACTGTGCATGCGTTGCGCCGCCTCAGGGGATGCTGACCGAGCGTGCTGTACACGGTTGTTGCGTAGGCTGCAGCCCAATGACTGCAAGTGCTGTACACGTGAGGATCTTTACAGCGGGCGAACGGCAATAAACGCGACGTTGCGGGGCGAGATGGTGGGGTCGAAGAGTGGCACGGCCGCCGTGGCAAAGCCGCACTCGTGCATGTACATCCACCGGTCCAGCAGCACCGTCGACTCCACCACCTCCGCCAGCTGCGCGCGCAGCGCCCAGAACAGCGCCACCTGGTGCAATCCGTGTCGGCGCCAGTCGGGCGGCTACACTCCTGTCGGTGAGCCAGCGGCCCGCGCCGTAATGCGGGCATCCAGCACCGCCTTCACGCACCTGCGTCTGCAGCGGCGCGAGCTCGGCCTCGACCGCGTCGATGGCGCTCGCGGGCACGGCGTCGCCCACTTTGAGCCGCACCAGCGCAGCGCGGGCGTAGTCGCCAAAGGTGGCGGCCGCCGCGAGCGGGATCGACCCGACTGTCGGCGTCCACGGCACCGACCCGTCGACGGGCAGGCCCAGCTGGACCGCGCGCTCGTACTCGGGCGACCCCAGCGGCAGCTGCGGGTGGTGCCGGTCCAGCAGCACCTGCCGTGCGCGGGAAACCCGCCACACTTTCTTTTCTTTAGTGCTCAGCCGCGGGGCGGGGGCGCGGGCCCACGACGACGCCGACCGCGGCTGGCGTCGTACCTGGAAGGCCGCACGGCAGTAGTGCTTAAAGTACAGGGCGTCCAGCTCCGCGGCGTTCGTGGGCCACGAGTGCACCGCTTGGTTCGCGAGGTTCTTGGCCTTGCGCCCCAGCGTGAGGCCCAGCGAGCGGCCGAGCGCGCTGAGCGGGAACCCAGGCATCTCCGGCAGCTCGCTCAGATGGCACCAGCGGTGGTTGGGGTTGGTCACCACCCGGCCCGACGGCGTCACCCCGGGCGGCGGCGCCGGCGCTGCTGGGGACGAAGACGACGGCGCAGCATCCGGCGGCGGTACTGCCAGCGGCACGCCGCCGCGGCCCGGCAGCGCGTCCGCGGGGTCGGCGCCCGGCCGCTCCGTCACCCATTGGTAGCAGCAGCCAATGTTGATGACGGCCGTCGCCGTGCTGCCGCTCCGAACGCCATCAGCGTGCGAGGCAGATGCATGAGCCCACCGCTCCAGTCGTTTGAGCGGCCCAACGGTCTCGCCAGTACCCGGTGGCAAACATGCGCAGCGTGTCGCAGGCCAAGTCGCCGCAGGTGTGGAGGCCGCACAGCAGCCACCGGCGCGGCCGCCCGGCGGCCTCGAGCGCGGCGAGGCGGCGCTCAAGCGCGGCGTTCACGGTTTCCGTGAAGCTCGTCCCGCGGATGTCGGCGGTCAGGTGCTCCACCTCGCCTAGACGAAGCGGCAGGCCCGTGCGCGCTACCGCGAGCGAGGCAACGCCGTGCGCAGCGCATACGGACGCTTGGTGCGGCTGGTCAGCCCCGCGCGCCCAACGCCGCGGTGGGCCGCAACCAAAACAGCTTCACCGCACCCTGGAGCTTGGCGGCCCGCTTGCTGGCCCTGGCCTGCCGGCGCAGGGCGCCGCTGGTCTGCGAGGCGTCGTTGTCAACCGCGAGCACGTCCAGCCCAAAGTGGTACGCCAGGATGTGCGACAGGTGCGCCTGGCCCGCGCCGAGGTCGACCACCAGCGGCACCTGGTGCTCGGCGGCCACCGTCGCAATGGCGGCCGCCATGATGGTCACCTGCGGAGGTGCGCAGCAAAGCAGCACCGTCGAGGTCACACTTAACTCGCTGCCACGGCACCCGCTCCCTCCTCGCGCCGCCGCGGTACGCACCTCGTGCTGCTTCTTCTCCTTCATGCCGACAAGCAGCTCCGGGTCGATCGGACGCGTGGCGTAGGCGTCCTGCACGGCCTGGCGGAGCGCGTCGGCCGGCTGGCGGGGCAGCGTCGCCGCGGCGGCCGCCGCGCCAAACGCCCGCAGGTCCTCGGGCCATGCTGTGGGGGTGGCGGTGGGCGCCAGGAGGCACCGCTCGCGGACGACGGCGTCCTGCCGCACCCACGCGTCGCGCCAGGGCGCCGGCAGCGCGGCCCAGTGGCGGTCGTGGTTGCGGAAAAAGTCGGCGATCTCCTGGTCCAGCAGCTCGCGGTGGTCCTGCACGACCTGGGCGAGCTGCAGAAGCGCCGTGGCGGCGGCCTGGGCGTCTGCCGCGGCGGCCCCCGCCGCATCGGCGCCGGCGTCGGCGCCGCGGCCCGTCGCGCCCGCGGGCGGCCACCGCGCCGGCGCCCACGCGTCCATCGCCGCGCCTGCGATCACAGCGCCGTTATCGTAGTGGTGCCTATGACGTCATCGGCTGGCGGGCGACGCCGCGGGACGGCGGGCGACGCGCGGCACGGCGCGGAGGCCGCACGACGCCGCGGCGGACGAGGCCAGGCGCCGGCGTGTGCCAGGCGGCGGCTGACGACGCGGGCGGCTCAGGCGGCAGCAGCTGCTGAAGCAGCCGGGTGACCCCCCGGGCACGTCACCTGGCAAGGCAGGCGCCGCGCTCGACGGCGTCGGGCGCGTCGCGGCCATGGCGGCGGCCGCCGCGGCCACGGCGCCGCCGTCGCTGGACGACATGTGGTCCGTCGTGCTATCGCCCGTCTTCATTCGCGTACGCCGCTGAGGCAGCTCGCTCTGCCTCGGCCGAACCCGGCGCTAACAGTCGGCGGGTCCGCATCCCGTCCCCCTCGTCGCCTCACGCGCTGCAGGACACGTCGCTGCTGCTGGCCACCCAGTTCATCTTTTTCATCTTTGGCTGGGTGTTCTTCATGGCCAAGCTCTTCAGGGACTACGAAGTGCGGCAGACGGCGGTGCAGCTCGCCTTCTCCTTCACGTTCTCGCTCAGCTGCGTCATGTTTGAGCTTGTCATTTTCGAGATCCTCGACGTTCTGGACCGCAGGTGCGGCCAACCCGGCGCGCACTGGCCGCAGGAGCTGGACCGAGGGGGACCCCGCTAACGTGACACGCAGCGCCTGCCCCTGGGACGGTGCCGGGACAGCTCGCGGTTTGTGCACTGGAAGGTCGACATCGGCATCATGCTCTTCTTCGTCGTCTTCCTGTTGCCGCTGTACCAAGTGTACTCGTTCCTGGGCAGCTGGCGCCGGTCCTGGCGGCCCTGGACGACCGCCGGCGTGGCGGTGGCACTGTACGGCTTCTACCTGTACGGGTTCTGGCTCCTGGGCGAGGCCTTCCCCATCACCAGCGCCAAGCACGGTGCGTCCGCGCTGTGCCCGCTGAGGTGCGGTGCCGCGCGGTGCACCGACCGCGGCGGCATTCCGGCTGTTTCGCGGGGCACTGCCATCCGCCGCCAGCGTCGATCTTTGCCGTGGAGCACTTTATCAGCCGGGTCGGCGTGCTGGGCGTCACGGTTATGGCGCTCCTGTCGGGCTTTGGCGCCGTCAATGGGCCCTTCACCTACCTCAACTTTTTCGTTCGGTGCGTTCTGTAGGTCACACCGTCGGTGTACGGAGCACGGGCTCAGACGCGGGCGCCGCAACCGACACTTGTATCCTGCTAGGCCCACGGACGTGAGTGCGCTGCACACGGCGGAGCGGTTGCTGCTGCGGACGCTGGAGCTGATCATCAGCAAGAAGAAGAAGCTCATTGTTGCCCGGCAGCGTCAAGTCGCGGCGGCCGACAAGGTCTGGCATGGGGCGATCGTGGCTTCAGGCCTGCGCCGTGCTCATGCGCGTCCATGCGCAAGCTCGTGCGGGCCCATAGCAGGCGTCCCAAATGGGCGGCATCATCCAGCGACTGTTCCACGGCACCATGGGCACCGTGGGCTTGACGGATCAACGTACGGCCGTCGCCAACGAGCGGGGGCCAGGCGTGGGCCTGTGCGCTGACGCTGCGCGCTCTGGGCGCTGGTCCTTGGCTTCTTACCGGTGCAGACGTGCGCGAACTGACCGAAGAGATTCGCGCTTTGGAGTACAGCAGCCAGCAGCAGTTCCTGGCCATCGTGGACCTCCGCGCCCAGCAAGTACGTTGCGGTTCCATGCTGCACAATCATACTTGGCCTACCCTGACCGGCCTGGTGAGAGCGTGGGAGCGTACGCCGCGCGTAGGAGCGCATGGCCTTCTCCAAGACGTGGCAGGGCTGGTACTTTAACATCCTTGGCCACTTCCTCTCGGTCTACGGCGTTTACAAGATCGTCATGGTACGAAACAGCCGCCGCTAGGTGTAGGAGCACCGCGGACCTGAGCGGTTCCGGGTGGCTTCTGCTTTCGGTGTGCCGCGGCTGCTCAGGCCATCGTGAACATTGTGCTGGACCGCCACGGCAAGACCGATCCCGTCACTCGCGGGCTGGAGATTCTCGTGCGCTACGTCGGCCTGCAGGTGGACGTGCCGTTCTGGTCCCAGCACGTATCGTTCCTGATGGTCGGCGTGATCGTCGTGACCAACATCCGCGGCCTGCTTCTGCAGCTCATGAAGGTACGGGTCATCGGCACGACGCGTCGGCAGGGGGCGCGTGGTTGATGCCATCTGACGATCGGTCGCCTCGCACGCTGCCTATCGCGCGGCGACCGCAGTTCTTCCGCGAGACGGCCAGCACAGTGTCGTCCAACGGCCTCGTGCTCTTGCTGGCCCAGATCATGGGCATGTACTTTCTGTCGTCGGTGCTGCTGATGCGCATGAACCTGCCCGAGGAGTACCGGTACGCGGTGATGCCAACGTGGTCGGGCGCAAGGGAGGCAGCGCGGCGCTGAGCGGCCCGACGAGTTGGCTGGTGTGTGCTGCCCGGTGTACAGGTACATTCTGACGCAGGTGCTGGGCGGGCTGCAGTTCAACTTTTACCACCGCTGGTTCGACGTCATCTTTCTCTTTTCGGCCCTGTTTTCGGTGGTGCTCCTCTACATCCTCAACCAGCCGACGTGGTCCGCCGCGGGCGCCTCAGCGCACGGCGCCCTCTTGCCGTTCAGCCACGCAGAGACGCTGCCGACGTCCGTGGGCGCCATGCCACGGCGGAGCGCCGGCGAATCCACATCAGAACAGTGTGCTACAATGTAAAAGAACCTGCACGCGCGCGCGTAGAGCATCGTGTACATCACATGTACAGCCAGCAGATACATGTATACCGACGCAGCTTGGAACGCGCCAAAGTGTCGATCGTCGCCGCGGTGGCGTCGCCGCGTTGAGAATCTGTGGCGAATCGAGCGCGCAGTCTCGCGCGATCTCGTCTTAGACATAGTCGATGCATTGAACTGCAATACCAGCGCGCGGCTTTGGCGGAGTTCCTAGTTGGCGTTGGGGCGCTTGGAAGCCGCTTGGAAGGGCCAGGCGTTGAGTGCGTGCATTGTGCCTGCGGGGTCCGCGGCACCGGCCGCACCGGCGCATCTCACACCGATGTCACCCGATTCTGCCGGGCAGATCAGCGGCAGAACAGCGGCAGAACAGCGAAGTGGCCGCCGCGGACGACGACGCGGACGACGACGAGGACGACGACGAGGACGACGACGCAGCGGACAAGGCAGCGGACGACGCAGCGGACGACGACGCAGCGGACGACGCAGCGGACGACGACGCAGCGGACGACGCAGCGGACGACGCAGCAGACGACGCAGGCGGACGACGCAGACGACGACGCAGCAGCGGACGACGCAGCGGACACCACGGACGACGACGCGGACGACGCAGCAGACGACACGCCGTGGACGATTCAGTGGACGACACGCAGCGGACGAGGAAGAAGAAGTACGAGAGGTAGGACGTGGAGCAGCAGGAGCAGCAGGAGCAGCAGGAAGAGCAGAAGGCAGAGTACGAGCGAAGCACCGCCGCTATTAGAGAAACGTGCTACGTTGTGGTTGGCGACCGGCGAACGACGAAGGACAGGGTGGCGAAGACGAGGGAGAAGGCGGAGAGCAGCAGGGCAGAAAGTCGTGGTGCTGCTGGTGTGATCGTCTGACCCTTCGAGCCAGACAAAGGCACTGGCAGGACGGCTGCTGCGGCGTGCTAGGCCGGACGAGGCGGGGAACCATGGCGTCTGGCTTTGGCGGCTTCGGCTTTGGCGCCGGCGCCGCGGCCCGCCCGCCGGCCTTCGGCGCCGCCGCGCCGTCGACGCCCGGCGCAGCCGCCCCGACCTTTGGCGCCCCGGCGACCAGCGGGTTTGGCGCTGCACCCGCCGCGGGCAGCACGGGCTTCGGCGCGAGCGGGTTCGGCGCGCCGACGTTTGGCACGGGCGCGGCCGGCGCACCCACCACGCCTGGGTTCGGCAGCGCGACCGGGATAGGAACCACCGGCTTTGGCGCGCCCGCCGGCGGCACGGGCTTTGGTGCGGCTGCCACAGGGACAAGCACGGGCTTCGGCGCCGCCCCGGGCGCTACGACCGGGTTTGGTGCGCCGGCCACGACAGGGTTTGGCGCGCCCGCCAGCACAGGCTTTGGTGCGCCCGCGACGACGGGCTTTGGCGCCCCCGCCGCCACGGGCTTTGGCACCCCAGGCGCCCCCGCGGCCGGGACGACGAGCACCGGATTTGGCACTGCGACCGCACCGTCGTTTGGCACGGCCGCTGCCGCGCCAGCGTTTGGATCGAGCGCGGCTACGACGACGCCCGGCTTTGGCACGAGCGCTGCGGCACCCACGTTTGGCGCCCCGTCCAGCACCACGACGAGCGCACCGGCCTTTGGATCGCCCCCCGCTGGTAGCACGGCGCCGGCGTTCGGATCGACCGCCCCGGCCACGCCGGCCTTTGGCACGGCGTCGACGTCCACGGCGCCGGCGTTTGGCACGGCGACGACGTCCACTGCGCCCGCGTTTGGCACGGCGTCGACGTCCACGGCGCCCGCGTTTGGCACGGCGTCGACGTCCACGGCGCCCGCGTTTGGCACGGCGTCGTCGGCGTTTGGCGCGCCCAAGCCGGCTGGCGCGCCCACGTTTGGCACGGCGCCCTCGACGGCTCCGGCATTTGGAGCGGCACCCGCAACGACGCCGGCGTTTGGCGCGGGGACAACCTCCACCGCCCCGGCGTTCGGAACCGGCACCACGGGGACGACGGCAGCGGCGCCGGCGTTTGGCACGGCGAGCTCTACCGCCCCCAGCACGACGGGCTTTGGCGCGCCGGCGGGCACGTCCACGGCTGCACCCGCCACCGGCACGGGCTTTGCGTTTGGCACTGGCAGCACCGGCTTTGGGGCGACGCCGAGCTCTGGCGCGGCGCCGAGCACGGCGACAGCGCCCAGCACGGCGACACCGGCGTTTGGCACGACGGCCGCATCCACGTCGACCGGGTTCGGCGCTCCCGCGGCGTCTGGCACGGCGCCGGCGTTTGGTGCCCCCGCAGCAGCGGGCGCGACGCCGACGTTTGGTGCACCAGCAACGACGACGGGCACGACGGGCACGGCGCCGGCGTTTGGTGCCCCGGCAGCGTCGGGCACGACGTCGGTATTTGGCGCACCAGCAACGACGACAGGCGCGGCGCCGGCGTTTGGCGCACCGGCCGCCACCGCTCCTGCCAGCGGCACCGCCACGAGCACGGCGCCAGCGTTTGGCACGCAGGCGGGCACCACCAGCGCCGCTGCGCCTGCCACGACGGCGGCGACGAGCGGCACGGCCACCACGGCGCCGGCGTTGGGCGCCGCCTTCGGCACGGCGCCGGCGTCCACGCCTGCGGGGGCGTCGGGCACCGCACCTGCGGCAACCACGCCGTCGCTCACGTTTGGCGCGCCGGCAGCCGGGAGCCCCGCCACCGGCAGCGCGCCGGGCGCTGCGGGCGCGACCGGCACTACGAGCACGGCCGGGCCGGCGTCGGCTGCAGCTGCGGCTCCCTCCGCCAGCGCTGCGCCGAGCACCACGCCGGCGGCCACCACGACGCCCACGCTGCCGGCGTTTGGGTCCACCCCGGCCACGACCGGCACGACCGGCACGACCGGCACGACCGGCACGACGGGCACGACCGGCACGACCGGCACGACCGGCACGACCGGCACGCCGTCGACGTTCTCGTTTGGCCTGACCACGCCGGGCGGAACGACGACGACGTCCGCGTCCTCGGCTGACACGTCGAAGGGCGCGTCGGATGCTTCCAAGCCGGCTGCCGGCCCCGCCGCCGCCACGACGCCCACCACGGCCGCCGCCGCGACAAGCACCGCAGCCGCGGCCCCGGCGACCAGCACGGCTTCGAGCGGCACTGCACCGAGTACCGGCCTGACGTTTGGCACATTGGGCGGCGCGGGCGACGCGAAGACCACGGCCAAGCCGGCAACGTCGACGGCCACTACCACCACCGCGCCCGCGTTTGCACCGCTCGGCGGCACGACCACAGGCGCAGGTACGGTTACCACGAGCGGACGGCGGCCGTACTCGTTGCGGGAGGCTTAGAATCGCATAATATGTCTATTCACATCGTATGCAAACAGCTTCTACGGCCAAGGCCGCCACCACAACGCCGGGCGCCAGCACCACGGTGGCCCCGCCGGCCGCCGCGCCGGTGCGCCAAGTGGTCAACATTGCCGAGATCGTCGGCAAGCTGGGCAACGTCACCGGCACCACCGTGTTCTCGGACTTGGACCCTGACGTGCAGTCCTTCTTGGAGCACCTCGAGTACGGGCAGCGTCCGACGCCACGCTGAGGACGCGCTTGCGGCAAACCCCGTGCTCACACCGTGGGCGACGCTGTTGTGCGATGCCCATGTTGGCGCGTTAGTCAACTGGCCAAGGAGCAAAAGGCGGACGGCGACGCGCTCGCCCGGCGCCTGCAGGAGCGCCGCTACACCATCGACGAGTCGATTCGGAGTGTGGAGCGGGTGCGCCGCGTGCGGAAGACGTTAAAGGCGAAGGGATTACGTGGCGGCCCCCCTCACGCTTTTCATTGGGTGGCCGGCCTGCGTCGCCGGCGCGCAGAACCTGGCCGCGGTCCCGACGATGATCTGGCGCCAAAAGATGGCGATTGCGGACTTGCGCTCCAAGGTGAACGCGCTCCGCGGCAACGCGGACGGCGTGCGCGCCACGGTCGACCGCCTGCAGTCATCGTACCCGAGCCCGTACGGGCAGCTGCCGTGGACCTCGACCGAGTGCGTGCGCGTTCGAGGCGGAACGCCAATGACCAAGTGCATCGCACTCATGCTGGCGCTGCGTCCGCCCCGAGTCCACTGCGTGGCTGCCAGGTTTTACCGCCAGCTGATCGAGCAAATGGAGACGCGTGTGCGCGACTATGCCCGGCAAATCGAGGTGCGTTGCCGCCCCGCCCCACCTGCGCGATGTTGAGCCATGCACTGTAAGGCGTCTGACCCGCGCTGGGGGACTTTGGTGGCGCGATGCCCACGTATCAGGAGCTGGAACGCCACTTGGCTACCGCGAGCGAGTCGGCCCACTACGATCCCAACGGTACGTGCGCCATAACCCCAAATGCACCGACGCGCTCCATTTCCCTGCTCGGCCTGCTGACGAGGTGCGGCATCGGCCCGTATGGTGGCGGGGCACGCACACCGCAGAGCTGGTCGAAGTACTGCGGACGCAAAACGAGTCGATGATTGCCATCGCCGCCCGGGTCGCACAGCTCCACGACGAGGTGCAAGAGCGCAAGGACGAGTACCGCCGGCACCTGGCCCAGCTCGGCCGACCGACGTCGGCCGACCCATTCGAGCCGCGCGACAGCGCGCGTCGCAGTGCCGGTGCGGCGGCGGGCAACGCGGGGAGATTGCAGCGGTGGCAGAGATTTTCAGTAGCAGCTGACGCCGTCAACCCTCGGCAGACCTCGCTGCCTGTCGGAATCTGCCAGATGCCAAGAAGGGCCTGTCGGCCGTGGAAGCCATGGCCGTTGCCTCTGAGCCACGTACGTCGCGTTTTTACCTTGGTCGCAGCGCGGGGCTGGGTCGGCGCTGACGCACTTTCTGGGGCCCATGGCGTAGGTGGTTGCTTCCGTGCGACAGAGGCGAAGCCGGCGCCGCAGGTCGGCCTGGGCGGCGGCGTGGGCCAGCCGGCGCTTGGCGGCTTTGGCAGCCCCGCCGCAGCGTCGACGGGCTTTGGCAGCACGGCCGCACGGCCGGCGCCCAGCACGACGGGCTTTGGCACCACGACGGGCTTTGGCGGGTTTGGCAGCACGTCCACGACGACCGGCACGACCACGGGCACGACGGGCGGCTTGTTCGGCACCCCGGCAGCGACGACGACTACCACGGGCTCCACGGGCTTTGGCGGCTTTGGCACCCCCGCCGCGACTTCCGGCACCGGCATGCCTGCGTTCGGCTCGTTTGGCACGCCCGCCGCGGGCGGCGCAGCAGGATCGCAGGCCACGCCCGCGTTTGGCGGCTTTGGGGCCACCGGTGCGTCGACGGCCACGCCCGCGTTCGGCGCCGGCGGCACCGCGTTCGGCGGCACCTCGACGACGGGCGGCTTGGGCGCGTTCAACACGCCGACGCGGCAGGTGGCGACCGCCACCGCCAGCCCCTTTGGCACCGCGGGCCTGACTCCTGGCTTCCGGTGAGTGGCGCCCTGAGATAGAGTTGTAGATGCATAAACTTTGTACATTGCAAAGATAGAGCCAGCCCAGTCCATACTTACTCGGTCTCCAGCGGCTCTTCCACGTGCCAGTCGGCCGTGGCCGACGCCTGCTCGCGCCACGCGCTGGCGTCGCCAAAGATGGCCGTTGCCGCGTTGGTGGCGTTGGGCTTCGTCACGGCCGGTGCGAGCACCGCCTCCGCGGCCGCCACCACCCCAGCGCGGTCCAAGCCCAGCAGGACGTCCCGGCGCCTGCCCAGGAGCCGACGCCAAGCGGACGCCAGTGTGCGCTAGTAAGCAAGGTGCACCACGCGTCCAAGGCTACGACGGGCCGCATCGTGTGGTGCCCGCACCGCTGCCGCAGGTCGTCGGTCACGCCGTACTGGAAGAGGAGCAGGCCGCGATTGCCCGGGGGCACCGGCGCGTCCAGCTGCTGGAACACGCCGAGCTTGGCCTCGTCCAGCTCCTGCCCACCTCCCCAAGGCGCGCTCGAATTGACAAGGTGCCGTGATCAGGTTTGAAAGCAGCAAATCACGTAGAAAAGCATCGGAAGGCTCCTCGCACCCGGTCCTCAAACTTGTTGGAGAGCAGCCAGTCCACCGCGCGCCGGTACGTGTCGGCCGTCGCCGTCGTGGCGGGGTCCCTGCATGGTGCAGCACCGAGAGGGCTCGAGGCATATGACGCCCCCCGACCGGTGAGCGTGGGCCACCGCTGTCCCGGTCATCCCAGCGGCCGCCGCGGGGGCCGTACCGGTACGAGTAGAACCCAAAGCAGCCCTCGGCCGAGTCAAAGAACGCGCCGCCGCCGTACGCGCCGCCCTTCTCCCGGATCTCGCGGTGCAGGAACCCGTTGGTGAGCAGGCGCGCCGCCACCTGCAGTGTCGGCGACTGTGGGTGCACCATGGGCACGGCGCGGATCGCGGTCGACACAAAGTTGACGGGCACGTTCAGCGGCACGAACGTCCGGCGGGGCACCGCGCCCGGCGGCGGCACGGTGGCCATCTGCAAGCGCACGCGGTAGCGCCACCACGTCGGCTGTGAGAAACCTGCGCCATCGCCGCCAGCGAATCGCCTCCGGCGCTTCCGCGGTACCGCCTGCGGTCGAATGACGCCGTTGGCGGACGGCGTGAGGCTCGGCAGGCTGCGCGCGCCGCCCAGGCTGGCGGCCAGCCGCTGCACGGCGGCCTCGGCGGCGCCCAGGCCCTTGTCCGACGCCACGACGTGCCAGCGCGGCGCCGGCGCGCTCGTCGTCATCCAGCGGTGGATGGCCTGGACCGCCGCCGGCGCGCGGCGCAGTTGGTGGCGCCGTTGAGCAAGTGGCATTCGTACGCACCGGTAACACGCGCGGCGGCCGCACCTGCAGCTTCTCGGCCACGGCCGCGGGGTCGCGCTGCTTTGCGAGGGACGCCATGAAGCGGACGTGGCTCAAGCCGCCCTGCTTCTCCGCGAGCGCCAGCGGGCCCGACAGGCCGCGTGCGGCGTGCGTGAAGGCGTACATGTGGCCAGACTCGACGATGGCGGTGGTCAGCTCGGACGCCGTCATTTGCAGGAGCGTGTCGAGGTGCGCCAGGTCGTGGTACGTCGGGTTCTGCAGCGTATCCAGCAGGAGGTCCTCAAAGGCAGGCAGCTTCTCGTCCAGCGCGAAGCCGTGGAACATGATGCCCTCCTCCGCGTCGGTCGTGCCTGGTGGCAGCGCCGCCCCGGCCGGACGGCGCGCAGCTGCATGAGCCGACGGCCACGGGCGATGGGACAGGTGGCAGGCACGACGGAGCGGCGGCGGCCGTACTTTCCGCGGACGGCGTCACTACGGTGGACACCGTGATCCCGCCGCAGGTCGCGTCGCTGTCCTGCGCGTACTGCTCCTTGGACCGGCGCTGTGTGCCCATCCAGGTGAGCGCCTGTCCACGCGCGCGGCCCTGCACAGCACTGGCCCGCAAGCGTTGAGCTGCCGCCACGCCGACACCAAACGACGTACGCGCCTCGCCACGCACGCTAGCATAGAGGGGTAGGTAGGGCTTCAGGTCGGCCGGCAGCTGGCCGGTCGGGCGGATGCCGCGAATGTAGGTGACGTCGTTGGTCGGCTGCGCCGTCACCAGCACGGGCGCGCCCCCGTTGGCCGCCGTGCGCCACTCGCACGCGAACCGCTCCGTCTTTGGCGAGACATTGGCGATGCGCAGCGTCGGCAGCGACGTGGTCGTGGCTGCCGCCGCCCAGAACCCCGTGTTACCCCAATGGCATGAGCGCGCAGACTGCGCTTCCCACGCCAGGGGACCCAACGCAAGCCGTACACAGCTTCTGGGCCTGCTCCGCCTGCAGTTGCAGGCCGCGCTGGTAGACAGCCTCGCGCTCCGCGTCGGACAGCTGGGACACTTTCTGTGACCGCCCCACGCCGGGGGACGACAAAGACTCAGCGCAGTCTGTGGTCAGGGGGCTGCGTCCACGACCGCCCTCTGCCGCTCGCCGGTGCGCACCGCAGCCAGCAGCGCGGCCTCCTGCTGCCGGGCCTTGGCGTCCAGGTCTGGGTCGGGGACCATTGCCAGCGTGAGCCGGTGCGGGTTGTCCAGCAGCCACCGCTGGACGAGCTGCTCAAACACGCGCTGCTGGCTCGGGTCCCGGCGCAACGCCGCGAGGTGCTGCGCCGCGGTGCAAGGATATGCAAGGTACAGGATGGGTATGAGTTCGGGTTCATCATCGATGTGGCTGCCGTCCCCGCCCCGCACCGCATCCAGGTCCAGCAGGTCGGTCGGCCTCGCGCCGTGGATCCACGCCTCGGCCAGCGCCAGGCTCATCTGCACGCCGAACCGCGTCGTGGTCTGGATGCCGTGTCCCCGCGTGCGGCGTCGGGCGCCGTAAGGATCCGCACGGTCGGAGCGGCATTGCGGACGCCCGCTGTGGCCCTACGTGGCGCGCATGGAGCTCGAGCTGGTGCAGCTCGGCCTCGATCCGCTCCTTCGAGAAGCCCTCCTTGGCACTCGCCTCCAGCGCCTTCAGGACCAGCTGCTCCACCTGTGCGGCGCTCAAGCGCGGTGTGTAAGGGCGCCAACAGTTTGCCTCGTCAGCGACGGCTCGCAAAGCCACGTGCCACAGTCGCCAGCCGTGCCTCCTCCGGCGGCGTCGCCTTGTGCACGCCTTGCAAGCCAAACATGAAGGCCGTGAAGCTAGCCCACGAGACCCATACCGCAGGAGGGGGGAGGGGTCTGTAAGTAACGTTGACCATGCTAGGTCATTCCTTGCGGATGGGCGCCGTACTCGTTGTTCGGGCTGTAGCCGGTGCCGGGCGCGTACTCGCTGCCCAGCTTGGAGTCGAGCAGCGCTGCCCATGCGGCCCAGCGGTCCATTGTGACTCGAGGCTGCTACGGTCAGCAAGCAATGTGTCTGTAGATCCAGTCGTGCAGGCGCAGCAGACCTTTGTGCATGGGCGACGCCGGGCCGTGCGTCAACAACTTCGACAGGAGGCCCATCCGGAACGTCGTGGAGGTGTCCTGCCGCCGCCACATGCGAGGGCGTCGTCGACGTTGAAAGCGCGTCAGGGTAGCCCCGGCGTGCGCTGCGCTCTGGGGTGGCGCCCACGCACCGTGACGGGGTTCGTGACGTAGCCCACCGCGCCCTTGTTTTGCCGGTCGGGATCGCCGACTACGCACGCACACCACCGATCCCACAGCGGCGTCCGTCAGCGCCGGCCGAGGAAGCTCGTGTGGTGAGCGGCTGGCGCCGTACCGGGCTCCACAGGGCACGGAACCACGCGGCGCAGCGGCTGCGCGAACCGCTGGAGCTGCCCCACGTCCGGCGGCTGCCACGTGCCGGTCGGCCCCAGCTCGGCTAGCTTCCGCTCCAGCGCCGCGTCGAGCTGCTCCAGGATCGGCGGCAGCTCCATGTTGCCGTACGTGACGATCCGGGCGTTGCGTGGGTGGTAGTGGGCGCGGTGGAACGCCACCAGCTCCTCGTGGGTGAGGTCGAGGATGCTCAGTGGCTCGCCGCCCGAGACGTGCGCGTAGGTCGTGCCGGGGTACAGATGCTGCTGCATCCGCGTGACGAACAGCGAGGCGGGGTCCGCCTACCGCAGCCCAACGAACCGTCGCCCGGGCACCCCGGCTTCCAGGTCAGCCTCCGCGACTTGGCCTCTGGCCCGCAGTGCTTGCGACCGCACGCACCATCGCGCCCTTCATCTCGTTGTACACGACGCCCTTGAACACCAGCGGGCTCGTCCGATCTGTGGCGCCGCCGGCGCTCTGGACCGCATCCCGTGCGCAGTGTTAAGCTCCCGTGCGGCGTCCCCTCTCCCACCTTGTCCGCGGCCCTACCGTCCACGACGGCGTGCTCCAGGCGCCAGCCTTCCTGGTAAAAGTCGAGCGGGCGCAGGAGCGGCGACAGCGTCGCGTCGAGGTACACGGCCAGGAGGTTGCGATAGTCGGTGGCGTTGAGCGTGGAGAACGGGTACATGGTGTGGTCGCTCGCGGTGAGCGCGTTCATGTACGTCGCGAGCGACCGGTTCAGCATCTTGAAGAACGGGTCGCGGTCCGGGAACGCCCGCGAGCCGCACAGGACGTTGTGCTCCAGGATGTGCGGTACGCCATTGCTGCTCCGCGGCACCGTCTTGAAGATGATGCTGCGAGGCCATAGCGCGCGGAGCGGGCCGGTCAACGGTTGAGTCGTGCGTCCAGAGGGCGCAGGCCGCGACAAGGCACCCAGGGGCGGCCGTACTTGAAGGCAAGCTCGGGGTCCTCGCGAGCAATGTGGATGTGCTCGGCGCCGCAGGTGTGCTCCAGGGTGACCGCCGTGAGCTGGTACCGGGGCACGTCCTTCACCTGTGTCCTCAGCCGCCGCCGCGGGCGTGAGGGGGCGAGTCTGGGTCAGCCCGCCGGAAATGCTGCGCGCCGCGTCCTGCCGCCGCCGCCGCCGCCGCCGCCACCGCCGCCACCGCCGCCACCGCCCGAGCCGCTGCAGCAGCAGCAGCAGTCGCACCTCTTTGACGGTAAACCCGCCGAGCCGCCGGCCGACGGTGAGGGCGGCCGCCGTCGCCGGCCGCCGCCAGGCCTGGGCCGCGGCCGCCATGGCGTCTTACGGGTGTGGCGCACCGCGTCGGCCAGGCGCTGCGGTCTTTGGCGTGCGCCGCCTCGGACGCGTCCAGCGACGGCCCCACTCCGAGCCGGTCCGAGCCGACTGGGCCCTTGTCCGTCCCGGCGTCCGCTGCCCGTGTCCACGTCCACGCGCGCCAGCCGGCTGCTGGGGTGGGGGGGGGGAGCGCGCCGCCCGGGTCGTCGTCCAACCTGGGAGCAACGGCACAGCGGTGTTTGAACCACGACCGCTGTGCGGTGGCAATTGCACCCCAAGCCCTACCTTCGCCGATCTT
>Ga0180216_1002304_pt1 | contig 16110 bp, 10 predicted proteins | sample eDN3rd37CBELigMG_FD_128879 | JGI IMG/M metagenome (GOLD analysis project Ga0180216, IMG submission 128879) | Enriched Miracle-Growth compost microbial communities from Emeryville, California, USA - eDNA 3rd pass 37_C BE-Lig MG (version 2)... ... | reverse complement strand
CTTCCGTCCCATGCCGATCAGGATGATCCCCAGCTCAAACAAGAGGATCATCGGCACGGCCAGAAGGGTCATGCTGATCGGGTCGGCCCCCGGCGTCAAGATCGCGGCGGCCACGGTGATGATCAAAATCGCGAACTTCCGCTTGCTTCGGTAGTCATCCACCGTGAAGATCCCGATCCGCTCCATGAAGAGCATCACCAGCGGAGTTTGGAAGGCGACACCGAAGATCAACGGCAGAATCGTCGCGAAGCTCATCCACTCGCTCAGCCGCAACGTCGGGGCGACGCCCAGCCAGACGTTGAACTCCAGCAGGAAGCTCAGGGTCAGCGGCAGCACGAAGAAGAAGCAAAGGATCACGCCCGCCATGAACAACCCCAACGACACGGGCAAAAACCGCATCACATAGTGCCGCTCGTGACGGTACAGCCCCGCCGCGATGAACGCCCAGATCTGATAGAAGACCCAGGGGCTCGCCAGAACCAGGCCGCTGACCAAGCAGACCATGAAGTAGATGGTGATGGTCTCAAGCGGTCCCAGCGAGATCAGCGAGTTGTCGATTTGATAGACGGCCTTCTCGTTCGCCTTGATCAGCGTAGAGAGCTTGAACTGAAGCGGGAACGAGAGGCTTCGGCCCTCCAGCTCCTTGGCCGGCGGAAGGTCGAGGTTCGGGGCGACTTGCCGGATCGCGTCGAAGAACTCGACGGCGGGAACCTCGGCGTGGAGGTCGGGCGAACTCTCTTCGGCCACCTCGGCGGCCAGGGCCTTCTTGGCGTACTCGTCGCGGTAGAAGTGTTCGAGGGCTCCCTTGGCGGGCGCTTCCATGCTTTCCATGACCCGCTTGCCGATGTCCATGGGGGGCACGAACACGATGATGACGCCGACGAACAGCCCGATCAGGGCCAGGATGAGCCGCAGGCGAAGCTCCTCAAGGTGCTCGCCAAAGCTCATCGTCGCCATCTGCTGTTCTTCGACGAAGAGATCTCGATCGCTGGGCATGGGGGTGGACCAACGCAACGGAAGGATGTCGGCGCGGGGGCGCCGCGGTGACGGGCGCGGAGGAGACGCGGGTTGCGACGGCCAGTCCCGAGGCCGGAACCCTTTGCTGGCGGCGCCGCCCGACGGCCTCGCTGGGACGGCCTGGCGGGCGGGGGCGTTCCTGGTGATGGAATCTTAACACGGACCACCGCCAATTGCCAGCGCCGGGCCGCGCTTCCGCGGCGGCCTCTCCTTGAAGGTCCGCCCGAAGATGGTCCGTAGTTGAGCCGACCACGAGACCGACGGAGAGGGAGCGCGAAGCGGGCTCGCTTTGAGGACGACCCATCGCCCAGCCCATACCCAGCCATGCGGCGGAAGTAATGGTCCGTTGCATCTGATTCCTGGTATCGGACATGGATCGTTGGGGGGGCGAGGCTCCCGCCGAGCCGGAGTCATGCGTGAGGCTCGGCGGGAGCCTCGCCCTCCCACAATCAGCCGCAACGGACCTGTAGGATCGCCGCGGCATTGACAAATGTCAAGCAGAGCGCGGCGTCGGCGCTCAGCTAGGCCGGCGGCGATGGACTCTCTTGCCCCTGGTCGTTACAACTAGCTTGAGGGCCGACCGCGATTGCCGAACCGCCGCGACCGACGCGCAACATTCGATGGAGGGATTCTCGCGATGCCGCTACTTAAGCCGCAACCGCTGGCGTTCGAGCCGATCCTCAAGCGGGCGATCTGGGGAGGCCGGCGCCTGGGGACCTTGATGGGCAAGGACATCGGCGACGCCCACGACGCCGCCGAAAGCTGGGAGATCGCCGACCACGGCGACGCCGTCAGCGTCGTCAAAAACGGTCCCCTGGCCGGCACCTCCCTGCGCGACCTGGTCCGAAACCATCCGGCCGAGCTGTTCGGCAAGGGGCGGGCCAACCAGACGCAGTTTCCGCTGCTGGTCAAGCTGATCGACGCCCGCGAGTCGCTCTCGGTGCAGGTCCATCCCAACGACGAACTCGCGAAGAAGCTGGCGGGCGACAACGGCAAAACCGAGTCGTGGGTGGTGATCGCCGTCGAGCCCGACGCCCTGATCTACGCGGGCCTTAAGCCGGACGTCACACGCGAGATGCTGGAGCACGCCATCGAGCACGGGACCGTCGAGCCGCTGCTCCATCGGTTCGAACCCAAGCCGGGAGACTGCCTGCTAATCGAGGCGGGGACCGTCCACGCCATCGGCGCGGGGGTCCTGGTGGCCGAGATCCAGCAGATGTCCGACACGACGTTTCGCCTCTTCGACTGGAATCGGCTGGGAGCCGACGGCAAGCCCCGCGAGCTGCACGTTGAAAAAGCCCTCCAGTCAATCGACTTCGCGCGCGGGCCCGTTGACCCGATCGTTCCCAAGCCCCTCGTCCTGGAAAACGACGACGTCCGCGAGCCGCTCGTGGTTTGCCCCTATTTCGAGATCGAGCGGTGGACGATCGAAGCGCCCGAAGAGGTCGGCCGCGACGACCGCTTCACGATCCTGATGGTGGTTGAAGGAGATATTGAGATCCGCGGCCCCGACGGCGACCAGCCGGTTCGACGCGGCGAGACGCTCCTCTTGCCCGCGAGCCTCGGCCCGACGATGATCCATCCCACGGGCCGGGCGGTCGTCCTGGCCTGCCAGCAGCCCTGAATGAACCGTCCGAGCGTCCCCAAGGAACCAGGAACAGGAATGGCCGAGGAACCCAAGAACCCCGCCGCGCGCGTCCGAAACCAGGGGGGCGACTGGCTCCGCCCAATTCGGGCCGTTTCGATCTCGTTCGATGTTCGGAAGGTCGCCCTCGCGGCGGTGGGCCTGCTCATCGTTCAGGCGGGGTGGTTCAGCTTGGACCAAATGTCCCCCAGGCCGACGGCCGGGAGCAGCGTGTTCGCGAACCCGCCTTCTCTCGAGCGCGGCTTCGCCGTCGGCTCTCCGGGCCTGCTCCTTGGCGCGGCGGCCGTGAGGGTCGCGCAACCGGCCTTCGTCCTGATCGCGTCTTTGTGGGAGCTCGACTCGGCGAAGGCCGATCTCGGCGCGGCGGGCCGCGCGCTCTTGAAGGTCGCGATGGTGGTGATCGTCTTCGGAATCGTCGGCGGCGCGATCGCTCGCGGCGCGATGATGGAGATCGCCCGCGGCGAGCGCTTGAGCTTGGTCGAGAGCCTTCGGTTCACCCTCAAGCACGTCGGCGCGCTGATCGCGGCGCCCTTGTTCGCCATGCTCGCGATGTTGCTCTGCGGTCTGATCGCCGCGGCGTTCGGGCTGCTGTCTCTTTTGCCCGGACGGGTCGGCGAAGTGGTTGGCGGCGTCGGGTTCGCCGTTCCCATGGTGATGGGACTTATGATGGCCCTGCTGTTGTTCGGCTTGGCGGCCTCTTGGCCTTTGATGCACGCCGCGGTCGCCGCCGAGGGCGAGGATTCCATCGACGCGCTGACGAGGGCCTTCGGAATCGTTAACCGTCGGCCCGTCCAGTTCATCGCGCTGGCGGTCCTTGTCTGGTTCGTGGGAAGCATCGGCCTAGTCGTGGTCCAACTCATCGCCGCCGCGTCGCTCCATCTGGCGGTCTGGGGAGCGAGCTTCACGGCCCCCGCGATGGACGGTCCTCCGGCGTTCTGGACGGCGACGGTCGCGTTCCTCGTCCAGTCGTGGGTTTACGCCTATTTCTGGTCGGCGGCCGCGCTGGTCTACCTGACGCTCCGGCGTGACATCGACGGCGCGCCTTGGTCGGAGATCGCGCCCGCCGCGATCGCGGCGGCAGGAGGCGAGCGGGAGGCGTGAGCCCCCTGTCTGGTTCCAGACGTTGAAGGAGAAGACAGGGGGCTCACGCACGCCCCCCGCTCGCTCGGATCGCGCGCTCCGAGGCAAATTTTACGCCTCCGCCGGGACCGCGGCGCAGCGGCGGTAGAGGGCGGCGAGGCGGTCGGCTTCGGCGTCCAGGTTGAACCGCGCGAGGGTGCGCTCTCGGGCCCGGCCGCCCAGCTCCAGAGCGTGTTCGGGGTTGTCGATCAGGTGCATGACCGCGGAGGCCAGGGCCGAGGGATCGCCGGGCGCGGCGAGCATTCCCGACCGCCCCGCCTGGATCATCCCGCGCAGACCTTGAACATTCGAGGCGACGCTGGGGATCCCCCGGACCAGAGCCAGCCCCAGAGTTCGCCCCGTGCTGGGGACCAGCGAGGGCTGGCAATACAGGTCGAGCACCGACCAGAACCGCTCGCCGACGACCGGCAGGTCGGCCACGGTGACGCGCTCCTGGATCCCCAGGGCCAGCGTCCGCCGGCGCAGTTCGGTCGCCTCGCCGCCCTGACCGGCGATCAGGAACTCCACGTCCCGGCCGTTGGCCAGCACGATCCGGGCGGCGTCCAGGAACGTCGCGAAGCCGGTTTCCTCCAGCGGCGGTCCCGCCGCGCCAATGACCGGCAGCTCCCAGCCGCCGCCGCGGGGAAGCGGGGGCTCGGCGACGATCCCCGGCGGGATGACCATGACTCGATCCACCGGCGCGCGAGCCGTCTCGACGAGCGCCTCGGCCAGCTCGCCGCTGGGAACGACCAGCGCGGCGAGCCACCGCCGACTGACGCGCAGCCCCTCCTCCAACACTGGGAAGTCGTCGACCGTCTGAACGTAGGGAACGCCCCAGGATTCCGCCAGCGCCAGGGCCGTCGACGCCATCTCCTGGTGGACGGCGTGCAGCACCCGGGGCCGCTTGAACTCGGCGTCGCGGGGCAGACGCCGGGCGGCCAGGAACTTGAGCCACCTGTGGCCAAGCGCCGGCATCGCGACGAACCGGGCATCGTCCTCTTGCCGGCCGCGCGACGCGCACAGGACGCGCGGGGCGATCCCGCGGGCGGCGAGCCGATCGACCAGCGGCGCCAGCGGCCAGCCGTCGTCGTCCAGCCCCAGCCGACCGGCCAGGAGCAAAACGTCCAATCCCGGCGCGCTCCCCTCTCCGTTGACTCCCTCCGCCACGCGGCGCTCCCTTTGCAAGCAGCGTGAAATTGGATCTTGGACCGCCGAAGCCGGACCGCGCGGCCGTTGGAATCGCCGCATGTCTGGTTTATAGTGTCTGTATGTGGAAACGCGCCAAGAGATCGGCAACCCTCGGGCCCTCGGAATGACTCCATCCCAATCGGTCGAAACGGCCGCTCCGCCCCAACAAGACCTCCACGTCCTGATCGACCGTCTGCTCGACAATGTCGGCACGGTCGTGCTCGGCAAGGCCGAAGCCATCAAGCTGGCCGTGGTCGCGCTGTTGGCCCAGGGCCACGTCCTGATCGAGGACGTGCCCGGCGTGGGCAAAACTCTGCTGGCGCGCGCCCTGGCCGCCAGTATTGACTGTTCCTTCCGCCGAATCCAGTTCACACCCGATCTTCTTCCCTCCGACGTGCTCGGGTCCAGCATTTTCCACGCGCCCAGCGGCGAGTTCGTCTTCAAGCCCGGTCCACTGTTCGCCAACGTGATTTTGGCCGACGAGATCAATCGGACGACCCCGCGCACCCAAAGCGCGCTGCTGGAGGCGATGAGCGACCGGCAAGTCTCGGTTGAGGGGACCACCTATCCGCTCGCGCCGCCGTTCATCGTTTTGGCGACCCAAAACCCCTACGAATTCGAGGGGACCTACGTCCTGCCGGAAAGCCAGCTCGACCGCTTCATGATCCGCCTTCGCCTGGGCTACCCGGTGCGCTCGGAGGAGCGCCGGCTGCTCAACGACCACCGCGGCGGCGAGCCCGTGGCGACCCTCTCGCCCGTCCTGACCGCCGACGACGTGGTCCGCCTGCAAGAGGGGGTTCGCAAGGTCCGGGTCGACGACGCCATCGCCGAATACCTGCTCGACATCGTCCATCTGACGCGCCGCAACGAGGAGTTGCACGTCGGCGTCAGCACCCGCGGGGCGCTGACATTCTACCGCGCGGCGCAGGGCATGGCGCTGGCCTCGGGCCGCGATTTCGTGATCCCCGACGACGTCAAGGGGCTCGCCGTGCCGGTCCTCGCGCATCGCGTCCTGGGCAAGTCGTTCCTCCAAGCCGGCGAGTTCGGCGCGGCGGAGGCCATCATCCGAGACATCGTCGACCATGTGAAGGTTCCCGCCTGAGCCCCGACCGAACGTCCCCGGCCCGCCTCGGCGGGTCGCCACTCGAAAGAACCCAGCGATGAGCGCGGACGAAACGCCCCGAGCGACGGCTTCGAGGGGCCGGGCCGGCCGACTGGCGCGCGGCCTGGTCTCGACGTTGGTTCCGACCGAAAGCGCCCACATCACCCGCGAGGGGCTGGGCTACTGCGCGATCATGGCGATTCTTTTGGTCGCCGGGATGCTCCAGCGGATGAACCTGATTCTGCTGGTCGCCACCACCGCGGCGGGCCCAATCGTCGCCTCGCTCTTCGGCAGCCGCGCCATGATGCGACGGCTCGCCGCGCGGCGCAGGTTGCCGGCCCACGTCTTCGAGGGCGACGCGCTGACGGTGGACTACGTACTGGAGAACGACCGCCGGCGCCTGGCGGCCCTGGCCGTGTTCGTGGAGGACCACCTCGTCCCGGACGACCGCACCGCCGTCGTCCCGTCCCCCAGCGCTTTTTTCCCCCGGGTGGGCGCCGGCGAACGCTCCCGGGTTCGGTGGCGGGGCGAGGCCCCCCAGCGCGGCAAGTACCATTTTCAGCGCCTGGTGCTGGGCACCCGCTCGCCGTTTGGACTGATCGAGCGGCGGGTGGCGACGCCGCTGCCCGACCAGCTTGTCGTCTATCCCCGCGTTGGCCGGCTCACCCGCCGCTGGCTCCAGCTTCAGCGCCAGGCCACCGAACACCGAGTGGGCCGACGCCACGACCGCTCGGCCCAGCAGGAGGAATACCACGGCCTGCGCGATTACCGCTCGGGCGACAGCCCGCGCTGGATCCATTGGCGGACCTCCGCCCGCCTGGGCGAATTGATGGTCAAGGAGTACGAGCAGCAGAACGAGCAGGACCTGGCGATCCTGATCGACCCCTGGCTGCCGCGCGCTCAGGCCGCGCCGCGCCAGCGCGAGGCCGTGGAGCAGGCCATCTCGTTCGCGGCGACCGTCTGCCTGGAAACCTGCCGCGGTCAGGGACGCCGGCTGGCGGTGGGCTGGACCGGGGCCGCCCCCGGCGTGGTTCAGGGCCCCTCGTCGGTCAAGCTGCTGCACGAACTTCTGGAACAGCTGGCCGTGCTTCGCCCAACCCACGAAGGCCGGCTCGCCGACCTCTTCGACGCCCTGCCGCCGGCGACGCTCCGCGACGCGCTTTTGATCGTGGTCTCCACCCGGCCGGTGAACCTCATGGAGGAGGCCGAGCGCTCCACCCGGCTCTCGGCGACGTCCGCGCGCGGCCCCCTGGGTCGAGCCATTCTCCTGAACGCCGGCCGAGACGAGTTGAACAGGCTGATCCAGTTCGACGAGACCGGCGACGCGGAGCCGCTGGAGCGGAGGCTCTCGAACTCCGAGATCGACCGGCTCAACGGCCACGGCCCCGAGGCCCGCGGGCGAGACCTCGCCCTCGGCGAACTCGGCGACGACGACGGGGAACGCGGCGCCGAGGCGCCGCCGGCGAATGGACCGGAGAGGCAATCGTGAACAGCCAACTCGTCTACCGGGCCAGCTTCTACCTCATGATGACGGTCGCCGCGATCGCGCTTTGCGCCGACCCAACCGACAGCCGCTTCGGCTGGCTGCCGCCGACGCTGGTCGCCGCGGCCGGCGTCGCCGCGCTGTTGACCGTCGACCGCGACCCGTCGCGCGGGCTTCCCCAGGGGCTGGCGAAGGGGCTGGCGCTGGGCACCCTCGGGCTGCTCTACTTCGAATACTCGATGGACGAAACCGAGCTGGTGCGGAGCCTGGGGCACTGGCTGATCGCGCTGCAACTCATCAAGTATTTTCTGCCCAAATCGGTCGCCGATGATTGGTTCCTCTTCCTGGTCGGCCTGATGCTGGTCTTGATCGGCTCCGTCATCAACACCGGGGATCAGGTGGGGATCTGGCTTTTCGTCTGGGCCGTGCTGGCGGTCTGGGTGCTGGGACAGTTCTTCCTTCAGCGCGAGGCCCGGAGGCTCGCCCCAGCGCCGAGCCCAACCGTCGGCGGCGCGGCGCCCGAGCCGCCGGCCGAGGATCCCTACGCCGGGCTCTTTGATCGGGCCTATTTTTACGCGACGCTTCGCGTGATGGCGTTGACGCTCGCCCTGGGCTTTTTGGCCTTTCTCCTCATCCCCCGGCAACCCGGCGCGGCGCGGTCGAGGTACGGGCCGACAACCTCGCAACACCTGACCGGCTTCGACGAGGAGGTCGCCCTGGGCCAGCTTGGCGAGATCCTCGAAAACGACACGCCGGTCTTGACGGTCGCGTTCACCGACCTGGACCGCAACCCGATCCCGCCCCCCGTCGAGCCCCTCTGGCGCGGCGTGACGCTGAACAATTATGAGAACGGCCGCTGGCGGAGGCAGACCAACCGGTCGCTTCGAACCTTCCCGCCCGTCCGCGCCTCCCAGATGATCGAGCGCAGCGCCTTCCGCCAGATCATCAAGCTTGAGGCCAACGACTCGCCGACCCTCTTCGCGATTCGGCCCTTCATGGGCATGACGACCTCCGCGGGCCAGCGGTTCCCCCCCTCGCTGAACGAGGTTGACGGCACCGCCTTCCGTCAGAACGCGCGGGGCCCCCTCGATTACGAGGCGATCTCCGATCCCGACCCCAGCGCCCCCCAGAACGGTGAAAAACCCCCCTCGACCCAGCGCGTCCGGGAGGTTCTGCTCGCCATCGCGCCCGGGCTCAAAACTCGGTTGCGGTCGATCGCCGAGCCGCTGGTCGAGGGGCTCCCGCAAGAGGGCGTCGAGGGGGTCCGGGCCCGCGCCCAGGCGCTGGAGTCGTATCTGCTCGACCCCACTCAGTTCGGCTACTCGCTCCAGATGACGCGCGTCGATTCGAGCCTGGACCCGGTGGAGGACTTCCTGGTCAACCGCAAGGAGGGCCACTGCGAATACTTCGCCAGCGCCCTGGCGCTTTTGCTCCGCTCCATCGACATCCCCTCGCGGATGGTCAACGGCTTCAAGGGCGGAGACTGGAACGAAATCACCCAGACCATGACCGTCCGCGAGAAGCACGCCCATAGCTGGGTCGAGGCCTACGCCGGCGTTGACGACCGCGGACAACCCATCTGGCTCGTCTTCGACCCCACCCCGGGCGCCGAGCGCGAGAGGTCCATCGCCCAGGTTGGCGGCCTGGCCGCGCGCCTTCGGATCGTCACCGACTTGGTCCGACACGTCTGGATTTTCTACATCCAGGGATACAACGCGGATCGCCAAAACAAGCTGCTTTATGAGCCGCTCGGCATGCTGGCCCGCGAGGTTCGGGGCCTCGCCATCGACGGCTGGCGGAGAGTCGTCGACGCCGTGGTCCGGCTCTTTCACTTTAAGAACATCCAGTCGTTCGTCAGCGGGAAGGGGTTCGTCGTCACGTTCCTGGTCCTCTCGGCGCTGGTCGCGCTGGCCAAGCTTGTCGGCTGGCTCTTCAGGCGGCTCCTCTGCTGGTGGCGGGGAACGGACGAGGACGGCGACGGCGCGACCGCGGGCATCCTTTTCTATCGCCGGCTGGCCCAACTGCTGGCCGAGTACGATCTTGAGCGGTCCCCCGCCGAAACCCAAAACGAATTCGCCCGCCGCGCCTTCCAGTTCCTCAGCGGGCGGGAGCCCGACACCCGCGACGTGGCCGAATCCCCCCAAAGGATCGTCGACGCCTTCTATCAGGTCCGGTTCGGCCACCAGGACCTTCCCCCCGAAACCCTGGCCGAACTCGAACGCCGCCTGGATATCCTGGAGGCCGCGCTGAAGCCCTCGAACGCGGGTTGATGAGCGCGGCGCTTCCGCTCAGCGGCTCGGCGTCCAGAATCGCTGCGTTGTCCAAACTCTGGCGCCGCGCGGGATCGAACGGGAGCGGCGTGGAATGATGCGGGCGCGATTGGCGAATATTTCGCGCGCGGAGGAATTCCCCTCAAAACTTTCCGAAATTTTCTTGCCGAGCGAACGACCAACGTCCAAACTCGCGGAACTCACATATCGAACGGCGCCTTAAGTTTTGACTTCTTATTCTTTAGGAGTCCGCCGATGCGATCCCAGATCCGGGCTCGGGACAGGGCGGCCCTCACGCTGATCGAACTTTTGGTGGTGCTGGCCATCATCGCCCTTCTCACGGCAATCCTCCTGCCCGCGGTCCAATCCGCGAGAGAAGCGGCGCGCAGCGCGCAATGCATGGCGAACCTGCGGCAAATCGGCCTGGCGCTGCATTCCTATGAGGCGACCCACCGCATGTTCCCGCCGGGCCGTTTCATCCCTCCAAGATCATCTACGTGGCTCGACGATAACTCGTACTCCGTGTTCGTTCGGATCCTCCCCCACCTCGACGCCACGCCTTTGTTCAATTCGATCAACATGAGCCTTCATGGGATGGACTCCCCCGACCGTCCCATCGTGGAGAACCATACCGCCCGGCGCACAACGCTTGGCGTTTTGCTGTGTCCCAGCGATGGCGAGCCGAACCATCGCGCCACGTATCGTTTCAACTACGGCCGTACCCATTTTAACGGCCAACAACGAACCGAGGATGGACCATTCAGCCTCGGCGTGCTGCCGACGGTCGCCGCGATCACTGATGGACTCGCCCGCACCGCCTTCGCCAGCGAAGGTCTCGGCGGAAGCTATCGAGTCGACGCTCCAAATCCCGCGGTCGATATGCGGATACCGGTCGAATACCCCAAACCGATGCCCGTCTCGGACGACGCTCTAATCGACCATTGCCTTTCCTCTCCCATGCAAGGCTGGTACTGCTTCAGCGGAAGGTACTGGATGTATCAAGCCGCGGCGCAGACGGCATACAACCACAACGGCGCGCCGAATGATCCGCGTCCATCGTGCGGAGGCCAAATATACGGCCTCCTGCCCCCTCGCTCCAACCATCCGCATTCCGTGCGCGTGCTGCTCGGTGATGGCCATGTGGAAGTCGTCAACGACTCAATCCAACGGGAACTCTGGCGCGCGATGGGAAGCCGCAACGGCGGGGATTGAACCGAGGTCCCGTTGTCGGGGTGGCATGGCATGGCATGGAAAGGAGATGACGAGATGTTGAACCTAGCGCTCGCCGCCGCGTTCGTCGTCCAGGCCGAGCCGAAGCCCATCGATGCGTTCCGCTCCAACTTATCGAACGTCCACGCCGACATCGACTTTGAATGCACCTACTACTATGGTGGGTGGGGCGCCAGTCGGATCGTCGAGCAACTGAGGAAGTTCGAAGAGGTTGCCGGGCCGGTTGAGAGCCCCGCCTACAAATTCGAGGGGCGATGGGGATACGATGGGACGACCGAGCATTATGTCCTCCGGCCCAACGGAGGGCGGCTGGCCGAGCCGGACTCCAGGGACGGCCCCTTGCCGTCCTGCGAGCTAATCAGCGACGGCGCGCTGGCCGCGTATCACTATCTGAGGGCCGACGCCTCCCTCCTCTACGTCGACCCGCGCGGGACCACGTTCCCGCTGGTGGGCCCGCTCACTTGGTGCATGGGCAATCGGTTCGACATGGATCTAGCGTCCCGCCACGCGGGGGCCGATGTCCAGAGGGTGAAAGCCTCGTGGGGAGGGCGCCCGACCGAGGTGGAGATCTACGAGAAGACCAGCGGCGATTTTCGGTTGCGCGACGAGGTCTGGTACGATCCGAGCATCGGCCACCTACCGAGATTCATCCGGGGCATGGCCTACGGCGTGGGGAATGGAGAATCGAACGCCAGCGTCAGGGAAGTGTATGTAACGGACGCGCGGGCGTGCGCCGCGGGAGGCTTCGCGCCCACGGAGTGGTATTCCCACATGTACCACGTCGACAATTTCACGTCCGCCTATCCCTCATATGACCACACGACGAAACTCTCGCCTTCGGATGGCGGCACATTGGTCCGCTTTCACACCCTGGCGTTCACCGACAGGACGACCCCGGTGAGGCTGGAGCACTTGGAGGCAATCGACGAAATCGTCGCTCCCGGGGGCTGGATTGACCTCAAGAGCGCCCCCAGCCCCATGACGCTCGCCGAGTTGAGGTCAAAGCTCGGGGCCAAGACAAAAGCGCCGAAACAACGCCCTCCGGTGGCGAATATCGACGTGCTCGAACTCAACGAGTTCACCGCTGGTTCACGGTCTTGGACTCCAATGATCTACGTCATCGGCGGTCTGGCCGCCGCCATTCTCCTGATCGGGTTGGCCGTGGCTCGAAGGCGGTCCACCGCGCGACAGTCCTAGCGTCGGCCTCCCCCGGCCCCCTCAGCGGCTCGGCTTCCAGAATCGCGACGCCGGGCGCGCTGGCATTACTTGCCGCGAAGGCTCGACGCCGGCGCGCGGGGCGCGATCGCGAACGGCCGCTCGGCCGGGCGTCCCCTTCGCGCCCCCGGCGAGGAATCCCGCGTTGTTTCGGGGGATCACGATTGAGTCGGAAACCGGCGGCGGCTGGGCGACCAGCTCGGCCGCGGCGGTCGGCTCCTCCGGCGGTTCGACCGGGGCGGGGGCGAGCGGTTCCTCGACGACCGGAGCCTCGGCGACGCTCGGAATTTCGATTCTCGGCGCCGGAGCGATCGAGGCGGCCTCGCTCGGCGGCCCCACCAAGGGGCCCGGCGGCGCGGGGGGTTCGTCGGCGGGGGGCTCGACGGCCGGCGGATCGGCGATCGGCGGAAGGACGAGGCCGACGGCCGGGGCCGGCGGCGGCTCCTCGGATTCATCGGCCTCGGAGGAGGGCTCGACCTCGGCCTCGGCCGGCTCCTGTTTGGTCTCGGCCACCCGTGAAGCGGGAGCGATAGGCGCGGCCACCGGCTCGGGCTCGGGTTCCGGCTTCGGTTCGGGCTCGGTTGCCGCCGCTTCGGGGCGGGATGGCGGCGAGGGCAGATCGGCCGGCGCCGCGCTGGGGGAGGGCGCGTCGGCGACCTCGACGCCGGCCTCGCGATTGGGGCCGCGCTCCACGGGCCGAAGCGCCACGGCGCAAACACACACGATGAGCACGCTTAGGAGCATGCTGGGCAAGACTTGGCGGTTCATGATGCGCGGCTCGGTTGAAGGCGGGCGTCGCTCTCGATCTTCCACGCCCTTCCGCTGGTTGCATCGGCCGCCTCGGCGCATAACTTGAGCCCAAATCCTCCGCCCCGCGGCGACGGCTTGCCGGTCCGGCCCCGCCGCAAGCCGGGTCCTCGAACCATTTCGGCTCCGCGAACGAACCATATGGAGAGTCGGGTCGCGGTGAGCCGGCATCACCGCGGAACGGGTCGTCGCGATTCCGTCGAACTTCGCGGTTCGCATGGACAACCTTGTCGCGATGGTGTTAAACAGCTAAGATTAGCTTGACGGACAGGGATCCCTCCGCTCACCTCAACGCCTAGGCCAGGAACACATCCCCATGCCTCGAATCGCGTTACGTCCGCTCTCATTGGTTGCGATCCTGTTCCTCATGGCGGCGATCGTGGGCGCGCAGGCCCCGGTTCCAACCAACGAAGATCAGGAAATCGCCCGAACCGTCATCGACCTGCTCGAGCGCGGGCATATGGCCCGGCCCGTCATCGACGACGAGATCGCGATCAAGTGGTGTGACAACTTCATCAAGGATCTTGATCCGCAGAAGTACTACTTCCTCAAGGCCGACGTCGAGGAATTCAAGAAGGACGCCGAGGAGCTTGACGACCAGATTCGCGAGGGGAACCTCGATTTCGCCCACAAGGTCTTCGATCGCTACCTCGTCCGGCAGGACGAGCGCTACGAGACCGTGATGAAGCTGCTCGGCGAAAACTTCGACTTCACCGTCGACGAATACATGACCGACGATCCCGAGAAGCTCGACTATCCCGTCGACAAGGCCGAGGCCGACGAGCGATTGCGGAAGAAGCTGAAGTACGAGGAGTTGCAGCTCCGGGCCGACGACTCGACCGACCAGGACGAGGTCATCAAGAAGCTGACGATCCGCTACCGCGATCGCAACCGCCTCTTCCACCAGTTCGACTCCAGCGAGCTGCTGGAGGTCTACCTCTCCAGCTTGACCCGGACCTTCGACCCGCACTCCTCCTACATGAGCGCCAAGAACCTGGAGGACTTCCTCAACCAGTCGCTCCACCTGTCGCTGGAGGGCATCGGCGCGTCGCTCCGATCGGAGGACGGCTACGCGGTCGTCGCCGAGATCGTGCCGGGCATGGCCGCCGACAAGGACGGCCGGCTCCAGCCGGAAGACAAGATCGTCGCGATTCTCAAGGACGACGGCGACGAGATCGACCTGGTCGAGAAGAAGCTCAGCGACGTCGTTCGCTACATCCGCGGCCCCCGCGGCACCAAAGTTAAGCTCGTCGTTCAGCCCGCGGGCAGCAAGGAGCGGAAGATCTACGAGATCACCCGCGAAAAGGTCGAGCTGACCGAACAGCACGCCAAGGGGAAGATCATCGAGTCGAAGCTCGACGGTCAGAACCACAAGCTGGGCGTGATCAGCCTTCCCGCCTTCTACGGCGACACCATGGCCATCCTTCGCGGCGATCCCAACGCCGTCAGCGCCACGGCCGACTGCCGACGGATCCTGGGCGAGTTCAAGGCGGCCGGCGTCGACGCCGTGATCGTCGACCTGCGCGACAACGGCGGCGGCCTGCTCGAGGAGGCCAAGACCCTCTCGGGCCTGTTCATCGACACCGGCCCGGTCGTCCAGATCAAGGAGGTCTTCGGCGTCAAGCACCTTGACGACGACGACGAGGGGACCGCCTGGGACGGCCCCTTGGCGGTCATCATCAACAAGTTCAGCGCCAGCGCCTCGGAGATCTTCGCCGGCGTGATCCGCGACTACGGCCGCGGAATCATCATTGGCGACTCCAGCACCTACGGCAAGGGGACCGTGCAGAGCATCGTCAACATCGGCGACCACACACGCCGCCGCGGCGACCGGGGCCAGAACCGCGGGGCCTTGAAGTTGACGATCCAGCAGTTCTACCGGGCCAACGGCGACAGCACCCAGATCAACGGCGTCGCCCCTCACATTCACCTGCCGTCGCTCCGCGACCACATGGAGGTCGGCGAGGGGAAGATGGACTACGCACTGAAGTTCGACAAGGTCGCTCCCTTGCCGCACGACGAGTACAACCGCACGCCCGATGATCTGGTCGCCGCGCTGACCGCCCGCTCCGAAGCCCGCCGCGCCGAGGATCCCAAGTTCCAGAAGCTCAACGAGCGGATCGAGAAGTTCCTCGACCGCAAGGCGAAGCACCAGATCCCGCTCAACGAAGAGAAGTTCCAGGCCGTGATTACTCCCGACGACGACGAGAAGGCCGACGAGGAGAAGGAGAAGCAGGCCAAGCGCGAGAAGAAGAAGTACGCCGAACGCGAGGTGTGGGCCGACGACTTCTACAACGACGAGATCCTCCGGATCGTCGACGATTACCTGACCCTCGGCTCCAAGGTCCTCGCCGCCGCCCCCGTGCGGGTCGGCGACGTCGACCGCTGAGCGTGAGCGTCGCGCGGATTTCAATTCCAGCCAAGCGGCCGGGCGATTTCGCCCGGCCGTTTTTGTTTCAAGGCGCCGTATTCTTCTCCTCTCCCTCTGGCAAGATCATTCACGGTTGATGCAACCCCATGGATCAAACGTGGCCGACGCAGGTGAACGTCCGGAAGCCCCTACGGGGCTGAAGATCGACCTTTCCGATGGCCTCGGCCGGCTTCCCGCGCGGCAATCGTCCGCCGGAGGCCGGGTTGCATCCGCTGTGAATAATCTTGCTCTGGGAGAGGGTGGCCCGAAGGGCCGGGTGAGCGGTGTCGGATTTCGGGAGGGCTTTGGCGATCGCGTCTGCCGGGAGGGTATCGCCCTCCCGGCTCCGTTCCGCGCTCCCTCCGGCAACCCGACGACCCTCATCCCCCCCTTCGGGGCGCCTTCTCCCAGGGGGAGGAGGATTGGCGACGGCCGCGCTCGATTCGATTCGGTCTCGGGATTGGCGAAACGCTAATTCACCACGTGGGTCGGCGCGCCGGCGGCGAAGGCGGCGATGTTGGCGATGGTGGCTTCGAGAAGCCGGGCGCGGGCCTCGGCGGTCGCCCAGGCGTTGTGCGGGGTGATGAGGCAGTTCTTGGCCGTTAGAAGGGGGTTGTCGGCGGT
>Ga0180216_1002303_pt1 | contig 16124 bp, 14 predicted proteins | sample eDN3rd37CBELigMG_FD_128879 | JGI IMG/M metagenome (GOLD analysis project Ga0180216, IMG submission 128879) | Enriched Miracle-Growth compost microbial communities from Emeryville, California, USA - eDNA 3rd pass 37_C BE-Lig MG (version 2)... ... | reverse complement strand
CTGACATGGAAGAGTTTCACAAGGTCCGGCGGCTGCCGCCCTATGTCTTCGAGCAGGTCAACCGGCTGAAGGCCAGCGCCCGTGCCCGCGGCGCCGACATCATCGACCTCGGCATGGGCAATCCCGACCTGCCGACACCGAAGGCCATCGTCGACAAGCTGGTCGAGGTGGTGCGCGATCCGCGCACGCATCGCTATTCCTCCTCGCGCGGCATTCCGGGCCTGCGCCGCGCGCAAGCCGCTTACTACGAGCGCCGCTTCGGCGTGAAGCTCAATCCCGAGACGCAGATCGTCGCGACGCTCGGCTCCAAGGAAGGCTTCGCCAACGTCGCGCAGGCGATCACCGCGCCCGGCGACGTCGTCATCGTTCCCGATCCGAGCTATCCGATCCACGCCTTCGGCTTCCTGATGGCGGGCGGCGTGATCCGCTCGGTGTCGTCCGACCCGACGCCCGATTTCTTCGGGCAGGTCGAGCGCGCGATTCGTCACTCGATCCCCAAGCCGATCGCCATCGTCGTCTGCTACCCGTCGAACCCGACGGCGTTCGTGGCGAGCCTCGATTTCTATCGCGACCTCGTCGCCTTCGCGAAGAAGCACGAGATCTTCATCCTGTCCGACCTCGCTTACGCCGAGGTCTATTTCGACGGCAATCCGCCGCCGTCCGTGCTGCAGGTGCCCGGCGCCATCGACGTCACCGTCGAGTTCACCTCGATGTCGAAGACCTATTCGATGGCCGGCTGGCGCATGGGCTTTGCCGTCGGCAACGAGCGCATCATCGCGGCGCTCGCGCGCGTGAAGTCGTATCTCGATTACGGCGCCTTCACGCCGGTGCAGGTCGCCGCGACCGCCGCGCTCAACGGCCCGGACGACTGCATCAAGGAGATGCGCGAGACCTATACGCGCCGCCGCGACGTCCTGGTCGAGAGCTTCTCGCGCGCCGGCTGGGAAGTGCCGCCGCCGTCCGCCTCGATGTTCGCCTGGTCGCCGATCCCCGAACCGTTCCGCGAAATGGGCTCGGTCGAGTTCGCCAAGCTTCTGGTCGAGAAGGCCGAAGTGGCGGTCGCGCCGGGCACCGGCTTCGGCGAACGCGGCGAAGGCTTCGTCCGTATCGCCGTGGTCGAAAACGAGCAGCGCATCCGCCAGGCCGCGCGCAACATTCGCCGCTTCCTCGAAAACGCGCCGACGCAGCTTCACAACGTCGTTCCGCTCGCGAACCGCCGGTAATTTTAAGACAATGTCACAAGCTCTCCGCGTGGGCGTCGCCGGCCTCGGTACGGTCGGCGCCGCCCTGATCTCCCAAGTTGCACATCGGCGCGAAGCGCTCACGGCCCGTTGCGGCCGCGGCATCGAAATCGTTGCCGTCTCGGCGCGCTCGCGCGGCAAGGACCGCGGCGTCGATCTGAAGAAGATGAAGTGGTTCGACGATCCGGTCGCGCTTGCGCGCGACGCGTCGATCGACGTCTTCGTCGAACTGATGGGCGGCTCCGGCGGCATCGCCAAGGCCTCCGTCGAAGCCGCGCTCGGCGCCGGCAAATCGGTGGTGACGGCCAACAAGGCGCTGCTCGCCAAACACGGCGTCAAGCTTGCGGCGCTCGCCGAAAAGAACGGCGGCGCGCTCAATTACGAGGCGGCGGTCGGCGCGGCCATTCCGGTCATCAAGACCCTGCGCGAGGGGCTCGCCGGCAACGACATCGCCCGCATCTACGGCATCCTCAACGGCACGTGCAATTACATCCTCACGCGCATGGAGCAGGAGGGGCTGTCCTTCGCCGACTGTCTGAAGGACGCCCAGCGCCTCGGTTATGCCGAAGCCGATCCGACCTTCGATATCGAAGGCCACGACACCGCGCAGAAGCTCGCGATCCTGGCCTCGCTCGCCTTCGGCACCAAGGTCGACGAGAGCGCGATCTACGTCGAAGGCATTTCCTCCATCGCGCCGGCCGATCTCGCGGCCGCCGATGAGCTCGGCTATCGCGTGAAGCTCCTGGGCGTCGCGATGAAGACGCCGAAGGGCATCGAGCAGCGCGTGCATCCGACCATGGTGCGCAAGGACTCCGCCATCGCGCAGGTGATGGGCGTGACCAACGCCGTCACCGTCGACGCGGCCGGCATCAATCCGATCACCTTGATCGGCCCGGGCGCGGGCGGCGCCGCCACGGCCTCCGCTGTTCTGTCGGACATTGCGGACGTCGCGCGCGGCTTGCGCGTCTCGCCGTTCGGCCGCCCGAGCGCGCGCCTCGCCAGCGTGCGCAAGGCGCCGATGCAGCGCCACGAGGGCGGCTATTACATCCGCCTGCAGGCGCGCGATAAGCCGGGAACGGCGGCGACCATCGCCAAGCGGCTCGCGCAGCAGGACATTTCGCTGGAATCGATCGTGCAGCGCCATCGCAAGGGCGCGCCCGAAAGCGAGGTGAAGGGCGGCTCGGTCCCGGTTATCCTCATCACTTACGCGACGACCGAGGATGCCGTGCGCAAGGCGCTCGCAGCCGTCAGTCGCGATAAGGTCATTTCCGGCCGGCCGCAGGTCATCCGGATCGAGAAGAACTGAGTTCATGAGATAGCGGCCGGCGTTCGCAAGGCCCGCCTTCGTTGAGGGAGTGACACAATGTCGTCGATTACCGTCCAGCCGGAACTGCTGCTGGAGCGCATTCTGACTCTGGAGATCGCGCGCGTGACCGAGCGCGCCGCGGTGTCGTCGGCGCGCCTGCGCGGCCACGGCAAGGACAAGGCCTCCGACCAGGCCGCGGTCGACGCCATGCGCCGCGAGCTCAACAAGCTGCCGATCGACGGCACGGTGGTGATCGGTGAGGGCGAGATCGATGAAGCGCCGATGCTGTTCATCGGCGAGCAGGTCGGCACCAAGCAAGGTCCGAAAGTCGACATTGCGGTCGATCCGCTCGAGGGCACGACCCTGTGCGCTAAGAACATGCCGGGCGCCATCGCCACGATCGCGATGGCCAATGGCGGCACGCTCCTGCACGCGCCCGACTGCTACATGGAGAAGATCGCCATCGGTCCGGGCTATCCGAAGGGCATCATCGACCTCGATGCGCCGCCGGAAGAGATCATCCTCAATCTCGCCAAGGCCAAGGGCGTGAAGCCGACCGAGATCACCGCGATCCTGCTCGACCGTCCGCGCCATGCCGACATCATCGCCGGCGTGCGTAAGACCGGCGCGGCCGTGTCGCTCATCTCCGACGGCGACGTCGCGGGCGTCATCCACTGCGCCGAGCCGAAGACCGGCATCGACGTCTATCTCGGCATCGGCGGCGCGCCGGAAGGCGTGCTCGCGGCGGCGGCCCTGCGCTGCATCGGCGGCCAGATGCAGACGCGGCTCATCATCGACACCGAAGAGCTGCGCGAGCGCACGATCAAGATGGGCATCAAGGACCCGAAGAAGAAGTATTCGATCGAGGACATGGTGAAGGGCGACTGCCTGTTCGCCGCCACCGGCGTCACCTCCGGTCCGATGCTCGACGGCGTCAAGTTCGGCAAGGACGTGATCGAGACCGATACCGTCGTCATGCGCTCGGTCACCGGCACGGTGCGGCGCGTGCGCGCCGAGCACCGCCAGTTCGAGAAATTCCACCTCGACTGAGCGGCCGCGAGCGCTCGCCATCTCCCGCGATAGGGAGGGGCCGCCCGTCACGGCGGCGCCATGGCGGGTGGGCGCAGGGTTTTGCACCGTCATGCACAGGGCCGCTTGCGCTTTCGGCGCGGCGGCATAGCTTTCAGCCCTGTTGCGTGCGTGAGACCCCCGACAATCAGATCTGTGCGGACCGGCCGGTCCGCATGAGGGCCTAAGCTCATGGCGGCTCTGCCCGCAGCATTGTTACAGGAGCCGGAAACCTACTTCCTCGGTGTCGAGAAGTCGGTGTGCGGCCGTGCCTGGAAGGACCGCCTCGACGCGCGCGGGCAGGCGCGGGCGCTGATGATCGCGCAGCGGCACGCGCTGCCTGAGCTGCTGGCGCGGGTTCTCGCGGGCCGCAATGTCGAGCCCGAGGAGGTCGAGACCTTTCTCGATCCGACCATCAAGCGGCTGATGCCCGATCCGCACACGCTGACCGACATGGAGAGCGCGGCGGCGCGGCTCGCTTATGCCGTCGCCCATGGCGAGAGCGTCGCCATCTTCGGCGACTACGATGTCGACGGCGCGACCGCCTCGGCCTTGCTCGCGGGCTATCTGCGCTCCTGCGGCCTCGACCCCATCGTGCACATTCCCGACCGTATCTTCGAAGGATACGGGCCGAACGTCGACGCCATCCGCTCCTTCGCCGAGCGCGGCGTGAAGCTTCTGGTGACCGTCGATTGCGGCACGACGAGCCATGAGCCGCTGGCGGAGGCGAGGAAGCTCGGCCTCGACGCCGTCGTGCTCGATCACCACCAGGCCGACGAAGAACTCCCGACCGCCTTCGCGGTGGTCAATCCGAACCGCGCCGACGATCTCTCCGGCCTCGGCCATCTGGCGGCGGTCGGCATCGTCTTCCTCACGCTGGTGGCGCTGACGCGCACCTTGCGCGAACAGAACTTCTGGAGCGCCTCGCGGCCGGTGCCCGATCTCTTGTCGCTGTTGCATCTGGTCGCGCTCGGCACCGTCGCCGACGTGGTGCCGCTGAAGGGCTTGAACCGCGCCTTCGTCGCCAAGGGGCTGATCGCGCTGCGCCGGCGCGAACACATCGGCCAGACAGCGCTGATGGACGCCGCGCGCCTGTCCGGCCCGCCGGAGCCCTGGCATCTCGGCTTCATGCTCGGGCCGCGCATCAATGCCGGCGGCCGCATCGGCCGCGCCGATCTCGGGGTGCGCTTGCTGCTCGAGGAGGACCCGACGGAAGCGGCGCGCATCGCCGCCGAACTCGACCGCCTCAACCGCGAGCGTCAGCAGATCGAGCAGGCGACCTTGGCGCAGGCGGAAGCCGAGGCGCTGGCCGCGCTCGGGCTCGAGGAAAAGGGCGCGGTGGTGGTGACAGCCGGGCAGGGCTGGCATCCGGGCGTCGTCGGTCTCGTCGCCGCGCGCTTGAAGGAGCGTTACGGACGGCCGGCTTTCGCGATCGCCATGGAGGCGGGCGGCACCGGCACGGGGTCGGGGCGTTCCATTCCCGGCGTCGATCTCGGCTCAGCCGTGCGCCGTGCCGTGCACGAGGGATTGCTGGTGAAGGGCGGCGGGCATGCGATGGCCGCCGGCATCACGCTGCGCAAGGATGCGCTCGGCGCTTTCCGCGCCTTCCTGGAAGAGACTTTGAGTGCGTCGGTCGAACAGGCGCGGCGTGACTCGGCGCTCAAGATCGACGGCGCGGTGAGCGCGGGCGGGTTCAATCTCGACCTCGCCGATCTGCTCAATCGCGCCGGACCTTATGGCGCCGGCAATCCGGAGCCGATCCTGGCCTTGCCTGCGCATGTCATCGCCTATGCCGATCCCGTCGGCGAGAACCACGTGCGCGCCCGCTTCCGCTCCGGCGACGGCAAGTTCGTCAACGCCATCGCTTTCCGCGCGCTCGGTCAGCCGATCGGCAAAGCTTTGTTGGAAAACCGCGGCCGCGCCGTGCATGTCGCGGGCTGTCTGTCGGTCGATCGCTGGCAGGGCCAGGAGCGCGTTCAGATGCGGATCATCGATCTGGCGCTGACGTAGCCGATTCAGGCGCGCGTCAGGAAACCCGGACCGAGCGAAGCGCGCATTCGAGAAGTCCGTCCGGACTTTCTTCGCCGGCAAGACCCGCTTCGATAATCGCGCGCGCCACGGTTCTCACCAGGGACTCATCGCCGGCATTGAGATCGAGGCTGGCGCAGGCGTGCTGAAACGCCGCGAGAAGCCCCTCGACATGTTCACCGCCGCCGGCCTCGTCGCCGCATTGATCGCACTGCTGATCCATGGATTGAGAGGCCGTGTCTGTTGCGGGAGGGCTCACGGTGAGCCGAGGAGAGGAGGCTTCAGTATACTTGGTATCATATTGCGCCACTATGACAGGTGCTCGACGCGGTGCAAGCGCTACCAGGGTGCGGCCGTGAAAACGTCATGTATTGCAGGCATATACTACCGCGCATCGTTAGTTTTGCTGCAAGCCGGCGAAGCAGCCGGTCTTTCACAGTGTACTGCCTTATCGCGGTAAGGATAGCACAAAGCGAACTTTGTCCGGACCGGTTCCGCTGAACTTTCGGCCAATGACCGGCGTCGGGAAGGCGCTTCCTAGTGTCCCGTCGCGGTCGCGGCCAACGCCGCCGGGTCGGCGGGCGTCGTGTTGCCGCGCCAGACGACGTGCATGTCCGGCCGCACCAGAATGAGGTCATGGCCATAGACCGCGCGCGCGGCATCGTCCGCGATGTCGAGCACCGTCATCGGCGCGCCATGGCCGCTCACCGCTTTCTCCAAAGCCCCCGTATCAGCCTTGCTTCGCCCGAGCTTGAGCAAGGTGAAGCCGTCGGTCGGGATGCGATCCTGGATCGGCGTGCCGCCGTCGATCCAGACATGCGGCAGCCGCGCGCCGGGCCATGTCGTCGGGTGATATTCGCGGAAGAGATGCTCCGGCCCGCCGGGAATGTTGTCGATGATCGGTGAATCGACATAGCGATAGCCGAGCTCGGCGCCGATCATCTCGTTGGTCTTGCGCTGCTCGATATCGGCGATGCGGATGAGGTTGTCGCGCGCGGCTTGGCCCTCCGGCGTATTGTCGGCGATGTTGGGCCGGTATTGCGAGCGCCATTTGCGGCGGCCGAGCGAGGCATAGCGCGAGGCGCCGACATTGCGCTCGCCGACTTGCCTCCGCTCGATCTCGTACGAATTGAGCAGATTGTCGCCGCCCCAGCCGCGCAAGGTCGCGGCGAGCTTCCACGACAGGTCGAACGCGTCGCCGACGCCGGTGTTCATGCCGAGGCCGCCGGTCGGGATGACGAGATGCACGGCATCGCCTGCGAGAAAGACGCGGCGATCGCGATAGCGGTCGGCGAGCAGCAGATTCTGCCGCCAGGATTGACATGACAGCATCTCGTACTTGACCGGGATGCCGACCACCTTCTCGAACTGGCTCTTCATCTCTTCGTCGCTGCCGACCGTTGCGTGCAGCGTGAAGTGCTTGGTGGAGTCCTGCATGATCAGGAACGAGGCGCGGTCGTCGGCGACGTGATAGTGGCGGCCTTTGCCGGGGCCGTTGCCGATCGGAATCTTGTCGAACAGTTCGTCGCAGCGATAGAGCGCCTGACGCAGCTCCAGAAGATTGCCTTCGCCGCGCAGGGAAATGCCGAGCTGCTTGCGCACGGGGCTGGCGCCGCCGTCGCAGCCGACGAGGTATTGCCCGCGCAACGTGCCGGTCTTGCCGTCGGATGTCTGCACGGTCGCCGTGACGCCTTGCGCGTCCTGTCCGAGCGACACAAACTCGCAGCCGTAGCGCACGGTGACGCTCGGTAGCGTCTCGGCGACCGACTTCAGCAGCGGCTCGAGCGTGTATTGCGAGATGAGCTGATAGGGCTCGCACGGCGCGCTGCCGTCATGCACGCGCGCGATGTCGCGGCGCGCTTCATCGACCGACGGATAGGGCAGGTGCAGAAGCGGCGGCTGCGTCATGCCAAGCACGATGTAGACATCCATCGGCACGTCGCCGCGCAAACCGGCGCTGCGGATGTTATCGGCGAGACCGATGCGGCGATACAGTTCCATCGTCCGCGCGTTGCAGCGTTCCATCTTCGGCAGGAACTGCGGCGCCTCCTTCTTTTCGATCAAGATGCACTTGATGCCGCGCCGTCCGAGATCGATCGCCAGGGTCAGTCCGACCGGGCCCGCGCCAACGACGATGACTTCCGTATCCATTCCGTTGTTCACTCCCACTTGCGCGTCTTTTTATTTTCACATCGTGAGACAGCGCCGGCATGACGGCATTGGCTCTCGCATACCGAAGGTCGATATGCGAAGCTTATGTTCTCGCCAACACGTGGCGTGCGCAACCCTGTGCCGCCAAAAAGCCGGGTGATCACTTGTCGGAACCGTCCATCCCTTCCGCCGGCGCGGTGGATGCCGCGCTCATCGAGAACTTCGTGCTGGCGAGCCGCATCCTCGCGCATCATGGCGTGCTGGATGCCTGGGGCCATGTCAGCATCCGTCATCCCGCCAACGCGGAGCGGTATCTGTTGTCGCGCGCGCGCGCGCCGGCGCTGGTGTCGGCCGAAGACATCATGGAGTTCGATCTGAGCTCCAACCCGGTCGATCAGCGCGGCCGCCGTGTCTTCGTCGAACGCTTCATTCACGGCGAGATCTACCGGGCGCGTCCGGACGTCAACGCCATCGTGCACAGTCATTCGCCGACCATGATCCCGTTCAGCGTCACGGGCGAACCCTTGCGCGCGATTTCGCACATTGCCTCGTTCATGTGCGAGGAGGTGCCGGTGTGGGAAATCCGCGACGTCGGCATCGTCAACGGTCTGCTGGTCGGCAACAACGAGCAGGGCGCTTCGCTCGCCGGCAAGCTCGGCAAGGGACCGGTGTGCCTGATGCGCGGCCACGGCAATGTGGTGGTCGCCGGCGACATCAAGATCGCCGTGCAGCGCGCGCTCTATGCCGAGGTGAATGCGCGGCAGCTCGTGACCGCGCTGTCGTTCAAGCGGCCGATCACCTTCGTGTCGCCGGACGAGGCGCAGGATCCCAAGCGCCTCGACGACGCCTGGGAGGTCTGGAAGAACGAGGTGAGCGGCGGCGGCTGAATTGTTTGGCGTTACGCCTGCCTGACCGGCCGCTGGCGGATTCCTTAACGGTTTTGCGCGATTCCTGTCCCTCGGGCTGCGCCTTCCGCGTCGCCCTCAAGGCCCGTTCGTCGAGGCCATTCGGGGATCGTCATCATGCCGTCAGACCTCCATTCGGCGTCCGAGACTGCGTCTGTCGATGCGTCCGTGTTGGGAGACGTCGACACGGGCCGCGCCGATTGGCCCGAGCGCGTCATCACCGCCGTGGCGATGGTCCTCGGCGTGCTGATCGTGGCGGCCGTCGCGGTGGTCCTCGGGGTGGGCTGACGCGTTACGGCGGCGGGGCAAAGCCGTCGAAGGCGCGCCGCGCGTCCGAGGTGAACTGGCGCCGCCACATCACGACCATGATGCCGAGCGCGGTGATCGCGAGCGGGATCGGTCCCAAGAACCAGCCGAGATAGCCGAGCGCGAAGAAGAAGGCGCGCTGGCCGCGGTTGAAGTGCCGCCCGGCCTCGGCGCACAGCTTGGCGGCGCGATGCGCGAAGGCCTTGGCCTCGGGCGTGTCCTTCTCGGCGGGCGGCGGCGCCGCGCCGACCATGATGGCGAAGTAATTGAACAGCCGGTACGACCAGGCGAACTTGAAGAAGGCGTAGACGAAGATGATCGTCAGGCCGAGCATCTTCAGCTCCCAGGCCTCCGCCGTCGGCTTCGGCCCGAACGGCAGCAGCGACATCACCGGCAGGATCTGGTCGGTCGAGCGCAGCAGGGTGAGCGCGCCGCCGATGGCGATCAGGCTGGTCGAGGCAAAGAACGCCGTGCCGTTCTGCAGCGCGGCCGTCACCTGGGAGTCGACGATGCGCACATCGCGCGCGAGCAGCCGCTGCATCCACTCGTCGCGGTAGCCGTTCATCAGCGCGTTCAGGCTGACGCGGCCCTGCCGCGAGCGCTCGATCACGACCGAATAGCCCAGCCAGACGGCCAGGAACCAGGCGAGCGCGATCAGATCGGTGAGGGTGAGGCCGGCCATGCGAATTGAGTCTCCTGAGCGGCATGCTGCCCGTCGCAGCGCCCGCGTTCAACTGCCCCTTGCTTGAGCCGGACGCGTACCGGTGTCAGCATTGGTTGCGTCTTGCCGGGGCGCCAGCGGCCCGGCAAGACGACGAGAAGGAGGAGCCATGCCCCAGTCCATTACCCTCGGCTACAAGGCGCTCTGCGAAGCGGCCGAACGCGAGATCGAGACCGTGGCGACGGAGGAGGCGGTCATGCTCGCCGGGCGCGAGGATGTCGTGCTCGTCGATATCCGCGACATCCGCGAGCTGCAGCGCGAGGGCAAGGTGCCGGGCGCCTTCCATTGCCCGCGCGGCATGCTCGAGTTCTGGATCGACCCGGACAGCCCGTACCACAAGCCCGTCTTCGCGCAGGACAAGAAGTTCGTGTTCTTCTGCGCCGGCGGCATGCGTTCGGCGCTGGCGGCGCAGACCGCGCACCGCATGGGGCTCAAGCCCGTCGCGCACATCAAAGGCGGCTTCGGCGCGTGGAAGAAGGTGGGCGGTCCGATCGAGTCAGTGGAGGGGAAGAAAACGTGAGCCATTCGCTTTTTTTGCTGAGGAGCATAAGAAAGATTGGCTTGTCTTGAATTTGGCATTGAACAAACTCTCTCCGTCACCCTGAGGAGCGAGCCGCTGTTGCGGCGAGCCTCGAAGGGCCACGGCCCGTGACTTTCCGACCGCCATCCTTCGAGGCTCGCTTGCGCTCGCACCTCAGGATCACGGTCTCAAACCAGGCAGCCCATGTCCCTTACACTCGTCATCGGTAACAAGAACTACTCCTCCTGGTCGCTGCGGCCGTGGATCGCGATGAAGGTCGCCGGCATCCCGTTCGAGGAGATCGTGATCCCGCTCTATGAGCCGGGCAGCCGCGAGGAGATGCTGAAGTATTCCCCGGCCGGCAAGGTGCCGATCCTGATCGACGGCGACGAGCGGGTGTGGGAATCGCTCGCCATCCTCGAGCATCTGGCGGACCGCTTTCCCGACGCCGGCCTGTGGCCGAAGGACCGCCGCGCCCGCAGCCACGCGCGCGTCGTGGCGACGGAGATGCATGCCGGCTTCCAGCCGCTGCGCCGCGATTGCACCATGAACCTGTGGCTGCCGGTAAAGCCGCGGCCGCAGAGCGAGGAGGTGCTCGCCAATATGCGCCGCATCGAAGAGCTCTGGCGCGATTGCCGCGCGCGCTTCGGCGCCGGCGGGCCGTTCCTGTTAGGCGGCTTCGGCGCGGCTGACGCGATGTACGCGCCGGTGGTCTCGCGCTTCCACACCTACGGCCTGCCGGTGGCGGCCGACACCCGGGCTTACATGGACGCGGTGATGGCGCTGCCGGCCTGGCGCGAATGGTACGACGCGGCGATGAAAGAGACCTGGATCATGAAGCACAACGAGCCCGACTGGCCGCTCGTGCGCGGCGTGCCGGTCGAGTGAGGGACGCGGATAATTCGTCCTGGCCGGGCCGTCCGTAGGGTTCGCAGTCCACCCGCTTCACTGTCGTCCCCGCGAAGGCGGGGAGCCAGACGCCGCGGCTTGTCGAGAGCACACGGCGTTTAGATACCGGGTTTCGCGCTCCGCGCTCGCCCGGGATGACGAAATCATTAAAGGGCGTCCGAGGACTTACTTGCCGGTCCCGGTGGCGGCGAGGTGCTTCAGCAGTTCGTCGATGAACGGCCGCTGGCCGGGCAGGATCTTCCGCTTGGCGGTGGTGACGTCGAAATAGGCAATGCGGTCGACCTCGGGGAAGCTCTGCATCTTCCCCGAGCGCGGCGGCCATTCCATCTCGAAGTTGTTGCTGGTGAAGGCCTTGATGTCGAAGTCGGCCTCCAGCGCGAAGGCGTGGATCAGCTTGCCGCTCTTCTGCCGCAAGGGCGTCAGGGTGGTGAGGGGGCCGTCGGCGACGAGGCCGGTCTCCTCGTTGAACTCACGCTTGGCGCAGGCGAGCACGTCGCCGGAGATCACTGTACCTTTTGGGATCGACCAGGCGCCTTCGTCCTTTTTGCGCCAGTAGGGCCCGCCCGGGTGGGCCAGCAATAATTCCAGGCCCCCGTTGCGGCGGAAGGCGAGGATGCCGGCGCTGACTTCGTTTCGGCGGGACATGAATCGGGCTCGGCAAGCATCAAAGCACGGCCGTAGCCGCTTGTGGAAACGCGAAAAAGTGATTGCTGCCATGAGCGGCGGGCGGCCGGCCGGCGGGGATGCGTTTTCCACCGAAATCCGCCCCGAAACCATCGTTCCGCGAAGGCGTTGAACCCGGGAACATTCACGCAAACCCGGAGCCTAATCCGCGGCATGCTGCTCCAGCCGGACCGAAATGTGTGGCGCGTGGCCAAAGCCGACCGCGCGGCCGTGCTCATCGACGGCGCCAACTATTTCGGGGCGCTGCGGGCGGCCATGCTCAAGGCCGAGCGCTCGATCATCATCGCCGGCTGGGACATCCACAGCCAGACGCCCCTGGTGGGGCCGAGCGGCACGGCCGACGACGGCTATCCCGAGACCTTCGCCGGCTTCCTCGCGGCCCTCGTCGAGGCCAAGCCCGACCTCGACGTGTGCCTGCTGCTGTGGGACTTCTCGGTGCTCTACGCGGCCGAGCGCGATCCGTTCCCGGCGCTCAAGCTCGGCTGGCAGACGCCGAGCCGCATCCGCTTTTGCCTCGACGATTGCGTGCCGCTCGGCTCCTCGCAGCATCAGAAGCTCGTCGTCATCGACGACGCGCTCGCCTTCAGCGGCGGGCTGGACCTGACCATCCGGCGCTGGGACACGAGCGAGCATAGGCTCGACGAGCCGAAGCGGGTCGATCCGGCCGGAAAGGCCTATCGGCCCTTCCACGACGTGCAGATGATGGTCGACGGCGAGGCGGCCGCTACGCTCGGCGCGCTGGCGCGCGGGCGCTGGTCGTGCGCCGCTTGCGAAGAGCTGCCGCGGATCGACGCCGCGGGCGATTGCTGGCCCGATCATGTGAAGCCGGACTTTACCGGCGTCGCCGTCGGCATCGCGCGCACGCAGCCGCCTTACGAGGAGCAGTGCGAGGTGCGGGAGATCGAGCGCCTGTACCTCGACTGCATCGACGCGGCCGAGCGCTCGATCTACATCGAGAACCAGTTCCTCACCGCGCCGCTGATCGCCACGCGCATCGCCGAGCGCCTGCGCGACAATCCCGACCTCGAAGTGCTGATGGTGACGCCGAAGGTGCACGACTCCTGGCTCGAGTCGCACAGCATGCAGGCCGGCCGCATCCGCTTCGCGCAGATCCTGCAGGCCGTGGCAGAGGACCGCGTTCATCTCGCCTATCCGGAGGTCGCCGAGGGCGAGCGCAGCACCACGACCATGGTGCATGCCAAGGTGATGATCGTCGACGACAAGATCCTGCGCATCGGCTCGTCCAATCTCAACAACCGCTCGATGGGCACCGACACCGAATGCGACCTTGTCCTGGTGGCGGCGAACGACGCCGAGCGCGCCCGCATCGCCGATGTGCGCAACCGGCTGATCGGCGACCATTGCGGCGCGACCGCCGAGGAAGCGGCCAAGGCGCTGGAAGCGGAAGGCGGCTCGATCGTCGCCGTGGCGCGCGCGCTCAGCCGCAACGGCCACGCCTTGAAGCCGATCGAGGACGTGCCCGCCGGCAGCGCCGAGCTGGTCGGCCTCATCAACGGCGTCGCCGATCCCGAGCGCCCGCTCGGCGCCGAGGAGTTCGTCGGCCGCATGGTCGGCCGGCCGGTGTCCTCGCGCCATGTCTCGATCATGGCGAAGGTGATCGCCGGCGGCGCGCTGATCGTCGCCCTGGCGCTGCTGTGGCAGTACGTGCCGTTGGCCAAGCCCTCGGCCATGAAGGCCTTGTTCTCGTCGATCGCGGAGAGCCAGGCCGCGCCCTTCATGGTGGTCGGCGCCTTTGTTCTCGGCGGGCTGGTTCTGTTCCCGGTCACGGTGCTGATCGCGGCGACGGCGGCGGCGTTCGGACCGTGGCTCGGCTTCACCTATGCCGCCTTCGGCGCGCTGCTCAGCGCGCTCGCGACATATGCGATCGGCGCCGCGCTCGGCAAACGCACCTTGCGCGATCTCATCGGGCCGCGGCTCAACCGCATCCGCCAGCGCGCCGCCAAGCGCGGCGTCATCACCATCGCGGCCTTGCGCATGGTGCCGGTCGCGCCGTTCACGGTGATCAATCTGGTGGCGGGGGCGAGCTCCATTCCGGTGTTCGCCTTCACCGCCGGCACGCTGATTGGCATGCTGCCGGGCCTCATCATGATCTCCGCGGTCGGTCACCAGTTCGCGCGCATTCTCACCGCGCCGAGCCCGACCGATTTCGCCTGGCTCGCCGCCGCGGTCGCCGGCTGGATCGCCCTGTCGATCGGCGTGCAGGCGGTGGTGTCGCGTTATTGGAGCGGCGGCCGGTGACCGAGGCGACGACGGTGCGCGTGATGACCTGGAACATCCATGGCGCGGTCGGGCACAATCCGCGTTTCGATCTCGAGCGCGTCGTCGCGCTGATCCGCCGCTGGAATCCGGACATCATCGCGCTGCAGGAAGTCGACTCCCGGCGGGCGCTCGCCGGCGCCGCCAATCCGTTCGAGTTTCTGCCGCGCGCGCTCGGCATCCATGCCATCGGCGCAAGCGCCATCACCGGCGCCGATGGCGACTACGGCCAGATGCTCATCAGCCGCTTTCCCATCGTCGCGCACGACATCCACGACATGTCCTATCCCGAGCGCGAGCCGCGCTGCGCCATCCGCGCGCTCCTGACGACGCCGAGCGGGCCGTTGACGGTGATCGCGACGCATCTCGGCCTCAGCGTGCGCGAGCGGCGCGACCAGGTGCGCAAGCTGCTCGACCTTGCGGCGGGCAGGGACCCTGTCGTCATGGTCGGCGATTTCAACGATTGGTTCTGGCCGGGCTCGGTGCGCAAGGCGCTGACGCGCGTGCTGGGCGGGCGTACGCGCTATCGCACGTTCCCATCCGTCTTTCCGCTGTTCCGGTTCGACCGGGTCTATTGCTGCCCGCGCGAGATGCTGATGAAAAGCTGCGTCGATCCGGCGGGTCGCGCGCTGTCGGACCATCTGCCGGTGATCGCCGACCTGCGGCCCCAGTGAGGCCCCCGAACGAGCATGCGCAAAAGCAAAACCCGGCGCGCGTAACGCGCACCGGGCTTTGTTAGTCTGAAGGACGCGGCGGTCCGCCCGCCGTCAATCTTCGACGGCTTCCTTCGCTGCGTCCTTCATCCCGCCGAAAGCGTTTTGAATCTTACCGGCGGTCTTCTGCGTCTTGCCTTCCGCTTCGAGCTTGCTGTCGCCCGTGGCCTTGCCGGCGACTTCCTTCACTTTGCCCTTGGCCTGCTCGAAGCTACCCTCCACACGATCCTTGTTCATGGTTCCCTCGTTTGTTCGTGATGTTTTACGATGTGTCACGGGGATAACGTTCGGCTCCGCGCGATGTTCCGATTTCGTTGCGGTGTTCCACAAACACGAACGGCCGGGAACTCCCCGGCCGCTCGCGCTTCGGACGCCCCGCATCAGGCGTCGATGATGAAGACGATCTCGTGCGAACGCGGATCGATGATCACGATCTGCTCGCTGACCAGAATGTAATCGTAGCCGCGCCATTCCGGATACACCGTCACGACCTCCTGCGGCAGCCGGTGCACGCGCACGCTGCTCGGGATGCGCGTGCCGACATTGATCGAGACGTTGAGCTGCGAGGGCTCGACGCGTTCGACCTTCTGGCTGCGGATCACGCTGGTGATCTTGGTGCGCTGCTCGGTCGTCAGCTTGGCCTGGCCCGCCGCCGCGCCCTGGCCGGTGGTCGACTGGTTCTGCGACTTGGTGCTGTCCGTCGCGCTTTTGTTGGTGTCGGACTTGTTGTCGACCGCGCCGCGCTGGTTGTCGCTGCCGCTACGCTGGGTTTGCGCGCCCGACGACGACTTCGTATCCGACGAACTCTTCAGCGACCCGCCGGACCCCTGGTCGGCGGCTTTCGGCGCCTGGCCGGACGTTTCCGAGGATCTGTTGGAGTCGGACGAACGGTTCAGCGAACCCGACGAGCCGCGGTCCATCTTGCTGTCCGACGACGACTGGCCGGTGGTTTCCGGCGCCTTCATCGACGGCGCCATCTTTTCCGCGGGCGCGCTCTGCTGCGCTGCGGGGGCGCGTTCGGGCGTGGCCTGATGGCCCGGTGCTTGCGCGGATGCGGCGCCGATGCCGATGAGCATCGTTGCCGCGACAGTGGATAACAAACGTGTCTTCATACTTTGCCTCCTCTGGCTTACCCCGCCGGCACAGACACGTGCTCTGTTGCAACGTCATCGGCGTTGCGACGGTTCCTGAAAACCGACGTTCGCATGTGGGGAGCCTGCGCCATTGCGTTCCCGGTTCCGGCAAGGCAACTTCCGCTTCTGTGTAGAGGGGAGGGCGTGTTGGCGATTCTCGGT
>Ga0180216_1002302_pt1 | contig 16125 bp, 12 predicted proteins | sample eDN3rd37CBELigMG_FD_128879 | JGI IMG/M metagenome (GOLD analysis project Ga0180216, IMG submission 128879) | Enriched Miracle-Growth compost microbial communities from Emeryville, California, USA - eDNA 3rd pass 37_C BE-Lig MG (version 2)... ... | reverse complement strand
CGTGGAGACCCTCCCTCCCTTCTCCATGGCGGGGGTGCGCTTCGTCGTCGCCGGCGGTCTCCTCTACGCCTGGGCGCGGCTTCGGGGAGCCCCGCGTCCGCGCCGCGCGCACTGGGGGACGGCCGCGGTGGTCGGCCTCCTCCTCCTGCTGGGCGGAAACGGCGGCGTGGTCTGGTCGGAGCAGTTCATCGACTCCTCCCTGGCCGCGCTCCTGGTCACCACGACCTCGCTGTGGATGGTCCTCCTCGAGTGGGGAGCGAGGGGACGGAGGCCCCGAGTCGGCGTGATGGCGGGCGTGGTCTCGGGCTTCGTCGGCGTCGCCGTCCTGGTCGGGCCGCGCTCGCTCGACGGGAGCGCCGCCCTCGGACCGAGCCTCGTGGTCATGGGGAGCGCCTTCTGCTGGGCCCTCGGTTCGGTCTACGGAAAGGGGGCCGAGAAGCCCTCCTCCCCCCTCCTGGGGGCCGGGATGGAGATGCTGGTCGGCGGCGCCGGGCTCCTCCTCTTGGGGCTCGTGGTGGGAGAGCCCTGGCGCATCGCCTGGGAGGAGGTGAGTGCGGCCTCCGTCTGGGGGCTCGTCTACCTGATCGGGGCGGGCTCCTTGGTCGGATTCACCGCATATTCCTGGCTGCTGAGACACGCACCGATTTCCGTGGTATCCACCTACGCATATGTCAATCCGGTGGTAGCCGTATGGCTCGGCTGGGCGCTGGCCGGGGAGGCCCTCTCCGCGCGCACGGGCGTGGCCTCGGCGATCATCGTGGGCTCGGTGGCGCTGATCACGACGCTGCAGAAGGCGCGTCGGGATCGGCCTTCTCTTTCGCTCGAGGAGGAGTCGATCTCCCGAGGGGCGCAGTGATGAAGCACGCATTCGATACCTTGGCCGTACACGCTGGGCGGGAAGATTTTCGGGAACTCGGGGTCCACGTCCCTCCCATCGACCTCTCCACCACCAACCCCATGGGCGATCCGATCGGCGGCGGCGAGGAGCTGGGGCATCTGGCCTCCGGCGGCGACGTGCGGAGCTGCCCGGTCTACGCCCGCCTCTACAACCCCACGGTGGGGCGCTTCGAGAAGGCCCTGAGCCAGCTCGAGGGAACGGAGGCCACGGTGGCCTTCGCCTCCGGGATGGCGGCGCTCAGCGCGCTCCTCCTGGCCGTCAAGGAGGAGGGGAACCACGCGGTGGCGGTGCGCCCCATGTACGGGAGCTCCGATCACCTCCTCGCCAGCGGCCTATTGGGCGTCGAGGTGGATTTCTGCTCCGCCGACCGGGTGGGGGAGGTCATCCGCCCCGAGACCTCGCTGGTCTTCGTCGAGACGCCCTCGAATCCCACGCTCGGTCTCGTGGACGTCGCCGACGTCGTCCGCCAGGCCGGCAAGGTCCCGGTCTGCGTGGACTCCACCTTCGCCACCCCGGTCTTGCAGCGTCCCGTCGAGCAGGGCGCGACGTTCGTCCTCCACAGCGGAACGAAGTTCCTCGGCGGCCACGGCGACGTGGTGGCGGGCACCGTCTCCACCTCCGAGGCGTGGGCCCGCAGGCTGCGCAGCATCCGGGTGATGACCGGCGCGCTCATCCACCCGCTGGGCGCCTACCTCCTCCACCGCGGCCTCCAGACCCTTCCCCTCCGGGTGCGCGCGGCCCAGGCCAGCGCCCGCGCGATCGCGGAGCGCCTCGGCGGACATCCGGCCGTGGCCGAGGTCCACTATCCCGGCCTGCCCGGGGGCGACCCCCAGGGCCTCGTCGGCCGACAGATGAAGGGCCCCGGCTCGCTCCTCTCCTTCGAACTCCGCGGCGGTCTCGACGCCGCCCTCTCGCTGCTCTCCAAGGTCCGCCTCGCCACGCCGGCGGTCAGCCTCGGTTCCTGCGACTCCCTCATCCAGCACCCCTGGTCGATGACGCACCGGGTGGTCCCGCCGGAGACCAAGCGGGAGATGGGCATCACCGAGGGGCTGATCCGCCTCTCCGTCGGCATCGAGGACACCGACGACCTCTGGTCCGATCTCGAGCAGGCGCTCGGCTGATCGACCGCCGTGTCGCCGCCGACCAGGCTGGGGTAGAATGGGGCCATGGCGTTTCGAACCATGGCCCCCGCCTTGCTCCTCGCGGCTCCCCGCCTCCGCGATCCCAACTTCGAGCGCACCGTGGTCCTCCTCGGCAAGCACGAGGAGGAGGGCGCCCTGGGCTGGATCCTCAACGGCGCCAGCCTCCATCCCGTGGGGGAGCTCTTGCGCGCGGCGGAGCTGGTCCCGCCGGCGGGCGAGTACCCCGACACGCGGTCCTTCCGCCGTTCGGCGCGCGTCGGGGGCCCCGTCCATCCCGAGAGCGGATGGCTCCTCTACCGCTCGCACACGGCGAGCTTCCCCGGCGAGGTGGAGGTCGGGCGGCTCCGAATCTGCAACCGCCCGGAGGCCCTCCACGCCGTGATCCGGGGCGAGCCGCCGCACGATTTCCATCTCCTCCTCGGCTACGCCGGCTGGGGGCCCGGACAGCTCGAGGCCGAGATGAAGGCGGGGGTGTGGTTCCCCGGGCCCTTCGACGCGGATCTCATCCTCGAGAGCCCGGTCGATTCGCTGTGGGAAGAGGCGTTCGAGCGGGCCACGGGCCTGCCGCCCTCGCACTTCACCCACAGCGAGTGGGGGCGAGCCTGAGCCGCCCGGCGGCCAGGGGGGACCACGACCCGCTCCTTCGGCGGATCGACAAGCTCGGCTCGGTGCTCGAGGTGGCCAAGGCCATGGCCGCCGAGCGCGACCTGGATGCGCTCCTCCACCTCATCGTGCGGGAGACCGCCCGGGTCGCGGGGGCCGACCGCTGCACCCTCTTCCTCATCGATCGCGAGCGCGACGCCCTCTACTCGAAGATCGCCCAGGGGGTGCGCGAAGACGAGGCGATCCGCGTCCCCTTGGGCGTGGGCATCGCCGGTTACGTCGCCCGGACGGGCGAGACGGTGAACCTGGCCGACGCCTACCGCGACCCCCGCTTCAACCCCGCCGTCGACCAGGCGACCGGCTATCGGACCCTGACCCTGCTCTGCGTGCCGCTCCGCCAGCCCGACGGGACGATCATCGGCGTCCTCCAGGTGCTCAACAAGCTGGACGGCGGCGCTTTCGATCCGGAGGACGAGGAGCTCCTCCTCGCCCTGGCGGGGCAGGGCGCCTCGGCGATCGCCAACGCCCTGCACCGCGAGGAGGTCGAGACCCTTTTCGAGGGCTTCGTGCGCGCTTCGGTGGTGGCGATCGAGTCCCGGGACGGCACCACCGCCGGCCACTCGGAGCGGGTGGCGCGGCTCACCTTGGGCCTCGCCGACGCGGTGGAGCGCGAGACCACCGGCCCCTACGCGAACCTGCGCTTCGACGACGAGCAGCGAATGGAGCTTCGCTACGCCGCCCTCCTGCACGACTTCGGCAAGGTCGGCGTGCGCGAGGAAGTCCTGGTCAAGGCGAACAAGCTCCATCCGTGGGAGATCACCTCCCTGCGCGACCGCTTCCTCTACGCGAGGCGGAGCCTCGAGGTGGAATCCCTGCGCCGGCAGCGCGATCTCCTCCTGCTCGGCGCGGGGCGCGAGGCGATCCGCCGGGAGGAGGAGATGCTCGCCGAGCGGCTCGCGGAGATCGACCGCGCCTGGGAGCTCGTGTCGCTCTGCAACCGTCCCACCGTCTTGCCGGTCGGCGGCTTCGGCGGGCTGGAGGCCTTGGCTCGCATCCACTACGTCGGCCCCGACGGGAAGGAGCATCCCCTCCTGACCACCGACGAGGTGGAGCTCCTCTCCATCCGCCAGGGCTCGCTCTCGCCGCGCGAGCGCCTGGAGATCCAGAGCCACGTCAGCCACACCTATCGGTTCCTCTCGCGGATCCCGTGGACGCGGGCGCTGCGGCGCGTGCCGGAGATCGCCTACGCCCACCACGAGAAGCTCGACGGCAGCGGCTACCCGCGCGGCCTCTCCGGTTCGGCCATCCCCGTGGAAGCGCGGATGATGACCGTCGCCGACATCTACGACGCCCTCACCGTCAGCGACCGTCCCTACAAGCGCTCCATCCCCCACGAGCTCGCGCTCTCGATCCTCGAGGACGAGGCGAAGCAGGGGAAGATCGACGCCGAGCTGGTCCGCATCTTCATCGAGGCGGAGGTCCCCCGACGATCCTAGCCTCGCTGCAAGCGCCGATAGTTCACAGGCCGGGCGCCGGCTCGCTCGCCCGTTCGTGGCGAGGCGACCGGCCTTTTGGCATCCTGCCGCCGTGACCGAGCCGAACCAGCGAGCGATCGCCGCGCGCGCCCCCTCGCGCATGGGGGCCAGGGCGGCCCTCGTCTCCGCCGCGACCATGCTCTCGCGCGTGCTCGGCCTCGTCCGCGAGCAGCTCTTCGCGGCCCTCCTCGGCGCGAGCGCCTTCGCGGACGCCTTCGTCGTCGCCTTTCGCATCCCCAACCTCCTCCGCGATCTCTTCGCGGAGGGAGCGCTCTCCGCGGCCTTCGTCCCCACCTTCACCGACACCCTGAAGAACCAGGGGAGGGAGCGGGCCATCCGCCTGGCCAACCTGGTCATCGGCGCCATCCTGGTGGTGGTCGGCAGCCTCACCCTGCTGGGGATCTTCCTCGCGCCCTGGATCGTGGACGCCATGGCCCCGGGCTTCGGGGCGGTCGAGGGAAAGCGAGACATCACGATCCTCTGCACGAGGATCATGTTTCCCTTTTTGCCCCTCGTCTCTTTGGCCGCGGTGACCATGGGGCAGCTCAACGCGCAAGAGCGATTCGGCCCGCCGGCCTTCGCCTCGGCCCTCTTCAACGTGGTGGCCATCGTGGGCGGCGCCTTCCTCTTCTGGGCGGGGGCCCGCGAGGAGCAGGCGGTGATCGGCTGGTCGATCTTCACCCTCCTGGGCGGCGCGGCCCAGCTCCTGGTGCAGGTTCCCGCGGCCCGCGAGCTCGGCCATCGCTTCCGCCTGGTGATCGACTTCGCCGACCCGGGGCTGCGCCGCATCGCGAGGCTGATGGGGCCGGCCACCGTCGGTCTCGCCGCCACCCAGGTGAACCTCTTCGTCAACACCATCTTCGCCTCGCGGGTGGAGGGCGCGCCGGCCTGGCTGAGCTACGCCTTCCGGCTGATGCAGCTCCCCATCGGCGTCTTCGGCGTGGCCGTGGCGACCATCGCCACCGCGGGCCTCGCCCGGCGCGCCGCGGAAAAGGATCTCGAGGGGATGCGCTCCACCCTGGGCCAGGGGCTCCGCCTCGTGGCCTTCCTCACCGTCCCCTCGATGCTCGGCCTCGTGGCGCTCCGCGAGCCCATCGTTCGCCTCCTCTTCGAGCACGGTCGCTTCCGCCCCGAGGACACCATCGCCACCGCGTGGGCCACCCTCGGCTACGCGATCGGTCTTTACGCCTACGCCGGCGTGAAGGTGGTGGCCCCGGCCTTCTACGCCCTCGACCGGGCGAGGATCCCGCTCTACGCCTCCGTCTCCGCCGTGGCGGCGAACATCGTGGCGAACGTCCTCCTCTTCCCGGTGCTCTCGTACAAGGGGTTGGCGCTCGGCACCTCCATCGCCGCCACCCTGAACTTCGGCGTGCTCGTCTTCGCCTTCCGCCGCGGTTTCGGCCTGCGGCTCGGAGCGACGGCGACCCACCTCCTGCGCGTCTTTTTCGCCGCGATCCCCTGCGCCCTGGGCGCGGCGGCCGTGGCGGGCCAGGTCGAATCCGCCCTCGGCGTGGAGGCGGTCACCTCCCGCATCGCCACCGTGGGCCTCGCCATCGCCGCCGGCGGATCGATCTACGTCGTGGCCTGCAAGCTGCTGCGCGTGGGGGAGCTCGACGAATTCGCCTCCCTCGTGGTGCGCCGCCTCCGCCGCTGAGGCGAGCCGAGACGTGAAATCCCGTGGCGGGATTCGGGAGACGCGATTGACACCGCCGACGGGCTGCGGGTAAGCGCGACGCACCGGGGACGTGAGACCGACGACGCATGTCTCGAGGCATGCGGGCTCGTCGCCTCGACGATCCCGAAGGCTGCGGAATCGGGAGCTTCGTGTTGGACGACGTGCGCAAGGCGATTGCGGAGCTTCGGGCGCGCCCCCTCCTCTTGGCGGCGGCCCTCCTGTGGGCGCTGGAGATCTTCTGGGTGCAGGAGCGGACGCTGCGCGCCGGCTACTCCTCGGAGTTCGGAGCGCTCCGCCTCCTGGCGGAGCGCTGCGTGCGCCTGGGTTTCGACCTCTCCTTCGCCCTCGGCCTCCTCTCCCTCCTCCCCCGCGCCGCGATCGCGCTCCCCCTCCTCGCCTGGCAGGTCCTCGCGGCGCTCCTCCTCGGCTACCACGGCTATTTCGATCGGGCGCTGTCGTGGCAGACGATCGCCGCCCAGGCGCGGGAGGGTCTCGCCGTGGCGGGGATGGGGACGGGCCTCCTCGGGGGGCCGCTCGTCGCGGCGCTCTGCCTCGCATTCGTGGCCAAGCTCGCCCTCGCGCTACGGGCGCGTCGCGGCGGCCCTCCGCCGTGGCGGCTCGGCCTGGTGGGCCTCCTCGGCTGGGCGGGGATGGCCGGGGCGCTCAACCTCGTCTACCCGCTCCAGAAGCTGCAGGTCTACTCCTCCATCGAACGGACGGGGGTGGCCTACGGCTACTTCTGGACCTGGCTGGGAGAGGCGATCTACCTCGACGGCCACCTCCTCGAACGCGCGATCGAGGCGGCGCGCACCCGGACCTCCGATCGCCTCCGAGACGAACCCCTGCCGCCGGTCGCGGACCGCATCGTCTTCGTCCAGGTCGAGAGCCTGGACGATGCGCTCCTCGGCCACGAGGAGAAGGGCGAGCGGGTGCTCCCCTTCCTCACGGCGCTCCGCGATCGCTCGGCCTACTACCGGGTGCGCCCGATCCACGACAACGGCTCGGCGGATGCCGACTTCTCGATGCTCACGGGCCTGGCTCCCTCCCCGGACGTGATCACCTACCGCCTCCTCCACTACCCCTACGGCGACACGCTTCCGAAGATCCTGGGCCGCGCCGGCTATCACACCGAAACCATCCACGGCCTCTACGGACACTTCTTCGGTCGCCAGCCCGTCTTCGAGGGACCGATGGGCTTCGACGCGGTGCTCTTCGAGAAGGAGCTCGAGGAGGAGCACGGCGCGCGGCCGGGCCGATGGGGCATCGAGGATGCCGCGGTGTTCGACGTGGCCGCCTCCCGCCTGCTCGGGCGGGAGGGGAAGGTCTTCCAATTCCTCATCACCCTCACGAGCCACGGCCCCTTCGACTACCTGGAGCCCGAGGACGAGGAACTCTTCCCAAGGGCCACCTCCCTACGGCAGCGCTACCTCAACAGCATGCGTTACGTCGACCGTGCCCTCGAAGCCTTCCACGCACGGCTACCCGAGGGGACGCTCCTCGTGATCTACGGCGACCACGAATCCGGCACCTTGCCTCCCCGGACGGACGATGCGGGGCGGAGGTGGGAGATCGTTCCCTTCCTCGTCCACCACAAGGGCTCTCGCCTCCGGGCGGCGGATCCGGAACTCGCCGAGAGCGGCACCCTCGAACAGCTCGACCTGGTCACCTACCTCCACCGCTACGCCCGCTCGCTCGCGGATCCGCCCCGCGAGCCCGCGGCCGTCGGCGCCCGGGAGCTGCCCTAGGCGGTCAGGGGGTGTAGGTGGGGAAGGTCGCCTCCCGAACACCGATCGGGGCACCGTCCTTCGAGACGAAGTCCTTCGAGACCCGGACCGTCCACACCTCGCCCTGGGGCATCTTCGAGAAAAGGTAAAGGGTGACCTCCTTGTGGCTCGGGTCGAGGATGTAGACGTCCTCGATGGCGTCCTCCCGCTCGACGATCGAGTAGAGGCGCCGATTCTCGGCCTTGTCGAAGTCGAAGGGCTGGTCGAAGCGGAGGACGATGTTTTGCGCGTCTGTCGCCTCGGCGCCCACGAGGTTGATGGGTGGCGCGACGCGGAACTCGACGGGTTCCGAATCTCCACCATTGGGCGTGTGGAGCTGCACGGTGTGGGGACCCGCGACGGCCAAGACGGACTCGGGGATCTGGAAGACGATCGTGAACCAGTTGGAACGGGACCAGTCGATCGGATGCTCGGCTCCATCGATTTTCAGGACGGTTACCTCGGGGTAGAACGCCTGGCCCCGGATCGTCGCCGTGGCGTCGGAGGGCTTTCCTTGGGCGAAGACGGTCGGGGTCAACTCGTCGATGCGGGGCGGAAGCCTCTCCTCGGTCACCGTGAAGTTCGGACCCTCGATCGAGATCTTGCCGTCCGGGCCGTCGACCACGACCAGGGTCGGTCCCGTACCCGCTTGCAGTGGGACGTCGACCTCGAACCAGGTGCCGTCCTCGCTGGCCGCGACCGCCTTGGACTCCACCGACTTCGGGACGCCGCTCTCGCTGGTGAAGAAGACGGCATTGCTCACGTTCTTGGCACCGAAATTCGTGCCGAGCACGCGGACGCGGAAGCCCCTCCCCGCCTCTTCGGGATCGAACGCCGAGACGGTCGGCTCCGAAGTCGCTCCCCCGGTGCCTCCCTCGCCACCACCGCCCGTGCCGCCGTGGCCGGCCTCGCCTCCCGAGCCCGCCACGCCCCCCGCCCCTCCCGTCGACGAATCGTCGGGTGGGCCGTCGGAACCGCATGCGAGCGCGAAGAAACCCAGAACGAGACAGGAAGCGAAGACCAGCCGTCGACGACTCATCGATCCTCCGATGGATGGCATGTTGGGGGTTCGCCGAGAAAGCGATGAAAGGCGGCCCGATTACTCGAGGACCGGCTCCTTCGCGCCGATGGTGATCGGAACGGCGCCGTCCCGCTCCGGTGTGAGCCAGAGGGTGCCGTCGGGCGCGAAACCGACTACGAAGCGGTGCTCTTTGCCCGACTCGAAGATGGAGACCGAACCAGAGGGGATTCGCGCCGGAGGCTCCAAATCCTTCCCCGAACCCTCGAGAACGAGGCGGCCGGCACGCTCGAAGTCTTCACCATCGATGCGGATCTGCCAGCTCACCAGCACGGGCAATTCGATTCCTTCGCAAGGCTCCACCGCTTCGCCGGCGCACAGATCGTCGTCTTCTCCCGTGGCCGTGGATCGAACCACGAGGAATCTCGCGTCGGTGTGGGTCTGGCCGGAGGAATCGGAAACGACCGCCGTGATTTCCATGGCAGGGAGAGCCTCGTCGCCCGGAAAGGTGCCGCTCCACTTGCCGAGAAGCCATTCGGGAGGCGCGACCCATTCCATCGCGTAGCGGCTGCGTTCCGCCTCGTCGAGATCGTCCGCCGCCACCCCGTCACAAACCGTGCAGGGGGGACACCGCAAGGAGCCTTCGGGAGCGCACTCCTCCGACTTGCAGGAGGAGATGCCCAATAGCAAGGACATCACTGGTACCCAGAACGCCTTAGGTCCCATACTTCCTCTCCGGACCCACCACCCGTGGACGGTTGGCGGGCAGCCCTTCCGCACGCAAGGGCTGCCCACCGAGCGTGGTCAGCCTATCACAAGTCGACGTCGAGGATGACGGGTTTAACCTCTCCTTCCGGGTTATCGACCGAGACCAAAACCTGACCTCGCAGCCTCGCCCGGAATTGGCCCCGGCTAGGTCATCGAGATCGTAGAAGGTCCACGCGGGCATGGGCTCCATCCGAACCTCGAGTTCATACTCCGTGATCGTCTCTGCGACCCCCATGGCCATCCGATCCAAGACTTCGTCCCAATCTGCATCTACTTTGAAGACGCTTTCGTCGGCGACGATACAGTTCCAGGTGCCCAAGGCCTTCCGCAGGTGGCCATCGGTCGCGAAGCTCACCACCGCACGGTTCGCCGGAACGGGTATGTCGTTGAGGCCACGCTGGAGGAACATCTTGAACGCAACCAGTTCGACGTTGCCTTCCTCGTCCTCCTTGTCACCCTCTTCGTCGATCGTGATTTTGGTCCCAAGTTCAACGACGCGATATCTACCTTCATTCACGTCCACTGCACATCGACCCCGTCGGAGTCGAACTGGGCAGCGATGTCACGTCGCCGATGCCGTCGTATTTCGCGCCTCCTCGATCCGCTCCTCGGGGCCATCGTAGCCGCGGTACGTCGGCAAGAAATCACCCAACTGCGCAGTCTCGACGAGGAACCATACGAGACATGGCGCTGTATCCGCCGCCCTTTGGCCCCCCGCACTGATTCCTGTACTTGTTGACTGCAAAGGACGCCGCCGCGATGTCGGATGCTCCCGACACCTGAGGTAATGCGAAGACGCCCAATGCCAGGAGTAGCAGACTCGGCCTTTTCATTGCTGTTGCTCCTTGATTGTCAGTGCTTCGACTTCGGCACCCTGGAACGGGTTCCACCCTTCTATTCGGAGCGCGAGGCCAAATTTGGACGGCGGGGTGTCGGAAAACTTTCGAGGGAGGAGTGCGGTCGGTGAGAAAGTCGATCGCCAAGCCGTTGGAGCCTCTTTCTGATTCGATCCAGATGCCGCCTCGCCGACTGCTGCAACTCCGGCGTCACGGGTGACCGGGTGGGTCCGGGTAGGTCGGGGTCGCCTATTAGGAACGAACGCAAAGCCTGCCGGTCGGTATCGCTCCGAATTTCGTCTAGAATTGCGGGAATGAGAAACGGCAAATCCTGGCATGCGCGTCGTCGCTCTTCGCGCTCGCGACGTGTGAGGGAGATCATTTCGCCGAATGCGTGCTCTCGCAGACGTCGGGAGCTCTCGGCGCGCTCGCGATCGATGAGCCGGCGCCTCGCGATACGGGTGAGAAACGTCTCCAGATCTCCACGTCGAGGATCGAATGTCTCGGGACGATTCATGTATGCAAGGAGGACGTCTACCGAAGCATCCCACACCCAATCTTCGAATCGCGATCGGCGGGCGAGAGCAGCCGTTAGCCGCGAAAGAAGGCGCTGGACGGTCTCCTCCCGCAGTCCTCGATGGAGCGGTGTTTCCGGCATGGATCGACGACCGTTTCGAGATGTCAGGTTAAAGGGCGTAGGTACCGTGAGGAGTTTGCCGGCCCGCAGTTCGTCGTCAAGCACGAACCATCGACGGGACACACGTCCGGGGGGCTTCTCCCGGAGAGCGGAGGCCCGCATCTTGCCGGGGATGGCGCTGCCCCGCATCCTCGAGGACTTCTCGCCGCGCCACCGCCGCCGGCCACGGCGGTGGTGGTTCTGGCGGGCGGGTGCGCCGGGGCACCTCGACTTCGACCTGGTCGGGCACGGCGTCCCCCTCCTGGTCTGCGGGACGATCTGGATCTCCACCCACGTCTGGAGGATGCGGCGGCCTCCGGCGCCCCTGGTGTGGACCGGCGCCGACGAGGAGGGGAGGGAGCGGGTGAACGCGCTCGATCGCAAGGGGCGCGAACTCCTCCTTTGGAACGATCCCATGCTCGCCCGCCAGCTCTCCAACGTGCTCGCGAACTTCCTCGTCCCGGCGGGGGCGGCGGGGCTCGCCGTGGCCGCGGGCCTCAAGGGGGGCGGGGGCCCCTTCGCGGACGTGCTGGTGGCGGCCGAGGCGATGGTCTACGCGGGGACGATCAGCCAGGCCGCCAAGCTGATTTTCCGGCGCCAGCGCCCCTTCGCCCGCTTCTCGCCGCCGGTGGAGCCGACCCAGGGCACGCTGCGATTGCCGGACGACGACAACCTCTCCTTCTTCTCGAGCCACACCAGCACCACCATGGCCTTCGCCTTCGCCGTGGCGCAGATCGTCACGCGGCGGCGGGTGCGCACCCCCCTCGTCTTCATCCTCGGCATCGCCTCCGGGCTGACCGGCTACCTCCGCATCGCCTCGGACCGGCACTACGTCACCGACGTCCTCGCCGGTGGTGCCGTCGGCGCCCTGGTCGGCACCGCCGTCCCCCGCCTCCTCCACCCTCCGATCGACTGAGGTGAGGCCGGTCTCGCGCTCATTCCGAGCGTTGCCCGAGCAGCAGGCGCGGCGGCTCGGGCATCGAGACTCCCCCGTCGGCGACGGGCGCCCCCTCCATCCTCGAGCGGAACTTCGTGGGCCGCCGGGCATCCGACCCGAAATGGATGCACGGGCAGGATCGCCCTCCTTCCATGGTTACGTCCTGGATGCGAGCACCACTTCCACGAGACTTCTACGACCGGGATACGGCCGAGGTGGCCCGGGACCTGCTCGGCTGCCTGCTCGTCCGGGAGAGGGAAGGGCGCCTCTTCGTCGGGCGGATCGTGGAGACGGAGGCCTACGTCGGTCCCCACGATCTGGCTTGCCACGCCTCCCGCGGGATCACGCCGAGGACGAAGGTCCTCTACGGGCCGCCGGGCCACGCCTACGTCTACTTCGTCTACGGCATGCACTTCCTGCTGAACGTCGTCACGGAGCGGGAGGGGCACGGGTCGGCCGTCCTCTTTCGCGGGCTGGAGCCCGTCGAGGGCTTTGCGAGGGGGGCCAGGACCGACGGTCCGGCGCGGCTGACCCGGGTGCTCGGAATCGACAAGGAGCTGAATCGATGGGATCTGACCTTGGGGGAGCGACTTTGGATCGTCTCCGGTCCGAGGGTCGAGCGGATCGCCCGGGGGCCGCGGATCGGCGTGGACTACGCCGGAGCGTGGGCCCAGGCGCCGCTCCGCTTCTGGGAGGAGGGGAATCCGTGGGTGTCTCGATGATTTCTCGCGCCCGAGTCATCCGTGGTACAAGCCAGGCGGACTCGAACCCGAAGGCGCCCATGAACCGAGAAGTCCTCATCGATGGCGAGACCACCGACCAGGCCCTCGTGCAACGCTTTCAGCAGACGGGGGATCGCGCGGCCTTCGAGGAGCTCGTGCGCCGGCACCGCGACAGGGTCTACGGTCTCGCCCTGCGGATGATGAAGAACGAGGAGGAGGCCCTGGACATCGTCCAGGAAACCTTCCTCTCCGCCTATCGCAAGCTGCCCGAGTTCCGCGGCGACTCCCAGTTCGGCTCGTGGGTCTACCGCATCGCCGCGAACTTCGCGCTGATGCGGATCCGCCACCAGCGCGTGGTCGATCAGGTGGAGGAGCCCCTGGACCTGATGGGCGACCGGTTCAAGGAGGACGGGCGGTGGGCCATCTTCCCGACGGGCCTATGGGCGCGCCGGGCCGACAAGGTGGTGCTGGACGGGGAGCTTCGGGAAAAGCTCGTCCGCGCGGTGGAGGGGCTGCCGGAACTCCACCGGGCGGTCTTCATGCTCAGGGACGTGGAGGGGCTCTCCTACGAGGAGATCGCCCAGGCCCTCGAGACCACCGTTTCGGCGGTCAAGAGCCGGCTCCACCGCGCGCGCCTCGCGCTGCGCGAGGAGCTGCACACGTATTTCGAGGGGAAGGAGGTCTAGGGCAGATGGGACACGTCAGATGCAAGGAATGCGTGGATCTGCTCGTCGACTATCTCGAGGGGGCACTTCCGAAGGAAAAGGAAGAAGAACTCGACGCCCATTTCATGGGATGCCCTCCGTGTCTCGATTTTCTCGACCAGTACCGGGCGTCGTCGCAGCTCGGTAGGAAGGCGATCGTCGAGGAGATGCCCGCGGCGCTGGCGGAAAAGCTCGCCGAGTTCCTCGATCGAGAAACCAAGTGAGCGACCGGGCGGCTCCCGAGGAACCGGGGGGCATGCGCTTTCATCTCGTTACGTAAGGTGACGTAGCCCCCGAGGGGAGGGCGGCCGGCCGTATGTGGGCGACGGGCCATCGTCCCATGTCGCTCGCGCGCCGCGCGGAAGAGCCGGCCGCACACGCTCCCACCTCCCCTCCGATGACGTCCGTCGTCGAGTTCCGGATTTTCTACACCCAAAGTGTCGACATCTCTCGCCGACTTCTGCTAGAGAGGCGCCGCCGATGGGACGGCTGCGGGGGGAGGGCCCCTGCACGCGTGGGGACCGGAATGAAACGACTGGCATTCCTTCTTTGTGCGGCATTGGGGCTCGGCTGTGCATCCGAGCCCGAGATGATCGACGCGCCACGTTGCCTGGGCGCCACGGAGTGCGACGGGCGATGTGTCAATCTGCAAACGAACCGGGCGCACTGCGGCGAATGCGGGAATCGGTGCGGCGACGACGAGGTCTGCTCGCTGGGTAGCTGCGTTTTCGCCTGCCCCGACGGCCTCGAGAACTGCGACGGCGCCTGCATCGACACGGATTCGGATCGACTCAACTGCGGCGGATGCGGCATCGCCTGTTCCTCGGGGCAGGTCTGCTGGGCAGGGGTTTGCACCACCTCTTGCGGCGAGGGGATGACCGAGTGCTCCGGTAGCTGCGTCGACGTGCTGAGCCATCCGAGCCATTGCGGCGCCTGCGGGAACGCCTGTCCGCCGGGATACCTCTGCGCGAACGGAAGCTGCACGATCTCTTGTCTGGAGGGGCTGGTGGAGTGCGCCGGCGCCTGCGTCGATCTGCAGGCCGACCGGCGGCATTGCGGGTCGTGCGGAATCGCCTGCGGCCCGGGCCAGGTCTGCGACGACGGGGTTTGCTCCCTGACCTGCCAGGAGGGATTGCGTTCCTGTGCGGGCGCGTGCGTGGACCTGAGCACGTCCACGGCGCATTGCGGCACCTGCGGAAACGCCTGCGCGCCGGGCCACGTGTGCGAGGACGGCGCGTGCGTGATCTCCTGCGTGGCGGGCCTGACCCGCTGCGACGAGACCTGCGCGAACCTGCGCAGCGATCGGGAAAACTGCGGCGCCTGCGGGGTGCGCTGCGAAGCGGGCGAGGCCTGCGTCGCGGGCAAGTGCGTGCCGAACTGCCAGGAGTCCCTCTTTCCCTGCGACGGGACGTGCGTGGATCTCGAGCGGGACGAGCGCAACTGCGGGGCGTGCGGCTTTGTCTGCGAGGCGGGCGAGATCTGCATCGCGGGCAAGTGCGAGCCGAACTGCGCCCCGGGGCAGGAGGTGTGCGACGGGCTGTGCGTGACGCTTTCGGCGAACGCGGAACACTGCGGGGAGTGCGGCAGGGCTTGCCCGACCGGCACCGTCTGCGACGGGGGCGAGTGCGTGGGGGAATGCCGTGCACCGGCCGTGGAGTGCAGCGGCGCGTGCGTGGACACGAGGGTGGATCCGTCCCACTGCGGCGCTTGCGGGGTGGGTTGCGAAAGCCCCGATTTCGGCGTGGGCGTATGCGTGGAGGGAAACTGCACCTTCCAGTGCGTCTCTCCGCTGTACGCCGACTGCGACGGGCTGCCGGAAAACGGTTGCGAAGTCTATCTCCCCGGAGATCCCAAAAACTGCGGAACATGCGGAAACGTCTGCCCGGAACATCCCGCTCTCCATCGGATGGCCGGCTGCGTCTCCGGGGCTTGCGTGCCGGGCGCATGCATGGAAGGCCGAGAAGATTGCAACGGAGATCCCTCCGATGGTTGCGAGACGGACCTCGAGAGCGATGTCGCAAACTGCGGTTCCTGTGGTGTCGACTGCCAGGGGCGCTTCTGTTTTCGGGGGGAATGTCTGCCTCGGCGGACCCTCGATGCAGGGGTGAACTTCGCGGTCGCCCTCCACGCGGACGGCTCGCTTCGAGGCTGGGGATCGAACGGCTCGGGCCAGCTCAACTTTCCCGCGAACCTGGGGCCGGTCGTGAGTTTGGCCGTAGGAGGAGCGCACGTCGTGGCTCTCCTCGCGGATGGGACGGTAAAAACCTGGGGCTGGTCCGCCTGGAACATCTTGGACCTTCCCGAGGGGCTCGACGAGGTCGTGAAGGTCAGCGCGGCCGACCGGCACTCACTCGCCCTTCGCCGGGATGGAAGCGTCGTGGCCTGGGGGCACAACGGCGATGGGGAGACGGACGTCCCCCAGGGCCTCACGGACGTCGTGGACGTCGCCGGCGGTCGAAACCATTCGCTCGCCCTGCATCGAGACGGAAGCGTCACCGCGTGGGGATCCGACAGCCATGGGCAGTCGAGCGTTCCTTCCGGACTGGCGAATGCCGTCCAAGTGGCCGCCGGAGACGGCTTTTCGCTCGCTCTCCTCGCGGATGGTACCGTGCACGGCTGGGGGAGGAACCATGTCGGGCAAGCAGCCCCACCCGCAGGGCTGACGAACGTCGTCCAGATCGCTGTCGGAAATTCCCATGCCGTGGCGCGACTCGAGGATGGAAGCGTCGTGGCGTGGGGTGCGAACGACATAGGCCAAGCCGACGTACCTCCTGGTCTGAGCGGAGCCGTCGCGGTGGCGGCCGGAGGGAGACATTCGCTCGCGCTTCTGGCCGATGGAAGCGTCGTG
>Ga0180216_1002300_pt1 | contig 16135 bp, 12 predicted proteins | sample eDN3rd37CBELigMG_FD_128879 | JGI IMG/M metagenome (GOLD analysis project Ga0180216, IMG submission 128879) | Enriched Miracle-Growth compost microbial communities from Emeryville, California, USA - eDNA 3rd pass 37_C BE-Lig MG (version 2)... ... | reverse complement strand
CGGCGGGGCGCGCGGGGCGGGGGGGGGCGACGGTGGGGGGGGGGGGGGGGGGGGGGGGGGGGGGGGGGGGGGGGGGGGGGGGGGGGGGGGGGGGGGGGGGACGCGCCGCAGCAGCCGGCGCGGCCATCGGACGTACCGCGTCGCCACGTATTCCGTGAGGAACTGCGAGTTGGCTTCGTCCTGCCAGTTCACGGCGCGAGCCAGCCCAAAGTCGCAGATGCGCAGGTCGCAGTTGGCGTTGATCAGGATGTTGCTGGGCTTGAGGTCCCGGTGGAGGCACCCCGTCGAGTGCAGGTAGAGCAGCCCGCGCAGAATCTGGTACAGGATGTACTGCACGTGGTCGTCCGAGAGCGCCTGGCTCCGGATGATGCGGTTCAGGTCTGAGTCCATGAGCGTCTGCGCGGCGGCGTGCCACGCGTCCCCCGCCCAGCGGGCCGGAATCGGCAGCGTAAGCCCACGCGGCCGCTTCGCGGTGGCGGTGGCCGCGGGGGCGCCGGCCGTGCCTGCACGAGGTAGACGTCGGTCATGGCGGCGAGCGACTTGGGCCGAACGACGGAGAGGATGCCGATAATGTTGTCGTGCTTGAGCGCCCGTAGGATGCGCAGCTCGCGCAACGTCCGCAGACACAGGGTCGGGTTGTCGAAGGGCGAGATTTTCTTGATGGCCACGCTCTCGCCCGTGGGCACGTACGTCGCGGCCGCCACCACGCCTGGCGGACGCGCGTGTCCCTGCAACGGCGTTCGCACGGCGGTGTGAGCTTTGTCGGCCGCCCCAGCGCGCGGGCGGTGCCCCTCGTCGCGCCGTACCGTAGGCGCCCTGGCCGATGAACCGCGTGAGCACAAAGTCGGCGCCCGGGTCGAACGGCGTCGCGGCCACGGCGGCCGAGGGGACCGCGGGCGCGGCCGCGGCGCCTCCGCCCTGTTGCGCGTGCTGCTGCGCGTGCTGCGCGTGCGGGGTGGGGTGGTGGTGCGCCATGGCGTCGGGAGGTGGCTGGGGCTGCGGCTGCGGCTGCGGTTGGTGCGCCATCATGGCATCCTGGCGGCGTCCCGGTGCCGCGTGCCGCGTCGTCGTCGTCGTCGTCGTGGCGCCGGCGGCTGTGGGCGGCGGCTGTGGGCGGCGGCTGTGGGCGGCGGCTGTGGGCGGCGTCCGTCGGCGGCGTGTCCCGCGGCGGCGGCGGCGGCAAACGCGGCCGTTACCAGCGAAGTGACCGGCCCGAAGTCTGTGATAGACCCGGACATCGACCCAGACATCAGACCCGGACATCGACCCGGATAGCGGGGTGGCAGACATCGCCCCGCCGCCGCCCGATCCCGATACGCCGATGCCCACGCCCGATCGGCCGGGAGACGCCCCCGCCCCCCCTCAGCCGGGGATCAAGCGCGGACGGGGCGAACCGCGGCGGGCAGCGGCTTAAAGACGAGCAGCCTAGCGAGGGATTCGGAAAATCTACTAACTTATCGCAACGAACCCTGTACATAAACCGCATCTCACTCGCATCGCTCGCGCTATCTAGTTGCGGCTCGGCGATGCCATCAGCAGCGAGCACTGCACGGCCTTTTCCCATCCAGCAATCAGCGCGGCGCGATCTGCCGGCGGTAACCCCCGCACATCGCACGGCCGGCGCGAGCCGCGCATGAGTAAACTGCCGATCTTCATGGCGCACCGGGCCGGTCGCGGGCGCACCGTCGGCGGTCATCCGCGGCGCGAAGCGGTCATTGCTGGTGTTGAGCTCGATGCTCTCCAGCGACGGCCACACGCCGACGGCCAGGCCCGCCAGCATGGCGGCGCCCAGCGCCGTCATCTCGGCCATGCGGGGGCGCTCTGTTTGTGCGGGCGGAACGAATGCAAACGCCCGAGGATGGTAAGCAGCCAGTCTGAGGGGCGGCGCAGTCCGCTGGGCCCTCCGGCCCAGACGCACCGACGGCGATGCCGAGAACGTCCGCCTGCCGCTGCATGCAGAGCTCGCTCTTGGTGACGCCGCCATCCACCTTCAGGACCGCCAGCGGCACGCCGCTGTCCAGGTTCATCGCGTCAATCACCTGACGCGGCCCAATGCATCTCGCTTGCGCGCCTTGCCAGGACTAAGCCCACGGAACCACGCGCGCACAGACGGCCGCGGCCAGCACGCCTACCTCCTTGGTCTGCAAGCAGATACCGTCCAGCGTCGCCCGGATGACGTGCCGGCGGTCCGCATACTGGGTCAGGCCCACCAGCACGCTGCCCGCCCGCGGTTGCACACAGACGAACACGTTGAATGCTGTCGTTAGGCCTAGCGCGACGTCCACGGCACCAGCGGGCATCAAAAAATCGTACGCGCGTGCGTCTTCCCGCCAGCGCGGCGCAAAGAGACCGGTGAGCGCCGGCACAAAGTAGACGCCGGCCGAGTCAGGCACCTCGCCCGCCAGCGCATCTGCGCCGGAAACGAACGCGGAGCATGCATGTTGCGTCGCACCGTCAGACCGTGTTCGGCGCGCCGTTTCTGTACCCTCGCCCCAGCGCGGCCAATGGTCCTACCCACGTCCTTGTAGTTCTGGATCAGCTTCAGGTGGTCGCGCAGCCAGGACAAGGCCGCGCCGGCGATGGCCACCGAGCCCTGTGCTGGGCGCACGGCCGACGGCGCCCTGGCGTAAGTCCGCGCTCTCTAGCCTGCACCGGGGCGCCCGGTCGTGTGCACGTACCTCCAGGGCGTACGCAGGCGCCGCCTGCGCGCCCAGCCGGTACGCCACGGTCGAGAGGAGGCCGTGCTGCGAGATGACCGGCTTGTCGCCAGTGTTGAAGAGCAGGAAGCACCCCGTGCCGTAGGTGTTTTTCGCCTCACCGGTCCGCAAGCAGCGGTGGCCCAGCAGGGCGCCTTGCTGGTCGCCGACCATCTGCGCTCCCCGCGGGGCATATCCCGAGGGAACCTCACACGCATGAGCCAACGCAGCGCCCCGGTCCTCCGGTCGCCACGGCATGGACGCGGTACCCCGGCAATCGGAACGCCCGCGAAGCCGCCGTCCGCGACGGTGCCAAACACCTCGGCGTTGCTGCGGATCTCGGGCAGCATCCACGGCTCGACGCCGAAAAAGTCGCAGAGGTCCTTGTCCCACTGCAGCGAGTGCAGGTTCATGAGCATCGTGCGGCTCGCGTTCGTCACGTCGGTGGCAAACACGGCCGCGCCCTTGGCGCCTCCCGTCAGATTCTGCCGGCTTGAACCAAGGGGCGTCGGCAGCGTGATCGCCTCAGCCGCCCGCTCGTTCCGTCACGTTGCTCGCAGCAGGCGCAGCGCCGTCGTACCCAGAGCAGCCAGGCGTCCACCGTGCCGAACCGGATGGTCCGCTGCTCCACCGCACGCTTCAGGGCCTCCGTCGGATGGTCCAGCAGCCACCGGATCTTGACCGCGCTAAAGTACGTCGCCAGCGGCAGGCCGCATTTGTCCTGGCCGCCCCATACGCTTCATGGCAGCGCAGCAGTAAGTATCAGCGGCCGCCCACCGGCGTACGTGTGCGCGTCGTTGTTAGGCGTCGCAGACCTGGAAGTGGCGGCGGTTGCCGCCGACGCGCTCCGCAAGCTGGTGCACCGTCTCTGCCGTCCGCTGGTCCAGCCACACTGCCACATTGGAGATTGGGCGGCGACGAAATCTAGCGATGCGGGGTTACACGTCTGCTACTGAGAGAGGGAGCGGCCGCGCTGGCAGGGCACGGTACCGATGGCGGGGTGCACGGGCTCGCCAGTGGTGGCGTCCCACGCGACCAGCGTCTCCCGCTGGTTCGCAATGCCGATCGCTAGTGGCCAACACCGCCCAACGCCGTCCAACACCGCAGGCATCCCCTTCTCCGAATTAGCGCCGCTCGGTGCCGGCCGGCCTGTGGCATGGCGCCCGGCGCACCTTTCACGTCCTGCTGCGGGCGGTAGCCCTTGCGCTCCAGCTGCTGGCAGGCATCGTCCAGGCACGTGCGCACCGTGGCCAGGATCTGCTGGGGGTCCTGGTCGGCCCAGCCGGACTGCGGGGCCAGGATGGGCAGCTCCACCTGGGAGACCGCGACAACGGCACCCTTGGCGTCGAAGACCAGCACGCGGGAGCTGGAGGTGCCCTGGTCGATGGCGGCCACGAGCGCGGCCATGGCGGCGGTGGTTGTGGCGAACGTCCGACGCGCGGGCGGTGACGCGCGGGCCTGCGTTCGGACGCCGCGGACGGCAGAAATCAGCCGGAACGCTGAGCGTCCTCCGGCCAGCCGGAACGCTGTCGCGGCGGTCCTTCCGGTGGCTGGGCGGCCGGCGTGAGCGCGTGAAAAATGGGCGGGAACGTGGCTGAACGCGATCTCGCTCGCACCTTGCGTGCAAAGCGGCTTCGCGGCGGTGTTTGCGGCGGCGGCGGCAGCAGCAGCAGCAGCAGCGGCGGCGGCGGCAGCACTCGCGACGGTGCAGCGGGCGGCGAGGGCCCGCAGCAGCATGGTGCCTTATTGACCTGGAGCTTGCGTGAGCGCCCGCCGCTTTTTTGGCGCGCTTCGTCGACGGCGGCGGCAGACGAGCGGCAGAACAGCGGCAGAACAGCGGCAGGCAATGACGTCATCGCTCGCGTCGCTACCGCGTGCGCTGCACACCGCAGTCGCGAGGCCGCAAGAGGCCCGGCCCTTCCCCGGCAGAGCGCACCAACGACGTGCGGGTGCCTGCTGCACACGTGGCTTGCTCTGACCTGGCAGAGGTTGGTTTGCTTACCCGTTTGCCTATCCAAGGAAGCGCACGGGGCGGGCCAACGACCAGCACAGCCAGCATTCCCGCCGCGCGGCAAAGCGGGCGCGGCCAGCCCACCATGCTGAGCCAGTCGTTCAAGGACAAGACCCGCGCGGCGCGCGCCGTCGGGTCCGATCTCGAGGTTGCCGTGGTGAAAGCGACCAACCACGACATTGTGCCGCCCAAGCGCAAGCATGTGCTCAGTACGTGTGCTGGGCCGAGGCGAGTGACGCCGCCGGGCCGACGGCGCAGCCGCAAAGGCTCACCGCGTGATCTGCGTGATCTGCGCGGCGGTCTGTGGGTGCGCCAGCGATCAAGGCGGAGCTGGCGCAGCCGACGTTCAAGGTCGCCACCCTGTTTGAGTGCCTTGACGAGCGGCTCAAGAGCAAGAGCTGGCAGGTGCGCCGCAGCGGCGGTGCCTCGCCTGCGTGATACCGCCCGAGCTGATGGAAATGAGCACACTCCGTCGTGCACCGACTCGCTCACAGGTGGCGATCAAGGCCATGATGGTCGCCCACGAGCTCATGCGCGAGCCGGACCAGCGCGTCCTCAAGTACGTGGCCATGCGCCCGCGCATCTTCAACCTGAGCGGCTTCCGCGACCGGTGCAACGTGGACGGTGCGGCGGGCCCTCCCTCGGCCGGCGCGCGTCGCACGCCCACTAGGCTAACGTGCAGACGCCGGCGCTGGTCCAGCCCGTGCGGCGGGCCGCAGGCCTGTCGTACATTGCCCTCGTGGACAGCTACGCCGTCTTTCTGGAAGAACGGGTGCGCCGCCTCCAACGCAACCCTCAGCCGCTGCGCCGCGCCTTCCCCCTAAGCCTCCGCGAGGCGCTGCCACTCCGCCTCAGGATCGGTTGGGTAGGCGATCTGCTTCCAAGACACGCAGCTGGACTTTATCCGCGAGGACCTCACGAACACGGGCCGCCTGCGCGCCAAGGACGACGCGCGCCCGCTCCTGCGCGACGTCAAGGCGCTGCAGGCCACCATGGCCAAGCTGCTCGACTGCAAGGTGCGCGTCAGCGTAACGGGGGTTCAGGCCACGCGGATGGCGGCCGCGCTCACCTGGCCTGGCCTCCGGCGACGGCGGGCGGGCGGGCGGGCGGGCGGGCGGCGTGCCAGGTGGACGAGGTGCCGAACGACAACGAGCTGATTATGGAGCTCTACCGGTTGCTGCTCAAAGACGCGCTGCGCCTGTACAAGTCCCTGCAGCAAGGCGTCGTGGCCCTGCTGGGTACACGCCCGCGCTGGCCGCGCCGCGGCCACGTTCGTGATGGATGTGCTAACGCCGATCCAGCCGGCGCGACTTGCCGCTGGGACCCCAACCAGAACGGTTCTTCCAACTGGCCAAGGCCGATGCGCTGGAAGCTCTGGCGCTCTACCGCAGGTCCATCGAGCAGACCAACCAGCTTCGGGAGTTCTTCGCCACCGGCGTCCGGTTTGGCGCGATCTTTGACAGCGACGTGCCCGAGCTCACGACGCCGCCGGCGTCGTTGGCCGACAGCCTGCAGGCGCATGTGGACAAGCTGGGCACCGGCGCGGCCGCGGCTGCTGCGGCCGACCGCCCCAGCAAAGACGATGACGACTCGGACTTGCCACCCATCCAGCGCCTCGACCTCAGCAGCGAAGGCGGCGTCAGCTCCTCCCCCGGCAAGACGGCGGCTGCCGCCGCGCCCCCCAGCGGCGCGGCGCCACCGCCGGCGACGCCCAAGAAGGACGCGCTGTGGGCCGACTTTGAAGACGTCTTCACGACGCCCGCGGCAACCGCCTCTCCAGCACAGCCGGCGGCCGCCCACGCGGCCCAGCCGCCCGCGCCGGCGCCCAAGGCCGCCGCCACCGTGGATCTGTTCTCCTTTGACGAGCCCGCCGCGGTGCCGCCCGCGGCCAACCCGGCCGTCATCACCAACGTGCTGAGCCACTATCACGCGCCGCCACCAGCGGTGCCCCCCGTGGGATCCCCGGCGGCGCCGGTGGCGGCTCCCACGCCGTTTGGACCTGCGTACGGGCACCCGCCGTTCGGCGCTTACCCGGCCGGCATCGGTGCCCCCGTGGCCGCGCCGCCGTTCGCGGGCGGCTACTCGTCGGGGTCCATCGCGCTGTCGGCCACCAACCCGTTTGCGGTCGCAGCGCCGAGCGCGCCTGCCCCTACGGCGTCACCATGGCCGGCACCGGGCTATGCGCCGTCGCCAACGACTGCGGGCACGCCCTTCGCGGCCGGCTGGCCCCTGGCGGGCGGCCAGTCCGCGCCGGTTCTGCCCGCCACCAACCCGTTCGCCCCAGCGGCGGCATCGCCTGCGGCGCAGCGGCCAGCAGCGCCTAGCACGGCGACGCCCTGGGACTTGTGATTGTACACTACGCCGTATCTTGTACTTTTTTTTCTATCTCCCTTGGATCAAACTCTACTTTACAGAAGGCTCTCATGCCTGTACACATGGCGCACGGCCTCGCGACGCAGAATCGCCCATAGCTATGGTACAAAAAACATGCGTGTGGGCTTCGCTAGGCCACCGCCTGCGCGCCGCGCCCCGACGCACTGCGCGAAAACGTGCCGAGGCCTTCAAAGTTTTCCAGCGGTGCGTTGCCGCTGAGCAACGTCCAGGTGGGTGGGACCTGGGTCCGCAGCGCGTCCGCGGAGACGTCGCGGCTGCAGGGCCCATGCGGCGCCGAGGAGTGAGGCTGGCGCGATTGCGTCAGCTCCAGGACCACGTCGTGCGCGCCCCACCGCTCCGTCCGGCAACGCACCAGGACGACACGTTCAGTGTGAACGGCCGCTGGATGTTGTTGACGAGTTGCGCCAGGCCTTGGTCGCTCACCAAGACGCAGCCGCTGCGACGGCGAGTCACACCGCCGCCGGCTTCCGGATATTAGCTAGGCCGTGCGAGCGGGCGGCACGGCTGCCATGCCATGCGATCGAAGCGTACCGCACAGAGAGCTTGCGTAACTTGGGAAGCCCCTCCGCCAGCAGACGTAGCATGTCGTCGTTCACGGCGGATCCGCAGAACGACAGGTCCAGCGACTCGAGCTGTGCGCGGAGAAAATTGCCGGGCGGCACGGTCGCACCGCGAGCGCTCACGTGAGAGTGTGCCCGCGGTACGTGCCCGTTGGGTGCCCTGCGCCTTACCTCGGTACAGCCGGCGATGATGCTTTCGACGGCTGCGGAGCTCAGCGCGCAGCAGAACGACAAGTTCAGGTATTTGAGGTGCGGGCACCCGATCGAAATGCTCGCGACGGCATCGTCCGTCAGGAAGCTGCAGTCGGCGAGCACCAGGGCCACCAGCTCCGGTAGCTGGTGCTGCGGCACCTGCAGCGTGCGCCAGCTCGCGTCGCTGATGCCCGTGCAGCGCTGCAGGTTTAGGGCGCGCAGGTGCTGGCAGCGTTCCAGCAGGTGCTGCAGCGACAGGTCGCTAATGGCCTTGCAGTAGGCCAGCTTGAGCTCGCGCAGGCCCGGCAGCGCCGTCGCCAGCTCGATGAGGCCCGAGTCCTGAAGCTTCTTGCAGTTGGACAGGTCGATGCAGTGCAGGCGAGGGCACAGGCTGCCCATCGCGACCGCGGTGGCGTCCGTGATCTCCCAGCACGAGCTCAGGTCCAGCACCTACGGGCCGCGGTCCCCGGTACCTGGGCAAATCATCCTGGTTGAGCGATAGGCCCGCGGCGCCTGGGAGGCCTGCGCGGAGCCGCCCTCACCTCAAGGTACGGCGCGGCCGCCAAGATGTGCCGGACGCCTTCGTCCGTGACCAGCCAGCAATTGCGCAGGATGAGCGTGTGCAGGTGGGACCCAAACAGCGCGGCGATCGTCCGGAGGGCGTCGTCGTTGACGCGCTTGTGCAGGCCTGTCAGGTCGAGCTGGCGCGTCAGCGCAGGCGACCCCACCAGCGCGTTCCAGCTCTTGCAGACCGCGCGCGCGCGCATCAGGTGCCGCGTGTCCAAGTGGGACAGGATCCGCGCTTGCAGCGGCTGCGGCAGCGCCACCAGGCTGGCCTGCGGCGGCGGCGGCGACGTCACCGCGCGGCCGTCGTCGTCCGGCTTCGCAGCGACCGCCCGGAGGCCGCTGGACGGGCTCGGTTTGTAGGCCTCGGCCAGCAGCGCCAGGCGGGGGTCGCTCCATGCCTGGAGACCATGCGCCGGCACTCACCGGTGGACGCCGCGACGGCCTGTCAGTACGGCACGCCGGCGCGCTTCCCACACGCCGTGGCCACCAGGTGAGAAGCACGCACCGCCACGCTGCCCCGCCGGCGGCGTGGCGCTTCATTTTGCAGGGTGAGCACGCGGCCGATCGGGGCCTGCGAGCCCAGCGAGTCCAGCGAGTGCGAGCTCCCTGGCGCCTCCGGAAGCTGGGTGACCGGAACGGCCTCCGTTGCTGCTCTCTCGGCGTCGGCGCCCTCCGCAACGCGGGAGGCACCCGAGCCGCCACCCGACGGCTGCGTCGACGACGCGCCGTCGGCCTCGCTGGGCGACCCCACGCCGGCGCTGGCTTGGTCGTCCTTGGCGCCACCGTCGTTCAGCACCGTCTCCTCGTCGGCGCGTAGAAGCGACGCGGCGTGCTCGGCCGTTGGGGAGGTAACATCTTTTCCGGTCGTCGGCGCCGACGCCGCGTCCTCGGTGGGGCCGCCTACGGGCGATGCCAGGCCGCCGTCAGGCGGCACCACGGACGCTGCACTGCCCCGCCGCTCCGAGGCCGGGCTGGCAGGCCCGCTGCCGCCGGACGCGCTGTCGCGGCGGCCGCCGCGCGCTTTGGCTGCCTCCACTGGCACCGGCGCCGCCACGGCGGTGGCGAGGGGCGGAAACGCCGCCAGGCTGCTGGCCGCCCGCTCCGGCTGGGCCGCGCTCCCGTTGGCGGCCACGGGCTCCAGCGTCAGCGGGCTGTGGACAAGGCGGCGGTCTTGCCCGACGGAGACTTGCGTGTGCAGCGCCCCCGGGAAAGAGCTGTCGCGCAGGAGGGTGGAGCCCCGGAAGAGCGGCGTCGACTCCATCGCGGCCATAGCGGGCTCGCTCGCCGAGTTGAAGCCGATGCTGCCGCGCGGCGTCGCGGACCCCGACGAGGCCGGCAGGCCCGCGGCCACGCCGAGCGACGGCGACGTCGAACGGGAGAGCGACGACGTCCGCGACGACGCAAAGGGCGCCGCCGACGGCGGCGGGGTCAGCACCATCTCGGTCAGGTACACCGGCGGCTTGCTCCGGTGGTCGACCTGCATAATCGCCGGCAGGGACGGCGCCGACTCGGCGAGGAATGGCCGGGGCGACAGCGACGACCGCGCCAGGTGCGCCAGCGGCACGCCGGCCTCGTGGCCGCCGGCGCCGCCCGTCTGGTACCACGCGGCCGCCGCCGCCGCCGACACGGCGATGCTGTGGACGTTGTCCAGCGAGCGGCCGCGCCGCAGCTGCCGAAACGGCGCGCTCATGAGCGGGCCCATGGGGGGCGTCGTCGACGACGTGGGCGGCGTCCGCGCGACACCCACCTGCGGCGGCGGGCCCGACGAAAGCGTCGCCTTCGCCGCCGCCGGCGCGGCCTCGCGCGCCCGCTGATCCGGCAGCGGCGGCAGCGCCTTGGCATAGTGAGCGGTCCCGAAGCCGGCGCCGGCGCCGCTCGCGTTGCCATCCGGCCCGCCGCTAACGGCGGAGGCGTCGACTTGGAAGAAGGGGTCGTCGTCGGTGGTGATCGGCGGCGTGGGCGACGGCAGCGGGCCCGACAGGCCGCGGCGGTGGCGGGCGGTGCGCGGCCGACTGCGGCCGGACCGATCGTCCGCCATGGCGCCTAGTATCTGTTGCTGCACAGGCGGCGTCGCGGCACGCGCACAGGACGGTACGGCCGGCGGGCGACTGACGCGCCACTCGACGCCGTTGCAGGCCGGGCCCTTGAGCGTGATTTCATTCGCGCGCTGGCGGGTCGAGCTGCTGTCGCTGCGGCTGCTGTGCACTCTGCAGTGTGTGGGCGCGTGCGTGACGCAGCTTCTCCTGAGGTTGCTGCAGAGCCTTGCCGCGGTGTCGCCGCGTCGCCGCGTCGCCGCGTCGCTGCGCCGGCCGAAACCGCCGCGACGGCCGCTGCCACGCGCGCGGGCGGATGACGTCATTGGTAGCAGGGCAGAGCAGAGCTGAGGGCGACTGAGGGGGGCGAGGCGCGAGCGCGGTGGTGTACCAGGAGGAGGCCTATAGAGAAGGCGTGTGGACGGCTAGCTAGGAAGGGAGGAGAAGGCGTCGGTGGCCCTCCCCTCTCACTCGGCAGCATCGCCAGAAGGTGGAGGTGGAGCCGCCTCAGTCCGAGAACAAGCCAGCGGACGCCATGGCCACCGCGGCCGCGCCGGTGGCTGCAACGGCCGCCGGGCCGACGACGGCCCTTATCTTTGACCTCAAGGACCCGGGCGGGATCGAGGCCGTCGGCGATGTCGCGACCACCAGCAGCAGCGAAGACGCCGGCGAGCTCGCGGTTGAGCAGGAGAAGAGCGTTCCGCCCGACGCCGCACTGGACCCCGACGCTTTCGAGGGGACGGGCGCGAGCACCCGCGGCCTGACATGCACCACGTGCGGCGTGGGGTCGTTTGCTTCAGTCACGGAGCAGCGACACCACTTCCGCAGCGACTGGCACCGGCTCAACACGCGACGGGCGCTCAAGGGCCAGCCGCCGCTGTCCGAGCAAGCGTTCGACGAGCTCGACAGCGGTACAGGCCGCGCGATTCGTGGAAGCGTGCCTGCGGCAGTCGTCTGACATGGCACACCCTTTTTTGGCGAAGAACGCGCGCCGCGAGCAGACGTGTCCAGCCTGTCCGGCTCCGCCAGCGAAGCCTCCGACGACGACGAGGCGGCGGCAGCGGCCGCACCACAGCACGCTGCTCAGCGAGGTCCCCAGGTCGAGTTTCGCCTCGGGGCGGCCGGCCCCTACGCGCTCGTCTACAAGGCGCTGCTGGCGTCCGCGGCCGAGATGCGCGCGGGCGTCACGGCCGCCAGCTGGACGGGCCGCCTGCGAACGGCGCTGGCCGAGCGGCCGTGGCGCTGGGCCATCCTGATGTGCGGCGGCGGCCACTTCGCGGGCGCCCTGTTTGACGGGCCGACGATGGCGGCCAGCAAAACCTTCCACCGCTACACCACACGCCGCAAGCAGGGCGGGAGCCAGTCAGCAAACGACCAGGCCAAGGGCAAGGCCAACTCCATGGGTGCGCAGCTCCGGCGGTACAACGAGCGCGCACTGCAGCAGGACATCCGCGACCTGATGGCCGAATGGCGTGCCCAGCTCGCTGAGTGTCATCGCATCTTCGTCGTCGTCCCGTCGCGGCAGGGCCGCGCCGCCCTCTTTGAGGGCGACGACGCGCCGCTGCAGTCGAGCGACCCCCGCGTGCACCGTGTGCCGTTCACCACGCGCCGCCCGACCAAGTCTGAGGTGGAGCGCATCCATCGGCGGCTCGCAACCGTGGCGCTGTCGGCGACGCCGCGCAGCAGCACGGTGGCCACCTGCGACGGCGACTCTGCAACGACGGCTTCGGTCCCGCCCGCGCCCGTGCCGTCCGCCAAGCATGCGCCGCCGTCGTCCGAGCAAGCGCCGCCGCCGCAGCGCTCGCCGGAGGAGGACCTCTCCCCCGAGCTGCAGAGAATTTGGCGGGACCGCTTGCAGCCCGCCCTGATCGGCCAAAAGGTGCGCGCGACGGGGGCACAGCAGTGCACGTACTGGGCGGAACGGAGCTCACTTCTGCCAGCAGTAGCCAAAACTGCGTCCCCTCGAAATGTCGGTTCGTCAGGCCGATGCGGTGCGCGCGGTGTTGGCTGACCTGCCGGCCAGCGACACCGCAGCAGTGTTCCGCTTGGGCCTCCTGCCGCCGGGCGTGAGCCCACTGCAGTGGGCTGCGCAACACAACCTGGTGAGCCTCGTCGAAGTGCTCCTGGATGCCGGGGCGGATCCCGCGACCGTCGCCAACGCCGACGGCGTCGGACCAGCGGTGCGCGATTGCTGCTGCTGCTCTGGGTTGGTTCATTCAGCTCGCTGGCGGCGCGGCGGATTAACCGGTCCAAATTGCCCGCCGCCGCAATCGCTGGACGGTGCCTCCTGCACAGCGCCGGGTCCCGTACGATTTGGCAACAGAGAGGGCCACTCGCGACGCCTTTCGCAAGTTCATGGCGGCCTACGTACGTTGCACGTCGCTAGTATGTTTCCAACGGAACCGCGGCCGCTAAACTGAGCATTATGACATTGTGTTTCAGTATAGCACTCGTGCACGAGATGACCAGCCTGACAGGTGGGATTACAAGGCGGCCCATATCCCGTCCCCATTGACGGACAGCCAGGCGCAGGAGCAGCGGCGGAAACGCAATCAGCGCGACCGCCGCCGTAAGCAGCAGCAGCAGCACAAGAAGAGCGTTAACGATGCGAGCTCGTCCTCGGAGAGTTCCGAGGACGAGAAGCCACGGAGCGCTGCAGCGCCCAGCAAGCCGACACTGCTGCAGCCCAAGGCCATCCTCGACGCTCAAAGGTTGGCGGCCAGCAACGCCCGCGTGGCGTCGACCCAGACCGACCGCGAGAAGCGGGCTGCGGCTGCGGAAGCACGCCTGAAGGCGCAGATGGCCCCAGCTTCGCCAGCACTTGGCAGCAGCAGCACAGCGAAAGGTCCAGTCTGCCACTGGTGCAAGAAGACCTTGGCCGGGATCGTTCCATTCGAGCGCATGGGGAACAAGTTCTGCAGCGTAGACTGTGTAGATAAGCACCGTGTACAGGAGAAGAAATAAGTCCCCCCATTGCCCAACAATATCTATCAACGAGGTCTAATGCAGACAGACGCAAAACGTAGTAGCTCAAACAGTAACCATCAAACAGCAATGGAAGAGCATCATGTCAAGCTACAACAATCAAAAGAGTGTTAGCTCATGACTGAAGCTATCGGAGGGAACGTAAAGCATCTGAGAAGCATACGCTGGATCAATGCATTGTTTGTGAAACTGTAACCATGCATTGCGAAGCATTTTCAATAGTCAATAACGAGCTTGTGCTTATTATCATTCTGTTCTTAAAAATGAGCGTCGCGCTAATGAAGGTGTTACGGTTCTGTACCAAGAGATATTTATTGCTGCGAACATCATCTATCCGAGTAAGGGAAACTAATGAATAGCAGGAGGTGAACGTAATATAACATTCCGTTCTTAGAAATGAAAGTCGCACTCATCAAAGCTGTTATAGTTACGTATCATATTGTATTTATTACTGCACATCTTCGTATACTCTTTCAGTTGAACAACATCTGTCCGAGTAACGGAAATGAATGAATAACAGTTAATGATGCTAACTGGTATCGCCTACCAAACCCTTGAAAGTTGTATAGCTTCTTTGTCTGCTGTTGTGTGCTTTAAACACAGAAAGAAGTCCTATTGTACTTTTGCATCAGCTGTGTTGATTCCCTCAGCATCGTGATTGTCAAGTTTACAGACACTATGGCCACTCAGAATTCAGTGCCGAGCAGCTAACGCTGACCCCATGTGAATGGAAGTAGATAATATTGACTATGTGATTACTCTGCGTTTGAGGAAACAGCTCTTAGTCTTTTATGATGGCATGCCATTATGGACCCTAATTATTATTTGTTTGCGGCTTTTCTATAATCAAGGTGCAGCCTGGTTCATTTGCGTGTTGGCTAGGCAATTGTCAACTTGCTTTTGACTGCTAAGAATAGGTCGATGTGGTGACTGTTTTCTCGTTATACAGCCGGACAATGGCTATGTCAACACTAACTAGGATTTTTGCTTGCAGTTAGTTCTACGCGGCATGCATCCCTCTAGCTTGCTTTAGATGTCGTCTAAGGAGCTGGCTGAAGAACGCGTTTAGAGATCAAGATGCATTTCATGCAACGTTGCAAAAGCCTCCTGCATGTACATGCTCAGAAGAGTAAAATGTTACAGGCTACTATAGCAGCGTACAGTTCAAATGCCAGCGCTAGTTTACAGGTATCGCGATGATTGAATTGCGCAACGCTTGCTAAGCTTGGCCAAACTGTCCAGCACTCACGTTGTAGATTGCCTTGAGCAATTTCTGATGCAGTTCTTCTGCACTGCGGTAGGGCGGGAGCTCCAACATGAAGAAGCACGTGTGCGACACAGGTAGGGCGTCTGGCCCCCCGCGTTTGTAGGGCACGAGGGTGAAGCGGAGGCTGCTGATGCCGTCCGGTGGGATGGTGGAGCTGCCGGTAACAAAGGCAAGGAGCAGGCGGCGCTCGTCGGAGGTCATGCGCGCCACACTCTCCCAGAACCAGTCGACAAGCTCCGTGTCCTTGCCAAACTGGTCGGATACGGTGGTGATCTCCTGGAGCTGCTCAACGGTGAAGTCGACGATGCCGTTGAGCAGCAGCTGGAGCATGGCCGGCGTGAAGATGGAGAGGAGGTCGCGGCGGCAGCTGTGGCCGATGCCGAGGACAAACGAGAGCAAGGGCATGCCCTTGCCGAGGTGGAACCACACGCGGTCCACGAGGTAGCCGATGCGCATGCTGGCGGTGACGTCCTTGTTGGAGCCGTCGGGACAGAGGTCGAACGTCTCGTCAGGCCCCGCGTCGACGCCGTACGTGAGCGCGAGGCTCTCAAAGTCGGCGGCGTCCATGTGGCACATCTGCTTGATCGAGCTGCCGAGCGCGGCGTCGATCTGTTCGAGGTCCGGCAGGCCGATGGGCTCGCCCAGGACGATCTTGAAGACGGGCAGAGCAAAGCACGCTGGCATGCGGACGTCGTTGTCGATGTTTTGCAGGCACAGCCCGACCAGGCGCCCGAGCGCCAGGAGCTCCCGCGCGGCGCCTTCGCGGTCGCGGTAGCAGTACGGGCTGAAGTAGAGCTCGCCGTTGGCGACCGTGGTGAAGTAGGGGCACCCGCCTGCCCGCAGGTGGTCGGCGACGGCGGTCATGACGCTGCGCAGGACGCCTTTGGCGTCGACGGCCTCGTCGTTGCTGAACTTGATCTTCACGCCGGCGCGCAGCTGGTCCGGCGACAGCTTCATGACGCCGTCGATCATGCCGTGGTACACAGTCTTGGCGTCGCCGCTCTCCAGCTCGATGGTCGCCGCGTTGATCCAGTTGGCCGAGTGGAACCCTTGCAACTTCAGCTCCGTGAGGAAGACGCCGGTGCGCTCGCTGATGGTCATCGAGTCGCGGAAGCTGGGGTAGACCTTGCTGGGCGGGATCCGGTTGCAGACGGTGAACCGCGTCCGCGAGGCGACGAGGTGGATGCGCTGCAGCCCTTGGACGATGGCGTTGTCGGCAGCGCTCGTGCCGGTCGGCGGCTGCAGAGGCTGCGGCGGCGGAAGCAGTTCGGGCGGCTGTGCCTGTGGCTGTGGCTGTGGCTGTTGCGCGGATGAACCGGCGGCCCCCGCTGGCGCAGCCTCGGCGGGCGCCGGAGCGCCGGTCTCCGTCGCCGGTTCTGCAGCAGCTGCCGTGGCGGCAGCGGCGGCGGCGGCGGCGGCGGCGGTGGTGG
>Ga0180216_1002299_pt1 | contig 16153 bp, 15 predicted proteins | sample eDN3rd37CBELigMG_FD_128879 | JGI IMG/M metagenome (GOLD analysis project Ga0180216, IMG submission 128879) | Enriched Miracle-Growth compost microbial communities from Emeryville, California, USA - eDNA 3rd pass 37_C BE-Lig MG (version 2)... ... | reverse complement strand
CGCGGCATGCTTTTCCGTGGAGGCGGACAATAATGAAATTCTACCAAAAACTCCTGGCAGCAACCGCGCTGGTGGCTCTGATGAGCGGTGCTGCATCGGCGAAGACCTTTGTGTATTGCTCGCCGGCTTCGCCTGAAGGCTTCGATCCGGCTGCCTATACCGGCGGCGATACGTTCGACGCCTCGGCCCATCCGGTTTACAACCGCCTTGCCGAATTCGAAAACGGAACGACGAAAGTCGTGCCCGGTCTCGCAGAAAGCTGGGACGTTACCGACGACGGTCTGGAATACACCTTCCACCTGCGCAAGGGCGTCAAGTTCCATTCGAACGACTATTTCACGCCGACCCGTGATTTCAACGCCGACGACGTGATCTTCTCCTATGATCGCATGCGCAACAAGGACAATCCTTGGCACCAGTACACCGCTGGCATCACCTACGAATATTTCGACAGCATGGAAATGGGTGCGCTGATCAAGGACATCGTCAAGGTTGACGATTACACCGTCAAGTTTGTGCTGAACCGTCCGGAAGCGCCGTTCCTCGCAAATATCTCGATGCCTTTCGCTTCGATCATTTCGAAGGAATACACGGACAAGCTCGCCGCTGATGGCAAGAAGGACGACCTGAACCAGGTTCCGGTCGGCACCGGCCCGTTCCAGTTCGTCGCCTACCAGAAGGACGCCGTCGTCCGCTTCAAGGCCAACGAAAACTATTGGGGCGGCAAGCCGAAGATCGACGATCTGGTCTTCGCGATCACGACCGATCCGGCTGTTCGCGCGCAGAAGCTCAAGGCTGGCGAATGCCACCTGATGTCCTATCCTGCTCCGGCAGACATCAAGGGCCTTCAGGCCGATTCCAACCTCAAGGTCGACGAACAGGCTGGCCTCAACGTCGCCTACTTCGCGTACAACACGCTGAAGGCGCCTTATGACAAGCCGGAAGTCCGCAAGGCACTGAACCAGGCCGTCAACAAGCAGGCCATCGTCGATGCCGTGTTCCAGGGTCAGGGCCAGGTTGCCAAGAACCCGATCCCGCCAACGATGTGGGGCTATAACGACAAGGTCGAGGACGACAAGTACGATCCGGAAGCCGCCAAGAAGGCTCTTGAAGCCGCTGGCGTGAAGGATCTGAAGATGAAGCTGTGGGCGATGCCTGTCAGCCGTCCTTACATGCCGAATGCCCGCCGTACCGCCGAACTCATGCAGTCCGATCTGGCCAAGGTTGGTGTCAACGCCGAAATCGTTTCGATGGAATGGGGCGAATACCTCAAGAAGTCGTCCGACAAGGACCGTGACGGCGCCGTGATCCTCGGCTGGACCGGTGACAATGGCGATCCGGACAACTTCCTCGGCACGCTTCTCGGCTGCGCCGGCGTCGGTTCCAACAACCGCGCCCAGTGGTGCTACAAGCCGTTCGAAGACCTGATCCAGAAGGCCAAGGTCTCGACCAGCCAGGAAGAGCGCACCAAGCTTTACGAAGACGCACAGGTGATCTTCAAGGAACAGGCTCCTTGGAACACCATTGCTCACTCGACTGTCTTCGTGCCGATGTCGGCCAAGGTCACGGGCTTCAAGCAGAGCCCGCTCGGCGACTATCGCTTCGAAGACGTTGATATCTCCGAGTAAAATCTGACAACACGAGCGGCCGGGTGTAGGGTGATCCCCTGCACCCGGTCGGAGTTTTTGTATGTTCCGCTTCATATTGAACAAACTCGTCTATCTGGTTCCGACCTTCATAGGCATCACAATCGTGGCTTTTGCCTTCGTCCGGGTTCTTCCGGGCGATCCCGTGCTGTTGATGGCCGGCGAACGCGGCGTAAGCCCCGAGCGCCATGCCGAACTGATGGCGCAACTGGGCTTCGACCGCCCGATCTGGCAGCAATATCTCGACTATGTCTGGAACCTGCTGCACGGCGATTTCGGTCAGTCCCTGGTGACCAAAAAGCCTGTTCTCGTCGAATTCTTCGCGCTGTTTCCTGCAACTGTCGAGTTGTCCATCTGCGCGATCATCGTGGCTATTCTCCTCGGCATCCCTGCCGGCGTCATCGCGGCTGTCAAGCGCGGCTCATGGTTCGATCAGGGCCTGATGGGCATTTCGCTGGTCGGTTATTCGATGCCGATCTTCTGGTGGGCGCTCCTGCTCATCATCCTGTTCTCGGGCGTGCTGCAATGGACGCCGGTATCCGGCCGCATCTCGCTGCTCTATTTCTTCCCGCCCGTCACCGGTTTCATGCTGATCGACAGCCTGATGTCGGACCAGAAGGGCGCTTTCGCCTCCGCGGTCTCGCATCTCATCCTGCCGACCATCGTGCTTGCGACCATTCCGCTCGCCGTAATCGCCCGCCAGACGCGCTCTGCGATGCTGGAAGTCCTGGGTGAAGATTATGTGCGTACCGCGCGCGCCAAGGGCCTGCCGGTTCGTCGCGTCGTCGGTCTGCATGCGCTTCGCAATGCGATGATACCCGTTATCACGACGATCGGCCTTCAGGTCGGCGTTCTGATGGCCGGTGCGATCCTCACGGAGACGATCTTCTCATGGCCCGGTATCGGCAAATGGATGCTCGATTCCATTTTCCGTCGCGACTATCCGGTCGTGCAAAGCGGATTGCTGCTGATCGCATTCATCATCATGTTGGTGAATCTGGTCGTGGACCTGCTGTACGGCCTCATCAATCCGCGTATCCGGCACAAGTGAGGGTATCATGACACACTCAGCTATTCAGCCGGAAGCCGTGAACGACGTTGGCAAGATGCGCGCGTTGAGGGATTTCTGGTTCTATTTCAGCGTCAATCGCGGCGCTGTGATCGGTCTTTTCGTGTTTCTCGCGATCATTCTGGTCGCAATCCTCGCTCCGCTTATTGCGCCGCATGGCCCTACGGATCAGTTCCGTGAATTCCTAAAGACTCCGCCGTTCTGGGAAGATGGTGGCACGACGCAGTTTCTTCTCGGTACTGACGAAGTTGGGCGGGACATTCTTTCCCGCCTGATCTATGGTGCGCAATATTCGCTGCTTGTCGGCTTCGTCATCGTCATCATCTCGATGTGCCTCGGCATCACCATCGGCCTTATCACCGGCTATTTTGGTGGCGGTGTCGATACGGTGTTCATGCGCATCATGGACGTTATCCTGGCATTCCCGTCGCTGCTGCTGGCGCTGGTTCTGGTGGCGATCCTTGGGCCCGGCCTGATCAATGCCGTTCTGGCGATCACGCTGGTTCTGCTGCCGCACTTCTCGCGTCTCACCCGCGCTGCCGTGATGGCGGAAAAGGAACGCGAATATGTAACCGCGGCCAAGCTTGCCGGTGCAAGCAAGCTGCGCCTGATGTTCAAGACCATTTTGCCGAACTGTCTTGCCCCGCTCGTAGTGCAGGCAACGATGTCGTTCTCCAATGCCATTCTCGACGTTGCAGCTCTGGGCTTTCTGGGCATGGGCGCGCAGCCACCTACACCCGAATGGGGCACGATGCTTGCATCCGCACGTGAGTTTATCACGAGCGCCTGGTGGATCGTTACGTTCCCCGGCCTTGCGATCCTGATTACTGTTCTCGCCATCAATCTGATCGGCGACGGTCTGCGCGATGCGCTTGACCCGAAGCTCAAGAGGAGCTGACCGATGGCGCTGTTAGAAATCAAGAATCTATCGGTTTCTTTCGACACCTCGACCGGTCCCTTCAAGGCGGTCGACGGGATCGACATAACGGTGGACAAGGGCGAAGTGCTGGCGATTGTCGGTGAATCCGGTTCGGGCAAGTCTGTCGGAATGCTCGCCGTCATGGGCCTCCTGCCCAAGTCAGCGACCGTTACCGCAGATGTCATGACCTTCGACGGTCAGGACTTGCAGGCGATGTCCGACAAGGAACGCCGCAAGATCATCGGCCGCGACATTTCGATGATTTTCCAGGAACCGGTCGCAAGCCTCAATCCCTGCTTCACGGTCGGGTATCAGCTTGAGGAAGTGCTGAAGCAGCATATGGGCATGAATGGCTCGGCAAGCCGTGCCCGCGCCATCGAGCTTCTGGAACTCGTCGGCATTCGCGATGCGGCGGAACGCCTGAAAAGCTTCCCGCATCAGATGTCGGGCGGCCAGTGCCAGCGCGTCATGATCGCGATTGCGATTGCTTGCAATCCCAAGCTCCTCATCGCAGACGAACCGACGACGGCTCTCGACGTGACGATCCAGAAGCAGATTCTCGATCTGCTGATGCGGCTTCAGGTGGAGCACGGCATGGGTCTGATCATGATCACCCACGACATGGGTGTGGTTGCCGAAACGGCGGATCGCGTAATCGTGCAGTACAAGGGCCACAAGATGGAGGATGCCGACGTGCTGTCGCTGTTCTCCGCGCCTAAGCATCCATATACCCGTGCGCTGCTGTCGGCCCTGCCGGAGAATGCGACCGGCGACCGTCTTCCGACGGTGTCAGATTTCGTCTTTGAAAATAATGGTGCGGGAGAAGCGTGATGAGCGAGATTGTTCTCGAGGCGCGCGATATCAAGCGCGATTATCATGTCGGCGGCGGGCTGTTCGGCAAGCCAAAAGTGGTTCATGCCGTCAAGGGCGTGAGCTTCAAGGTGGAGAAGGGCAAGACGCTGGCGATCGTCGGTGAATCGGGTTGCGGCAAGTCCACGCTGGCCCGCATTCTCACCATGATCGATCCACAGACCTCCGGCGAACTGAAGATCGGCGGCAAGGATGTGAACATCGCTCGCGACGGCCTGACGTCCGAAATGCGCCAGAAGGTGCAGATCGTGTTCCAGAACCCCTATGGTTCGCTGAATCCGCGCCAGAAGATCGGCGACGTTCTGGCTGAACCACTGTTGCTGAACACCAATATGTCTGCGGAAGAGCGCCGCTCCAAGGCCATGCAGATGCTGTTGAAGGTCGGCCTCGGTCGCGAGCACTTCAACCGCTATCCGCATATGTTCTCCGGGGGCCAGCGCCAGCGTATCGCCATTGCGCGCGCGCTGATGCTCAACCCGAAGCTGCTCATTCTGGATGAGCCGGTTTCCGCACTCGATCTTTCGGTGCAGGCACAGGTCCTCAACCTGCTGGCCGATCTGCAGGAAGAGTTCGGCCTTACCTATGTCTTCATCAGCCATGACCTTTCGGTCGTGCGCTATATCGCCGATGAGGTGATGGTGATGTATTTCGGGGAGGTGGTTGAATACGGCTCGCGCGACGACGTGTTCAACAATCCGCAGCACGATTATACGAAGAAGCTCTTCGCCGCGACGCCGCGTGCGGATGTGGATGCCATCAAGGCACGCGTGGAAGCGCGCGCTGCTGCTAGACAGGCCGCCCATAGCTGACACGCATACTGCGCAGCCTGAAATTCGAAAGCCGCACATGAGAATGTGCGGCTTTTTTGTTCACGAAGAGGTTCCGCGCTGCTGATGCCAGGCCAGCGCACGCACAATGTCGTCTGCCGCAATCTTGCCGACCACGGCGCCATTCTCGACGATGCCGACATCGCCACTGCTGTCCGCCACGGCATTCATCAGTTCGCGCACCAGCGTTTCGCGCCGTGCGGTAGCCGCGAAAGGACGCGGTGCCGCATTGCGATCGAAAGGCACCATGATGTCTCCGGCGCGAAGCACGCCGAGCGGGTTCATATGCGCAACGAAGTCGGCGACATATGCATCGGCGGGCTGCAGGAGAATTTCCTGCGGCGTGCCGCACTGGACGATACGCCCGCCTTCCATGATGGCGATGCGATTACCGATCTTCATGGCTTCATCGAGATCGTGACTGACGAAGACGATGGTCTTTTTCAGGCGCGACTGGAAAGCCAGCAATTCGTCCTGCAACCGCGTGCGGATCAGCGGATCGAGGGCCGAGAAAGGCTCGTCCATCAGCAGGATCGGTGCGCCGGTCGCAAAGGCGCGGGCAAGTCCGACGCGCTGCTGCATGCCGCCGGAAAGCTCCCCGACCTTGCGCTTGGCCCAGTCCTGCAAGCCGACGAGTTCGAGCTGGTCGCGGGCCTTGGCGAGGCGCTCTTCCTTGCCCATCCCGGAAATTTCCAGTCCGAAGGCGACGTTTTCCTCGACCGTGCGCCATGGCAGCAGGCCGAACTGCTGAAACACCATGGAAACCAGCTCGGTGCGCAGATGGCGGAGTGTCGCCCGGTCAGCCTTGCCGACATCGATGGCGCGGTCGCCTTCACGCACGAGAACGCGGCCGCGCGAAATCGGATTAAGCCGGTTGATTGCGCGAAGAAGGGTCGATTTGCCCGAGCCGGACAGCCCCATGAGAACGAGGATTTCGCCTTCCTCGATGTTGAGTGTGCAATTGTGGACGCCCAGGACGAGATTGGTTTCCGCCTGAATCTGCGAGCGGGTTGCGCCGCGATCCGCCAGCGCCAGCGCGTCGCCGACATTGCTGCCGAAAATGATGCAGACGTCTTCGAGTGCGATGATGGTCATCCGCTTGTTCCTATTTCTCGTTCCCAGCGCGGAAGATGCGATCAAGTATGATTGCAACCACGACGATGATAAAACCTGCTTCGAAGCCGAGAGAAATGTTGACGGAGTTCAGCCCGCGCACCACCGGTACGCCGAGGCCGTCGGCGCCGACAAGCGCGGCGATGACCACCATCGACAGCGAAAGCATGATCGTCTGGGTCAGGCCCGCGAGGATTTGCGGCATCGCATAGGGCAGCTCGACCTTCCAGAGAAGTTGCGAGCGCGACGCGCCAAAGGCTTCACCCGCCTCGATGAGCGAGGACGGTGTGGAGGAAATGCCGAGCTGCGTCAGGCGGATGGGGGCGGGGATTACGAAAATGACGGTGGCAAGCAGGCCCGGCACCATGCCGATGCCGAAGAAAACGATCGCCGGGATCAGGTAGACGAATGTCGGCAAGGTCTGCATGAGGTCGAGAACCGGACGCATCGCGGCGTAAAGCGCTGGACGATGGGCCGCAGCAATGCCGAGCGGCACGCCGATCGCCATACAGACAAAACACGATGACAGGACGAGCGTCAGCGTCTTGAGGGTCGGTTCCCAGTAGCCCTGATTGATGATGAAGAGGAAACCCAGAACGGTGAGCAGGACGACTGAGATACGACGCTGGATCAGCCAGGCAATGATTGCGAAGATGGCGATCAGAAGCAGTGGATGCGGCAGTTGCAAGAGATACAACAAGCCGTCAATCAGGCCCTGCATGATCGCCGCCAAAGTGTCGAAGAAAAGCCCCAGATGGGTCGTCAGCCAGTCCACCACAGATTTGGCGGTTGGTCCGACAGGAATCTTGTAGTCCGTCAGCCAGTTCAACGATCAAGTCTCCTGCTGCGTGCTTGTGATGAAGGTGCTGGAATGTGCCGGGCCGCGTTTGTCGCAGCCCGGCGGCATAGGAGAATCAAAGGCCGAGCGCCGCCTTGACGGCCGGCAGGCCTTCCTTGCCGTCGACGGTCGTCACGCCTGCGAGCCACTGGTCGAGAACGCCGGGATTGGCCTTGAGCCAGTCCTGTGCGGCTTTCGAAGGTTCCTGGCCGTCATCGAGAATCTTGCCCATGATCTCGTTTTCGATATCGAGCTTGAATTCCAGATTGGTGAGGAACTTGCCCACATTCGGGCATTCCTGCGTGTAGCCGGTGCGCACATTGGTTTCGACCTTGGCGCCGCCGAGATTGGGGCCGAAGAAATCGTCGCCGCCGGTGAGGTAGGCGATTTCGAAGCGCTTGTTCATGGGATGCGGCTCCCATGCCAGGAACACGACCGGATCCTTGCTCTTGATGCTGCGCGCGACCTGCGCCAGCATTCCCTGCTCGGACGATTCCGCCAGTTCGAAGGATTTGAGACCGAAGGCGTCCTTGTTGATCATGTCGAGGATCAGGCGGTTGCCGTCATTGCCCGGTTCGATGCCGTAGATCTTGCCGCCCAGCTTGTCCTTGAACTTTGCAATGTCCTTGAAGTCCTTGAGGCCTTCGTCATAGGCGTATTTCGGCACGGCGAGGGTGTATTTCGCGCCCGTCAGATTGGTGCGCAGCGTCTCGACGGTCTTGTCGTCCAGATAGGGCTGGAGGTCGGCGCTCATGGAAGGGTTCCAGTAGCCGAGGAAGACGTCGATGTCCTTCTTGCTCAGCGACGCATAGGTCACCGGCACGGAGAGAACCTTGATGTCGGTCTTGTAGCCGAGACCTTTGAGGATTTCCGTCGCCACCGCCGTCGTGGAGGTGATGTCGGTCCAGCCGACATCCGAGAAGCGGACGGTCGAGCAGCTTTCGGGTTCGGCGGCGACGGCGTTTGCAGGCGCGCTCAGCATTGCCGTTCCCGTGGCAAGCCCACCCAAGGCAAGCATAAGCATAAGGGTCGATACGGACTTCATTGTTCTCTCCATTTACCGGGCCGTTTTTACGGATTGATTGTTTTTCCGGTTCCAGCTTTAGCAAACACCAAAGATTTCGCCATTCAAGTACCATAGCGGCGAAAATGTTCTTGATTGCGACGTTGACCGCAGTTTCCGGCGAAAAACCGTTTCGCACCTGATTTGAAACCGCCTTGAAGCTGTTTGTCGCTCATCATTTTCCGGAACCGTCGGCCAGGGGAGGCGGGCAGGATTGCCACGCACTTGGCCGAAGCGGGTTGGCGCCATGTTACGGATCGGCTCCCGGGATTCAACCCTGTCAGCGGAAATTGACGGATAAAATCAGTTGGATGAGTGTTCGAGTGGATTGAGTTTGACGTTTGATAGCCGTCCGATATAAATCTCGTTTCAAACGTCAAATTCGAAAAATCCACGCGATTCATAAAGTTACCAGTGGTCTGATTCCGACATTTGCTCAGCGCTCATATCCGCGGGATGCAAATGTCGGAATCAGACCATTGGGTTGTCGAAAAGATGAGCACACTCTATTTGAGAACCGGAGGCCTTTTCAGGCTTGGCTGCTTGCGAACGGGACTTGCGATGCATAGGTCCGCGTGCGGTGCAGACGCGGTGCGAAGCCCCGGTTTATGGGGCAAAAGGAAGGATATTTTACAGTGTGGAATGCAGTAAAGGGCGTTTTTTCCTTCCTCGGACGTTTCATCGCGGCGCTTGCCCGCCTGATTGCCATTCCGCTTGGCGGTTTGTGGCGGCTTTTCCTGAGGCTCGGAATTTTGTGGAAAGTTGTAAGCGCGGTCGTCGTGATCGGTCTTGGCGGGCTTTACCTCTATTTCATTTGGCAGACTCAAGCCTGGACGAATTTCGATCCCGATTATCCGGCCAAGTACAGCTATCAGAACGCGACAACGCCCGGCGAAGAGGTGAAAGCGGATGCCGCGCCAGCCGAGGTTCCGTCCACTGCCGCACCGGCAGAACAGCCCGCTACCGCGCCATCAACCGGCCAGAACAGCGATGCCGCAACGGCGAATCAACCGGTTCAGGCGGCGCAATTGCCGTCGTCGGCGCGCAAATGTTCGCGTTCGGCCATTGCCGAAGTTGCTGCCGATCTCACCGATTTCAACGTCAACCAGAATGCATGGATTTCTTCCATGCTGCTCTACAAGCTCGGCTTTTTCGGGCTGGATTGGGACCGCACACCGTTCCTCGACAACAAGGCTTCGTTCCAGCGCGGCATCAATGCAGCCGTGCGGCGCACCGCGATTGAACTCGTTGATAATATCGGACGCCTCAGAGGCACATCGCAGATTGATGGCGATCTGCAAAAGGCGCGCGGCAATCTGCAATTTGCCGAAGATTCCTGGTATTTCGGCCTGAGCCCCTTTGGCCCTAAAACACCGACGCCAAGCTATTACCGTTCGGCGATCAAGGATTTGCGTGCCTTCAACGGGCGGCTGGAAAACTGTCAGGCAACATTCGATGCCCGCGCCGACAATCTGATCCAGTTCGTTGACCGCATCGCGAGCGACCTCGGTTCGACTTCGGCCATCCTCAAGGATCGTGCCGAGAACTACCATGCCGGCTGGTTCGACACGCGCGCGGATGATCGTTTCTGGTTCGCCTATGGCCAGCTTTATGCCTATTACGGCCTGCTGCGTGCAGCACATTCGGATTTCCGCGGCGTTTTGGCCGAAAAGCACCTCGACGGTGTGTGGGACGAGATGGAAAAGCAGATGCGCGCGGCGCTCGACATGCAACCTTTCATCGTTTCCAACGGCAGCCCCGATGCCTGGTTCACGCCGTCGCATCTGACCACGATGGGCTTCTACATCCTGCGTGTCCGTTCGAACCTCGTCGATGTGAAGCAGGTTCTGGAGCGCTGACGGGCAATGGAACTGCCAGCTTCCTTGCGACAGGCGGTGGATGCCGCGCTTGAGGGCGTGGCTTTGGCCGACCTGAAGCGCGCATCCGAAATGCTTTCGCGCCGTTACCGGGCCGAGACGCGCGACGGGCGCATGCATATTTCCGACGATCTTGCCGCGAAAGCCTATCTGGCGGCGCGCCTGCCTGCGACCTATGCGGCGGTCCGCGCCAGTATGGACAGTGCAGCCGAGGTCTGTCCCGATTTCGCACCGCAATCCATGCTGGATGTGGGCGCAGGGCCGGGAACGGCCCTTTGGGCGGCCAGGCAGTGCTGGCCCATGCTTCAATCGGCAACGATGATCGAGGCAAGTCCTGCAATCCGTGCAGTGGGAAGCGGCCTTTCGCAACATAGCGGATTGCCCGATCTCGATTGGCGGGCAGGGGATGTGGTGCGGGAAAAGCTCGATTTTCCGCAGGCCGATCTCGTGACCATTGCCTATGTGCTGGACGAGCTTGCGCCTGAAAAGCGGCCGACGCTGATCTCGCGCCTGTGGGCAGCGGCAAGGCAGATGCTGGTGATCGTGGAGCCGGGTACACCGGCGGGCTGGCAGCGCATTCTCGATGCACGCCGCACGCTCATCGCCGAAGGCGCAATCATTGCGGCGCCCTGTCCGCACCAGCTCGATTGCCCGCTGGTCGCTCCGGACTGGTGCCATTTCTCGCGCCGGGTCGCGCGCTCGCGCATTCATCGTCTGACCAAGGACGCGGAAGTGCCGTGGGAGGACGAGAAATTCATCTATCTTGCTGCGGTGCGCGAGACGGTCAATGATGTGAAGGCGCGGGTCATCGCGCCGACACGGGTTGGCGGCGGCAAGGTTTCGGTTAAACTGTGCAGGGATGACGGCAGGGCCGAAGAACGTCTCCTGACCAAGCGCGAGGGTGATCTGTTCCGTTGGGCGCGCCGCGCCGACTGGGGCGATGCTTTGATTGATGAGTGAGCCGGAACCAAAACGATGAAGATCAGTCTGGTCCAGTTGCGTCTGCTTGAAGCTGTTGCGGAGACCGGCAGCGTCGGTGCCGCCGCGCGCCGCCTGCGCCTGACGCAATCGGGCGCAAGTCAGGCGATTGCGACACTGGAAAAGATACTCGGGGTCGAGGTGCTGGCGCGAAAGCGCGACGGGGCTGCGCTGACGGCATTCGGACAATCGATCCTTGCCGACGCCAAGGCGGCGCTTCAGGCCATCGACCGGATAGAGGTGCAGGCACGGTGTCGTGCTTTGGGCGCGCCCGAACGGCTGCGCGTTGCGGCAATCCCGAGCCAGCTCCAATATGTCCTGCCCGGTCTTCGAAAGACGTTTCAACGGCTTTATCCCGGCATCGAGTTCAGCGCTTTCGAGGGTGGGCACGATGATGTCAGCCTGTGGGTGCGGGACGGCATTGCTGATCTCGGCATCACCTCGCTGCCCACGCCTGAGCTTGAGGCTCGCGAGGTTGGCCGCGAAGAACTGGTCGTGGTGGGCAGGCGGGACGATCCCTTCATGCGCAACGACACCGTTGCCGCGGAGGAACTGCGCAACCGCCAGCTGATCGCGGCTGCGGGCTGCGAAATGATCATCGACCGGATTATCCATGGCGATGGCGAAACGCGCAGCGAGCAGGTGCGCACGCGGGACGTCGCCACGGTGCTGGAAATGGTGCGGCATGGCATCGGCACCACGCTTCTGTCGGAAATCAGCCTGCCGGACGCCGATCTGCATGGATTGCGCGCGCGCCGCCTCAACCCGCCGACGTTCCGCACGGTCTATATCGTCTTTCGGGCCGACAGCCCGGTCAGGCATCTGATCGATCGGTTCTGCGATGTGGCCCTGCAAGCCAGAACCCGGGCGGCATAAGAAATTCTAATATCTCATATCTCGCTTATCCGTGGCGCTCGTCGCGGCCAGGAATGCAATAGTTCGGCGTTATTCCTTTTTCCTGCTGCGAGTGAAAATGACGGCCATCACCGACACCCATCCGACGACTTCGACTTCCAATACCATACGCGGCCTTGCCTGGGGGCTGTCCGGGGTGCTGGTGTGGTCCGGTTCCTTCGTCCTGACCCGGTTCGGGTTCAAGACCGCCTTGACGCCATTCGACATCATTGCCCTGCGCTTCGGCGTGGCAGGGCTGGTGCTGTTGCCGGTCGTTCTGATGAAAGGGTTCGGTCTTCGCCAGCTTGGCCCGCTCGGCTTCGTGCTTCTGGCTTCCGGTGCAGGCGTTCCCTATGCGCTGCTGACCACCTGCGGCCTGCAATATGCCCCGGCGTCCCATGCGGCGGCGCTCATTCCGGGGCTGATGACGGCGATGGTCGCCATTATGGGAATGGCGCTTCTGAAGGAACATCTTGCACCGTCGCGGTGGTCCGGGGTCGTGCTGATCGTGATCGGGGCCATGCTGATCGCCGGTCTGTCGCAACTGGGCGGGCCGGAAATGCTCGGGCACCTGTTCTTTTTCGTCGCGGCACTGGTTTGGGCGATCTATGTCATGGTGTTTCGCAAGAAGGGGATGGACGGGCTGCATGCGACCGCCATCGCCGCCGTCACCTCGGCAATCGTCTATCTGCCGATCTACATGATCTTCCTGCCCAAGGGGATGGACGTGACACCCTGGGGCGATATTGCCCTGCAGGGGTTTTATCAGGGCGTTCTGACCTCGGCCTTCGGCGTATTCGCCTTCAACCGTGCCGTTGTCCTGCTGGGAACGGCTGCGGGGGCAGCGCTATCGGCGCTGATCCCCGTCATTACTCTGGTTCTGGCGCTTGTCCTGCTTGGCGAAGTGCCGGGCTGGACCGACACGCTCGCCGCCTTCCTGATCAGCCTCGGCGTGCTGGCGCTTAACAGGAAGGGCAAAAAACCTGCCGCCTCATGATGCCTGCAAGGCAGGTCTTGCGGCAGGGCGGTTGATGATGAAGACCATGGCAGCGGCGGCAAAGCACATGGCACCGGCAAGGATCAGGGCTGGAGTGTAGCTGTCATAGTCGGTGCGCACGAGCCCCGCGAAGGCGGCTGCGGCCGCTGCACCGATCTGGTGGCCGGTGAACACCCAGCCAAAGACCAGTCCGGCCTTTTCCGGGCCGAAACGTTCGGCGGCAAGCTTGACCGTCGGCGGCACGGTCGCCACCCAGTCCAGCCCGTAGAAGACGGCGAACAGTGCCAGTTCGTAGACGGTGAAGTCGGTGAAGGTCAGGTAGATCAGCGACAGGCCGCGCAGCGCATAGAACCAGAACAGAAGCCAGCGATTGTCGAACCGGTCGGAGAGCCAGCCGGACATGATCGTGCCGATGAGGTCGAAGGCGCCGATCACGGCAAGGATGCCCGCAGCCCCCACCGGAGCGATGCCGAAATCGCCGCAAAGCGTGATCCAGTGCGTCTGGATCAGGCCATTGGTGGAAAAGCCGCAGACGAAGAAGGTCAAGAACAGGACCCAGAAGGTCGCGGTCGAGGATGCTTCGCGCAAGGTGACGAGCGGCGAGGCCAGCATGGCGCCGAAGCTTTTCCGGGGCACGGGTGCCGGAAGCGGTGCGGTGCGGCCGAACGGTTTCAGGCCGATATCCGCCGGGTGGTCCCGCATCAGGGCGAGAACCAGCACAAGGGCTGCAACAAGGAAACAGATGACGATGGTAAGCGAAGTGCGCCAGCCAATCGTCTGGCTGACGCTGGCAAGGATCGGCATGAAGACGAGCTGGCCGGTGGCATTGCTGGCGGTCATGAGGCCGACGACGAGGCCGCGCCGCTTTTCGAACCAGCGTGCCGCGACGGTTGCGCCGAGCACAAGCGCGGTCATGCCGGTGCCAAGGCCGATCACGATGCCCCAGAGCCCCACCATCTGCCATTCCTCGGTCATGAAAATGGAGCCGACAAGCCCCAGCGAAATCATGATGAGAGCAGCGGCAACCACCCGGCGCAGGCCGAACTGGTTCATGAAAGCAGCGGCGAATGGCCCCATGAGGCCGAAAAGAACGAGGCGAAGCGCCATTGCGAAGGAGATATTCGCGTTGGTCCACCCGAATTCACGCTGGAGCGGTTCGATCAATATGCCCGCCGATCCCATGGCGGCAGCCGTTGCCAGCATGGTCAGGAAGGTGATGGCGGCGACGATCCATCCGTAATGGATGTTTCTCTGGGCGAGAAAGCTGGCAAGGCGGGCAGAAATCATCTTTGGCGCTTTCGGGTTCAAGCTGGCTCTCGACCAGCCTTGCGTTTGATGGCGAAGCCATTCGCCCTGATCTTTGGTTTCCACGCATCGTGCTTTGCGAAAATCGTCACCGATTTCGGGCCGATGCTGTAGCGGGCGCATGGCTTCAGGTCATTGTTTTCAGTCAAAGGCGTTTGGCTTAGCCGAGCGCGCGGAGCAGATGCTGCAATTGCTCCACGCCGTCCTCTCCCAGTCGGGTTTCGATTTCCTCCTGGGCCTCATCCCAGAGCGGGCCGCCGCGCTCAACCAGATCGCGGCCATCAGCCGTGAGCGTGACGCTGGTCTCGCGATGGTCGTCGCTGGCGGCGGGCTCGATCAGGCCCATTCGCTGCAGAACCTTCACATTGCGGCCCATGGTCGATCGGTCCAGCTCCGACAGATGGGCGAGTTCCGTCACCGAGATGGAGCCCGCACGCCGGATTTTCCGCAGCGTGCTGAACTGGGCGACATTGATGCCAAGCGGAGCCAGCGCGTTGTCGTAGACGCTCGACGTCTTGCGGGCTGCCTGGCGCAGAAGAATGCAGAAACACGGATGTGACATGTTGCGGGTATATACCCGTAAATAATTGCGCGCAAGTTCGAAGTGCAGAACAGGGCATTCGTTGCTGCCATGCTGCTGACAGCAACGACGTGTTCAGGAAGGGCTTGTCGCCTGCTCAGACGGCGATATAGGCGGTTTCCTTCACTTCCTCCATCACGGCATAGGTGTGCGATTCCCGCACGCCGGGGAGGGAAAGAAGCGCTTCCGAAAGGAAACGCCGGTAGTGATCCATATCGGATACGCGGGCCTTGACGAGATAGTCGAAGCCACCCGCAACCATGTGGCATTCCAGAATGTCCGGATTGTTGCGGGTGAAGGTCGAGAAGGTTTCAAAGACTTCCGGCGTGGTGCGGTCGAGCTTGATCTCGATGAAGACCAGCATGGCCCGGTCGAGCATCTTGGGCGAAAGCCGCGCCGAATAGCCTAGAATATACCCTTCGCGGGTCAGTCGCTTGACGCGTTCGGCGGTGGCCGTCTGCGAGAGATTTATGCGATCAGCCAGTTCGGTATTGGTCAGGCGTCCATTCTCCTGAAGGGCGCGCAAAATACTCCTGTCCATCGCATCGAGATTCTTCATCAGTTGTCCCCAATGGCCGTTTATGTGTGACGGCTCTATTCTTGATTTTTGCATATGTGTTTGAGTTGCCACGGAAATGAATCCGAAATCGATCCCCGACGCAAGACGAAACTTGTTGGGTGGTCCTACAAATTTTCGAACTGTTTCGGTGAATTGGCCTCAAATGTAAGCATACGTGCAAATAACAATCACAGGTTGCATAATAATCGCGGCCTGTGATAAGGATAAATGTGCATACTGAAAGTCATATTGCACCTGGAAATTTTGGCATGGGGTAAGGGGGGGCCGGATTGGGGGAATCGTCGCTTTCCTTCCGTCCCGTTCATCCCCGGTTCTGAGGAAGTCCGGACAGCCCCAAACTGTCCGGATTTCTTTGTGGTGATTGCGGAACGTGCCGAAGGCCCTGTCGGCGGCGAGCTGGACGGCGCTTTGCGGCCCGGATTGCGCGCCCGAATTTTCCGGTTGCAAGGAAACGGATTGAACGCTAACAGTAGCTCCATGAACATTTCGCGCAATATCGTCATCAACGGTTGGTGGTGGGCCCGCTAAAAGCGGCCACGCAGGCGTTTGTGCATTTGCGTTCAGGAAACAGGCCGCTGGGATTATCCGGGCGGCCTT
>Ga0180216_1002296_pt1 | contig 16165 bp, 20 predicted proteins | sample eDN3rd37CBELigMG_FD_128879 | JGI IMG/M metagenome (GOLD analysis project Ga0180216, IMG submission 128879) | Enriched Miracle-Growth compost microbial communities from Emeryville, California, USA - eDNA 3rd pass 37_C BE-Lig MG (version 2)... ... | reverse complement strand
TTGTTCCTGGCATCATTGCCCTCCAACTCGGTTGCTCGGTTTGCGACGACCAACACGGCGTTTGAGGGCGAGAATGTCGAATGAACTTTCTCTGCCGGCAGCAGATAAATGACTGGACTGTTCCGGCAGAATACGCCTGAGCCCCGCGGCAAGAATCTGCGCGAGTTCATCAAGGCGTTCGTCCGCCGACAGACGGGCGGGTAATAGCGGGTTCGGGCCGGATTGGGCGTCTTGCATGAGACCGTTCGCAACAGAAGATGACCTGGCGAAACGGTAGCCACAGCGCGACAAAAAACAAGTATATTCAATTGGTTATCGAGATTCTGCGCAATCATTCAAAAACAATCGTAAGTATCCGTTGCGCCAAACCCCTTCCCGCACGACATCATCCCCAAAGGTCGTGTGGTGACATCGAAAAAGCGCGCATGCGCTCGATGTCTTGGACAAATTCGCTCCAGATCGCGGCGTCCAGTCGACGAGAACAGAATACCCCCGCGGCGGCAACGAATGCTTCAAGAACTATTGAAAGGTCATCGATGTATCCAGACAGCCTGGACTCGATGGTAGTGCCATACCCTAGAAAAAGCGCCTCTCGATAATTTGCCTTGCCACGATATCTAGATGCTTGATGGAGAAATCCGACGCTACGTGTAGCAAGACGTTTGTCTCGAAGCTCGCGGGCCGCCTTCGAACGGAAATCGGAAACGCCAAGCGCGCGATAATCTCGCGACGTCCTGACGTCTTCCTCTACTTTCCAGCGCCACCAGCCTGCGCTACCAGACAGATATGCATGGGCAGCACCGCGAGCTTGGTCGACTGTTGTTGGGGCTGACCCGGCTAGATCGAAACGCGGGACCGTGAGCAAAGCTGATAGCTCATTGTCACAGTCCTTTTTGACGAGCGTCGACACGCGCAGGTCGAATGGCGGCATCATCAAGCCGCGCGCTGCAATCTGGCGATCCCAGACCCCTGCGGTCCCAGTATGGTCATCTTGAAATGATCCGTCTTGGGCTGCGACCATAGCCGATGCGGCAGCATAAACGCCGTAGTACCATGAAACGATGCCGACCCGGGCTACATCAGATTTTCGCGGGATAAGCCGCAGCGCTTGCAAGGCCGAACACTGATGGAGTGCAAAGAGCAGTTGCTCCAGAATTGTGTTTTCCTCGTGGGCGCTCGCCTTTCGGCGGCCCGTGCCTGAGTAAAACGAAGCCACCACGCTCGGTTTGAATTCCTGCTTTTCCACAAGTATGCGCAGGGCACGCATCCAGTTTATTGTAGACGGCAAAGCGTAGATCGGATTCGGGACGCCGTTTGGCTCGGATAAGGTGCCGGTCTCAGTTATGCGCTTGTAAAGAGACATTCATAGCTCCGCTACCGTCCGAGCGGCTCCGTGCCGCGGCTGAGGATTGCCAGATAATCGCTATATACGAACATTCGCCCGCGCTGCTTTCCTGTGATCTCGCGGATGATTCCAAGCCTTTCTAGGTGCTGTATAGACTTGGCGATCGTCGGGGCTGAAATTCTTAGCTTCTGCGCGGCGTCGGGGATCCCGACAATCGGCTTCTGCTGGAGAAGCTGGTGGACACGCAGCGCTGACGCGGCTGGGCGGCCTAGGCTCTCGATCCGCTGCCGGTCAGCTTCGAACAAGCTCAAGATCTCGCGCGCAGCTTCGGCAGCCTGTCATTCGGCGTGGAATAAGATGGGGTGGTTGCCGCCCTCCCCAGACGGCATCGCAATGTGCCAGAGTGTGATCGTTGGAGATCATGTAGCGGAGAGGATGGCAATGAAGTATACAATGATCGGGGTTGATCTGGCAAAAAATGTTTTCCAGCTTCACGGCGCGTCGCTGACGGGCGAAGTGCGGTTCCGCAGGAAATTGTCGCGCGGTCAGTTTCTGCGTTTTATGGGAAGCCAGCCCGCTTGCATTGTCGTCATGGAGGCATGTGGCAGCGCCCACCATTGGGCGCGGGAGATGGCGGCGCTGGGCCACGAAGTCAAGCTGATCGCGCCGCAATATGTGCGACCATTCGTGAAGCGCCAGAAGAATGACGCCGCCGACGCAGAGGCCATTGTCATCGCGGCGCGTCAGCCGGAAATGCGGTTTGTCGAACCCAAAACTCCCGATCAGCAAGCGCGCGCTATTCTGTTCCGGGCAAGAGAGCGCATTGTCCACCAACGCACGGAGTTGGTGAATGCCCTGCGCGCAATGCTCTATGAATATGGCCATGTCGTTCCTGTGGGCATCGGACATATCAAGCGGCTGGAAGCGGCGCTGAACGACGTGGCCAATAATTTGCCCGATCTGGTGCGCGAGGAAGGCCTTGATCTGCTGGCCCAGATCGGTGAAATGACCGCCAAGATCGATAGCAAGACGCAGAAATTGGCCTCACTTGCCAAGCAGACCGATGTGGCGCGGCGTCTTCAGACAATGCCTGGCATCGGGCCTATGACAGCCGTGGCTGTCGAGGCTTTTGCGCCGGCAATGGAAAGTTTCAAGTCGGGCCGTGACTTTGCAGCCTGGCTCGGCCTTGTCCCGAGGCAGTTCTCATCCGGAGGCAAGGAGCGGTTGGGCAAGGTCTCAAAGGCCGGGCAAGCGGACATTCGCAGGCTGCTGATCATCGGCGCGATGGCGCGTGTGAATTGGGCGAGCCGCAAGGAAGCATCAGCGGATCCCTGGATGATGCGTATGCTTGGGCGAAAGCCCCGAATGCTGGTGGCGATCGCGCTGGCGAACAAGATGGCACGCATGATTTGGGCGATGTTGATGCGGCAGGAAGATTATCGAAATCCGACGTTGATGAAGGCTGCTATCACCAACGTTGGCAAGGAGGTGTGAGAAGTCGATGACCTGAATGGGCGCAAGATCGAACGATCCGGATCAAGAAAACCAGTGGGAGTCCTTCGAGCGTCATAGCTCGGGAATAAGATTTGGACCTGATCCGCTGATCACCATCCCGGCCAGCGGCTTCTGAAAGCGCCGCAAACGAAGGCCTGACAGAAGACCGCATTCGATCACACGTCCAAAGGCTCAGAAACAACTTGCACAACGGGCGGCAACCACAGAAGGACCCCTTGCTAGGGGTTATCGGCATCCAAACGGGGCTCTGACGCAATCTCGATGACATCAGGGCGCTCCGACAATGCGTGCCTCGAGCAGATCGAGCTTTCCGCGACCGTACATTTGCCGTTTGATGAGCTTGAGCTTTGTGATCTGGCCCTCTGTTTGGCCGTTCGACCACTGTGAGGTTATCGCATTCTGGACCGCTGCCTTGTCTCGGATGACGCCGTTGGCGAATGAGGCGACCAAGCTTTTCGCCGCTCGGTCAATCCAGGCTTCCAGATCAACTGAGGACTTTTGGCGCAACATTTCGTGGAAGTTCTCGACGACATCCCTGGCCTCGACAAGGTCCGGCAGCCTCTCTTCGATGGCGGCAACCGTCATCGTTTGAGCCTTGGTCAAGTTGTTCCGCTCGAGGGTCATCAGGCGAACGACGGTGCGTGCGGCCGGCGCATGTCCGAGTCCGTTCTCGGCTTTTTCGGCACGCCTTCGCCGCGCTGCCCATTCGGTGACAACACGCAGACTGCCGCCAAAGCCAACCACTCGAAGCTGTCTCCACAGTTCAGCGCCGTTTCGTAAACCGGCGTCCCACTGCGTTTCAAGCCACGGCAGATGCGGTTCGAGAGAGGTTTGACGGACCCTGAAGATGTCGGTCCGTTGACCACGAACGACGCTGCGGACCAGCTTTCGGCTATGCCCGGTTCGGCGCACGATTTCCTTGATCGATAGGCCCTCGCTGACGAGACCGCGGATGGCGGCATTTGCCTCTTCGCGCCGCAGATATCCCTCGTATTGCAGCCGCTCGGCGGCAGTCAGCAGCTTTGGATTGACCGTTGCAGTGCCAATTGCCATGCGGACCTGCCGCATCGATTGGCGAACGGCGTCGAGAAAGGCGTGACTGGCGTTTTCCATCAGATGCCAGCGGTCAGCGACCTGTTCGGCATGTGGCAGAGCTTGTGCAGCGGCCTGCGCATACCCGCCGCCGCGGTCTCGCGCGATGATCGCGATCTGGCGCTGCTGGACCAGCCAGGCCACGGCGGTCGCCTGTTCCCTGTCGGGCAACAATGCAATTGCCCTTCGGCGTTCAAGATCGCAAATGATGGTGCCGTATCGATGATTACGTCGCCAGGCCCAGTCATCGATACCGATGACGTTCGGTGGCGTTGGCGGCGGGCGATCATACCGGCGAACGGTTCGCAGCAGCGTATCATTGCTCACCGGGAATCCGAGACGATCTGCAAATCGGGCCGCAGGGCGACCACCCAATGCGAGAGCCAGATGGCGAACCAGACAGTCCAGGCGTGCTGTCCGGCGAGCCATGGGGCGAATTACATCGTCGCCGAAGCGCTCGGCGAAAATCTTTCGACGGCAATGCGCGGCAGTACAGACGAAACGCCGAACGGTCAGGTGCAATTCAATCCGTCGCCCCGAACATGGCAAATCACCAATCGACCGAGGATAGCGACTATGAACGCGACGGGACACCGTGCCGCATTCGGGACATCTGCAATCTGCAGACTGGCCATATACGGCGACCACGATCGCGTCGTGGCCATGATGGACTGCCTCCACGCTCAACTCGGCGGGGACCAGATCAGAAAGCCGAAATCGGGTTCGCATGGCGCTGATTCTCCTTTGAAACCAGGCCAATTGAACCCAAAACATCATCGAGATTGAGTCAGAGCCCTTTTTGGACGCCGATAAGGGGTCCCGTTTGGATGCTGATTGACACTCTGGGGGAATGGCTGAAGGCCATGATCGAGCGCGGCGTACACCGTAACGCCGTAGTTGTAGCGTTAGCAAATAAGTTGGCGCGGATAGCATGGGCTGCATTGCGCAAGGAAACTGGCTTTGAACGCAGCTACCCAGTGGCTGTGTAATAGGATCGGCTCCATACAAGGAACGCGTAGCCAACGAAGTTTGCAGGAAGGATCGTGAAGATGGCCTGACAGTCGAACGGCGTTTGGAAAGCCCGGGCAAAAAAATGGCACCTGTTGCCGAAGTCTTTATTGGGGCTCTAAGCGTGCGGATGTCCATCTTGGCCATGAGCTTGCTCATGAGACCGTATACGTTGACGCAGACTGATCAGAACACCGTAAAATCCTCTTGCAACGGGGCGGGCCATACGTTTTTTGCGTGTTTGGTCGTGCCGGACAAGGAAACGGTGTAGCGCCGACTTGCTGATGACGACACCTTGCGCAGACAGAGCATCACGCAACTCGAACAAGGTGCCGTCGCGATGCTCGCCGAGCCAAGCCATAATCAGATCAGCGTGAGCTTCCGTCTTGCGGGAATTGTGGTCTCCCCCGAGGGGACCGGGACGAACATTCCCTTTTTTAATTTGCAAGGTGCGCCAACGGCTGACGCTTGCTACACCAACGCCAAACCGTTCCGCAGCCTCCCGATGCGATGCACCAGCCGAAAAGGCAGCAAGAACACGGGTACGAAGATCAACAGAAAGGGCCTTTGACATATCTGCCGACCTCCATCGGCAGACAGTTTGAATCAGAAACGAGCTGATTTGCAAAGCCATCCGATTCATTCAGATAGGGAAACGCTATAACGTACTTAAGTCCGCTGATACCGATAGCTGCCAAAGGCTTATAGCTTTTGGATGGAGAAAAACCGCTGACTCCATGACAGTCGGCGGCTTTTCATTTCAAGAATCCAAAGTGGCTTTTAAAGTCGATTATTTGTAAGCGGAAATCACAATCTCAATCAAAGTGTCGCCGCCCAGATCGGCAACGCCAACGGTTGCACGGGTTGGCAGCAGCGAAGGATCGATCCATTCCTTCCAGACCTTATCCATTTCAGGCTTCTTGCTGAGGTCTGTTACGAAGATGGTGGCTGCCAGAAGCTTGGTCTTGTCCGTGCCTGCCTGTGCCAGATAGCTGTCGAGCTTGGCGAGGATTTCGCGGGTCTGACCAGCCATATCCAGGCTTTCGTCGTCACAGGTGGTTCCACCGACATAGACAATGCCGTTGTGTTCGACGACGCGATGCATGATCGGCGTCTGAATGAAACGCTCAGCCATAGTTTAATCCTTTCAGATGGTTGGGAAATTTTCCGTTCGCTCGCCGGTAACGGCGAAAACAGCATTGGGGGTTTGGGGTAGTGCTGCGATTTCGCTGAGCGGCACCGGTTTCACCGGCGCACGCAGACGATAGAAGCCGACTGTTTGAGGCGCGCGGTTTTGCACCTCGGCCAGAATTTCCGTGACAGTGGAACTGCACATGCGGCCCTGACAAGGCCCCATGCCACAGCGGAACATGGTTTTCAGCTGGTTGGGGCCAGCGATATTGCAAGCCGCCGCGTCGCGGATTGCACCTGCAGTCACTTCTTCGCAACGGCAGACAATCGTGTCTCTGTCCGCCGGTGCGCGAAATGCCTGTGCAGGCTGGTAAAGCGCGTCGATAAAGGATCGACCACGTTCGAAACGTCGCGCCTGCGCTTGCAGCTTTACGACTTTTGATGCCAACGATGTTGCCAGTGCCGGAAAGATATCCTGACAGGCAGCGAGCGCAGCGATACGCCCGCTCGGCTCGGCAACCAATGCACCGCCAATGCCGCTGCCGTCACCAGCAATGTAGATGGCCGGTATGGACGAACGCCCGTTGCCGTCGAGTTGCGGTTGAAAGCATTTCTGATCGTCGTTCCAAACCAGAGCGCAGCCCGAAGCATTGGCGAGATTGTTATTGGGGATCACACCCTGATGCAGGAAGACGCTATCGACAGCAAGTCTGTGTGTCTTGCCTTTTGCCGAAAACCAGATCGCTTCTGCTTCGTTTTTTCCTTCAATGGCGATGTCCGTCACGCCGGAATAGACCGGCACCGACTTGCGCACCTTCAGAAGAAGTGAGAGCCCCTTCAAGACATAGGGCGAGAAAAGGAATGAAAGCAGGTTCGGTGCAGCTTTCGCGTAATTTGCGCCGGGTGTCGTATCGAGCAATGCTGCAACCTTGCCACCCGCCTGCAACAGCTGCGCGGCGAACATGTAGAGGAGCGGACCAGTTCCTGCCAGAACCACACGTCCGTTGGGCAGGAGTCCGGAAGCCTTCAACGCAATCTGTGCTGCGCCGACGGTCATTACACCCGGCAATGTCCAGCCTCTGACAGGCATCGGACGCTCCATCGCGCCGGTCGCGAAGATCACGCGGCGCGCGGAGACAATCCCGCTCTTGCCGCCCACTGACACACGCAGTTGGACGCTGTTGCTGTCGTCGCTATCCCGTGGTTCGACACTCCAGACGAGAGCCTGTGGCACATAGGTGGCATTGCTCGCGATAAATGCTTGCAGGACTTCTTTGCCCCGCCAGTAGTCGGTGCCGAGAAACGGTTTGTGGGCAGTCGTATTGTGTTCAATGCCACGGTAAATCTGGCCGCCGGCGGCAGGGTTCTCGTCGAACAGGACCACTTTGGCGCCAGCGGTACTGGCCTCCGCCGCTGCCGACATGCCTGCCGGTCCCGCGCCGATAATGGCAAGGTCGTAAAACGCGTCGAGCGCATAAATATCAGAAATTTTCTTGAGCATGGTGATCATGGTTCCACCCGACGTGCGCCGGTCTGCGAAGAAATGACCATTCCATCGACAACGGGCGTCATACAGGCTTGGCGGTTCTGAACACCATCAATGGTGACTAGACACTCGAAACAGATACCCATCAGGCAGTAGGGCGCTCGCGGCTGATCACCAACGACGCTATCTCTGAGCCGGATGATACCCTCTCCAAGCAGCGCTGCAGCGACAGTTGCATTGGCAGGCACCGTCAAAGTGCGCGCATCGAATGTGATCGTCACGGTTTCCTCTGGTGTCTCAGTTTTCAGGAACATTTTAGGAGACATGAAACCTCCGGCCGGAGAACGCATCACCAGCAAGTTGTTCGGCATCGGCTGCTATTTCCTTCGCCACGATCAGGGCGTGGTTGGCTGCAAGCGTGACGCCGGAATGGCACATGACGACATACGCGCCCTTGTGGCTTTCGGATTGTTCGTAGACAGGCAAGCCGTCCGGTGTCTTGACCCGAAATCCGGCCCAACTGCGAATGACATTGACATCGGCCAGATGCGGGAACGTCCGCACCGCTCTGTTGGCCAGAACTGCGCTGATATCCTGATTGGTGGCGATCCGATCCGTATGGGTTTCCTGACTGTCGCCGATCATCACGCCGCCTTCATCCGCCTGCCGCAGCGTCGCCGCTGTATAGGGGAAGAAGGGCGCGCATTTCTCCGTTACAAGAATTTGACCTTTGCTGCGCACAACCGGCGCATCGAGACCGACACTCTTTGCAAGCTCTGCATTGCCGTTGCCCGCAGCCAGAATGACGCGTTCCGTGAAGACTTCACCCCATGTGCCACTCAGGAGAAAGCCGCCGTTTTGCGGGGTGATGGACGAGACTTCACAATGCGGTTCGTAGGAAGCACCGAGGTTGATCATGCCCGTATGCAATGCGCGAAACAGGCGCAGTGAATTCACGTCGCCGTCCATCGGCGAATAGATCGAGCCGATCACATCCCACCCGATGGAGGGCACCATTCTGGCCGTTTCCTGATGGTCGAGCACAACATGTTCTGGGGCGTCATTGCCGAGTTCCCGCGCCACTGTCGCGACGTCTTCCGCAAACATTTGAAGCTCACGCTCGTCGAGGCAAAAGGTGAAAGCGCCGGTCTGTCTGAGCGCGACATCAAGACCGGTCACCTCCCGCAACTCGTCTGCGAAAGCGGGCCACAGACGCGCAGATTGCATTGTCCAACGGGCATAGTGTGGTGCGCCCACGCCTTTGCCTTGTACCCAGATGAGCGCGAAATTGGCACGGGATGCGCGCAGGGACAGGTCTTCTCCATCAAGAAGCATTGGACGCAGACCAATTCGGGCGAGACCCCAGGCGATGCCAGAGCCCACCAGTCCCGCTCCAATAACGACTATGTTCTGATCCGGCAATCTGCGCATTCGTAAATTCAATCTGTTGTCACAGTATCGTCAGGGGATGGGTCTGACGGCGGTCAGGCTCGATTGTGTCGGCTCAGTTTTGCGGGCTTACGTCCACCTTGAACCACTTCTCGGACAGCTTCTTCACCGTGCCGTCGGCAATCGCGGCCTGAATGGCAGTATCGAAGCGACCCTTCAGGGCGGTATCTTCTTTGCGCAGACCGACACCTATCATGCCGAAGACCTTGCCCGAAAACAGCGGGCCAGCCAGCTTCGCGCCCTTCATGTCGTCCTTTTCGAGAGCCGCAGCGAGAACCGTGGCATTGGCGACAACCGCATCCACACGACCGCTGGTCAGGTCGAAATTGTGTTCTTCGGCGGTCTTGTACTCACGTACATCCGCGCCATCCTTGAAATACTGTTCCATGAAGGCCGAAGCGGTTGTGGAACCCTGAACGCCTATGGTCTTGCCGTTGATTTCCTTGGCAATTTCTTCGAGCACCGGCTTGGCTGCATCGGAATCGACATTCAGCGGCTTGCCGCCTTCCGGCAGATCGGCGAGGTCGCTGTCTTCCATGACTGCGAAGGAGTTGATGGCTGCCGCATAAGGCGACGAAAACGCAATCACTTCCTCACGCTTCGGCGTGATGCTCATGCCCGCCATGATGGCGTCATACTTGCCCGCGGTCAGCGACGGAATGATGCCGTCCCAGTTCTGCGCGGTGATTTCGCATTTCGCTTTCAGGCGCTCGCAGAGGTCTTTGGCGAGATCAATCTCGAAGCCTTCCAGCACACCGTTCGGGCCGGAGAAATTCCACGGCGCATAAGCACCTTCGGTCGCGATGCGCACGACATCTTCGGCATGCGCGGTGGGTGCTACGGCGAGAACGCCAAGGACGGAAAGGACGAATTTCAGTTTCATATGTTCACCTCTGTTAGAAAACCGATTGATCGGTTTACGCGTTTTGTTTGGAAATGAATTGCCGGAACCGTTCGCTTTTGGGGTTTCCAAAAACCTCGTTGGGCGTGCCTTCTTCTTCAATCACGCCCTGACGCAGAAACACGACACGGCTGGAAACATCGCGGGCGAAGCCCATCTCGTGGGTCACGACCAGCATGGTGCGCCCCTCTGCCGCCAGATCGCGCATGACCTTCAACACCTCGGCCACCAGTTCGGGATCGAGCGCGGAGGTTGGTTCATCGAACAGCATGATCTTTGGACGCATCGCTAACGCGCGGGCAATTGCGGCGCGTTGCTGCTGGCCACCAGAAAGATGCGCGGGATAAAAGTTGCGCTTATCGGCAATGCCCACCCGCTCCAGCAGTGCTTCAGCCTCTGCGATGCACTCCGACCGGTTTCGCTTCTGCACATGGACAGGTGCTTCGATCAGATTTTCGAGGATAGTCAGGTGCGACCACAGATTGAACGACTGAAACACCATCGTCGCCTGACCGCGCAGCCGCTGAACCTGTTTCGCATCGGCTGGACGCGCTGCGCGCCCGGGCTGTTGGTCGAGCTTGTATGCCTCGCCGTGAATAGCCACGCTCCCCGCATCCGGCACTTCCAGCATATTGATGCAGCGTAGCAGAGTGGATTTGCCGGAACCTGATGCTCCCAGAATGGAGATGACTTCACCCTGATGTGCCTGCAAGGAAACTGAATGCAGAACCTTGTGCGCGCCGTAGCATTTTTCGAGGTTCTTGATCTCGACCGCAGGCGTTTCGAAACGTTGCATTATGAGTTTCCTCCGGCGGCATGCACGATGACAGGCTGACGCTGGGCCGCCGAAAGGCGGTATTCCAGCAGTTTAAAGATTCTGGTGACGACGAAATTCAAGAGGAGATAGATCGCGCCTGCGCAGATGAAGACTTCGACCGGCCGATAGGTGGCAGAAATCAGCTTGGCCGCCAGCCCCGTTACCTCCATCATGGTGATGGTTGATGCCAGTGCGGTGGACTTCACCATCAAGATGACTTCGTTCGAATAGGCGGGCAGCATCTGTCGCAACGCTTGTGGGGCCAGAATGCGGCGGACGAGGGTGAAGCCGCTCATGCCATAAGCGCGCGCCGCTTCGATCTGCCCGGTCGCAACCGACAGAACGCCGCCACGAATGATTTCGGCGCTATAGGCAGCCGTATTGAGTGCAAGAGCCAGTACCGCGCACCAATAGGGTTCCCGCAAAAACGGCCAGAGAAAGCTCCGGCGCAGTTCTGGAAACTGGCTGAGGCCGTAATAGATGATGTAGAGTTGCACGAGCAGCGGGGTGCCGCGCAGCACAAAGATATAACCTCGCGCAATGAGGTCCAGTATCAGATTGCCCGACAGACGCATCGTAGCCAGTATGGTGGCCAGCACGGCGCCGCTGATGACTGATAGCGCCATCAGTTGCAGCGTCAGCGGAATACCCCGGCATAGCTGAACGAAACTGTCGAACATGAACGGCAGGTCGAGAAAGCTCATACCGCCCTCCGGATGCCGCGCATTGCGCGCTTTTCGGCATTCTTGAACAGCAAGCCCGATATGAATGTGATGACGAGATAAAGCAGCCCGGCGGTCAGAAAGAAGGTGAAAGGCTTGCGGGTTGATCCAGCGCCGATTTGCGCCTGACGCATCAGCTCAACTAGTCCTACGACCGAAATCAGTGCCGACTCTTTCAAGACAAGCTGCCAGACATTGCCAATGCCCGGAATGGCAAAGCGTGCCGCCTGCGGAACCATGATGCGGCGAAACAGCAGACGCGGCGGCATGCCATAGGCCTTGGCAGCTTCGATCTCACCTTTGGGGAGAGCAAGCACTGCGCCGCGATAGACTTCAGCCTGATAAGCGCCAGAAACCACGCCGATGGCCAGTGCACCGGTGATGAAGATTGGCGCACTGACGAAGCCTTGCCCGCCGAACAACGCGCCGATCTGGCTCAACACAGCGCTGCTGCCGAAATAGAACAGGTAAATGACCAGGAGATCGGGAATGCCGCGAAGCACCGTCGAATAGCCATCAGCCGCAACTCTGAGAATGCGCTGCGATGAGAATGAAGCGGCAGCAGCAATCATACCGAACCCCGCACCTGCCGCAAAGCCGCAAAAGGCTACCGCGAGTGTCATGCCCGTGGCACGGAGCATATCATAGCCCCAGCCGTCTTCGGCAAAACCCATCAAATCCAGATATGCGCTGACCGCACCCAACTGCCTAGTTCCCTTTTTATGTCCGGTGCTTTCGTCGCGCCGATACGTTTATGGGAGTAGGTTGACAGCGGGGCTCAATATAGTCAAATTCGAAATGAAGCCCAAAGCATAACCAAATATTATGGTGAAACATGAACCTGCGTCAGGTCGAAGCGTTCCGAACCGTGATGCTGACCGGAAAAATGACGGCTGCGGCGGAACTGATGTCGATCACCCAGCCCGCCGTGAGCCGCCTTATCCGTGACTTTGAGATCAACACGAAACTCAAGCTCTTCAACCGTCGTGGAAACCAGTTGGTCCCAACACAGGCGGCCATGACGCTGTTGCAGGAGGTGGAGCGGGCTTATGTCGGGCTCAATCGCATCCGGAGTTTCGCCGACGAGATCAGCCGTCAGAATGCGGGCATGCTGCGGATTGCGGCCATGCCCGCGCTTGCAAACGGGATCATGCCACGCTTCCTTGCCCGCTTTCTCAAGGATAGGCCCAATATCCATGCCTCTCTGAATGGCATTCCTTCTGCAATGGTGGTCGAAGCCGTTGCATCTGGTCAGGTCGATTTGGGCTTTGCAGATGGTCCGCTCGACCGGCCTGGTTTCAATATTGAAACCCGGGCGATACCGGCGGTTGTCGCTGTCCCGCTGGGGCATCGTCTCGCAGACTATCCAGAGGTTTCACCAGATGATCTCGCCGATGAACGTATGATCACGCTGGAGCCGGGATCGCTGTTTGCCATGCGTGTGGAAGTTGCGCTTGCGCGCATTCCACGGTCGGCCACCATTGAGACACGCCTGTCGCACACAGCGCTGACGCTTGTGGCCGAAGGTGTCGGCATAACGATCATCGATCCGTCGTCGGCAACCGATTTTCGCGGACGCGGTGTGGCGATCCGGCCTTTCACAAGCTTCGTTGACGCCGGATTTTTGGTCATTCGCCGCAGTAATGGTCCTGATAACAGTCTCGCTCAACGGTTCATAGACGAGTTCTGGGCCTATCATGAAACGCTGCTTGCACAGCCATGAAGATAGGGGCTTCGGGGCTCAATCCTGGTAGATGCGCTCCTCAAGGGGCGTTGATGCAATGATAGATTTCAGTCCGGCCAGCATGGCCTTTTCGGCCTTATTGAGATTGGTTTCCGGATTGTGGATCAGGAAAACATCGATTGCCGGAGGGTTTTCATAGGGCGGCAGTCGCCAGAGAAGACCGTCATCGATGTCGCGTCGCGCCACATGCAGCGGCAATGGGCCGATGCCGAGACGGGTGAGATCGTGCCCGTTCTGAATCCTGTGCTGCCGACCATCTACAAATGTCCGCAAAGCGGCGCGGCGCTCCCGGTCGAGAACCCGACCGTATGGGTCTATCCGGAGGGTGTCGAATGATCATCTGGCACCGCGTCCCGTATTGCGCAGCATTGCGCAGCTTCAAGTTGGGGAAGTTGGGAAGTTTTCTCCCAACTACCTGCGCTGCATCACTGCCGATTTCGCAGGCTCGCGCGCCAGCAAGTTGGGAAGGCCTTTCCCAACTACCTTTGATCTTCCGCGCACCATCACGCTGTGACACGCAGCTTCAAGTTGGGAACGGCTTGAACGTTTCTGGCCTCCACAACTTGATTTTATCAAGCAATCACAAAGACTTGCCTACCTTTTCAAGTTGTGGGGGTGAAACCCACCCTTACAGGGTGGGGAGGAGGACGCCCAGCGTAGCCGCTGGCGTCTCCTCCTCCCTCTGCCCGGTTCGGGAAGGTCCGGCGTGTCTTCCGTCCGTTAGCAGTAAGAGGTGAACCATGAATCAGCGACATGTCGTGCATGCGCTCAACTTTTCCAATCCTCCACAAGTAGGCACGGTGCTGCTGCGCGAAGGACAGCGATACGAACTGCTCGAAATCCGACCCTACGTCCGACGCGATGGAAAACAGACCTGGCTGCTCGTCTGGCAGTCCCACTGTGCAGATTGCGATCGCGCGTTCGAGGTCATCACCGGCATCAAGACCTCCGTCGGCAACCTCAACCGTCGTTGTTCAATCCATCATAGTCCAGGGCGAGCCGTCTCGGCCGCCGGTGTTGCACGCCGCAATCGCTTTCTACGCCGCAAGGCATCTCGCAAGCCGTGAGCGCAAAGATCCCGACCAGACGACGGTGGCCCGTACCGCCAAGCACATGACCGCCGTCGTCCTCCACCACAGCAGCCAACCCGAGAAGGAGACCACCCATGGCTGAACCGACTCAGCGCATTGAGAACAGCAGCGCAATCCCCGCGCTGCCCGTCATGATGGCGCATCATCGCCCGATTCTCGCCCTCGACCTCGGCACTACCACCGGCTGGGCGTTGCGCGACGCCGACGGTCTGATCACCAGCGGCACGTTGTCGCTACGCCCCGGACGTTTCGATGGCGGCGGCATGCGCTATCTGCGCTTTGCCAACTGGCTGGCCGAGATCGACCGGCTCACCGGTCCCATGGCCGCGATCTGGTTCGAGGAGGTGCGCCGCCATGCCGGCACCGACGCTGCCCATGTCTATGGCGGGCTGATGGCGACGCTGACCGCTTGGGCCGAGCAGCATGGCGTGCCTTATCAGGGCGTTCCGGTCGGCACGATCAAACGTCACGTGACGGCCAAGGGCAATGCCGGCAAGGAGGCCGTGCTTGCCGCGGTCCGTGCGCGTGGTTTCAGTCCCGCCGACGATAACGAGGCCGACGCCATCGCGCTGTTGCTGTGGGCGGTGGAAACCGCAGGCGGTGTGCGATGAGCGGTTGGACGCCGAGCATGGTCGAGGAGCGGCTCGCGGAAGCCGCCGCAGTTCTCAACCGTCTGCCCGAACCGCGGCGGCAGGGATATTTCAACACCTGGCCGGATTACTTCTACGAGTTCGCCGACCTCGTCGGTCAGGAACCGCAGCCGATGCGCCTCGTCCCGTCGCCCGCCGCCATCAGCCAGATGGAGGAAACGCTGACCTGGACCTTCGACCTCGACCCGGTCGACGGCAGGATCGTGTGGATGAAAGCCCATGGTTGGCGCTGGAAGGCGATCTGCGGCCGGGTCGGGCTTCAGCGGTCCGCAGCCAACCAACACTGGCTTTATGCGCTGTGCCTCATCGCCCTGAAGCTCAACCGGCGGCGGTTCAATCGCAACCTGTCAAGGCGCAAGGTGATCGAACTGGCTTGTGCGTCGCAAGCATGAGAACCGGGTAGAACTTTGTTCGGCGGACAGTTTTCGAACGGACAAAACCGGCTTGTTTGGGGTAGATTCTGGATATGCTCGGGAGAGCAGCGCGCCCGCGACGGAGACGATCCATCGAGGGCGTTGTCGTTTCCAACGCCATCGCCATCAGCATCATCGACGAGACCAGCACCATGCCTGTCCGCCCGCCGATCCATCGCCCGGTTGGCCGGCGCGAAAAGCGGGAGCGCGATCGGGACTACGCCCGCAAACGGGATCCGCTGGCCCGCGCGCTCTATCGCTCCAAGCGCTGGCGCACCGAACGCGCCGCGTTCCTGCACGAGCATCCGCTGTGTGTGGAATGCGCGCGTCATGACCTGATCCGACCAGCCAGCGTCGTCGACCACATCGATCCCCATGGTGGTGATGAGACGGTGTTCTGGGATTGCAGCCGCTGGCAGGCGCTGTGTGCCTCGTGCCATGGCCGCAAGACGGCGGCGCAGGATGGCGGCTTCGGCAATACGCGGCGCTGCACATGAGCCCGCAACACCCCCCCGGGGACCTCAAAAGTAGCGAAAGTTTGCTGCCAGGACCGCGCGCCACCAAAAGCGCATCCGTGGCCAAAATGGCGATGGGGGCGGCGCATGACTAAGCTATTGATTTTATTGGATACGGAAAATGGCAATCGCTGAAACCGCGCACATCGGCGCCGACGACCACGCACGCCAACTTTCGGTCGAATACCGGCCGCTCGACAGCTTGGTGCCCTATGCGCGCAATGCCCGCACGCATTCGGATGCGCAGGTGGCCGAGATCGCCGGGTCAATCCGCGCCTTCGGCTTC
>Ga0180216_1002295_pt1 | contig 16170 bp, 14 predicted proteins | sample eDN3rd37CBELigMG_FD_128879 | JGI IMG/M metagenome (GOLD analysis project Ga0180216, IMG submission 128879) | Enriched Miracle-Growth compost microbial communities from Emeryville, California, USA - eDNA 3rd pass 37_C BE-Lig MG (version 2)... ... | reverse complement strand
TACACCATGCTCGCCCACCCCCGCGTGCGCGATTACGATTATTCCAGCCTGCGCTATTTCCTGCTCGCCGGTTCCCCGGTCTCGCCGGACAAGCTGAGGCAGGCGGTGGAGGTGTTCGGCCCCTGCATGTGCCAGAGCTACGGCCAGACCGAGTGCCATATGATCGCCACCTGGCTTCCGCCCGAGACGGTGACGGCGGCAGCGCGGGGCATCCATCCCGAGCGGCTGGCGAGCTGCGGCAAGGCCAGCTACTCCGTCCGCATCGAACTGATGGACGATGAAGGCAATATCCTCCCCACCGGCGAGGTGGGTGAGATCGTCGCGCGCGGGGGCATCGTCGGCGGCGGCTATTTCGAGATGCCGGAAGCGACGGCCGAGGCGACGGCGCACGGCTGGCACCATACCGGCGATGTCGGCCGGCGCGACGAGCATGGCTATTACTACATTGTCGATCGCAAGAAGGACATGGTCGTGACCGGCGGCTTCAACGTCTATTCGGCCGAGGTCGAGGGCGCGATCATGGAGCTGGACGCGGTGGTGGAAGCCGCGATCATCGGCGTGCCCCACGAGCATTGGGGCGAGCAGGTCCACGCCGTCGTGGTGCGCGGCGGCGATGTCGACGAAGCCGCGATCATCGCCCACGTCAAGGGGCGCCTCGGCAGCGTCAAGGCGCCCAAGACGGTGGCGTTCGTCGAGGCCATCCCGCGCACGGCGGCCGGAAAAATGGACAAGAAGGCGCTGCGCGCGCCCCATTGGGGCGGTCAGGAACGCATGGTGCATTGATGGGAGCGCGGTTGAAGAGGAAAGGCTCCATGGTGTCGGCACGTCGATCCAATGGCCCATCGACTCCCGCCATGACTTTGTCCTAATCTCGCCCTGAGTGACAAACGCTCGCGCGGCAGGCCCACCCCGCATGTCTGCCCGCCAGACCCGAGGAGCTGGATGATGAACAAGATAACCAACGTGAAGCTGGAGCAATTCCCATATTCGGAGGCGGCGAAGAAGGCGCTCGCCCGCAAGCCGGCCCTGTTCATCGACGGCGAGTGGGTCGAGTCGACCGGCGGCGAGACGCTTGCCGTCATCGACCCCAGCTCGGGCAAGGAAGTGAGCCGCTTCGTCGACGCGACCGATGCCGATGTCGACAAGGCCGTGGCGGCCGCCCGCCGCGCGTTCGATGACGGGCGCTGGTCCAACCTGCCGCCGATGGTGCGCGAGGGGATGATGCACAAGCTGGCCGATATTCTCGGCGAGCATGCCGACGAACTGGCCGAGCTGGAGGCGATCGACAACGGTAAGCCGCGCGGTATGGCCGGTGCCATCGACGTGCCGGGCTCGATCGGCATGATGCACTATATGGCCGGCTGGGCGAGCAAGCTCGGCGGCGAGATGATCGAGCCGAGCGCCGCGCCGGCCGGGGCCTTCCACACCTATGTGCGCCGCGAGCCGATCGGCGTCGCCGCGCAGATCGTGCCGTGGAATTTTCCGCTGCTCATGGCGGTGCTCAAGATTTCGCCGGCACTGGCGGCCGGCTGCACGGTCATCCTCAAGCCCGCCGAGCAGACCTCGCTCACCGCGCTGCGCCTCGCCGATTTCATCCAGATGGCGGGCATCCCGGCCGGCGTGGTGAACATCATCACCGGCAACGGCCACACCGCCGGCGACCGGCTGGTGCGCCACCCGGATGTCGACAAGGTGGCCTTCACCGGCTCCACCGAGGTCGGCAAGATCATCAACCGCACCGCGACCGACAGCCTCAAGCGCGTGACGCTGGAGCTGGGCGGCAAGTCGCCCGTCATCGTGCTGCCGGACGTCGATCCGGCGGTGGCGGGGCCGGGCACCGCGCAGGCGATCTTCTTCAACTCAGGCCAGGTCTGCGTCGCCGGCTCGCGCCTCTACGCGCACAAAAATGTATTCGATAAGGTGCTGGAAAACTTCACGGAAGCAGCCGCCTTCTGGCAGCCCCGCGCCAGCCTCGACCCCGATGGTCATATGGGCCCATTGGTCTCGGACGAGCAGCTCGCCCGCGTGATGGGCTATATCGAGGACGGCAAGAAGGCCGGCGCCAGCGTGGCGCTCGGCGGCGACACTCCGGCCAGCGAGGGCGGCTATTATGTCAACCCGACCGTGCTGGTGGACGTGAAGCCGGACATGCGCGTGGTGCGCGAGGAGATTTTCGGTCCCGTCGTGGTGGCGCAGCGCTTTGACGATCTCGACGAGGTCGCGCGGCAAGCCAACGACACGACCTTCGGCCTCGCCGCGGGCATCTGGACCAACAATCTCTCCGCGATGCACAAGCTGGCCGCCAAACTGAAGGCCGGCACCGTTTGGGGCAATTGCCACTCGATGATCGACCCGGCGCTGCCTTTCGGCGGCTACAAGGAAAGCGGCCTCGGCCGCGAACAGGGCCGGCAGGGCGTTGAGGCCTATACTGAACTCAAGTCGGTGATTATCGCGCTGTGATATTCGGAGGTGGCGAGGCTGCGTGTGCGCGCGGCCTCGCCTCCATGAATGGCGCGGTGTTCCTGCGAAGGCAGGAACCCAGGGCCGGATAGCGCCGAGACTGATTGTCCTGGGCTCGTTGCCTTCGCAGGAAAACGTTATTTCAAGACGGGAAAACAAAGCGCCCATGCCCATCGACATCAGCAAGGTGAAGGCCATCGACGTCCACGTCCATGCCGAGGTCTCATGTCACGACCCCGAGGACCCGGTGATGGCGCAGTTCTTCGATGCGGCGTCCGCCTATTTCAAGGCCCCGCGCGAACGGCCGAAGATCCCCGAGATCATCGACTTCTACCGCGAGCGGCAAATCGCCTTCTGCCTGTTCACCGTCGATTGCGAGAGCGCGGTCGGCGCCAGGCGCGTCTCCAACTACGAGATCGCCGAGCTGGCGGCGGACCATAGCGACATCGTCATCCCCTTCGCATCGATCGACCCGCACAAGGGCAGATACGGCGCCCGCGAGGCTCGAGACCTGATCGAAAATTACGGCGTCAAAGGCTTCAAATTTCATCATTTAATCCAGGGCATCCACCCGGCCGACCGCACCGGCTACCCGATCTACGAGGTGATTGCCGAGCACAAGCTCCCGGCCATCTTCCACACCGGCCACAGCGGCATGGGCACCGGCATGCGCGGGGGTGGGGGCGTGCGGCTCAAATATGGCCAGCCGATGCTGATGGACGATGTCGCGGCGGACTTCCCGGACATGAAGATGATCCTCGCGCATCCGAGCTGGCCGTGGACGGACGAGAGCCTCTCCATGGCGCTGCACAAGGACAATGTGTTCATCGACCTGTCCGGCTGGAGCCCCAAATATTTCCCGAAGCAGATCATCACCTACGCAAACACGCAGTTGCGTCACAAGATGATGTTTGGCAGCGATTTTCCGCTCATCACGCCGGAAAAATGGATCGCGGCGGCGCAGGAGGCCGGCTTCAAGGAGGAGGTGCTGCCGCTCATCCTCAAGGACAATGCCGTGAAGGTGCTGGGGCTGGGGTGAGCGATCCCGCCGATATCCGCGCCTGGCAACGGCTGGACGCGCGCGTCACCACCTCCGGCCGGCTGCAAGCGGGCGATCCCGCGCGTCTCGCTGCCATCGGCGTGCGCCATATCGTCAATCTGGCGCTGGACGAGCATCCGGAGGCGTTGATCGGTGAAGCGGATCTCTGCGCGGCGGCGGGCGTGCGCTACACCCATATCCCGGTTCCTTTCGATGCGCCAGACGGCACGCACTTCGCCGCCTTCCGCGCCGCCATCGAAGCGGATGATGCGCCGGTGCACGTCCATTGCATCGCCAATTTCCGCGTCTCGGCCTTCTTCTACCGCTACCATCGCGACGTGGCCGGCATGGAGGAACCCGCTGCCCGCGCGCTCATGGCGCGGCAATGGACGCCGGAGACGCACACCCACCCGCTGGCGCCCGTCTGGGCGGCCTTCATCGCGCCGACCCGATCGGCGCAAACCCCATCAGGAGAGACGGAATGACGCATTTTGCCGGACGCCATGTGATCGTGACCGGGGCCTCCAGCGGCATCGGCCTCGCCACCGCGCGGATGCTCGCCGCACGGGGAGCCAGGGTCTCGATGATCGCGCGCCGGCGCGAGGCGCTTGCGGCCGAGGCGGAACAGATCGGCGCCAACGCCGCCGCCTTCGCCGCCGATGTGGCGGACCGTGGGGCGCTGGAACAGGCGCTGGCCGATGCCGCCACCCATTTCGGCCCGGCCTACGGTCTGTTCGCCAATGCCGGTCTCGCGGGCAATTTCGCGCCGGCGCTCGGCTATTCCGGTGAGCTGTTCGAGCAGGTGCTGACCGTCAATCTCACCAGTGTTTTCTGGGCGATGCAGGCCGTTCTTCCCGCGATGATTGAAGCGAAGGAAGGGGCGATCCTCGTCACCGGCTCCATGGCGAGCAAGCGCGGCATGGCGATGAACCCGGCCTATGTCGCTTCCAAGCACGGCGTGCTTGGCCTCTCGCGCGCCATCGCGGTGGAGATGGCGCCGCATGGCGTGCGCTGCAACTGCGTCGTCCCCGGCTTCATCGAGACCCCGGCGTTCGACCTCATCCCGCCCGAGCAGGCCGCCAGGATCAACCAGCGTGTCCCCCAGCGCCGCATGGGGTCCGCGGACGAACTGGCCGAGGTCGCCTGCTTCCTCCTCTCGCCCGCCGCCAGCCACGTCACCGCGCAGAATTGGGCGGTCGACGGCGGCGTGCTGGAGACGCTGGAAGTCTGACATAACCCCCGTGCAACGGAGCGACGCATGACCCTCAAATATTACCACGCCGAGCCGCTGGCCAACTCCTTGAAGTCGATGATTCCGCTCAAGGAGAAGGGGCTTGCCTACGAGTCCATCTATGTCGACCTGCACAAGTTCGAGCAGCACAGCGACTGGTTCGTGGCGATCAACCCGGAAGGGCAGGTGCCGGTGCTCGATCACAATGGCGTCATCATCACCCACACCACCGTCATCAACGAATATCTGGAGGACGTGTTCCCCGAGATTCCGCTGATGCCGCGCGATCCGGTCGGCAAGGCGCGCGTGCGCTACTGGAACAAGTTCGTCGACGAGCATGTGATGAACCACGTCTCGATGCACGGCTGGCACCGGCTGGTCGGCGTCATCGCGCGCAATATCGAGAGCGGCGAGTTCGAGAAGCTGCTGGCGCATATCCCACTGCCCGACCAGCGCAAGAAATGGGCGCAGGCGCGCTCCGGCTTCTCCGAGGCGGATCTGGCCAACGCGACCGACAAGATCGTCTATGCGCTGAAGAAGATCGAGGCGCAGCTCGGGCAGACGGCGTGGCTCGCGGGCGAGAGCTACAGCACGGCGGACATCAACTTCTTCAGCCATTGCGGCATGATGGTGGAGCGCATGTTCCCGGAGATGGAGGTGGCGCAAAACTATCCGCGCCTCGTCGACTGGCGCGAACGGGTGAAGGCGCGCCCGGCGGTGCAAGAGGCGCTGGCCAGCGAGGACCGCACCGCGCCCGGCCTACGCACATGGTCGGGCGATCGGTAACGGGGGGAGGGAGATAGGCGGGTCTCCGGAGGGCCTCACTCGATAAGCTCTCGTGCTCCTGCGCAGGCAGGAGCCCAGGGCCCAGCCGCCGTTCACTATCGTCCTGGGCTCCTGCCCGCGCAGGAGCACGATAAGTATCCCTCAAATGATCCCGCCGAGTCGGCCGGAGGCGACGCTGGACCGACGCGTTCCTGGCCGTGAGAGGATGTCATGCCCGCATCCCGGCAGGGGCCGGCCCGATCCGCACCAACCACCGCTCGAACCCCGCGAATTCGTTGGAGAATTCAACCGAATCCCCCGGAAAACCGCGAAAAACTCCATCCCTTTTCAAAACGGAGCTTGCCTGCGCGGCCCCATTTGCTATTTCGCTACGTGAAAGGAGAGGGGGCTTGATCGAGCGCAAGGTCAAGACGGTGCGGGCGCTGGAACGCGGCCTTCAGGTGCTGTCGGAGATCGACCGGCGCAAGGGCGCCAATCTGCACGAACTGCACCTCGCGCTGGGCCTGCCCAAGGCGACGCTGCTGCGCATGGTGGTGACGCTGAGCAAGCACGGCCATATCTGGCAGCGGCTGGCGGACGGCGCCTTCCTGCCGAGCGTGCGGCGCGGTTTCCCATCGCCCGATATCGAGAGCGAGGAGATTGCGGAAGTCGCCTCCGGGCATCTCGCGCGCCTCTCCGAGCAGGTCGCCTGGCCCTCCGCGCTGGCGGTGCCCCGGTCCGATCATATGGAGATCGTCGAGACCAACAGCCCGCTGCTGCGGCTGGACGCGATCACGCTGGGGCCGGTCGGCAGTCGGCTCTCCTATCTGCACACCGCCACGGGCCGCGCCTACCTCGCCGCCAGCGAGGCGGACGAGCGCGCCGTCATCCTGCGCCGCCTGCGCCCGATGGAGGCGGATGCGGCGGGCGAGCGGCTGCTCGACGATATTCTCGGCACCATCCGCGACCGGGGCTATGCCCTGCGCGAGCCGTTCCATCCCTGGCCGGACCGCAATTGGCAGGCGGTGCGGCAGGATGGGCGCCGCTCGATGGCGGTGCCGGTCGAGTTGCGCGGCGTGCCGGTGGCCTCGCTCAACATCACCTGGCTGCAACGGCGCAGCGAGACGGCGACGGTGGTGCAGCGGCACCTTGGCGCGCTGCGGCGCACGGCCGAGGCGATCAGCGCCGAACTGGCGGCCCAGCGGGCGGTTTCATGAGTTGAAAAGCCGTGTCGCGCGGGGCGGACGCCGCCCGGCAATGCGCTAGGGCCAATCGACATTCAGGAGATGGTGGAACGAAAATGGTGGCTTTGCGAGACCCGGAGCGCAGTGGCCTTTCGGTCCATGAGCACCGGAAGCACGCAAAGGCGCCATTTGCAGCCCGCCAGAACGGAATGGCGATCGGCCCTGGGCCACGGATCGAACGAGACCAGACAGACAGGAGAAGCAGAAATGCGCGCATGGCAATTGGCGGCGGGAGCCTCGTCGCTGGACGACCTCAGCCTGATCGAGACCGCGCAGCCCGCGCCGGGACCGGGTGAGATCGCGATCCGCGTCCACGCCTGCTCGCTCAACTATCGCGATCAGGCCATCGTCAAGGGCCGCTACATGGGCGGGCCGATCCCGGCGCCGATCGTGCCACTCTCGGACGGCGCGGGCGAGGTGATCGCGGTCGGTGCCGGCGTCACCCGCTTCAAGGCGGGCGACCGGGTCGCCGGCACATTCTTCCAGAACTGGGTCGATGGGCCGCCCAATCCGCATGTCGGCGCGGCGCTCGGCGCGGCGGGCGCGCCGGGCATGCTGGCCGAGGTGGTGGTGCTGCCCGAGCAGGGCGTGGTGCCCATCGCCGCTTCTCTCAGCTATGCCGAGGCGGCGTGCCTGCCCTGCGCCGGCGTGACCGCGTGGAACGCGCTGTTCGAGGGGCCGCGCCCGGTCAAGCCCGGCGACCGCGTGCTGGTCCTCGGCACCGGCGGCGTCTCGATGATCGCGCTGCAACTCGCCAGGGCGGCGGGGTGCGAGGTGGTCGCCACCTCCTCCGACAATGCCAAGCTGGAGCGGGCGAAGGCATTGGGTGCCGATCATGGCGTCAACTACAAGGAGATTGGCGAGTGGGGCGGGCATATCGCCGCCACGCTCGGCGGGGTGGACAAGGTCGTCGAGGTCGGCGGCGCGGGCACGCTGCAACAGAGCTTCGCGGCGCTGCGCCACAATGCCGAAGTGGCGCTGATCGGCGTGCTGGTGCCAGTGGGTGGCCCCAATCCGGCGCCGCTGATGATGACCGGCAGCATCCTGCGCGGCATCTTCGTCGGCTCGCGGCGCATGGCGGAGAAACTCGCCAGTGCGGTCGACGCCAACGGCATCAAGCCGGTGATCGGCGCCACCTTCGGCTTCACCGACGCCAAGAAGGCCTATGACCACGCCGCCTCGTCGGCGCTGTTCGGCAAGACCGTCATCGAGGTGGGCTGAGCGGCGGACCGGCGCGCGTGGCCAGCTTCCTGATGATCCACGGCGCCTGGCATGGCGGCTGGTGCTTCGATCGCCTGCGCGCGCCGCTGGAGGCTGCCGGCCACACCATGGCCGCGCCCGACCTGCCCGGCATGGGCGGCGATGCGCGGGCGTTGGCAGCCGTCTCGCTGGAGGGCTGGGCACGCTTTGCGGTGGAGGCGGCGGAGGCGCTGCCCGCGCCGGTGGTCCTGTGCGGGCACAGCCGGGGCGGCATCGTGGTGAGCCAGGCGGCCGAACTGGCGCCGGAGCGCTTTGCCGCGCTCGTCTATATCGCCGCCATGCTCGTGCCGGATGGCGCCAGCCTCTACGACATGCGCGACAGCCAGCCGCGCGATGCGGCGTTCGAAGCCGGGCTGGAGCCGGTCGCGGGCGGCCTCGCCGTGGCCGTGTCGCCCGCCGTGGCGACCGCGCATTTCTGCGACCGATGCAGCCCGGCGGATCAGGCGATGGTGGCGGCGCGGCTGCTGCCCGAGCCGGTCCGCCCGCTCGGCACGCCGCTGCGCTTGAGCGCGGCGCGGTCCGGGCGGGTGCCGCGTCACTACATCGCCTGCCGTCACGACCGGACGATCCCCCTCGCGCTCCAGCAGGCGATGCAGGCGCGCTTGCCCTGCGCGACCAGCGTGACGCTGGAGAGCGATCATTCCCCCTTTCTCTGCGCGCCGGAAGCCCTTACCGCCGCGCTCATCACCATTGCCGAGAGGATAGAGGCATGAGCAAGAAGACCATGGGATTTGGCGGCGAGATCGGTTCCATCGTGCAGATGGCCTATGTCGTGAAGGATATTCACGAGGCGATCGACTGGTGGATCAGGAAGGCCGGTGTCGGCCCGTGGTTCTTCCTGCCAAGCTTCGGTGGGGAGGGGCATGTGTTTCGCGGCCAGCCTTGCACCAGCGACGTTGCCATCGCGATGAGCTTCGCCGGGCCGCTCAACATCGAGCTGCTGATGCCGCTGGACGACAACCCCTCGGTCTACAAGGAGACGATCGACCGGGTAGGCTACGGTTTCCACCATTTCGGCATCGCCCGCGACGATATCGAGGAGGAGGTCGAGCGGCGGCTGGCCAAGGGCGAGGTGCTGGCTCACCGCGCGCCCGTGCCGACCGGCGGCAAGGTCGCCTATTTCGAGGGTGGCCCCGGCGCCCCCGGCTTCGTCGAGCTGATCCCCGCGACACCCGGCATGGACGAAGGCTTCACCAACTTCTGGCGCCAGACGCAGGACTGGGACGGCAAGGACCCGATCCGGCCGTTCGGGTGAGACGGATGGGAGGGTAGGCGATTGGCTGCTCTCGCATCATCTCAGCTATGCGCGATAATAAACTGTAACAAATCGTATTATTGACCTCCGTTCTCCTGCGAAAGCAGGAGTCCAGGGCAGCAACGAACCGCCCATGCGCCCCTGAGGCTCCTGCTTTCGCAGGAGCACAATGTGGTTCCATTGAATAGGACAAGCCCTGTGTTTCTGCTTCGCAGGAGCACGGTTTGCCTTTTGGGAAAGGCTTCGCGCTCTCCCAATCGACCATACAGAACGGGGCGCCGATCGCGCAGCGCCCCGTCATTCCATCACCGCTCAGCGCGGGATAAATCGTCTTACTTGAACACGATCGTCTTGTTGCCGATCACGAAGGTGCGGTCCTGCAAGTGCAGGCGCACGCCCTCGGCGAGCACGCGGCGCTCGACGTCGCGGCCCCTGGCGACCAGCGTCTCGGGCTGGTCGGCATGGGTCACGGTCTCGACGTCCTGGTGGATGATCGGGCCTTCGTCGAGGTCGGCGGTGACATAGTGGGTGGTCGCGCCGATCATCTTCACGCCGCGCGCGAACGCCTGGTGATAGGGCTTGGCGCCCTTGAAGCCCGGCAGGAAGCTGTGGTGGATGTTGATGCAGCGGTGCGACAGGAACGCCGCCAGATCGTCCGACAGGATCTGCATGTAGCGTGCCAGCACGACCAGTTCGGCGCCGGTCTGCGTGACGATCTGCTTGATCTGCGCTTCCTGCTGCGGCTTGGTCTCCTTGGTGACCGGCAGATAGTGATAGGGCGTGTCGCCGATCAGCGTGATGTTGAGCGCTTCCTTGGGGTGATTGCCGATGATGGCGACCACGTCCATGTTCAGCTCGCCGATGCGGTTGCGGTAGAGCAGATCGCCCAGGCAGTGGTCGAACTTGGAGACCATCAGCACGACCTTGCGCCGTTCGCTCGCGTCGCGAATCGAGAAATCGGCGTGGAACTGCTGCTTGACCGCGTCGAGCGCGGTGCGCGCCTCGTCGACGTTGCCGATAAAGACGATGCGCTGGAACATGCGGCCCGATTCGGGGTCGCTGAACTGCGCCATTTCCTTGATGTTGCAGCCTTTCCCAGCCAGTGCGCCAGCCACTCCGGCGATCACGCCCGGCTGATCCCTGGCGGAGAGCTTCAGGATATATTCCGGCGCGCTGTTCGTATCTGACATGATGGGTCTTCCTCCTCTCGAACTCGGTGCTTGACCGTGCGGCGACATATCTCAAATTTTCGTTTGTGTAGCATACAAAATTCCGTATGCTCCAGCGTGTTTTTTGATTCGACGGATTCGTCGAATGGTGGCCTGCATCTCGCGTTGATAGGAGAGGTATTGGAATGTCGAAACCTGCAAATCTGGAACAAGTGCTTGCCGCGAACGGCAACACCGTGGAGATGCTGCGCAACTCCCAGATCGGTGCCTATGTGTATCCGGTGGTCGCGCCCGAATTCTCCAACTGGCGCACCGAGCAGTGGGCGTGGCGCAACAGCGCCGTCCTGTTCGATCAGACCCACCACATGGTCGACCTCTACATTCGCGGCAAGGATGCGCTGAAGCTCCTCTCGGACACCGCGATCAACTCGATGGCCAACTTCAAGGTCAACCAGGCCAAGCAGTATGTGCCGACCACCCCCTACGGCCACGTCATCGGCGACGGCATCCTGTTCTATCTGGCGCCGGAAGAGTTCGTCTATGTCGGCCGCGCGCCGGCCGCCAACTGGCTGATGTTCCACGGTGCGACCGGCGGCTACGACGTCGAGATCATCCATGACGACCGTTCGCCCAGCCGCCCGATGGGCAAGCCTGTGCACCGCATCTCCTGGCGCTTCCAGATCCAGGGTCCGCAGGCCTGGAACGTGATCGAGAAGCTCAACGGCGCTCCGCTGGAGAAGCTGCGCTTCTTCAACATGGGCGAGATGAACATCGCCGGCCACAAGATCCGCACGCTGCGTCACGGCATGGCCGGCGCGCCGGGCCTGGAAATCTGGGGCCCCTACGACATCCAGGAAGAGGTTCGCGAGGCGATCCTCGAGGCGGGCAAGGAGTTCGGTCTGATTCCGGTCGGTTCGCGCGCCTATCCGTCCAACACGCTGGAGTCGGGCTGGATCCCGTCGCCGCTGCCCGCCATCTACACCGGCGAGAAGCTCAAGGCTTATCGCGAGTGGCTGCCGGCCAACAGCTATGAGGCGACCGGCGCCATCGGCGGTTCCTTCGTCTCCGACAATATCGAAGACTATTATGTGAACCCCTTCGAGATCGGCTACGGCCCGTTCGTCAAGTTCGATCATGACTTCCACGGCCGCGAGGCTCTGGAGGCGATCGATCCGGCGACCCAGCGCAAGAAGGTGACGCTGGCCTGGAACGGCGAGGACATGGCGGACATCTATGCGTCGCTGTTCGATCCGGAGGCGGAATCGCACTACAAGTTCTTCGATCTGCCGCTCACCAACTATGCCAGCACCAACGCCGACAAGGTCGTCGACGCGGCCGGCAACGTGGTCGGCATGTCGATGTTCACCGGCTACAGCTACAACGAGAAGCGCGCGCTCTCGCTGGCCACCATCGACCATGAGATCCCCGTCGGCACCGAGCTGACGGTCGTCTGGGGCGAGGAGAATGGCGGCACCCGCAAGACCACCGTCGAGCCGCACAAGCAGAAGAACGTCCGCGTGGTCGTCAGCCCGGTTCCCTATTCGGTGACCGCGCGCGAGCACTATGAGGGCGGCTGGCGCAAGCACGGCTGATAAAGTCCGGTCTCGGGCGGCTGCCGTGCAGGGCGGCCGCCCGGACCACCCTATTCCGGTTTTGGTGCGAGGAACTGATGGCTCACGCGACTCTCGATCGGGCGGCGCTCGCCCGGCTGATGACGGACTATTCGCTCGAAATCACGCCCAAGGATGTGGAGGCGCTGGAGAATGCGGCGCACATGATCCCGCAGGGCACGCTGATTTCCGTCACGTTCCTGCCCGGCGCCGAGTTTGCGGACCGCGCCCGCGCCGCCGAGCGCATCCAGCAGCTCGGGTTCAAGCCGGTGCCGCATCTCTCCGCGCGCCGTCTGCTCTCGCCGGACAATCTGCGCGAATATCTCGATCTGTTGAAGACCAAGATCGACCTCAAGCATGTCTTTGTCATCGCGGGCGATCCCAATGAGCCGCTCGGCACCTTCGAGGATGCGCTTGCGGTGATCGACAGCGGTATCCTCAAGGATTACGGCATCGAGCATGTCGGCATCTCCGGCTACCCGGAAGGCCACCCGGACATTACCAACGAGAAGCTGGCCAAGGCGATGCACGACAAGGTCGCGTCGCTCAAGCGCCAGGGTATCGACTATTCGATCATGACCCAGTTCGGCTTCGACGCCGATCCGGTGCTCGACTGGCTCAAGCAGATCCGCTCGGAAGGCATCGACGCGCCCGTGCGCATCGGCGTCGCCGGCCCGGCTTCGATCAAGACCCTGCTGCGTTTCGCCGCGCGCTGCGGCGTCGGCACCTCGGCCAAGGTGGTCAAGAAATACGGCCTCTCGATCACTAGCCTCATCGGCAATGCCGGCCCGGACCCGGTGATCGGTGACCTCACCGCGCAGCTCGGCGAGGAGCACGGCAAGGTGCATCTGCACTTCTACCCGTTCGGTGGTCTGGTAAAGACCAACGAGTGGATCGTCGATTTCAAGAAGAAGCAGGGACTCTAAGCCGCTGCGTCACCCATGACCGGGCAGGTGAGCCGGTCATGCGGTTGTGAAAGCGTAATGCAGTCAACTGCACCGTGCTCCTGCGAAAGCAGGAGCCCAGGGCGGAAAAGAACTGCTCATGCGTCTTGGATCCTGCTTTCGCAGGAGCCCTGAGTCCACTTCATGCAACGGCCTCCAGGCAGAACGGGGTGGTCGCCGGGGCGAAAGCCAGGAGCGTAAGGCCCCGCATCCTCGTGCAGCGCGAGGCCCCTCAAGCCTCCCGCGCCGAACGCAGCGGATTCTCCGGCCCGGCGAGGCGGTTGGGGAGCTGCTCGTTGAAGATCTTGCGGCTGACGAATTTCCATGCGCCGTCCACCTTGCGCATCTCGTCCTCATAATGGCCGTAGCTGCCGATCTTCGGGCTGTGGTCGGGGCCGTTATTGGCCATCTCGAACCAGTAGATGCGCCCTTTGGCGCGGTCGCCGTGGACGTGGATCGACTGGTTGGTGATGAAGTGACGCAGCACGACGGGCTTGCCCGAGCCGTCGTCGCCGTAAAATTCCTTGATGGCTTCCTTGTAGACGCCGATTTCGCGGTAGATCGCCTCGGGGCCGATCGCGGTGCCGCCGGCCCATTCGAGCTTGCCTTCCGGGGCGAACAAGGCGGCGTAGGATTCGGCGTCGCCCCAGTCGAGCGCGAAGAGATATTCGGATTCGAGCTGCATGATCGCCGCGCGATCTTCCGCATAGCTGCTCGCCAATGCCTGCCCGTGGCCCGTTTCCATCGTCATGCCGCGCATTTCTCCCCTGTCCGGCGTGTGTCTCCCATTGACATTCGAGAGGCTTGCACGCTTGCTGCGGATAGTCTCTAAAGCATGGAAGTCAGTGCCGGAACAAGCCGGACAGAGTCAACGTGGAGTGAAGGGAAGCGAGAGGGCTGGGCCGTCGGGGGAGGCGAGGCAGGGCTCTGTGGAGCAATCGGAGAGGACTTTCCCATATGGCAATGACACCCTCGGTGGGGCAGACGGGGTCAACGGTGCAGGACGGGGCGGCAAAGGCCACGCACGTCTGGCCGTCCGCGCCCGCGGCCTATTACGGCCTCACCATCATCATCATCGCGACGTTCCTGACCTTTTTCGACCAGACGGTGTTCTCCATGCTGGCCGAGCGGATCAAGGTCGACTTCGGCCTGACCGACGAGCAGCTCGGCATATTGGGTGGCCCGGCGAGCGTGATCTTCTACGTGTTCGTCGGCGTGCCGCTGGCGCGACTGGTGGATGTCTATCCGCGCAAGATCATCCTCGCGCTCAACGCCGTCCTGGTCGGCACGGCGACGGCGCTCGGCGGCATCGCGCAGAATTTCGCGCATTTCTTCGGCACCCGCATGTTCCTGGGGGCGGGTGGGGCGACCCACGGGCCGGCCTCTTACTCGCTCATCACGGACATGTTCCGTCCATTCCGCATCCCGCGCGCCTTCGCGCTGCTCCAGCTCGGCTTCATCGGCGGCACCACCCTCGGCGTGTGGGGCGGCGGCAAGATGATCGCGATGACCGCCGATTGGGACAAGGCGCAGCTGCTCGGCCTGCATATCCACGGCTGGCAATGGATCCTGATCTGGATCGGCATTCCCTCGCTCATCACCGCCGTCGCCTTCCTGTTCATCAAGGAGCCGGTGCGCCGTGTCGAGCCGGCCGAGAAGGTCGTCGTGCCGGAGAAGCAGGGCTTCGGCCGCGCGTTCCTCACCTTCGTCGGCTGGGACGCGTTCAAGGCGATCCGCTACAAGGGCGCGGTCTATTATCCGCTGTTCTTCGGCCTCGCCCTGAGCGCCACGGAGAGCCAGGGCCTCTCCTTCTGGCGCACGCCATTCATGATCCGCACCTATGGGTGGGATGAGGAAGCGATCGGCAATGTGCTGGCGCCGATGCTGCTCATCGCGCAGCTCATCGGCCTCGTCATCGGCGGCGTGATGGTCGAGCGGCTGGGGCGCCGCTACAAGGATGCGAACGTGCGCACCGCCGCTATCTGTTTCACCTTCACCACCGTCTGCACGCTGTCGATGCCGCTGATGCCCACGGGCGAGCTGGCGGCGGCCGCGGCCGCGTTGGCCACCATGTCCGGTCTGGCCGGCGCACCGGCGCAGAATGCGGCGATCCAGCGGGTCGCGCCCCAGTCGATGCGCGGGCAGGTGACGGCGCTCTACCTGTTCATGTTCACCTTCTTCGGGGCGATGGGCAGCTTCATCATCGGCTCGGTCGCGCAGCGCGTGGTGGGTGATCCGCAGAAGCTGTGGATGGCCATCTTCATCACCGCCGGCGTGCTGCTGCCGGTTGCCACCATCCTGATGTGGCGGGCCTGCAAGCCCTATCGCATGGAGATCGAGCGGCTGGAGGCGGCGGAAGCCGAGGCGGCTGCCGGCAAGGCGGCGGGGGTGAGTTGATCCCTCACCAACTATTCCCAGGCGCGATGGAATGTGGAATGGAGGCGGCGCCGTGCGGGGCGTTGCCGCGCCCCATGCTTTGAGTCGATTTTGGAGAGACGAGAGATGACCAGCTACCCCGCCTTGCACATGATGATCGACGGCGAGGCCGTTCACGGCGGGGCGCGCCGCACGCAGACCATCGTCAACCCCGCCACGGGCGAGGCGCTGGGCGAACTGCCGCTGGCCGACACCGCCGATCTCGACCGGGCGCTGGCCACCGCGCGCAAGGGCTTCCTGCGCTGGCGCGATTCGACGCCGCAGGAGCGTTCGGCGGTGCTCTCCGGCGCGGCGCGGCTGCTCGTGGAGCGGCAGGAGGATCTCGCCCGTATCGCCACGATGGAGCAGGGCAAGCCGCTCGCCGAGACGCGCATCGAGGTGATGATGGTCGCCGGCCTGTTCAACTTCTACGCCGGCGAGGTTTTCCGCATCTACGGCCGCACGCTGGTGCGCCCGGCGGGGATGCGCTCTACCGTCACCTATGAGCCGGTGGGGCCGGTCGCGGCCTTCTCGCCGTGGAACTTCCCGCTCGGCAACCCCGGCCGCAAGCTCGGCGCGCCGATCGCGGCGGGCTGCTCGGTCATCATGAAGTCGGCCGAGGAGACGCCGGCCTCCGCGCTCGGCGTGCTCCAGTGCCTGCTCGACGCCGGGCTACCCAAGGAGGTCGCGCAGGCGGTGTTCGGCGTGCCGGACGAGGTCTCGCGCTACCTGCTCGCCTCGCCGGTCATCCGCAAGCTGAGCTTCACCGGCTCCACCG
>Ga0180216_1002292_pt1 | contig 16183 bp, 9 predicted proteins | sample eDN3rd37CBELigMG_FD_128879 | JGI IMG/M metagenome (GOLD analysis project Ga0180216, IMG submission 128879) | Enriched Miracle-Growth compost microbial communities from Emeryville, California, USA - eDNA 3rd pass 37_C BE-Lig MG (version 2)... ... | reverse complement strand
GATCGGCGACGATCGGGATGAGCGGCTCAACCGCCTTCGAGCCGCCGAGCCTCCCCAGGGCGATGACCGCTTGCAGTCGCGTCGCGGGCTCGGGGTCGTTGAGCAGGGGAATCAGCGCGGTCGTCGCCTTGGGGTCGCTCTCGCGCGCCATTCCAAACGCCCGCGCGGCCTGGGCCCGGACGTCGGCCGACGAATCCTTGAGCGCTCCGAAGAGCGGCCCGAGGTCCTTCTGATTCGCTTCGGCGATCGCGGCGACGGTCCAGACCAGGTGCCGCTTGGCGAGCGCGGAGGTTTCGGGAGCGGACAGAGCGGCGGTCGCCTCGTCCCAGGCGGCGGCGCCGCGCTTGGTCAGCTCGGCCTGCGCCCGCTTCCGCTCATTGAACGAGGGGTGGTCGAGGCTCGCGATGAGTTCGGCGGTTGAGTCGGCGTTGGAGCCGCGCGGGCGCGGGTTGATCGGCTCGGGGCCTTCGTAGGTTACGGCGTAGATTCGGCCGAGCTTTTCCTTCTTGTTGCCCCAGCCTCCCATCGACCAGTCGGCGACGTAGAGGGTTTTCCCGTCGTCCGAGAGCGCCAGGTCGAGCGGCCGGAAGTCCTCAACCTCGCCGGGTTCGAGGAAGTCGATGGCCTCGGCGACGCGGAAGCTCGCCCCATCGGGCTCGAACCGGAAGGCGCGGACGGTTCGCTTGCCCCACTCGGACCAGAAGACCATGCCCCGGTACTTCTCGGGCCAGGCGTCCTCGTTGTAGACGATCCCGCCGCAGGGCGAGCCGCCGCCGTACTCGGCCAACCGGGGGAGGATGCGGTCGGTTCGGTCGTGGTAATCGTAGGGATAGCCGAAATAGCCGCCGTCAACGTGATGCGCGACGCGGGTCCACCAGCCGAGGCCGTCGTCGGTGTTGTCGTAGGTGAACAGGTTGTCGCCCGCGTCGAGGTTGGGCTCCAGATGGTTCCGAGTGCCGCTTGAGTAAATCTCCAGCTCCGTCCCGTCGGGCCGACACCGGATGATCCCGCCTCCCCGCAGCGACACTGTCCGGCCATCGGGTCCGGTCGCCTTGGGAACGCCCTTATCGCCCACCGAGACGTACAACCGGCCGTCGATCCCAAGTTGAAGGCCCGAAACGATGTGGTCGTTGAGCATGTTGGGGAAGCCGGCCGGCACGCCCAGGTCGGTGAACAACTCCCGGCGCTCGTCGGCCTTGCCGTCGCCGTCGGCGTCGCGCAGGACCGTCAGGTTCGGCATGTTCATGACGTAAAGCGAGTCGCCGACCCAAAGCATGCCGAAGATCGCGTTGAACCCCTCGGCGAAGACGACCGGCTCCTGTCCCGGGCGGAGCAACAGGATGCTGTTGATCGGCTGGTCGGCCGGGCCGATCTGGTCCATCGGGTCTTCGGCGACGAACAGCGAGCCATCCGGCGCGGTCGCGACCTGGCTGGGAAACTTCACCGCCGGCACCGCCGCGACCAGCCGAACCCGAAACCCCTCGGGCGCCTTGGGCGTCGCGGCCCGAGCGGTCTCTCCCCCTCCCAACGCCGCCGCGGCGGCGAGCCCCAAAATCCAGATCCAACGCGAGCGCGAGCGGTGTGCCGAAGGCATGGGGCGGGCATCCCTGTTAAAGCAATGATGAAGGTCAGGCCGACCGCGTGGATTCTACAGACCTCACCGAAGGGGACGCAACCCGCGGGGGGACCTCCAACGCAAGCGCCGACTGAAGACGGCGGACTTTCCCCGTCTCCCCTCGCGGGAGAACGCGCCGCGCGGCGGCGGATGAGGGGGCGCGCGACCTGGAGCCCGCGGTTTTCCCCCTCATCCGGCCTTCGGCCACCTTCTCCCGCGAGGGGAGAAGAATGCTTGGCGGCGGCTCCGGTCGCGCCGCTTGGGCTCACCGGGCGGGGGCGATCGTTAGCGACCCTCGAATCTCGATCGGTTTGGGGTCGAGGCCGACGGTGAACTGAAAGGAGTACGTCTTGCCGGTGGCCTCGCCCGTTCCGCCCACGTTCTTCGGCTCGGCATGGGCCGGGCGCGGCGTCGGTTCCGGCGCGTCGGCGATCACAATCTCGTTGAGTTCCAGAAGCGTTCCTTTGTATTCATAGAAGTCCACTTGTGCGATGTTATAGAGTCTTCGGAATTCAGACGCCCGAACGGCCGCGCGGGCATGCTCGGCGATGGCCTTCAAGTAGGGATTGGGGGAAACCTTGCCCGCTTCGTATTTCGCCCGCTCCGCGTCGAGCTCCCTCGCCGCGGTGACACGTATCTTGGTGGCGTTCTGGAACATCCTGTGGTTGGCGTCCACCTCCAGAGTTCGCCGGGCCAACTCGTTGAGCGATTCCTGCATGACCCGCTGCAACCAGACGCTCTCCTCTTCGACTCGTGAGAGCCCCTCACTGGAGAGGTCGTCTGCGGCCTCCTTCAACTTGGCCCGCGCCCGCGCGATTCCCGGCTGGTAATTCCGCATGTGCGCCTTCGCCTCCTCCCAGTCCGGTTCAGTCAACTCCTCGATGGGGGGCGGGACGGGGGCGATCCGCCGCCCGTCGTCGACGGGCACGCCGAGGAGTTCACGGAGTCGTCGCTCGCTGGCGATCGCGTCGGCCTCTCGAGTCTCCGCGTCGCGGTTGAGGTCCTCCAGCCGTCGCCGAGCCTCGGCCGCGCGTCGCCGGGCCTCGGCCACGCGAGCGGCGTTTCCCCCGGCGGCCGCGATTTTGGCTTCCTCACGATCGACGACTTCACGAGTCAATTCCGCGGCGTGCTTCATCGCGATCGTCGCGGCGAGTCGATGCTTGAGGGTCCAGTACGATTCCCCAATCGCGCGGGCCAGCGTCGTCGTCAAAACCTTGAACTCCGGCTCGTCGCCGGGCTCGCGCGGGGCGATCGTGAATGGCGCTCCCTTCTCGGAGGGGACGACGCGAACCGAGTCGGAATGGGACAGGCCAAGTTGGACCGCCTGGTCGAAAGGCAAGACCCAACTCTCTGACTCTTCCCGGGGTGCCGGCTTGGGGAGCTCGGTCCGCGCTTCGGTTTTCTGGGCGGGCGAATCTTCGGCGACGCCCCACGCGGCCGCTCCGAGTCCTCCCGCGAGGAAAACCACCGCGAGCGCCGCGACGGCGGCCGCCTTCAGCTTGTTTATGAACATGGCTTTCAGCACTCCCCGAGCCAACCCTTGAACCGACGCCGAGACCTCCCCGGCCGTCGTTGAATCGAGAACCAAACGAACCGCCGGGCGGATCGTCGCCTCAACCGGCGCGGCGTTGGTCGTGATCGAGGCGACCAGGCCGACGGACGGGGCGAGACCGCGCCGAACCAGCCGCGACCGCAGCCGCTCGCGGCCTCGGGCGCGCCAGCTTTTGACGGTCCCGACCGGCCGGCCCATCCGTCGCGCCGCCTCTTCGCAGGAGAGACCTTGAAGGTCGCACAGGATGATCGGGATTCGGTGGCGATCGGGCAGCCGGTCGATCTCCTCGTGGAGGGCCTCCTCCAGGTCGAAGCCGGGGCCTGGCTCGGGTGCGTGGGCGTTGGGCGTCCGTTCGGCGGCCTTTTGTTCGACGATCCGCCGCCGCGCGGCGGTCGCCCGGGCGCGGAGGGCCACGCGCCGGGCCACCTGATGGAGCCAGGGGCCCAGCGAGTCGCGAACCCAGACGCCGCGGGCTTTGCGGACCAGAACGAGGAATGTGGCCTGAAAGGCGTCGTGGGCGTCGTGTGGATCGGGCAGATGGGCGCGACAGACCCGAAGGACCATCGCCCCGTGGCGCTCGACAAGCGCTTCGAAGGCCAGTTCGGCGGCCTCGCCCGAGCCGGTCGCGTAACGCTCCAGCAGTTGGCCGTCGGTAAGGTCGCGCGTCGTCCCGAGGCCGCAAAGCGTCGCGAGTCCCCGAAGCGCGGCCCCGTCGTTCCCGGTCCTCATCGCGCGGCTCCTCGGCCTGGTCGAAGTGGCGTTCGTATTTGAATTCGAAACGGATCGTCGAGCCCAACGGTAATGTCTCGCCGCGGGTGGCGGGTTGCAACATTCCAAAAGAATTGCGGGCGCTGGAGCCGTCGCGAGCGGCGGGCGGCTGGTTTGCCCGCAATCAGGCGTCGTGCTACGATTTTCTTGGGCCCTGGTTCTCCGGGTCGATCCGGGCGGGGTCGCCGTCCCTGTTCAAGTCAAGCCAGCCAGGAGCGACATCGGTGCGAATTTTCTCGACGCGGAGGTTTCCCGGTCCGCCGTTGTTGGCGGTCGCGGCGGTTGGGCTCGCCTTCTGGCCGACCGCCGCCCGCGCGGACCTCGACGAATACGTCAACCAGCCCGACCCGGCCTTCGCCTGGAAGCAGGTTGACAATCACGACACGCCGCTGGGCAAGGTCGTCTCGCTGGAGCTGACCTCGCAGGTCTGGCAAGACATCACCTGGAAGCACAGCCTGCGGATCTACGAGCCCGAGACGGTCACCTACAACGACGCCGCGCTCTTGTTCATCACCGGCGGCAGCAACGGCAAAAAGCCGGGGCCCGAGATGGACATGATGTCGTTCGCCCTGGCGAAGCTCACCGGCGCGCGGGTGGCCCTTTTGAGCCAGGTTCCCAACCAGCCGCTGCTGGACGGCAAGCATGAGGACGCCCTCATCGCCGAGACCTTCATCCGCTACCTGGAGACCGGCGACGAGAACTGGCCGCTGCTCTTCCCGATGACCAAAAGCGCCGTCAAGGCGATGGACGCCGTGCAGGCGTGGGCCAAGGAGTCGAATCGCCCCGAGATCAAGCGGTTCGTCGTCACCGGCGCCTCGAAGCGCGGCTGGACGACCTGGCTGACCGGCGCGGTCGACGACCGGGTCGTCGCCATCGCCCCGATGGTCATCGTCATGCTCAACATCGGCGCCCAGGGGCCCAACCAGCTCGACGTCTGGGGCTTCTACAGCGAGCAGATCGACGACTACGTTCAGCGCGGGTTGATGGAGAAGATCCAAACCGAGAAGGGAACGAAGCTCTGGCGGATGGTCGACCCCTACACCTACCGCGACCGGCTCGCCGAGAAGCCCAAGTTCCTGATCAACGGCTCCAACGACCGCTACTGGACTCTCAACGCGCTTGACCTTTACTGGGGCGATCTGCCGGGCCAAAAGTACGTCGTCGAGCTGCCCAACGCCGGCCACGGCCTCGACGCCAACCGCGAGTGGGCCACCAACGGCCTGGCCGCCTTCTTCCGAAGCGTCGTCTCCGGCCAGCCCTTGCCCAAGCTCGACTGGAAGTTCGAGGCCGACTCGGGCGACCAGTACACCCTGAAAATCCAGGCCGATCCGGCCCCCAAGTCGGCCCGACTCTGGACCGCCGAGGCCCCCACGCGCGACTTCCGCAAGTCGGAGTGGACCGCCACGGAACTGGAGCCCGGCGCGATCGTCTCGGCCTTCGTCTCACCCGCCAAGGAGGGGAACAAGGCCGTCTTCGCCGACCTCGAATACGAGATCGACGGCATCCCGTACCACCTGACCACCACGATCTTCGAGCCCGGGGCCGCCGCCGCCAAGCTCAAAAAGCAGCCGGCCGTCGCCGAACCCGTCGGCGCCGCCGCCCGCTGATCGGCCCCCGGACGAAATCGGGCCGTAAAATCCCTCTCCCCCCTGGGAGAGGGTGGCCCGAAGGACCGGGTGAGGGGCATCGGATTTCCTGACGAGCGTGGCGAGCGGCTTTCCCGGGAGGGCGAGGCTGGGCTGATGAAAAGTTAATGTTGACCCGATCTGGCCTTCATCCCGGATTTGTTCCTCCGAGGGGCGGACATTCCTGTCCGCCCCCCGGGTTCAAAATCACGGCGACGGCGCAACAGATCCGTGATGCCTCAACGCGACGAAATGTTTAGTCAACGCCAACTTTTCATCGCGCCAGGGCGAGGCTCCCGCCGAGCCGGCGCCAACGCGATTAATGATCGTGATCGTGGGGATGCCCGTGGTCGTGATCGTGATCGTGATGATGATGTTCGGTGATCGGGTCGGCGGCGGCGAGGACCAGGCGGCCGGTCTCGACGCCTTTGGCGCCGATCAGGTCGTCGGCCAGCTTGCGGACCATTTCGGTTCGGCCGCGGAGGAGGATCACCTCAAGGCATCGCCGGGCGTCGAGGTGAACGTGGGTCGTGCTGACGACGGCGTCGAGGTGGCGGTGCTGGATCGCGGTCAGCCGCTCGGCGACGCGGCCGGCGTGGTGGTCGTAAACGAGGGTGACAACCCCCATCGCGTCGGTCGTCTCCTCGTTGACGGCCTCTTCGATCAGGGCCGCGCGCATCAACCCGCGCACGGCTTCGCTGCGGTTGGCGTAGCGGTGCTTGAGGCGGTGGCGGTCGAATCGTTCGAGAAGCTCGCCGCCGATGGCCACGCTGAACCTCACCAAGGTCTGCTTCGTCACGACGAGACTCCTTCGAGGGACGAGCCGATCCGAGGAACGTCGACCCAGGCGCCGTGCTCGGTGGCGCTTGAGACGGCCGCCTCAAGGAAGGCCATGCCGGCCGCGCCGTCGTTGATGCCCGGGTGTTCAAAGGGCGTCGGCGTCCGCTCCCCCCGGCGCGTCCGGATCGTCCATTCCAGGGTGCGATGGAGATTGGCCAGGGCCTCGTGAAAGCCCTCGGGGTGCCCCGCCGGCAGCCGCAGGTAGGGCTTGACCGACCCGGGGATGTAACCATAGTCAGCCCCCGCCCGGAAGACCTCGACCGGCCGGTCCATCACGTAATGTTCAAGCTGATCGAATCGGGTGTGCCGCCAGCAGAGCGTTCCGCTCGTGCCGATGACCCGGAAGCCGTTGTCGTTCTCGGAGCCGATGGCGACCTGCGACGCGGTGATGGTGGCGATGGAGCCGTTGCTCAACTCGGCAAAAACCGCGAAGTCGTCGTCAAGCGCCCGGCCGGGGACGATCGACCGCATCCGGGCCGAGACCCGAACGGCGGAGAGCCCGGCGACGAACCGGACGAACTCATAAGCGTGCGTGCCGATGTCGCCCCCGCAACCCGACGCCCCCGACCGCGCCGGGTCGGTGCGCCACGACGCCTGCTTGTGCCCCTCGTCCTCGCGGCGGGTGGCGAGCCAGCCCTGGGGATACCAGGCCTCGACCTTGCGGACCTCGCCGATCAGGCCGTCGCGGACCAGCTCGCGGGCCATCATGACCATCGGGTAGCCGGTGTAGGTGTAGGCGACGATGAACGGCGCATCGGCGGTTCGGACGGCCGCGAAGAGGCGGCGGGCCTCGTCGAGCGTGGTGGTCAGCGGCTTCTCGCAGAGGACGGCGATTCCGGCCTCGGCGGCGGCCTCGGCCGGGCCGAGATGGTCGTCGTTGGGGGTGACGATGGTCAGGTAGTCGATTCGATCGTCCGGCGCCAGCGCGGCCTCGGCGTCGATCAACGTCCGCCAGTCCGGGTAACCGCGGGGGATGAACAGCTCCTCGGCGGCGGCGATCGCGTCTTCGGGGCGGCTCCGAAGCGCGCCGGCGGTCAGTTCGGCCGAGTTGTCCATCAGGATCGCCCGCCGATGAGGCGCGCCGAAGAAGCTGGACGGCCCGCCGCCGCCGACCATCCCCACCCGCATCCTGGATCGTTTCATCGAGAGAGTCCTTCAACCGACGTGGTCTCAACCGCCCCGCCCGACAGTCGAGCCTAGCCCGTCGCGGCGACGGGTCGCAAGGGGCGAGCCGCCGGCGAAGGAAGGCTTACGACTCAAGCAGGGACTTCAAAGTCATCAGGTCGCGGCGAACCATCTCGGCGTCGGCCTCGAACGCCTCGTCGCTCATCTCCGGCGTCCGAAAGAGCGTCAGCGTGACCTCCCCGCCGGTCCCGTTGGCGACGACCCGCAAGGGGACCGGGATCTCGACGCCCGAGGCGACGGTGACGACGTGGTCCAGCACGCCGAAGTCGTTTGGAGGCGAGAAGCGGATTCGGATCGGCCCGTGCGGCGTCTGGGCGATCCAGTCATCCCCCGCCTTCTCCACGCCCGAGCCCAGCCCCTCGGCCCATTTCGGCAGGTTCGCCGGATCGGCCGCGAACTCGTAAATCGCGCGCCAGTCGCGCTCGATGGAAACGCTGATCAGTTTCACGTCGCGAGTCGCCATGCCCACCTCCGTTTGTGTTACGATGTACAGGATGATTTGACCGGCGTCAAGCTCCGAAGCAGGGCCCAACCTCCCCTCCGGCCCGCCGCCGACGCGGCCGCGCGCGATTCGCCCTTGACCCCGCCGGGGCGCGGCTTCGACAATGGGAGGCCTGTAGCGCCCCGCGGCGGGCGCTCCCGGACCACTCGCGAGGGCCCGCGGGCCGTCTCCGATACCCCGCACCGTTCCAAGCCAAGGATCGCGCGCCGATGTCCAACCCCGCTTCGACCGATTCCCAAAGCCCGCCGCTTCGCGGGGCCCCCTCGTCGGACCCGTTGAGCCAAACGCCCGACCGGCTGGGCCGGTTCGGCTCGTTCGGCGGCCGGTTCGTCCCCGAAACCCTGATGGACGCCCTGAACCGGTTGACCGAAGCCTACCAGGAGGCCAAGGCCGACCCCGCCTTCCAGTCCGAGCTGGAGTACTACTGGAGCGACTACGTGGGCCGGCCCTCCCCGCTTTATCGGGCCGATCGGCTGTCGGAATTCGCCGGCGGGGCACGCGTTTATCTGAAGCGCGAAGACCTCAACCACACCGGCGCCCACAAGATCAACAACGCCATCGGCCAGGTGATGCTGGCCCGTCGGATGGGCAAGAAGCGGGTCATCGCCGAGACCGGCGCGGGGCAGCACGGCGTGGCCACCGCCACCGCCTGCGCCCTCTTCGGCATCGCCTGCACCGTCTACATGGGCGAGGAGGACATCCGCCGGCAGGCGCTCAACGTCTTCAACATGCGGACGCTGGGCGCGTCGGTCGTCGCCGTCTCCAGCGGCTCGCGGACGCTTCGCGACGCCACCAACGAGGCGATGCGCGACTGGATGGGTTCGTCCAGCGAGACCCACTACACCATCGGCAGCGTGGTGGGCCCCCACCCCTTTCCGATGATCGTCCGCGACTTCCAGTCGGTCATCGGCCGCGAGGCCCGGCGGCAGATCCTGGAGAAGACCGACCGGCTTCCCGACGCCATCGTCGCCTGCGTCGGCGGCGGCTCCAACGCGGCGGGGATGTTCTATCCGTTCATCGACGACGCCGGGGTCGAGCTGATCGGCGCCGAGGCCGGCGGTCGAAGCTCGGCCCTTGGCGAGCACGCCGCGAGTCTGACCCAGGGCAGCCCCGGCGTGCTCCACGGCAGCTTCAGCTACGTTTTGCAGGACGACGACGGCCAGACCCAGGACGTGCATTCGATCTCCGCGGGGCTGGATTATCCGGGCGTCGGCCCCGAGCACAGCTTCTGGAAGGATCGCGGGCGCGTCCGGTACGAGAGCGTCACCGACGCCGAGGCTCTGGCCGCCTACGGCGAGACCGCCCGCCGCGAGGGCATCCTCCCCGCCCTGGAATCGAGCCACGCGCTGGCCCAGGCGTTCAAGGAGGCCAGGCGGCTCGGCCCCGGCAAGACCTTGATGGTCTGCCTCTCCGGCCGCGGCGATAAGGACGCCTTCGAGGTCGCCCGCCTCCGCGGCGAGCCGATGGGCTGACAAGGGCCGAGTTTCGTCGGGCTCCCGTTCCCGGTTGCCGCCTCTGAGAACTCGGCTGTTAGTTGCTTGAAAAGGAGCCATCTCCGGGGGGCGGACATTCCTGTCCGCCCCCCGGAGATGGCTGGCTCGCCGCGTCCAGTTCACCTATTTTGAAATTCCCTGACGCAGACCACTTTCGCTCATGAACCGCATCGACGCTCTCTTCTCCCGCCTGAAGGCCGAGGGCCGACGGGCCCTGATGCCTTTTCTGACCGCCGGCGACCCCGATTTGGCGACCACGGCGGTCTTGATCGACGAGCTGGCCCGCCGGGGCGCGAACCTCTTCGAGATCGGCATCCCCTACTCCGACCCGATCGCCGACGGACCCGTCATCGCCGCCAGCTACCACCGGGCTCTTCAGGGGGGCGTCAGGATGGCGGGCATCCTCCAGACCATCCGAACGCTCCGGGCCGAGAAGGCCGAGAGCCTGGGAGAGACGCCCTTGGTTTCGATGGTCTCCTACTCGATCATCGCGCGGATCGGCGCCGAGCGCTACCTGGACGACGCGGTCGCCGCCGGTCTCGACGGCCTGATCGTCCCCGACCTGCCGGTCGAGGAGTCCGAGGCGCTTCAGAAGCTGGCGACCGCCCGGGGGCTGAAGCTGATCCAGCTCATCACCCCGACCACGCCCCGCGACCGGGCCGTCGAGATCGCCCGCCTGACCACCGGCTTCATCTACTACGTGTCGGTCGCCGGGATCACCGGCGAGCGCAAGGAGCTCCCCGCGGAGTTGACCGACAACGTCGCCTGGCTGCGGACACAGACCGACCTGCCGATCTGCATCGGTTTCGGGATCGGCTCTCCCGAGCAGGTCAAGCGGCTCGCCCCCGTCGCCGACGGCCTGATCGTCGGCAGCGCCCTGGTGCGCCGACTCGGCGATTCGGCCCACCGCTCCCGCGAAGAGGTCGTCCGCGAAATCGGCGAATTCGTCGGCGCCCTGGCCGACGCCCTGAAGCCCGAGACCGAGCCTGCGGCGGGGTAAGGTAAGGACCGTCGAAGGCGTGTTTAACGGGCCACGGCAATCATCCATCCTTCTCCCTTCGCGGGAGGAGGTGGCCGGAACGGCCGGATGATGGGGTAAACCCGCCGGGCGCGCGGGGCGCCTTCTCCCGCGAGGGGAGAAGGGTGGCCCGCTTCGGTTTCTGGGGACTGAAACCCCGCGCCGAACAGTCCTCGTCGGCTATTGCGAAGCCGGTCGGGCTGGGGCCGCTTCGGCCGGCGGCTCCTCGGTCGGGGCCGCTTCGGCCGGCGCCGCTTCGGAGGGGCCGAAGTCGAAGGTTCGGATCAGGTGCTCGACCTGGTTGCGGAAGGGGACGTGGGGGTCGCGGGTGGTCATCGCCGTCACGACGAGCGTTTGGTCGCGGGCGAACTGGACGACGTAGCGGTCGAGGTAGATTCGCCCGCCCCGGACCTGGGGCTCAGCGCCGTCGGCCGGGGGCTTCAGCGCCGCTTCGAGGCGATAGACCTTGCGGTTCAGAGACGCCCAGTCGGCTTCCGGGAGCCATCCGGCGGGGCCCTGGAGGACGTCCTGTCCTTCCTCCCGCCACTGGTCCATCAGGACTTTTTGCTGCTGGGTGGGATCGGCGGCGAGTCGGTCGCGGTTGGCGTCGCCGGTCTTCGGGATGAGGCTAAGCTGAATCACGTCCTGGCCGTCGAGCCGACGGTCCACCAGGTCCAGCCCCTCGGGGTAGACCTGGGCGATCCGCAGGTTCTGGGGATGGGCCAGGTGGAACCGGCCCTGGGGATCGTCGTAGGTGATCCAGGTGTGCGCCGGGTCGTCGGTGGGCGCTTCGGGGACGACCACCGGAAGCACCGAATCGCCGCCGAGCCTGCGCTCCAGAACCAGCTCGCGAGTTCGGGTTAACTTCAGCCGTCCCTCCTGGTCCAGGGGGATGACGGCCGATTCGGCCATCCGGACCTCGCTGATGTGGCCGTTGGCCTCGACGACCCCCGCGGGGCGTTTGGCCTGGGCGCCGCCCCCCTCGTCGGGGTTGGAGGCGGCGGGCTCGAAGCTGAAGTGAACCCGGGCGTTCAGCGCGAGCGGTCCATCCATCTTCAAGAGCGATCCCTTGACGCCCAGAACGGCCGTTAGGGCCGTTTGGCCCGGCGCCGCGCCGCGCACCTCGATCAGCTCGCCGCTGACGTCGTACTCGTCTTCGAGCGGCGGCTCGCCGAGCAAAAGGGCCATCACGCCGCGCGGGACCACCCAAACGTCGCCCACGCGCCGGGGGGTCGTTGGCAGCAGGCTCGCCAGTTGGGGAACGAACGGGTTCATGGTGATCCGGTCAAACTCGAGTTGGCGGAGCGGCCGGCCCTCGGTCAGGTTGAAAAGCTCGACCGGCCGGTTGGGGTTCACGCGATACCAGAGCGTCAACTGCTCCAGCAGCCCCGGGTTCCGAAACTGGCGCACCGCCGGCACGGTCGTCGAGAGCCGGGCCTGATCGTAGCGACGGACGACGTCGCTGGCCGACCCGTTGGGCCGGACCTTCACCACGCGCTCGGTGTAGATGGTTTGCAACGTGGTCTGGACCCGCTCCGGGGCCCCCTGGGGCACGTCGCGAGTGATCTGGATTTTCTCCCGCGTTCCCACCTGATACTGCGTCAACCGCTCCGGGTGGGCGGGGTCGGGCGCTTCGGCGTACCTCTCCACGAACTTGTAGCGGAGGCTCAGCGGCTGAATCTGGCCGAGTTCCGGCTCCTGGACCTGGCTGGGCTCCTGGGCCAACGCCCGGCTCGGTCCCGCGGTCAAGCCAATCAACAAGGCGATCGCGACGGGCCGGAGGAGGCCAAACCGCCTCACCGAGCCGAGGACCAACCCGTGTCCCGTTCGTTCTCGGATTCGCGCTTCGCTCATGGGGCCTCCCTCGTCCTGGTGTTGAAAGCCGAATGGATGGATTCGATGATCGGTTCCGGGAGGGTATTGCCCTCCCGAAGATCGGGGAGCCGGCGCCTTGCATCAACGCGCGATGTCCGCCCCGCCACACCTCTGGAGCATAGCTTCCCCGGTGGATGGCGCGAAACCCCCGTCCCCGTTCCTTTGGCCGCGTCGGACGCCAACGCCGATCCCACTCGTTCCAAGACTCACGGTTTTACCGCCAGGGGCGGATCGTTCCAGCGGAGGGTGCCGATGAGGTTCTCGTCCTCCTGGGCGAAGTGGACGGCGTCCGAGTCGGCCAGGGTGAAGGTGGCCAGAAGCTGGTCTCCGGCCGGGCTGGCGATCAGGTAGTAGAACCAGAGGACGCCCAACTCGCCCTCGCGGCCCTGGACGCCCAGCTTGTAGCGGAAGCCGCCTCCGTCGCCGGGGTCAACCTCCCCCGCGCCGAGGAACTGGCTGAAGCGGTCGCCCATCGCCTTGCGGACGTCGTCGCGGAACTGCTGAACGTCCTGATGCTTCCCCTTGCCGGCCTGGGGGCCGTAGGTGAAGTTGCATTGGGCGGTCACGCGGTCCTTGTCGGGCTCGAACCGCTTCAGGACGATCAGCTTCGAGTCGTCCCAATAGGTGTGCCAGGTTCGGTCGTGCAGCAGGTCATAACGGCCGTCGGGGGCGATGAGCTGGAGCAGCTTTCGCGCGGGGGTGATCTCCAGCGACAGATCCTTCAGCGCCTCGTCCGCCAGCTCGGAGGGAACGGCCGTCGGCCGTCGGACGATCCGCAGCGTGCTTTTCAGGTCGAGCCCCGCCTCGATCGGGCCCGGCTGGCGAGTTTCGGTTCGGTTCAGTTCGATCTGGTCGATCAGAGCCGCCTTGCGGTCGAACTCCAACCGGCCCTCGATCGTCATGGTTCCCGACGCCTTCAGAACGGTCCCCTTCGCCTCGCCCCGCAGGACGATCACGGCGCGGTCGTCGGTGATCGACTCGACCTCGGCCTCGACCTTGGACGACTCGACGGCCTCGTAGCCGGTGATCGTCATCACCCCGGCGCGGCTCAACGGCCACGCGTCGCCCTTGGAGACCGGCCCATCGGGCAGCAGGCTGGGCAGACAGAGCGGATCGCCCACGCCCTGGGCAAGCTCGAGCTCGGCGCGGGTGAGCGATCCGGAGGGACTGACGGCGACGACGTGGCCTCCGTCATCGGCCCGCTCGACGATCAAGACGGAAAGCTCCTCGCGGAGCTGGTGGGCGGTCGGCCGGACCTCGCCGTTGATGGCCGAGGCCGCCTGACTGACCAATCGGATCGCCTTGGGACGCCCCTCGGCGTCGTCAAGCCGCCGTTCCCGGAAGATGATGCGGGTCTGGATGTCGATGTCCAGGGGCTTGGGCATCTTGGCCTCCGACGTCTTCTCGTCGGGCGGCAGGTCGGGGCGAAAGAGGCCGGTGGCCCGCAAGTCGATCCGAGCGGCCGTCGCGCCGCGCCCGTCCGGCTCCTCGCGGAGCGTCACCCCGTCCCCATCGGCCCGCGCTGGCTCGATCGCCGCGGCCGTCGCCCAGAGGCCGGCGAGGGCCATCCATCCAAGAGCAAGCGCGCTCCGCCGGGAGCCCTTCGCGTTCAACATCTCCGCCCCCCTCCCCCATCCTCGTCTGAAAAGACCCGGCCGCCCCAAGCCCGGGCCATTATCCCGAGGCGGCGGGAACTGTCAATTTGGGACGGGATCGCCCAGGCGCGGCGACGGCGCGCGGGGGTTCCGGGGGCCGCGTGCGAACCGAACGGCCGCCTTGAGCGTCCAATGAGAGACGGGTCGGCGCGGTCGGGCGGATTGGGGCGAGCGCCGGGGCCGTCGCCCGTGAATTCGAGAGGACCAGGCGCGCGATTTGCTCCCGGCTTCTCACATGAGCCGCGGCTCGGCAAGAAATTCGCGGTTTTTTCAAATCCACCGACCCGAACGCCATCCGCGGACGTAGTAACGTTCGGGAGGGGAGCTTTCTCCTCGCGGAGGGGGCGTTTGCGTGATGGTGGGAATGCAAACGGGGGATGGAAGTCGCCCCAAACCCCTCAATCGCGATTCTACTAGGAACGGCGGGCGCGCCGCCGCGAATCCGGGCCGGACGTTCAATTAATGGATTCTATCGGGGAGGTGGTCAATGGGAAAGGCGTATAGCCACCCCGCGATGAAACAGTTGAAGGATCAGCAGGCCCGATACGCGCCCAGGGAGCGGAGGCTCGAACAGTTGGAGCGGGCCGAGCAACTTCTCGGCGAGATCGACCAAACGAAGGTTTATCCGTATGAGTACCTCTGTTTTCGGATTACGGGGTATCGTCCGGAGGGCTGGTCGGCCCTGACCTTGGAGGGGGACGAGGTTCAGCGCGACCTGCAACTTTTCGTCGAGGATCTCTCGGCGACGATCCGCCTGCCGGTCGAGCAGGCGGCGGAGCCGGTGCTCACCGTCGGCGCGGTGAGCCGGAAGTTCAACGTCTCCACCCGCACGGTGAACCGGTGGCGGCGTCGGGGGCTGGTGGCTCGTCGGTTCGTCATCGACGGCCGGGCCCAGGTGGGCTTCCTGGAATCCAGTCTCGAACGGTTCGTGGCCGAGAACCGCGGCCAAGTGGAACGAAGCTCGAAATTTCGACAAATGACCGACGCGGAGAAGGATGAGATCATCCGCCGCGCCCGTCGCATGGCGCAATTTCGATCGGGCGAGGTGGGCCTGACCGAGGTGGCGCGGAGGATCGCAAAGAAAATGGCTCGCTCAACGGAAGCTGTGAGACTGACGCTGAAATCGTACGACCAAGAGAATCCCGACCGCGCGATCTTCGGCCGCCGCAACACGGCCCTGGACGATGAGGCCAAGGCCCAGATTTATTTCCGCCATCGCATGGGCGTCTCGGCCGACAACCTCGCCGCGCAGTATCGCCGGACCCGGTCCAGCATCTATCGGATCATCAACGAAGTCCGCGCCAAGCGGATGCTGGAAACCAAGCTGGAATACATCGGCAACGAGAGCTTCGACGACCGCTCGGCGATCGCCGAGATCCTGGCGCCGATGCCCGCGCCGGCCGATGGCAAGGCCCCGCGCCGGCCGAAGGCCCCCAAGGGTCTGCCGCCCTACCTGGCGAGCCTCTACGAGGTGCCGCTTCTGGATCGGGCGCAGGAGGCCCACCTGTTCCGGCAGATGAACTACCTGAAGCACGCCGCGTGCAAGCTCCGCGAGAAGGTCGACCCGGCGAAGGTCAAGACCTCCGACCTCGACAAGATCGACGAGTTGCAGGAGCAGGCCCTGGCGGTCAAGAACCAGATCATCCGGGCCAACCTCCGACTGGTCGTCTCGATCGCCAAGCGGCACGTCGGCCCCATGAACAACTTCTTCGAGTTGGTCTCCGACGGCAACATGAGTCTCATCCGCGCCGTCGAGAAGTTCGACTACGCCCGAGGCAACAAGTTCAGCACCTACGCCTCGTGGGCGATCATGAAGAACTTCGCCCGGACCATCCCCGAGGAGAACTACCGTCGCGATCGGTTCGTCACCGGCCACGAAGAAATGTTCGAGGCCGCCGCCGACAACCGGATCGACGAGCACGAGTACGAAAGCGCTCTGAAGCGAATGCGCGAGGCGATCCGGGGGATGCTCAGCCATCTCGACGACCGCGAGAAGATGATCATCACCAGCCGGTTCGGCCTCGGCGGCGCGGCCGAGTTGACCCTCGAACAACT